>Ga0126332_10000229_pt1 | contig 22423 bp, 20 predicted proteins | sample InaspJWI42metaG_FD_94482 | JGI IMG/M metagenome (GOLD analysis project Ga0126332, IMG submission 94482) | Marine gutless worms symbiont microbial communities from Oahu, Hawaii - Inanidrilus sp. 2 OAHU.JWI-42 metaG | ecosystem: Host-associated > Annelida > Digestive system > Unclassified...
CGCAAGGCGGGACTTCACATCAAATTCCTAAATAGAGGTGTTCAGCCCCGCAAGGCGGGACTTCACATCAAATTCCTAAATAGAGGTGTTCAGCCGGCTAAACTGGCACAACGGGCCCAACGGAGGAACAAACAAATGAAAATCGCCATAATCGGTGCTGGTGCCATGGGCTGCATGCATGGAAGCTATTTGAGCCAACAGGGAGAAGATGTTTGGCTGGTTGATCCATGGCAGGCCCATATTGACGTCATCAACCAAAAGGGTTTGCGATTATGCCACGAGGGCTCGGAGGAAATTGTAAAGATCAAAGCCACTGCAAATGCCGCGGCTGTCGGTACGGCCGACATCGTTTTTTTCCTGGTCAAAGCATATGACACCGCCGGGGCGGCCCGAACCGCCTTTCCTATCGTAGGCCCCGATACCTATGCTATGACACTCCAAAATGGGATCGGCAATGTCGAAACAATTATGGAAGAACTTGACATGGACCGGGTTATCTACGGAACAACCCTCCTGGGGGGGCAGATCCGTGAGCCGGGGTGCATCGATGTGGATGTGCCGCCGGGCGAACGGGTGATGATTCGCATCGGTGAGTGGGAGAACAAAATTAGCCCGATGCTGTTGAAAATCGCCGATGCATTCAACCAGGCGGGGGTTCGCACGGAAGTATCGAACAAACCGGGGAAAATTGTTTGGACCAAGCTGACCCTGATATGTATCGCCGGAACGCTGAATGCGCTAACACGGCTGAGAGTCGGGGATTTAATGGCCCAGGACGAAGGGCAGGAATTATTGCACCTGATTGCTGCGGAAAACGCCATGGTCGCCAAACGGAAAGGAATCGAACTGGATCCGGATGAGCTCACAGCATTCGTGCGCACTGCCACGGCAGGCGCCACAGATCACATAACTTCGATGCTCAAAGATGTGCTCAACCAAAGCCGAACCGAAATCGGCAGTTTCAACGAGGCTGTCGCAGAAGAAGCGCAGCGGCTGGGATTGTCTGCTCCGGTAAATAAAACCGTTGGCCTGTTGATGCGGATTATCGAGAAAACCTATGAGCGACAAGTGTTTGAGGTTTAAGCTCCGACCCGAATCCCGCCACAAAGATGGCGGGCAGGCAAATAAAAATTACAAACACTTAACAATCTTGAAAGGAGAGATGATGATGAAGTTTATCAGGGGTAGAGTTCTCAGCGGTGAATTCATGGCCGGAGCCTGGTCCAACCTGGGTTCCTCACTCACGGCCGAAATGGCGGCCCGAATGGGTTTTGATTGGATCCTGTTCGATCAGGAGCACGGTCCCGGCGATTCGATGACCCTCTTACACCAGATTCAGGCCGTGGAAGCCTGGCCGGCCGCGCCTTTGGTGCGGATCGCCTGGAACGAGATGCCGCGTTTCAAACGAGCCCTCGATTTGGGCGCATCCGGTATTATCGTGCCCTACGTCCAGACCCGTGAAGAAGCCGAATACGCAGCGGCGTCCATGCGATACACCCCGGAAGGACTGCGGGGTGTGGCCAGCAGCCCGCGTGCTGCCGGCTTTGCCAGAAATTTCAAGGAATACTACGCCAGCGCCAATGATAACCTTCTGACCGTCGTGCAGATAGAAACCGGTAAGACACTGGATAATCTGGATGACATCGCCGCTGTTGACGGCGTCGACGTGCTTTTTGTCGGCCCCCTTGACTTGAGCATAAGCTTGAACACACCCGATCAATTCAAGGACGAGCGATTTATCGAAGCACTTAAATCCGTCGGACGAGCGGCAAAAGAAAATAGCAAGGCCGCCGGAATCCTCCTGCCCCAGGCTGATTGGCTGGATATGGTAACAGATTTTGGATTTACCTTCGTCGCCATCGGTGCTGACGGCGGCATGATATCGGCTGGATTGGCCAAATCTCTGGAGACCCTTTCCACGAAAAAAAAGATTTGATCGTAAAAATGAAACTGCCCCCCGCCCCGCCCGCAAGTGGGGCGGGGCGTCGGATTGAAATCGTTCATATACGAAAACGAGTACAGGTTTGTTAATCCCTTTTTTAGAGCATGGCTTTTATATAAGAAACTCTAACTTCAAATATCGTTTGGTTGTCACATCTGTAAAAATAATCTGAAAATATTTTATCTAAAAATAACTTAGTAACATTCGGATGAAATAAAAAATTGAACTAAAATCAATCTGATGGTTTATTTTAAATTATTAAATCAAATTATGGCTTTATAATATCCTAAAAACACTTGACAATATTTCATATGTGATATAAAGACAATGTAAAACCATATTTTAATTCATATCTTTTTTGATAATTCTGTAACAATTTCAAATGCTATCGTAGGCAAAAAACTTAATCAAACTAAATGTTCCATAATAATCTCAGAGTTAAAAATGACGAAAAAAGTGACTTTAAGAGAGCTTGCCAAAATAGCAAAGGTTTCACACACAACAGTGGCCCGAGTTCTTAATAATGATCCGGCAGTTCGAGATGAAACCAAGAAGAGAATCCTTGAGTTAGCCGACAGGCATGGTTACAGGCCCAGAAAAAAAGAGCGGGAATTAAACTTTCAAAAGCCAAATTTACTGGCTCTTCTGGTGCCTGACATTAAAAATCCATACCACGCTGAAATGGCCAGAGGTATTGAAGATAAAGCCTTTGAAAAAGGGTATAATATTATCTTTTGCAGCACGGACTACAAGTCTGAACGGCTGCGAACCTATGTACACCTTATGAAAAATGCAGGAGTAAGAGGTTTTATTTTTAGCTCAGCCCGGCTGCGCGAAGATATAATCGAAGATCTGATCGAGGAGCGCTTTCCGCTGGTTCTTGTTAACTCTAGAATGATAGGCGAAAACTACAACTACGTAACCTGCGACAATTTAAAAGGCGCTTACCTTATCACGGAATACCTGATAAAGCTTGGATACCGTAAAATAGCCCTGATAACCGGCCCGCCTAATCTGTCCAATGCTATCGACCGCTTAAAGGGCTATCAGCAGGCATTAAAAGATTACGATATCCCCCATAAAAAGAGGTTTATTCACCGCGGGCCTTTTCAAACAGATACGGGCTATGAGGCTACAATAAAACTCCTGGCGTTAAAAGATCGTCCGGAAGCCATATTTGCTGGAAGTGATTATCTCGCCATGGGTGTAATTCGGGCACTGGGAGAGTCCAAACTGAATTACCCGGAAGATATCGCATTGGTTGGATTCGACGATACGTATTATGCCGCCAATCAAAAAATAAGTTTGACGACGGCCAGTCAAAGAAAATATGAAATGGGCAATTTGAGTGTTGATATCCTCATCGACAGTATTGAGCAAAAACATGAGGATTACATCCATAAAATCGTCCTGGAGCCAAGATTGGTTCTGCGAGAATCATGTGGACGGCTGCTGCACGAAAATGCCCTGAGTATGACAGAATCCAGTCTCGTTAGTTAAATTTCAATACCCCTTTCTTGAAACAGACATCACTTATTTTTCATATTGAAACCCGGTGCTCCCTCGCCTGTTTCGAATCTTTATGATGAAAATACGAAATGTTACTTGTAACATACATGACACCTATTTGATTTCTAATATAATTTTGTAAGAGTATTTTGTACCGATATATACTATGATTCTTGTTACGATCAGCAACAGGTTATTCAATTCTGGTAATTGAATATCTGTTTTGCCTGATGAGAAACTGTTATAATAACTCTTGACTTCAATGATTATTCCTGCAATTAAATGATTGTGAAAAAAATACAACTCTGTTTCACCCGGATTTATATACATAAAAAATTGCTTGACATTATATGTTACAGCTTATATGGCTTGCCTAAGTTAAATAAATTTGTAATATTTTGTAATATTTTTCGCGCTTCTTACTGCAGGAAATTTGGCTTAGCGTGATGGCTAGGGTAACTTCACAACGTTATTAGAACCTTTGGAAAGGGTTCAATTTGGATTGAGAAAGAAGCGGCGGTCAGGTACGCAAAGCGACTTGCGAACAGAGGCGGTGTTTTAGAAAGATTCTTTGTTCGGCGATAAGACAGCACCAAAGCAGCAAGGTTGATTTAGTGAGATAATAGGTTCTTTAAATTTCAACCAAATCCACGCAAGGAGTAACGAATGAAAAAAGTTGGGCTTATTGGTCTGGGGGATATGGGCATTGGATTGGCCGGAAACATCCTGAAAAACGGTTTTGAGTTAACAGGATTTGATATAAGGGAAGAACGCCTGAATATGTTATCTGAATTGGGTGGCAAACAGGCTTCCAGTCCAAGGGAGGTTGCTGAAAATTCCGATGCCGTATTTGTGATGGTACTGAACGGAGATCAGGTAAAACAAGTAGTATCCGGCGAGGATGGATTACTGGAAGGGCTGAAACCGAATTCAACCATTATCGTTTCAGCGACCATTCATCCTTCGGAAGTGGTAGAAGTTGAAAAACCGGTGGTAGATAAAGGAATAAACCTTATTGATACCCCTGTAGCCGGCGGCAAATCCGGAGCCGACAGCGGCACGCTTACCTTGATGGCTGCTGCGAAAAAAGAAGTTTTTGATGACTGTAAAGAGGTTCTTGAAGCGGTCGGTAAAAACATTTTCCACGTGGGTGAAAAAATCGGTATGGGCCAGACGATTAAAGCCGCGCTGCAGGCATTTATAGGCGCCAGTTTTACAGCTATATTTGAATCCCTTGTTCTGGGCGTCAAATCCGGCATCAAAGCAGAAACACTCTATGAAGTTTTCGGGTCCAGTGGTGTATCAAGTCCGCTTTTCATGAATTGTGCCAAACTCATTATGGAGCGAAAATTCAAGGATACTGGAAGTCATATCGGAACGATGTATAAAGATCTCAGCATTACCATGAATATGGCCAAAGAAAATGGGGTGTCGATGTTCACCACCAGCGCAGCTTATGAGCTGTTCCAGGCCGGCATATCTCTTTTTCCGGATGAAGACAACTGGGCAATTACAAAGCTGTTGGAACAGATAGCAGGTGTAGAAGTTAAAGCAGAAACAATCTGACTGACAAGGAGAAATCAATGAAATTAGGCGTAATTACAGACGGTATCAGCAGGGACCTCGAGCATGCTCTCAATGTTATGCAAGAGCATGACATCGAGTGGGCCGAACTCCAGTTTATCTGGGATAAAGAGATTGGGGATCACACGCCTGAAGAAATTCAGAAAATAAAGGCGCTTCTTAATAAATACAATATGAAGGTGACCTGTATAACACGGCACAATTTTGTGGGCCTTTGCATGAAAACAACCACACCTGATAGCGATGATTACAAACAACATATGGGGGCTCTGAAACGGTGTATCAAAACGGCGAAAGAGTTGGGCACCGACACTGTAAGGGTCATGAGCGGCCGGAAAGAGATGATCATCTTTGGTTCTAACGGCGCCGAACAATGGGTAGCCAGCACCGGATCCTGGGATAATCTTGTCAAGCTCATGGAAGCCCCGGTCCGGTTGGCGGAGGAAGAGGGAATTACCCTGGCTGTAGAAACCGGAAATAATGCAATGGTCACGTCCGGATATCTGGCCCGGAAGCTGGTCGACGATATCGGATCAAAGAATTTTAAGATTATTTGGGACATTCCCAATACCATGTACTGCACCGACGTTCCATATCCCGATGGCTACGAGCAGGTCAAAGATCATCTTTCTCACATCCACATCAAAGACATGAGATCTAATATTGCAAAGGCCCAGGTTCAGTTCTGTAGGTTAGGCGGTGGTGAAATGGCGCCTTACCTTGAAGACATCGGAAAAGCTTTAAAGAGGGACGAATTCCAGGGAGTCGTATCCTACGAAAGTGTATACCGGCCGGACGGTGGAACTTTCGAAGACGGATTCCGGGAATCCTTTGATACCTTCAAAAGGATCTTCGGCTAACGGCTTAAGTCCATGTCGGTTAATAGCACCGGGAGGATATAGCGGTTTATTATCCGGTACAACCCAAACCGGATAAACTGGAAAGAATAACCACAAAGGCACCAAGACACAAAAAACAAATATGTACTATAATTAAACTTCGTGTCTTGGTGGCGAATATATATTGTTAGATAAATCCTTCGCAAACATGATTTGATTTCAATAAACAGGGCTTTAGCAATTATTAACATAGCGTTTGAAAAATGTGGCTCTTTTAGAGCTGTGAATAACATACTGGATTGTAGCGGGACTGTTGCGTGTTCCGCGTTACGGGGTACGGGTTTTCAATAGGATGGTTTCCTTTTTTTTAACGCGCAACCCGTAACTCGTAACATCATCTTTCAATACAAAATCAACATTCTGTCTGAGATCGACAACAAATTGTCGATATGAAGTAATTAGACGCCTAATACACGGTGGGAGAAATGCCCGACCCTTATCTGCATACGGATGTCGTATTCCACCCGAATTGGTGGAATAAAAACTATGGTCTGACCTTTGATCGCGACTTTTTCTACGATCCCAAAAGACGGGTGAACCAGGAGAAGCAGATGCGAGAGTTGCTCCACGAGCGCTTCGGCGACCTGGGTCTCGGGCGCCGAAACGCACCCCGACGTCCCCTCATCGGCCCGGTCATCCTTGGCTCGGGATATTTTGTTCAGGAAATCCTGGGATGTGAAATTCGTTACAATGAAGACTCCAATCCCTGGGTTATTTCCCCCAAGCTGACCGAAGCGCAAACCTGGCAACTGCAAACTCCGGAAAATGTGGAAGACACACCGCCAATGAAGTCCTTGTACGCCCTCATGCAGAGCCTCGAGGATGAATTCGGCTATCTCCAGGGTGACGTACCCATGCACAGCGTTGTGAATATGGCTTTTGATCTTCGGGGGCAAGACTATTTCCTGGATTTGATCGAAAATCCTGATCTGGTCGAGCATCTGCATGGTGTTATCGCCCGCACGATTTACGAGGTTGGACGACGCATCAAGACCCGGACCGGGACGATTTCCCTCAGTGTCTGTCGCCTCACCGCAGGATTCATGCCGGACCTGTTCACCATTCCCAATTGCACCCTGCAGATGATTTCACCGGAACATTACCGACAATATCTTAAAAAGCATGATACCTGGCTGGGAGAAAAGCTCCCGCCCATGGGTATCCATCACTGTGGCAACAACGCCCATCGTTACGCGAAAGACTATGCCGATACCGGCGCGGTCTATATGGATGTGGGCTGTGGCTCGGATATCAAGATATGTCGCGAAGCGTTCAAGGATCGTTGGCTCAGCGTGCGCATGGATCCGGTAAAATTAATGCATTACACGGCAGCTGAAGCTGCGGCGGCGACCGAAGCTCTCCTAGAAGAGCATGGTGCGCCCTTCGACCGGTTGGCGGTTAAATGTGATAATATCGATTACGGCACGTCGGACGAGGCCATCCGAGCCATGTTCGAAACTGTGGCTCGCTATCGTGGAGATCGTGAGAACCCGATCCTCCGTGCCTATGAGATTGCTTAAGAATTGGAATGGACTACCCCGTTGCAAGCTATGGGGTATCCATGAATGATACATTCTATCCCAACCCGGATAAACCGGAATTGAAGATTGACGATTGAAGATTGAAGATTTATGGTATCGCTTCGCTCTGTCTTTTCTATCTAAATCGATAGCATTCCTAAAATATTCAATCTGGCTATGGCATAAATCATGTGCAAACATGATGTGATTTTATTAAATAGGGCCTAACTCAGCAAGCTGCGGGGAATTAAGCCCGGAAGATTTCGCAATTTCCACCGCACATTCATTGGTGTCTGTGTAATCTGTGAAATCTGCGGATTAAAACCCATAAAGAGAACAAGTATCATGGAAAAATATGGTAAAGGCCCCTCCACGGGCCAGATACATACAGGCGCAAGGCGGGTCTCAACGATGTTTACACCGGAGGACCTGCACTTGTCCGAAGAGGACAGGCAGGTGCTCAGAAATCTGGCTGAGAGGGTTGCAACCATTGCCGCCAAACCCGAAATGGCGGAGAAGAGGGAATTATGGCGCAAACTCAACTCGCTTGAGAAGATCCGGCCGGTAATATTTTGTGAGCCTGAAAACGGCTGGAATGAAATCATCACCGAAAAGCAAATGATGTGCAAGGGCAACATGGCGCGTCACTGGGAGATGGATCTACGCAAAGAGATCTTCTGGGGCGAGGAGATGGGCGACGACAGACCGGTTGAGCCATATTTCAACGTAGCATGCGTCTTATTGCCCGATGATTGGGGCGTGGAGATCATTCAGCACAAAACAGACGCCCAGGATGGTTCATTGGCCTGGGAGCCGCCCATCAAGGATTACGACAAGGATCTCGATCGACTAAAGATGCCGCGAATCGTCGTCGACTGGGAGACCAGCAACAGCAGTCTTGAAATCGCCAGGGATACCTTTAGCGATATTCTCGAGGTGCGCCAGAAGACCCAGTGGTGGTCCTCCCTGGGGATCACCCGGGAGTTCATCAAGTTGCGCGGTCTGATGAATCTCTATAACGATTTTTATGAACATCCTGACGGATTGAAAGCGCTGCTGACTTTCATTTCCAAAGCCAATATGGCCAAGATCGATTTCCTGGAGCAGAACAATCTGCTGCACCTTAACAACGACGGGACCTACATCGGCTCAGGCGGATACGGATATACCGACGAACTGCCGCAGGCGGATTTCGACGGCAGGGTCAGGACTATTGACCAGTGGGGATTTACAGAGAGCCAGGAAACCGTCAATGTGTCTCCCGAGCAATATGCGGAATTCGTCTTTCCCGTTGAAAAACCGATTATGGATCGCTTCGGCCTCACCTGCTATGGATGTTGTGAGGAGCTTCACACCCGATGGCACGTAGTCAAAAAGCATCACCATTTGCGCCGGGTATCCTGCTCGCCTTGGGCCGATATCGAAAAAATGTCCACCTATCTGGAGGATCAATTCATCCTCTCGTTAAAGCCAATGCCGACCCCTTTGAGTTTTCCGAAATTGGACGTAAACGCTGTGCGTCAGGAAATCCGAAAATTCCTGGAAATGACCAAGGGCAACGTAGTGGAGCTGATCATGAAGGACAACCACACCATCGGGAATCGTCCTGAAAATGTTGTAGAATGGAGCCACATCGCCAAGGAAGAGGCTATGCGGATCTCGGGATTGTAGGAACTGCGCAAAAAGGTGGCAATCACCTAAATTTGTAGCAAAAGGTGGAAAATATTACGTCAGCTGAATGTAAAGGGTCAAAAGGCGAACCTGGCATTAATCTACGGAATCCACTTTCTAATACATATTGACAAATATGATCAAAATTGTAACGTCGATTAATATATTAGGATGTTTCTTCCATAACCTGAAACGCCCTAGAAAAGGAGGTGAAATACTGAACAAACAAAGAACACAGCAAGCATCCCACAATAATTAAAAAAAGGAGGTTTATCATGAAAAAATTTTTATTTTTATCCGCTATGTTGGTGAGTATATCCTTTCTGGCAACGCAAGTTACGGCAGCTGACTTTGTCATGAAGTACGGTATTTCCCAGCCCAAAGGAAGCGACCGCGCAGCCTCGATGGAATACTTCGAGAAGGAACTCGAGAAACGATCCAATGGCCGGATCGATGTGCAGAACTATTTCGGTGCGGTACTCGGCAACGAACGTGAAATGATGGACATGGTTGCCACCGGTGCCCTGCAGGGTACCCGCGGAGGTATGTTCACCGATGCCAATCCCAAGTTCGTTATTTTTATGATGCCGTTTCTGGTCAATGGCTGGGAACAGGCGACACGCCTGGTGCAGAGCGACTGGGCGATGGAAATCGCAAAAGACGCCCGCAAGAACGGCTACCACATCCCGGCCATTGGTGTGTCGAATGGCTTCCGCGCCTGGTCGAACAACATCCGTCCGATCAATTCGGCCGCGGATTTCAAAGGACTGCGGATTCGTGTTCCTCAGCAGGAGGTTTACCAACTATCGATGAAAGCTTTCGGTGCCAATCCGATCGCAATGGCTTACAGCGATGTTTACCAATCACTGCAGATGAATGTCATCGATGGTCAGGATAACGCACCATCAAATATATATGACTACAAGATCTACGAGCAGCAGAAGTATGTTACTATCAGCAACTATGCGACCGGCCCGGATCCGTTCATGGTTAACCTGGCCTGGTTCAATACGCTGCCGCCCGATCTGCAGGCACTCCACGATGAGGTGGCGCGCGAAGCCATGCAATATCTGGATAAACTGCAGCAGCAGCACGAAGGCGAGTTCATCCTGAAGCTCGCCCAGAACGTCGACAGTCTAAACTACGTCAAAGCCGACGCGCTCTCAGATTTCCGCAAACGTGTGAAATCGGTTTACGCCCATTTCATCAAGCGGGGCGATTTCACCCAGGCTGATCTGGATGCCGCCATGGCGGTTGCTGCCGGCAAATGATCTGATCCAACACCTGTTATCCTGCCTCCGGTGTGAAACCGGAGGCAAGATGGCAGGTCTGATTTTTCTGTCCTCAGACGATTTGAGAGTGGGACCGGTGCCGGTTTGGTCGTGAGGTGCCGGGCACATTCACGATGATATCCTTGCTACGCGGGGTTAAAACATGAACCAGCAGCCTCAAAAAAATAGTGTCATGCGTTGGATTGCTGCAGCCGATAAGCTCCTGGAAAAGATACTTGGCGCCATTATGGCCGGTCTTCTTCTCCTGCTCGGGATTATGGTCTTTGCCACAGTTGTTCTGCGCTACGGTTTTTCCTATTCCATTTTCGGGATGCACGAATCCCTTCCGATTTTCTTTGCCCACGTCACGGCCATAGGCGCCGCGCTGGCAATTTCCCAACGGGGACACATTTCCGTACCGGCACTCTTCGAAATCCTGCCGGAGAGTATGACGCGTTACCTGGACGTTTTCGTTTTTCTCCTGCTCGCCCTGATCAATGTCGCCATCTTCTGGCAATCGCTTCTTTGGTTAGAAAAGACCGGGTTCTTTATGATGCATTCGATAAGGGTACCTCAAATTGTTGCCAAGATAAGCATCCCGATAGCCACGGGCTTGTCAGTCCTCTTTTGTCTAATTCGCATCGTACTGGTCCTCTTTGGCGACGAAAAGCCATCCTGGTTTACCGCCAAGGGTTGATAGGACTTAGAACTGAAAGGACTTAGAGATGATCACACTGCTTGTTAGCCTGTTTATATTCCTGGCAGTCGGTATGCCGATCGCCTATGCCATTGGTCTCTCTGCTTTCTCCTATTTCTGGATCTACAATCCAATGCTGATCCAGATACTGCCGCAGCGGATGTTCTCCGGTATGAATTCTTACGCTATGATTGCATTGCCGCTTTTTATTCTCATGGGACAGGTAATGAATGCCAGCACCATCACCAAGAGGTTGATCGACTTCTGCTTGATTTTTGTCGGCAAGTTGCGGGGCGGACTCCTCTTCGTCGATGTCGCGGCAAGCATGATATTTGGCGGCATCTCGGGTTCATCCACTTCGGATGTGGCCTCCTTGGGATCGATCCTCATCCCGGAGCAGCAAAGGCGAGGCTACCCGGCCCACTTTGCTGCCGGCATTACGGTAGCATCGTCCACGATGGGCATGATCATTCCGCCGAGCGTGGCCATGGTGATTTATGCGATTGCCGCCCAGCAGTCAGTCGGCAGGCTGTTCCTCGGTGGCGCCATACCGGGTATCCTAATTGGCGTCAGTCAGTTGGCCATCGTATTTATCATGGCCAAGCATCATCACTACCCGCGGGAAGAGGTGGATACCTCGTTGCGGGGCATTGCCCGGGAATTCCGTCATTCCATACTCATCCTGGCCATGCCGGTGTTTATTGTCGGTTCGGTTACCTTCGGCATTGCGACCGCCACGGAATCGGCTGCCATGGGCGCCTTTTACGCACTGCTACTCGGCTTCGTTATTATCCGCAGATTGTCGGGCCGGGATTTTTACACCTGCCTGAAAACCTCTGCAATCACCAGTGCCAAAATCATGATGATTGTCGCATTTTCACAACTCTATGTATGGGTATTGGCACTTGAACGAATTCCCGAGCTGATCGCTGCTATTCTCATTAGCTTCGACCTCGGTCCCACCGGCATGATGCTGCTCATCGGCCTGGTTGTGCTGTTGGTGGGAACGTTCCTCGACGTGGCACCCGGCATCCTGCTCCTGACCCCGGTATTCTTGCCGGCGGCAATGCAGGTGGGGGTTTCCCCGATTCAGTTCGGGGTTACACTGGTAGCCGCCCTGGCGGTCGGTGCGTGCACACCACCGGTGGGAAACTGCCTCAACGTGTGCGCTGCGGTGACCGGCATGAAAATCGGCACGATTTTCCGGGGTGCACTGCCATGGCTCCTCGGCAACGTCATTATTCTGGTGCTTGTTGCCGTCTTCCCCCAGCTCATTCTCTGGCTGCCGAATTGGCTCATGGGTCCGCAGTAATATGGAACTAAAAAGGCACAAAAGGTTGAAAGCCGGCATGATTGGCAGCGCCTGCAAATAAATAGGGTCGGACCACGGTGAATGTCTGACAATTAAGGATTAAGCTAAAGATTTTTGATCACAAATAGTCAATTTTTATGATTTAAGAGAGCTCCTCCAGCAATGCTTTGGCCTCTTGTAAATCTGCTGTATCAAATCCTTCTGTGAACCAGCCATAGATCTCTGAAAGTAAGCGTCGGGCCTCTTCCTTCTTTTCCTGCTTCCGCCATAAACGGCTCAAACTCATCGCTGCTCGGAGCTCAAATGACTTTGCTTGCTGGCGACAGGCTACTTCAAGAGCCTGACGAAAACATCCTTCGGCTTCTACCTGGGCAGTTTGCTCTTTGTCTTCTACTTCCTGGTGTGCTTGTATCAGAAGGAGCTCGCCCTTGAGTCGATGCAGCTCAGCTGTGTAAAAGTTCACGCCTCTTGTATCCAGAACCTCCAGCCCCTCGGCCAACGCACTCAGCCCTTCTGAGACCTGCTCGCTTTTCACATACACCTCCGCAAGCAAAGTCAAGTAATACGGCACTTGCCACTCTTTGCTCATGGCCCACATGGCATCAATACCTGAGCGGATTTGCACGATCCCCTCTTCGCTTTGCCCCTGCATGCCGAGTGCCCAACCTTACAGCACCAGACCTTGCGCTTGCCAGTACGGCAATCCCTCCTCAGTCGACAGGACACCGACAATCTCAGCGTACTCAGAGACGGCTTGCACTTCTCGACTAAACTGGGAGAGCCAGCTGGCATAGCCAAGGGCTTCCGCCAGACTAAACGGATGTGCCAGTTCCCTAGCCAGGGCAACCGCTTCCTGGCTGCTCTTGAGAGCTCGGTCCGGGTAGCCTAATAGCCACAGGGCTAGGGCCCCAAAATCTCGACAGCACACACCCGGGTTATGGCCTCCGTAAAGAAACGTCAAGTGCTGATGATGCTCATGGGCATAAAGCGCCATAGCCTGCTCAGCATGGTCACGAGCTAGCGAGAAGTCTCCAAACCAGAAGCTGGTTGTCCAAGATGCATGGTGAGCTTCGATGAGGAAAGCGGGATCGTCAACGCGCTGAGCCAGGCTGAGAAGCTCTGCGCTCAATTCCCGTGCTGTCGTCAGCTCTAGTTGGCCATAAAACAGCCACACCCCCCATAGCGCCGGAAAGAGCGTTGTCGGATCGTCTACCTGCCGACACAACTCCCGTATTCGGGCATAGACCGCCTCCAATTCTAAAGTCACAAAGCCCTTGGCCGCCATGACGGCTGACCCCAGCTGGGTTTGTAACTTGAGTTCTTGCAGGACTCGTCCTGGCGTTTCCGGGAGCGTGTTGAGCAATTCCAGGGCGGTAGTGAGGGACCGCATGGCATCCTCGGTGGCCGACCGTTGCGCAGCCTGTTGCCCAGCGAGATGCAGATATTCGATTGCCTTCTCGGTGTTGTCACTACGCCCGTAGTGATGGGCCAGTTCATTGCAATGGTCTTCTAATGAGGCGTGATATAGGTCTTCAATCACCTGCCCGGTTCGTTCGTGCAACGCTTTGCGTCGATCCTGGAGCACCGTGCCATATGCCACTTCCTGAGTCAGCGCATGTTTGAAAATATACTCGACCTCTCGGAGCGCCGGCCGTTCGTACAAAAACTCTTTATTTTGCAAAGCCGACAAGACCCGATACAGGTCCGCTTCGGACTGGTTAATTACCTCCAGCACGAGACCCAGGGGAAGCTCACGGCCGATCACCGAGAGTTGCTGGAGCAATTCCTTTTCCTCTGCCGCAAGCCGATCGATACGGGCCGCAAGAACCCCCTGCACCGTGGGAGGAATGTGCATCTCGATAGACGCTTGCTCTAACAGGTAGTGACCACGTTCGCCCACTAATACCCTTTCCTCGGCCAGGGTCTGTACCACCTCCTCCATGAAAAATGGCGTGCCTTCGGTCCGCTCCAAGATGAGCTGCGGCAAGTCTTGTAAACTGGCGGCATCTCCAAGCAAAGAGGCCAGCAGCTCAGCCGCCTCATCTTTCCCGAGCGGGGTCAAGTGAAGTTGCGAGTAATAGCTCTTCTGTCCCCACTCATGCCGATATTCGGGTCGGTAATTCATAAGCAGTAGAAGTCTTGCTGACGCCACACTCTCACTCAGGGCATCGAGAAATCCTTGGGTTTCGGTGTCGATCCAGTGGAGGTCTTCAAACACGAGAATAAGCGGCTGGTTAAGGCTTTCACGCAGAAACAGTTTCTTGAGTGCCTCGAACGTCCTATGACGGCGAATTTCCGTGTCTATCTGTTGGAGGCGGGAAGCCGGATCGTCAATGCCCAAGAGAGCAAAGAGGTAGGGCAACGTGTCTTCGAGACCACGCTCGAGCGTCAGCACTTTCCCCGTGACCTTTTCTTGCCGAGTGCGCTCATCATCCTGCGGTTGAATTTGGAAGTACGTCTTCAGCAGTTCGATAACCGGCAAATACGGTGAGGTCTTACCATATGAGACCGAGAAGGCCTCGAGAACGAGACAGCCACTCTGTGAGGTCAGCTTGAACTCATAGCAAAGGCGGGACTTCCCAAGCCCGGGTTCACCCATCACACCGACGATTTGACCGTGACCGGCTTTGGTCTGCTCTAAGGCCCGACGCATGTGCTCCATTTCGCTGTGGCGGCCGACAAAGCGGGTTAGACCACGTCGAGCGGCTATCTGAAGCTTGGTTCGCAGCGGCCCAGCGCCGATAACTTCATAGACATTGAGGGGCTCTTCCATGCCTTTGATGTCGACCGCGCCCAGCGCCTGGAGTTCAAAATAGCCTTCGGTTAATTTCTGAGTGTACTCGCTAATCACAATCGACCCTGGCGTCGCCATCTGCTCCATACGAGCGGCCAAATTAGTCGAATGGCCCACGGACACGTAGTCCGCATGTAAGTCATCCTTGTGAATGGACCGGACAACGACTTCGCCGGTGTTGACACCAACCCGTAGTTGCAGTGGGGCGCCAACTTTGAGGCGCAACTGGTCACTATAGCGCCGCATGTCTTCTTGCATCCGTAAAGCGGCATAAAGGGCCCGCTGCGGGTGATCTTCACGTGCAATCGGGGCGCCAAAAAGCGCAAAGATGCCATCGCCTAAGGCTTGAGCGACATAGCCATCATAGCGATGAACAGCATCCATCATCACGTGCAGAGCGGGGTCAATGATGGCTCGTGCGTCTTCTGGGTCAAGCCCTTCAGTGAGCGCGGTTGAGCCTTTGAGGTCTGAAAAAAGGGCAGTGATGGTTTTGCGCTCGCCCTCTGTCGTGCCGCGAGATTCCATCGCGGCTTGTTCGGCTCTAATGCGTTCAGCGAGATGTTGAGGGGTATAGCTGGATGGTGGTTGGGATGGTTCGGATAGTTGAATCGGTGCAGAAATTCGGTCTATATCTCCATTCCAGACGAGCCCCCGATCATCGTCAACCACCTGCGGATGCCCATAGAGGATTTCTTCTTTGAGGTCCTCTAGCGCGGCGTCATCGAGATCGAATTGTCGCTTCAGGAGACGGTAGGTCACTTGCCCTCGACGCTGGAGCATTTCGATCGCCTGGTCCACCACCTCCTCAAATGTCAACGGCACTCCTCCTCTACTTGCTCTGTGATAAGCCATTGCTTTTCCGGGGAAAAAAGATAAGAAGTTGCTTTTTCAAAGCGGATAAATCAAAAAATGGTGAATGGTGTATCGGTTTCAGCTTCCGACTTCGCTCTACGAGCTACGATGGGACAAGACAGCCCAACATATTGAAGCGCCCATTAGCGCAAACAATAACCATAAGAGGTAACCATGCAGGATTTGTTGTCAAGATTAATTATTACGCCGGAATTGCAATTTCAGACCAGTTTGAGCATAGCTCACCGCTTGGCCTGCGGTCGGATTTTTTAAAGGCAGGTTTAAAAGTGAAGTATTTTTAATTTGCTCAGACTATTTGAAGAGATTACCAAATCTTAATGCTTAGAGGCATTTTCTGAACGTTTAGCCAACCATTTCTTAAACGACTCCTGGGATTCACCTGATGGCTTTCCTGCTAATAGTCCTTCGATGCTAATGTCTTCATCTAGGTCTTCCCAATGAATTCCCTGTCCTTTGCCAATCAACCGCCAATTGTTTCGTTCTTGCTCGTTAGAATGAAAAAGCCTCGGAAACCAAGCAATTGGAGCGGAAATGCTGCGTCCATCACTAAGATCAACACTCAGTGTGTCATCTGTTAGCGAAACGTTTAAAGCTTCGGGTATTCTAATTTCAACGGCCAAAGTATTCATGCCAATTCTCCACTAATTTGTCAAAGTTTAATATCATATTTTAATATTGTAAAGGGCTGATTTTTTCAGATGACTTCAGACAGTCGCTTTGGAACTACTCGTTGTCACCGAAAAATGTAATTTTATTTTTTGTTGACCGCTTAGAATCTAAACTGATAGACCAACGGTGGATTACGGAACATTGCTCTGACTTCTACTCACTTGTTCGGCTGCGGAGAAAGATATGAGCCGCAGAGACACAACGATTCTGCGTGATCTGGCAAAACAGTACCTTGATATTTTTGCCGAACAAATCGGTCAGGATTATGTACTCAGCTATCGCCCCAGCCCGGCCGATATGGTGAGCTTTGGGCTGGATCAAGATTGGATCCACCCAATGACAGCCACTTTCCCATCGCCAGCGCCTTTGTCAAAGCGGGTATCAATGTGATCCGTGAAAAACCGCTTACCACAAATATGAATGATGCCCTCCAGCTGCATCGGCTCGTCTCGGATCGAAAGGTGGTCTTCGGCATAACGCATAACTACTCGGGCTATGCGATGGTCCGTCATGCAGCCGCCTTGGTCAGAGAGGGTGCCCTGGGTGAGGTACGCATCGTCGGGGCAGAATATGCCCATGGCTCCGCTGCCATTGCACTCGAACGATCCGGAAATAAACAGATGCAATGGCGCACCGACCCTGCCGTCACCGGAAAAGCGAGTGTCGTTTTCGATATTGGAACTCACGCACATCATTTGGCACGATTTATTACCGGTTTGGAAATTACCGAGGTCGCCGCAGAGCTAAACACCGTGGTACCGGGACGGGCGGTCTACGATAATGCCCATGTTCATTGGCGCCTGTCCAACGGTGCCCGGGGCAGTTTGTGGGCATCGATGGCCGCCACCGGCAACGAACACGGCTTACGAATTCGAATATTCGGAGACCGTGCTGCGCTGGAGTGGCAGCAGGAAGATCCGGAACACCTGCATTTTCCGGTACAGGACGCAGCGCAAGTGCTCGCGAAAGGACGGCCAGGGCTTTCCAATGCGGCCGACGCCGCCACGCGCTTGAAGATCGGGCATGTAGAAGGCGTTCTTGAAAGCTTTGCCAATATCTATATGGACATCGCCGCTGCCATTCATGCAAATCGCAGTGGAGAGGCCTACCACCCGGTAGCGTTTGGATATCCGACAATTCAAGATGGTGTGTACGGCGTGAAATTCGTCGAAGCTGTGCTTGAATCTCATGATCGTAACGGGATCTGGGTCCATGCGAATGTTACGTTTACCTGACAAGGAGTTGTGAAATCATGATTGGTTTCGGAGTCATAGGGGCAGGATTCATTGGATCGGTTCATGCTGAGAATATTGCTGCGCATCCCCGGGCCGAACTGGTATCGGTCTATGATATCGAGCCCGAGAGGGCTCGTGCGGTTGCAGATAAAAATGGCGCCAGGGTCGCTGGTTCTGCGGATGCGCTGTTGAGCAGATCGAATATCGATGCTGTAATCATTGCGTCCTCCACACCGACCCATGTCACCTACCTGAAGGCGGCGGCCCGCGCGGAAAAAGCCATCTTTTGCGAAAAACCGATAGATATCGACTGGTCTCGCACACAAGAAGCAGCCGTTGCTTTGAAAAAATCGACCGTACCGATCATGATGGGATTTAATCGGCGATTCGACCCCAACTACGCCGAATTACAGAGACAGGTGATCGAAGGAGCGGTGGGCAAAATTGAGATCGTACTCATGACCCATCGGGGCCCGGCGCTGCCGTCAATCGATCTGCTGCGCGCCTGCGGCGGTCACTATCGCGACAGCGGTGTCCATTTTTTCGATCTTCTGCGCTGGATTACCAATGATGACCGGATGAAATTTTTGTTTACGGTGCCTGTTTAATCGATCCGGTTGTTGCAGAATTGGGAGATGCCGATACATCCGTCATTTCGCTCCGTCTTTCCCAGGGAGCCTTGTGTCATATCGATTGCAGCCGAAGAACCGCCTACGGCTATGATGAACGGATCGAAGTGTTCGGATCGGGCGGCATGATTGAATCCCGCCGCAAGCGGCGCAGGGATATTTCGCTTTACCAGGGCAGCAGCGTCATCGAGGACGGACTCTATCCCGGCTGGTATGAACGGATTAATGAATCATATGTACTTGAGCTTGACGCTTTTATCCAGGCCCTGGAGCAGGGAGCGGCGCCCAGCCCCTCATTGGATGACGGACTAAAAGCCCAAGCCATCGCAGAAGCAGCCACCGAATCTTTCAAGTCCGGCCGCCCTGTCCGTATATCCTATTAATTGTCCCGACCGATACTTGAGTGGACAGATTCGGTAAGCGAGTCAGAACTTCGATTGACAATACTATATCACAACTATCTGGGATCCTCGCAACATAATTGAAGAAATCTCTACTTTTAGATGAGTATCTCAAACCACAAAATCTTGTGGTACCTGAAAAATAATAGAGGTGCGGAATAGAAACAGTATAACGCGCTGTTATATTTTTCTATCAGTGCGGACTTATAGCAGGATATTACACTCAGTCTTAGTTCACTTTTAGACCCGTCTCGGGTCTCTCAATTTTTCTGTTCCACTGGTTGGCATATCCAAAGCCTATATGTAATTTTGCCCAATTTCATATACTGTCAAGTAAATCTCTTGATTGGGCCTATCGGATTAAATATTGATAATCTCAATCACCGGTTCAGGCTATTTGGTCTTATGGATGATAGATTAAAAATAAATAGAATTTTGGTAATTGACATCGCACGGTTTTACGCAATCGCGTTGGTTTTTTATGGTCACTTTATCGAAGAGCTAATGCTGCTTAAGAATCCAGCGGCGGCTAGTCAATACAAATTTATTTACTCCTTTCATATGGTGTTGTTTATTTTAATAGCGGGATATGTTGCCAAAGAAAGCCATGTCGAATGGGGTTACGGCAAGTTTTTAAAGCACCAGTTTTCCACTCGACTTTTGCCTTTTATCTTTTTCACATTATTGATGATGATACCGCCGATTTTCTTTAACGGCAAATTTTTCGGTTTGGTATTGCCCAGCATCGAGGGTTATAGCAAGGGGCTGGTCAATACCGTTTTCGGTCTACCCTCGTTTTGCATTCCTTCGTGGTTCCTGCTGCTAATTATTGGAGTAGAATTGGTTCACTATGGGGCTTTTCGTTTATTAAAAGACTCCAACGTAAAAATTTTGATTGCAGCAATCGTGTTATATGTTTTGGGATATTGGCTCAACCTGAAGCTCGATTTATTTAACCCCCTTAAAGGCCGAATCGTTGGCTGGAACTATCTTTTCATCCATGAAGCGATAATTTTATACGCTTTCTATCTAATGGGAATATACCTCCGTCGCAGGCGAATTTTTGTAGAACCGGTTTCGATCGGAATTTTGTTACCGGGTGCTGTCGTTGCTTTCTTAATCGTCTTGTTTACATACCAGCTAAACACAGGCCCGTTTAATTTTCATGTTTACAATTATGTCGTAATTTTGTTTTCTTCTCATGGCCATATATTGCTATTTCCTTTAACAGCCATAGCGGGCTGTGCACTCATTCTTCTAATCGCAGGGATGACACCCACCAAAAAAACAATCGTTTGGTTGGGACAAAACACATTCATTCTTATGTGTTTGAATGGAATATTCTATCACTACATCAATCCGCCAACAGCTAAATGGGTGCTTGCGAACCTTCCTAAATCGGCTCTAAGTATATTTGGCGTTGGTCTTACAATGACTGTGGCAAGCCTGGCGCTATGTATGCCTTTTATTTTTTTGTTCAATAAGTTTGTCCCTCAGCTCGTTGGTAAACCGAAATTAAAGGGGCTGCTTTTGAAAAAGCAATTACATTTTAGATGGTTGCCGGCAACCCTCTATATTTCATTCTTATTCCTGCCGCTATTATCGCTTGTGCATTTAAGTTTCCTTTCAACACTAAGTGGCACTTCAACCCCTGTTGGGCAATTTACTTTGTCAAATTACATTCACGTTTTTCAAAGTCCTGCTTTGACTGCCTCAATCATTAACTCCGTAAGTTATGTAATATTAAACATTCTCATTACCATCCCGGTTGCTCTACTTGCCGCATACGCTTTTTCGCGGTATTCTTTTGTGGGTGATAAACATCTTTTTTTTGGCTTCTTAACGCTGAGAATGACACCACCGGTGGTCATGGTTCTTCCAGTATTTCTAATATTTTCAGCACTGGACCTCATAAATAAGCCTCTTGCAATAGCATTGGCTCATTGTTTATTTAATGTACCTATTTCTATTTGGGTGCTGGAAAGTTTTATATCTGCTATCCCTAAAGAACTAGACGAAACAGCATTTATAGATGGTTATTCTTTCTTTGGGTTTTTTACTAGAATGCTAATTCCGCTAATGGCGCCGGGAATTGCGGTAGCATGTTTCTTTTGCTTTATGTTCTCATGGGTGGAGGTAGTCTTTGCACGTATATTAACTGTGACCGCTGGTAAGCCAATTAGTATGGCTATCTCAGCTTTGTTTAGTTTTAGAACAGATATAGGCCTTGTGATGGCGATGACTGTACTTTCAATTATCCCCGGTGTTTTAATGATTTATTTTGTACGAAACCACATTGCTAAAGGTTTTATTATTAAGCAGGTTAGTTAAAGACACCTATTGCAAGGACAAAGGCCACTTCCTCCGAAGCTCGATAGAGTGATACTCAAATAATTTTTTTTGTTTTTATATTATCTATTCTCTCACTATAATATTCTATACAGTAAGATCTTATTTGTTCGCACGATGAAAAAGGAAGTTCTTATCACCTTATTTTTATTTATTACTGAAATAAAAAGTCATGATTGGTCATGGTAAAATCAACAAATAATAGGGCTTGGTTTTTTGTGATACCTGCCCTATTGTTGCTTGGGTTCGTTGCGGTTATTCCATTGATTATGGTCGTGAATTATTCGTTCCATGACATTATCACCTTTAAGTCCAAGATATGGGTTGGTTTTGAATGGTATAGAGAAATACTAAGCTCCGGCCGTTTCTGGGAAAGCTTAGGCCGTAGCCTATTATTTTCAGCTATCATTTTGATTATTGAAATCCCTCTGGGCATAGCCATTGCCTTATCCATCCCGAAGAAAGGTGCGTTAGTTGCGGTATGTTTGGTTTCTATGTCACTGCCGTTATTAGTACCCTGGAATATGGTTGCAATGATTTGGCATGTATTTTTAGAGATCGTGGGGAAGTTACTCTCAACAATAGGAGTCGATTTTGATTGGAAATTAAATGCATTTCATACATGGGTCTCTATTGTATTAATGGACGTTTGGCATTGGACTAGCCTGGTTGTTTTGCTATGCTATTCCAGCTTAACAACCATACCCGCTGCCTTCTACTATTCAGCCGCCATTGATGGGGCGTCCCGTTGGAATGTGTTTCGTTTTATAGAACTGCCTAAAATGAGAAGTGTATTGTTGATGGCTATACTGCTACGTTTTATGGATAGCTTCATGGTCTTTACCGAACCCTTCCGCCTTAATGCTGGTGGTCCCCGCAGTTCGACAACGTTTTTGGCGATAGAATTAGGCAGAGATGTTGTTTCGTTTAATTTTAGTTCTGCGGCGGCAAGGTCGATCATCTATTTTATTATAACTCAAGTTTCGCACCTCTTAATAAGGGCTTACGGCTAACAATTATCTTCTATGTTTACTGCTTTGAAGTAGTAAAGGGCTCCTAATTATGATA
>Ga0126332_10000230_pt1 | contig 22245 bp, 21 predicted proteins | sample InaspJWI42metaG_FD_94482 | JGI IMG/M metagenome (GOLD analysis project Ga0126332, IMG submission 94482) | Marine gutless worms symbiont microbial communities from Oahu, Hawaii - Inanidrilus sp. 2 OAHU.JWI-42 metaG | ecosystem: Host-associated > Annelida > Digestive system > Unclassified...
ACGAATTTCTTTTTTTGTTCGGCCGAACATGGCTGAGCTTTCGAGCAGCAGTTCATTGATGTCCACTGCTCGCACTTCATATTTTCCCTCGCGTGAAAATCCTAAAAGCTGTTTGGTCAAATTTTTTGCACTTAGGATATGTTCTTCAATTGCGCTAATATGTTCCGAATGGGGATGGGACCTTTCAAGATCTACTGCCATGAGCGATGTATGCCCTTGAATGCCCATTAGAAGGTTGTTAAAATCATGAGCAATTCCGCCTGCAAGGGTCCCAATAGCTTCAAGTTTCTGGACCTGCAAAAGCTGCCTTTCCATGCTCATTCTGTCAGTTATATCCTCCATCAAACCTTCATAAATTATTTCTCCGTTCTGACTTGTAGTCACTCTTGTATTCAAATTGACCCAAATGCTTTTTCCATCCTTTCTTTTAAATTCAACCGGCTTCGCTTCAATGAACCCATCTTCATCAATTTCTTTAAGAATTTCATTTCTCTCTTTAGGACGAGCATATAGATCAATAATATTACCAACTGATGACATGAAATCTTCAGGTGAGTCGTACCCAAACATTTCTGCCATCCTTTTATTGGTCATCAAAAATTGCCCATCTTTTGTAACCTGGTATACTCCCATTACTGCATTATTAATAAGAGCCTTATAGTTTTCTTCACTATTTCTTAGCGCCTCCTCTGCACGTTTGCGGTCGGTGATGTCGTACCCTTCCGGGACCAAATATATCAGTTCGCCGTTCTCGTCGAATACTGGCCCAATGCGAAAATCGATGATCCTTGTCTCGCCGGCGGCCGAGATGTGAGTAGACTCAAAATGGACCATCTCCCCTCTCATTGCCCGCCCCATGGCCTCTTGCAACTTGCGTTGCTCCTCTTGAGAATGGGTCCACCACGGCGTTTCCCAAAAGAGTTTTCCGACAACGTCCTTCTCTTGGACGCCAGCAAACTCCAACGCCGTTCTGTTCCCCATGAGCAAGCGGCCTGCTTTATCAATAAGCCCCGTCAACTGGTAGTGGTGATTGTAGACCGCTTCAAACTGGGCTTTGATTTCACGGAGTGCCTTGTTGGCATCCTCTAGCTCGGCCGTTCGCCGCCGAACCTGTCCCTCCAAATTGGCTTGTAATCGTTCAGAAGTTCTGCGCGCCACATCAAGTTCTCGATTGGCCATTTCAAGTTTAGTCTTCATTCTGGCAATTATCAGATGGGACTTCACACGGGCAAGAACTTCAGCGAACTCGAAAGGCTTCATGAAATAATCATCGCCGCCCACGTCAAAGCATTTTGCTTTATCCATTTTCTTGTTCAACATGCCAATGAAGAGGATTGGAATGTGCTTGAGATCCTCGTCGGCCTTAAGCTGCTCGCAGACCTCATAGCCATCCATTTCTGGCATCATGACGTCCAGTAAGATGATCTCCGGCGGATCGTTTGCCGCAGCCCGAAGGGCCTCCCGGCCACTGGAGGCGGTGCGGACGTCAAAGCCCTTACCTTTTAGGAAATCACTCAACGAACGCATATCTGAGAGCGTGTCATCCACCAACAGGATACTGCCCTTGCTCGTTCTTGTCTTAAGCTGGCTCATTTAACAAAAGGCCTTTTTAATTCGTTCGATATCCTGATAGAGCGCCTTAGACGATGTAAAGGAGGCTGTCAACTGAGGATAATTGCCAATATTCTTTAGGCAGCGTCAGCGTACCAAAACCGAGCACTTTATACAATAGTCCCAACATGCACAGGCTTTAAAGCTGCAAAGGTATTTGTCGCTATTTGACAAGGCTTGTGGCTCAATGATTATAGCATAATCAGCATTTCGCTAATTCCTACTATTCTGATGGTATAGTGCAATTTCAATAGTAACCGAAAAGCGCATTCTTCTTGCCACCGCATACACATCAACTTTCCCACAATAAGATTCAACAGTCAATATGTAGACCTTATTAAGAAAACAAAATCGGCGAACACCATATATAGTGGTCCGACCTTGTGTCGATGATTGCCGATATTATTTTGAATACCACAGGAGTTGCCAATTCTGTTGAATGTCATGGCTAACTGGAATTTAAAGAGACTAAAAAACCTGAGAATTCTCTCTGATTTATCGTTTTGAGCTTAGCGATATCACTATTTTATTTCGACCACTTCTGCAATTCGATGATGTTGCCCTCCGGGTCGGTGACATAGACTTCGGTAAGCTTTCCTCTGCCGGGGATATCCACCGATGCGATATCTCCTACACGTCCTCCGCCGGCAGCGATGACCGCATCTCGAGCGGCTTTGACATCATCGACTGCAAAAGCGATGTGGCCGAAACCGGGACGATTGGCTGCTGTGGCCTGCGGCTTCATCTGTTTATTATATCGAATCACTTCCAGGGTGGGGCCGTCGTCGCCATAGCCGGGCAGTCGCAGGTGTATAAGACGAATCTCGGCCTCCGGCACCCCTGTAATGGTGTCGAGCCAGTGACCTGAATGGTTGCCTTCCTTCGTTGCGGGTGTGCATCCGAACACTTGCCGGTAAAACGTGACCAGTTTCTGCCAGTCTTGGGCGATAAGGTTAGTGTGGACGTATCTTGCGTCAATAGCCATATCACTCCTTACTGTAAGGGATACCGATGGTCGCCGGCGGCGTTGCCCTTCCGATGGCGCTGGCCAGAACCAGTATGGTGAGAATATAGGGGATCATGTCGATAAATTGCGACGGCACCACTTTGGGCAAGTAAGATTTGATCGCTTCCCCGAAGCCGAACAGCAATCCGGCACCGGCGGTGCCAAAGGGTGTCCATTTGCCGAAAATCATCGATGCCAGTCCGATAAACCCCTGCCGGCAGAATTCGTAAGGAGCGATTGATCACGTTATGCTTTGGAAGCACCGGTCGCTATCACGAGCCCGATCTCCTCCCGCGTTGCTTCACCCCCTTCAAACATGCCAACTACTCTACCTTTAGACATTACTGCTATCCAATCACTCAGTGCCATTATTTCCTCTAAATCTTCAGATACAAAGAAAATGGCACAACCCGCTTCTCTGAGTCGCATGAATAGTTGCCAGGTATGATCGATGGCTTTGGCATCGAGCCCCTGGGTGGGATAAACGGCCACGAGACAACTCGGCATTCTCCACGTCTCGCGGCCCAGTATGAGTCGCTGAATGTTTCCTCCAGAAAGTATTCGTGCTTGGGACTTCCAAAGATCGGAAACGATGGCCCCGAATCTGGCCACGATCTCTTTTGTATGCCTTGTAATATGGGATTTGTTTAGAAAGGATCCTTTTGAAAATGGAGGAATCCTGGTATCTTTCAGGACGACATTCTCCGCGGTGGTCATCGGCTCAATCACGCCCATTGCGCGTCTTTTTTCCGGAATATGCGCAACACCGGCTCTTATAATTTCCCGGGGCGCATGGTTTGTAAAATCTTTTCCATTAATGATCACTCGGCCCTTCGTGGCTCTCCGCATTCCGGTGATAACCTCGGCCAGTTCGCTCTGACCATTTCCTGAAATCCCTGCAAAACCCAATATTTCACCTTCCCTGATGGAAAAGGAGACCCCCTGTATTGCCGGCTCTTCATCTGCAGCAAGAGCTTCGAGGTTTTCGACATCCAATACGATCTTTTCGGATTTGACCGGTTTCCTTTCAAGCTGAGCAGGCGTGTGCTCACCAAACATGAGCTTTACCAGTTCGGTCTTATCTGTTGTGGCCGTCTCCCGGGTCCCCATGGATTTACCGAGTCGGAGGACGGTGACGCGACCTCCGACTTCCAAGGCCTCTTCTATCTTATGCGTGATGAAAAGAATCCCGTAGCCCAGCTTGGTCATGCTGTCCAGGGCTTCAAAAAGGCGTGCAGCATCGGTTGAGATCAACGAGGTCGGCTCATCAAGAATCAGTATTTCAGGCTGATGGTATAGCACCTTGATGATCTCTGCTCTTTGCTGTTCCCCGGCAGATAGATCTTCTACTCTGGCCAATGGGTCGATATACAGTCTGTAATTCTCTGACAGCTCCCGGACCCTGTTTTCAACTTCAGGGAGGGGAAAAGTGAGGTCGGATGAGGGCAACCCGAGTGCTATATTTTGCGCCACCGTAAAGGTTTTCACCAGCGCTAACTCTTGGTGAACCATTCCGATCCCATATCTGATGCCGTCTCTCGGTGATTTTAAGGTCACCGGTTTGCCTTTAACATAGATTTGACCGTCTGACAGGGAATAAAATCCTGAGAGGCAATTTGCGATGACGGTCTTGCCGGCGCCATTTTCACCCAGCAGTGCGTGGATTTCACCGGCCTTGATATCAATATCGATATGATCGAGTATAAGATGCTCCCATACTCCGGGAAAACCTTTACATATGCCCTTTGCATCAAGGATGATATCGCCGTTGCCTTCCACGAGATCGCTTTTTTGCTTCAAGATTGATGATCCTTTAGTCTCATTCACGCTCATAAGGAATGCCCAGGGCCGCAGGAAATCTAGCGCGCCCTATGACGCCAGCTACGACAAGTAGCGTTACGGCATAGGGTGCCATGGCTACAAATTGCCATGGGATGACTTTTTGAACCACTGGCATGGTTGCAATCCACACGGCAAGGTTGTCAAAAAAACCGAATATGAACCCGCCCAGCAAGACGAGCAGCGGATTCAGTCCGCTGAATACGACGGTCGCTAGGGCGATAAAGCCTCGTCCGGCAGAAATCTCCTTGGTTACCGATCCTAACCAGCCGACGCTAATATAGGCCCCCGCCAATCCTGCCAGAGATGCCCCCGCTGCCGTTGAAAATAATCGGAGAGGGTGTACTTCGATTCCGGCTACATCTGCGGCCTGAGGATTCTCGCCGACAGCCCTTATTTTGAGGCCAAGTTTTGTTCGAAAAAGAAGGATATATATGAGAACGGGTATGGCAATCGCCACGATAATCATCGGGCTGAAGCTCCCGACAGGGGTGGTAATATTTACCAACTGGTGCTCCGCGGCCACGGCATGGTGTCCGGGTACGCCCAAATGGATGAGCCAGAACGTCACTAAACCAGCGGCAAAAAGATTAATTCCCACGCCGGCGATGAGCTGTACCCCTTTGAAATAAGTGCACACCCACCCAAAAATTAAACCAATGACAAACCCTGTCCCAAGCCCGACAAGCAGACCCACCGCAGGCCCTCCTGCTTCGGCGCCAAGAGCGCCGGTCATGGCACTTAAAAGGATAATCCCTTCTAGTCCTATATTAAACAAACCTGCGGATTCACCGACCACTTCCCCTGTAGCAGTGAGGGTAATGGGAACCATGGCATGTAGAGAACCCAAGAGAATTCCCCAAAAATAATCAAGATCCATAATCGTCTCCGATCTTCATTTTAGGGCTGCTTTGAACGCAAAATAAGCGGAATTCTTATTTTCCGCAAAGAAGAAAACACCTTTGCCAGTTCCGGGATAGCCAGGAAGACAACGACAATCCCTTCCACAACACGAACCATCTCCAAGGGCACCTCAGCAAATAGTTGCATCATTCTACCACCCGACAGAAGCCCTCCAAAGAAAATGGCGGCTAAGATAATCCCGATAGGGTGGTTTCTGCCAATCATGGCGACTGCAAGACCTTCAAAGCCCAGTCCCTTGATGGAAGGCATGCCGCTGTAGACAGCGTAAACAGGCGGACGACCCATGACATGCACAGCACCCCCCAGCCCGGCTGTGAGCCCTCCAGTGATGAAAACAAAGAGAATGATTTTCCATTTTTCAATACCCGCATAGGTGGCTGCCAGCGGGTTATGCCCTATGGCACGAATGTCAAAACCGATGACTGTTCGCCACAAAAGAAGATAGGTGATAATGGCGGTTAAAAAAGAGATGAAGATTCCATAGCTGAGGCTTGTTCCCGGCATCAGTAAGGGGATACGAATCGCTTCAGCAATGCTTAGTGTTTTCTCGGCTCTCTGAGGGTCGATGAGAATTTCAGAAATAAAATAAAAACAAAGAAACTGAGATATCCAGTTGAGCATGATGGTTGAAATAACCTCGTGAACGCCTCTGGTTGCCTTCAAAATGGCTACCGGCAGGCTCCAGATGATTCCCGCAAGGACTGCGAATATGAGACTTAAGGCAAAGCCTATGGCAGAAGGGAGATGGAAAAAACTGACAGCAACCGCGGCCAAAGCCCCTAAATAAAGTTGTCCTTCTGCCCCGATATTGAACATCCCTCCCCGAAATCCAATGGCAAAGGTAAGCGCGGTGAGGATAAGCGGTGTGGCGTTGGCGAGGGACTCTGAAAAACTGTATAGATCACCAAAGGCACCGTTGAACAGCGCTTGATATGCAGAAATCGGATCATAACCATACAGCATGATGATCAGTGCACCGACGGCAAATCCGATGACTCCCGCAATAATTGTTTTATTCAACTCAACGATGTTTGCCGTAAATCTCATTCCCGTGTCTCGTTCAAACAGTGCGCCAATCGTTTCAGAAAAACAAATAGAGGGGGGCAGCAGTATCCATGCGATCCCCCTCTTTGTGGCGTAACGCTACTTTGTCAGAGGATATTTTGACCGAACCGCTTTCATCTCATTAACTGTGTTGGCATTCGGCACGGAGATGCTGCCCGAGATAATCTGTTTTTCCAAATCGGCTACGGCCTCCCAGATCCAAGAGGGAATCTGGTCACGCATATTTTTCCAGTTGGCTACAATCTTGGCCTTATCGGCTTCACTGATTTTTCCGGCACCGATGCCGAATTCCATGAAGGTCAGAAGCTCCGGTTCTCTGCTCATCGCAACGCCCTGGACATCGAGCCCCATCACAACGAGGCCTCCTTTAAAGTTCCCCTTTACTACTGCTTCCACGGCGTTGTAACAGGCATTGTCTACCCGTTTGAGCATACTGACCAGAACGCGATGCCCATCACCCATCCAATCTTGATTGGCATCCACCCCGATCATGAAAGGAGGTCCGGCTTGCTTGCCTTTGGTCTTAATTGCTTCGGTAATCGCCTGGAGATCTCCAATTCCCAAAGGTCCGGCGACATTGTAAACCAGGCCCGCTCCCTGGGCGAGCATCGCCGCGGTTGCTTCTTTACCCTTGGCGATGTCACTGAAAGTGCCGGTATAGGTATACAACAATCCGGTAGGCAGTGCCTTGCCTGTTTTCTGGGCATAGGCTTTGTTTCCCCAGTCGATACCGTAGCGGTATCCCGTTTCGAAATGGAACAACACGGGGATCTCGATGCCAAGGACAGCATCCACATAGGGGTAGCCATGGTGCGCTGCTACCATGGCAGCGAGTGCCCCCACCAGGGCCGATCCTTCATTTTCATTGAAAACAATGGACATCACATTAGGGCCCTCAACAACAGAATCAATAATCATGAATTTCTGGTCGGGAAACTCCTTGGACACGGTGGCGACCGCATCGGTAAGCAGAAATCCGACAGAAATGATGAGATCGAACGAATGAGATCTTGCCGCGTTGCGAACGTTGGGAAGGTAATCCGAAGCGGTGGCACTCTGAATTCCCACCATCTCCAGACCAAAATCCGCAGCTGCCTTATCCGTGCCCTTGAAACCCATATCATTGAAGGAGAGATCACCCCTTCCACCGACATCAGTGACAACGGCCACCTTACCTTTGAGTGCTGCCTGGGTAATTACCGGTGTCATCAACAGTCCAGCAATTAGTGTTGCTGCCGTAAAGATGGTCACGATAAACTTTGGGCTGTTTTTCATTTTTTGCTCCTCCTTTCATAGTTTGGGCATAAAAGCTTGTTTTCTGTTCGGAAGAATCATTTTATATCAACCGCGAGTCGGCTGGTCAGGATGTTATAGCCGGGTCTTTGTGCCAAAGTTCTAATGGCTGCTAAGAATTTATCCGCAATAACTGACTGTAAGAATACAAAAATTGAGCTTGGGGTGATAAAAGGCAAGAAAGACATTAACGTCAAGTGAATGTATGTCAAAAACTGAAGCGTATGTCAAGAATGGAAAGAGATCTTTTCTGTTCAGGGAAACCTTATTATCGATTCCTTTACGCTATTACTTATCGAATAGTTTTGCCGGCTCATTGAGTAGTTTCTGAATCCGATTGAAATATAATCCCAGATGATAGCCGTCTGCCAGACCATGGTGAACCTAGACCGATAACGGCATGATGACTTTGCCGTTTTCGGTATGATATTTACCCCACGAAATTCTTGGTACCGAATCCGTGGGGTGAATGTTAATGGGGTGGGAAATCGACGTAAATCGAATCCACGGGAGGCTGGATATAAATAGATAGTCGTCACGTTCAGGCTCATCTTCAAGGGTTGGATTCATTTTTGCCTGCTCGATGCCTTGTTGAGCCCGCTCGAAAAAAGCATCGATAGCATCGGTATAATCGACTGCGCAAAAGCCAAACAGGTTGTCGTCGGTCAGAACGGTAAATGACGGGTGAACCACATCGTGCTCAACGACCTGGTCACCCCGAAGTCGGAGCCGAAATTCGGCAATGGCGTTGGCGGCTCTACAAGCGACATACAGCACGGTTTTAAAGGTCGACCGATGATGAGTTTTTACATATTTAAAAACTTTTGTAAGATCTACATCCGCACAGACATTGAAATGAGGGCTGTCCAGACCGCTGTAAAACCGGAAAAGCTCCCTTCGGGGCCATTTTTCCATATCAATATATTTCATGGTAAGATCCTGTTATTTATATTCCGATCACCAAATTGAAAGGTTCGTAAAAAGTCTTCTTTTCCTGAAATCGTACGATGCTCAGATAATTCAAGATCCCTGAACTACCTTATCCCTCAATTCCTGAATCCCTAAATCCCCCAATCCCTCAATCCCGGCAAATATGACTTCTTACCGGGTTGTCATAATTTTGCAACAGTTAACTATCAACCGGAGCGCACCTTTACATAGGAAATGATTACTGATAGGCATATTTTTCGTTTATTGGTCAATGAAAAATCCGTTTTTCTAAGAAGAAAGAGGCAAAATGAACACCTTCAAGTCAATTTGTGTGAACTGCGGTTCAAATCCCGGACTTGAGCCGGACTATATGGAATCTGCCGGCTTGCTGGGTCAAACGCTGGTTGAGAACAACATTGATCTCGTCTATGGTGGCTCTGACGTCGGACTGATGGGAAAGCTTGCCCAGGCAGTCCTTCAAAACGGGGGCAAGGTCATCGGGGTTATCCCCGAATCGTTCGCCGACAGGGTGGGCAATCGCCATCTTACCGAGCTTTATGTTGTGGCATCCATGCATGAAAGGAAAAAGTTGATGTTCGATCTTTCCGACGGGTTTATTGCTTTGCCCGGTGGGTTTGGAACATTGGAAGAAATTTTCGAACTGCTGACATGGTCACAACTCGGATATCATACCAAACCGTGCGGCTTTCTGAACGTTTGCGGGTATTTTGATAAACTGATGGCTTTTTTAGATCATACGCTGACGCAACGGTTCGTCAGGCAGGAGCACCGCCGGATGGTTCTGGTCGATGATACGGTCAATGGGCTTTTAAAGCAATTGGAGACGTATGAGGCGCCGAAGATCGAGAAATGGATCGATAAAGATAAAGGGTAGCCCGGCATGGCTACCCTTAGTGAAAGGAGAAAACAGAAGAAATCATTGATTTAATAACTCCTTCACTATCTGTATGTTTGCAAAAATCGTGCAAATATAGCTAATTTGATAAGATAATTTATATCATGAAAATACAGATAGTTATTGCTAATGCGGTTCAAAAAAAGTTTGGGTGTGAAAACTTTTTCGCATAAAATTGGCACATTTTTTACCTATTACGGTAAAAATTGCGCCAGGGCACTGGCAGTCACCTTTCAAAAGGCATCAAAATATCGACAACGCTCTTCCCGCAGATTCTCATTGCTGCGACTTTTCTTCAGAGGATTTCCACCTCTTATGCCATGTCGGTTTTCGCCGGCACTTTCCGAGCATTCTATATTCCTACCCGAAATATATCTTTCCGTAAAAATGACAATAATAACGAATCAATCCATAACCTAAAACTTTAAACCTAAAACCTGATAAATTCGACTCTTTACGAATCCATCAAAACGAATCACCGTCATCAAAGGCAAGTATAGATTCGCTAACCTTTCCGCCTAATCAGCCGATATTAAATATTAGAATGGTTAGGAATACGCTTATAATATTGGTTTTATGCTTGTTTTTTGCATCGCCGGGATCGGCAAAATCATATCATGACAGCAATTTACATCTTGAGGTGGAAGCTGAAAATAAGGAAGGCTTGCGCCTTGCACAAAAAGCCGCCAAAACTGCCTATCACTTTTTCAGCCGGTTAGGGTACCACACCAGAGTTTTAATCCGAATCAAATATCAGCCCTCTGTTCTGTATAAATGGGCGCCGGATGATTATGAGCGGATTTACGGCTACGCCGATCATAAATCGGGAACAATTTATATGACCCGATGGGATGAACCCTGGCTACTCAAAAACAACGTCTTTGGCCAAAAAATGACCCCTGAGTTGTACCAAAGCCTGCTGGTTCAAGAAATCAGCCATGTGATATCCAATGCCGTTGCTGAAAAAGTCCTGGGAACTGCCGTCAGTGAATACATTGCTTATGTTGCACAAATCGACTCATTAGAAAAACAAACGATTCAACAAATAACCGAAAATAATTTAACAGAGCCTTTTAAAACCAGAGAGGTTAACAGCTTTAACCTTTGGAAAAATGCCCATCGATTCGGCATCCGTTCGTATCTGCATTTTCAGAATTCGGGAGGTTCGATTGTAGGCGGTATATTGGCCGGCAGAATCGATCCGGATCGAAAATTATTTGCCCGATACCCGGGTATGGGTGGTTAGAATTCAGCCCTGGAATAAAGCGGACAGGCAGGCGATTGCGGACAAGGATACATGGATAGAGACCGGAAGATTGATACTGCAAAAGGCATTGTGATTATCAACGTGCACAATTTGGGAGGAAATGGATGCATCCCATTCTCGTCTTAGAAATAATTGCACAGATTTATCTCGTTGTTCATGCAAAGGGGGTGCCCTCGCTTGTGCCATCATGTCTATTTAGATAGAAAAGTCAGAGCGGAGCGATACCATAAATCTTTCCGCCTCCGGCGGATCAATCTTCAATTCCGGTTTATCCGGATTGGGTTTACCCCGGAATCTTAATCCATGTTTCCCCGGCGAATTTCATTGTATCGGACTTTTATGGGGTGTCTCTCCAGAATCATGCTATAGCAAAGACAAAATTTAGTCACCACATCTCTTGACAACGGCGTCAGGTAAGGCCGCAGGCGCCAGAGCCATCTACTGAGCCTTTGTCCGCGAATGTTGTCAGGCTGAAGCAGAAAATCCCTTCTGATGTCCGCCCGCAGCATAACAAAAAAATCCAGATAGCCGACGATATAATACTCCCACTGGTCTTTGAGGTCTTTCCAATAGATCTCCCGATCTAAAAACCTGAGCCAGGCATCATCAGATTCGGGAACTTTGTCGATATATTGTTTTTGAACCAATTCCTTGCCCCAGGCGAGAATCAAGCGATCCAATTTTTCGATCATCTTTTCTTTATCAAAAAAGTCATCGGTATTAAAAACGATCTCACTGAGACGAACCTGGGCTGCGTCGTTTGATTTCATATGTTCATTTCTCCGCCAAGCGTTAATTTTTTTCACCTTCCCAATATCCGCCTGTTCACCCGTGGCCCGAATCGGTAATGTTCGCCGGGTTTCAAACGGTTGGGATTCACCCCAAACCACTCACGATGGTATAAATATCTTTTACCGTGCTATTTATGCTAGTCCAATAACAAATGAATTAGATCGCTTCATGGGCAATTTCAACGATATCGTCAATTAATCGCTTGACGGATTGGACTTCGTTTCTCTGCTGAGCAATAATAAGGGTCCAATAATCCGGCGCCATATTATTGAAGTCCTTAATATCATAAATAATCTCCTCGTCCGGCAGTCCACACTTTTTCACTCCGACACAGTTTTTAAAGCGACCGGTTTCATCCAGCGCGCCGATGATGTCCTTTACTTTGCGGTACGCCTTGAGAAAAACCACGGTGTCCGGCTTGACGAATAATTGCCTGAGCCGATCGCCCCCTTTGACACCGGAGGTGACCAGAAGCGACTCTTCACCCTGAACAAGGGTGATGTTCAAGCGTGCTGCTGCTGCATGGTAGGAGGTGATACCCGGTATGGTTTTCACCCGCAGGTGAGGTGCCAGAATCTGAATATGTTTTAAGATGTAGCCGTATGTGGAATAGGTCGTAGGATCCCCTACGGTAATAAAAGCCACATCTCTGCCCTGCTCCAAATCCTTGATGACCGTAAGGGCATTTTCTTGCCACGCCTTTTGGGTCACGCTTTTATCGCTGGTCATCGGAAAAGAGAGCATTTTCACAGGTGTATCTTCCGGAATGAATGGCTCGGCTATGCTCACCGCCATGCTGTGCTTGTTTTTGGTGGATGCCGCTGCATAAACAACATCTACCCAGCGCAAGATTTTTACAGACTTGAGGGTGATCAATTCAGGATCACCCGGCCCTACCCCTATTCCGTAAAAAGTTCCAGTACTTGCTTTCATGGCTTCCTCCGTTTATCACCTGACGTGACATTTAATGTATCTTTGGGAATGATAGTACTCTGATAAACGCACTACGGCCTTAATTATGCCTTTTGCCGGTATTTATACCTCCTTTCAGGACGACTTTTGAACTGTGGCTATGAAAGATGCCGCTAACTGGGGTTTGCGAATCATGGTCTGCCGGATTTTCTCCTCTCCTCAAAAAAGAAAACCCGGACTCTGAAATAAAGAGACCGGGGATAACGCCGTTTTTCCAATCCCCTCCACACAGAAGTAGTGAGCGTACTTCTATAATGTGTGGATACAGTCAGGCAGGTCTTCTGGCTCTCGGATCAACCTACTATTCTTTCCTTCCCATTCCGAATCGATGAAACAGTGGCTGCAAAGAATTTCGTCCCCGATTACAGCGGCGGTCCCGCTCCCGATTTTCACGGGATTCCCTATTATGCTTTAAAAGCACCTGATGCCCAGATTCTATCTGCCGCCGGCAATATGGAATCTGTTGAGAATGTATATGCCAAAACTCAGTTGTTTCTGTGCACCCCCTATAGATACAAAATTTTAGGTTATATAAATGAACTTAGCGCAGGAAGTCAGCTGCTGAAGTTAATGCGGACAGAATCAGGTGAGCATTGCACTTTTGATTTCGACTACAGTTGTGCATATAACAAATCAATTTTTAAAAATCAAGCATAAATCCCCGACTCGGATAAACCGGAATTGAAGATTGAAGATTGATCCGCCGGAGGCGGAAAGATTTATGGTATCGCTCCCGGCCGTCGTAGCCAGCCTACTCCGCCGAAGTTACAACGGCCACGAAGGCCGGGTTGGCTACTATGGCGGAGTCTGCTCGCTCTGTCTTTTCTAAATATATCGATAACATTCTTAAAATACTTAATCTGACTATGGCGTAAATCATGTGCAAACATAATGTGATTTCGATAAATAGGTACTAAAATTGTTAAAGCTCGCTAAAGGGGATATCCAGTACATCGATAAGATAATTGACATCCTCACAGGTGAGACACACGGGCGGTTTGATGCGCAACACGTTGCCGTAAAATCCGCCTTTTCCGATCAACAGCCAGAGCTCCTTCAATAAAAACCGTAAAAACCGGGACATTCTTTAATAACTAAATGTCTTGCGATCCTTTTTCATCCATTGTAATTAATCTGATATGCTTAGATTAGCTCGTGTAGACGCTCCCGGTGTGTTGCACTACGTCATCATCTCAGGGATAGAACGCATAAAGATTTTTGTTACTGTGCAGCTCGCGATTTGTAAATGCTGCTACCTGGAGGACTTATTTAACAGGAAAGGAGAATTAGGATGACTGAGCCGGTGATTGTTGATACCCATGTGCACTTTTTCGGAGACCATAAACAATATTTATTAAGTAGGGCAACTTATGAAGTATGGGAATATGGACCTAAAGAAAATGTGCGTTTCAGTACATACGGTGGTGATCCGGAAGATATCCTCAAGGCTATTGATGCTGCCGGCGCAAGCAAAGCAGTGATGGTCAACCTTTTTGCTGTTTCACGGGTTCGTGGCCGTGCCATTGCCGATCTCCCCGAAGGTTTGGATCAAGATCAAAAAGAGGAAGCTATACGCAAGATAGATGCCGGTATGGGTGAGAGACTTAAGTCATCCAATGTATGGTGTTGTGACGTGGCCGAGAAGTACCCTCAGTTGGTGCCCTTCATAGCCACAGACCCTTCGGTGTTTGGCGTTGAGGAAGCGCAAGACCATATCATAGAGATGGTAGAACAGCACGGTGCTAAAGGAATTAAGGTACATCAAGGTCTTCAACGCTTCTACATGCATGACGAGAGGATGTTACCCATCTGCCGGCTCTGCACACAAATGGATATCCCTATTTTAGCCCATTCGGGCCCTCTCCGCGGCACTGAACAGTATGCTGAGCCCAGAGCTTTTGCTGAGGTGCTGAAGACTTTTCCAGAGTTGCGTCTTGTGTTGGCGCACATGGGGGGTGGGGCATGGCGGCAGACACTGGAGATAGCCCGAGCATATCCAAACGTGTATTTCGACTGTAGTGAAATAATAGAGTGGACTGGTGCGCCTAACGCTCCTACTGATCGTGAACTTGCTCACCTTATCCAGGATGTGGGTTCAGAACGGGTCATGATGGGTTCTGATTTTCCGTGGTACGACATCGGTTATTGTGCCAAGCGGATAATGGCGCTTCCACTCCTCTCCAAGGAGCAAAAAGAGTCTATACTTGGGGCTAATGCTATCCGAATTCTAAAACTATGATATGCACCTTTTCGGAAAGTCAGAGAGACTTTTTTGTGCAATTTTTGATTATTGCATTCACCTTAAGTTTATGGAATATACATTTGTCAAAATCCGGATTTGTTTGCGTTTAATTACGGTTGCCTATCGACAACTCATCATTAAACCAACCGATAACAATTAAGGAGGATAAGAATGGCCGCAGAACAAAAAAGCGAGGAATCCCACCAAAAAACGATTGTAAATTCTTGGAATGAATGGGATCCGTTGAAGCATGTGATCGTCGGCCGGGCCGATGACTGTCATATCCCGCCGCTGGAGCCAGCGGTAGAGTGTAAGGTGCCGAACGACAGCGACATGAAAGGCAAGTGGGGTCGCCGGCCCCAGGAATCCATCGACAATGGCAACGCGCAGTTGGATAATTTTGCCGAGATTCTCAGAAAACGTGGAATCCGCGTGGATCGCCCGACTCCGCTGGACTTCAGCCGGCCGGTGAATAGTCCCGATTTTGACACCCAGAGCATGTTTGGCTGCATGCCGCCGCGGGATGTGATCGCCACAGTAGGTAACGAGATGATCGAGGCCACCATGTCATACCGCTGCCGCTGGTTTGAATACCTGTGCTATCGGCCTTTATTGGAACGGTATTTCAAAGAGGATCCCAACATGCGTTGGGAGGCGGCCCCCAAACCGCGTCTGACAGACCGATCTTATAAAAAAGATTATTTGAGCCGCATTATGACCATCGAGGATCGGCTCAAGTTGACGGCGGCCAAGGATTTTGTGACAACTGAAGAAGAGCCGCTGTTTGATGCTGCCGAGCTGGCCCGCATGGGCAAGGACATTGTGGTGCAGCACGGTTTTACAGCCAATCTTGCTGGTATTGACTGGCTGCGCCGACATTTTCCGGATTTTCGCATTCATGCCATGAACTTTCCGGGAGATCCGTATCCGATTCACATCGACTGCACGTTTGTGCCGCTGCGGCCGGGTTTGCTGTTCAACAATCCGAACCGGAAAGCCTTGCCGGAACATAAAAAACTGTTTGAAATCAACGGCTGGGAGATTATCGAGGCAGCTCAACCGGCCCATGAAAATCCGCCCCCGCTGTGTTACTCAAGCGTATGGCTGTCCATGAACGTCCTCGTACTGGATCCGAAGACTGTCTGTGTTGAAGCCAGTGAAGTTTACCAGATGGAACAGCTCGACAAGCTCGGCTTTGAGGTTATCCCGGTACCGTTTAGAGATGCTTACCCGTTTGGCGGCGGTTTGCACTGTGCTACGACGGATGTTTATCGGGAAGGATCCTGTGAAGACTATTTCCCCAAACAGGTGGAAGGATTTTGATACGAATTAATTCATTTTATCACCCAAAAGCCAAATTGGGCAGCCACAGAGCAATACCCGGAAAGGCGATCAGCATGATATTTACCGCGATCAGTATCGCAATGAAGGGGCCAATTTTGCGGATTACCTCTATGTAGGGGCGTTTGAAGATTACCTGGGCTGTGAAGATATCGCATCCGAACGGAGGTGTCGCCGAACCTATCGCAACTTGTAATGTCACCAGGCATCCCAAAAAAACCTTGTCGATCCCCGCTTGGTCGACATAAGGGCCGAATATAGGGCTCAAAATATAGATCGCTACAATGGGGTCCACAAACATGCAGGCAATTAAGTAGGCAATATTGATGTATATAATTACCTTGAGAGCTGAGGGATCCAGACCCAATACCTGAGGAATGACTTGCTGAGGAACCTGCATAAAACTCAGCACCCATGAGAACGCCTGGCCGGCACCGATGAGCATCCATACGACTGTGGTTACCATACCCGTGTTTATCAAGATGGCCGGGATATCTTTAAGCGTCAGACTGCGATAGACCAGCAGCTCCAAAATCAGGGCGTATGCCGCCGTGGCTGCCGATGCCTCGGTCGGGCTCATATATCCGAAGTAAATACCGCCGATTACGAGCACGGGAAAACCGATCAGCAATAGACCGTCCCTGATGGCATGCAGCCGTTCTTTGCGACTCGCCTTAGGGGCGAATCCGACATTCTTAGCCTTGGAGTAAAAGAAGCTGTATACGGAAAAAGCAGCGAAAATTATGACCCCCGGAATGACCCCGGATAAAAACAGCCTGCCCACCGACGTACTTGTGGCGACCCCATACACCACGAATCCGATGCTTGGTGGAATCATATTGGCAATATCGCTGGAATTGATAATAAGGCCCATGGAAAACGAGTCGCTGTATCCGGCCCTCAAAAGCATCGGCCGCATTGTTCCGCCGATGGCCGCCACGGTCGCCTGCGTAGAGCCCGATACAGAGCCGAATACCGTACAGGCCGCATTACAGGTAATCGGTAAGCCCCCCGGTACATGACCGATCAATGCCCGCAGTACCCGGATAAGCCTTTTGGCCGAGTCCCCGGCGGTGACAATTGACGCCGTCAGGATAAACATCGGGATGCACAACAGGGCAAATGGTTTCATGCCGGTCAGAACCTGTTGCACCAGCATGGTTAGATCAAAGCCGGGGAGGAAAAATGTCAGCGCAAGGAGCAGCGTTCCCAACAAAATTGTCTTGAAGGGAAACCCCAGAAGCAATAGAATCGGCATGAGAATCGCGATCAGATAGTTCATATACGCTCTTCTTTTAGGCTAGTCCTCGTATTCTGTCTTCTGTTCCCAGGTGGACCAGACCTCTTTTTCGATCAGATTCCTAATCACCGTGAGAAGATACTGCATGCCGGCCAAAAAGAAGCCTGCCGGCACAATCAAAATGACAACCCAGTAAGGAAGATTAAGCGCCGGCGTCTTATGCTGCAGGTCGATTACATCCATGAGGTAAAAGACCGACAAATAGGAAAAGACCAGCATGACGCAGGCGCTGGCAAGAGCAATCGCAATCGTTAAAGCTTTTTTGTACCGGTCAGGCATTAAGTCGTGCAGCGCACCCATGCGGATATGCCGCGCTTTGCGGACGGCATAGCCCACGCCGCCAAAGACGGTATAGATTGTAAATATTTGGGCCAACTCGTCGCTGTAGTATATGCTCTTGAAGAAATTTCTGGCGAAGACGTCCGCTATCAGGAGCACTGCCGTGGCCCCTGTGCCCGTAGCGAGCAAAAAGAGCTCGGATATGCGGAACACATTGTCAACTGCTATCGCAATTTTTTTGACAGACGTTTTGGAAAGACCGTTTTCCATATCTCACGCTATGCCTGCTACGATATATACCACTTAGCATAGGCGCAAAGGCCGTAACCGATGCATCCCATCCTTAGTTTTCCTCAATGGCAGTATCATTGCCGAACCCAAAAAGAATCCTCGCGGCCCACCGCAGCTATTGGGCCGCGAGGGTCTATTGTTTCATCGGCTCTTACTGCACGCCGAATTTAGCCTTGGCCTTTTCGATATCGTCTAATAGGGCATCCAGTATCTGCTGGGCATCATCACCGCCCAGATCCGCAAATTTCGGATATACCGGCTTCGCATTTTCCGCAAAGGGCTTTAACTGCTCATTGCTGAAATCAGAGAAGGTCAAACTCGGCTTTTCCTTCAGCATGATTTTTTTGTATTCTTCGTCCTTTTGATGAACCCATTCCATCGTCTCTTCAAGGTATCTGTCAAAAATCTCCTTCATTTTCGCTTGCATCTCTTTGGGAAGAGAATCATACACATCGCGGTTAATGCAGGGTATCGCAACGAACAGGTTATCATAGGTAATCGTAAAATGATTCTGAACTTCATAAAACTTCATGCTGTAGCCTACCCAGAGGGGGTTCGCCTGCCCGTCGATCAGCTTCATCTGAAGCCCACTGTACACTTCTCCAAAATCCAGGGGGGTGGGGCTGGCACCGAATGCTCTGAAATTCTCCACCAAAATCTTGTTGGACATCACCCGCATCTTGAGGCCTTTCATATCGTCGATGCTTTTGATGGCTTTATTCGATGTCCAGGCCATCCATCCCTCAGTCACATATCCAAGGGGCTGGAGCCTTCTATCCCTGAATTTGGCTTCCAGAAGCTTTACGGCCTTGCCGTTTCTGACGACCTCTCCATATACCTCCTTGTATTTTTCCCGGGGCCACAGGTACGCCAGAGCAAACACCTGGGCTTGCGGCACAAATCCGGCTATCCAGCCGAAATCTGTAAAGACAAATTGGACGGTATTGGTCTGCGCCAGCTCATTGATATCCCGCTCCTGCCCGAGAGTACCATACGGATATACGGTAATATTCACCTCGCCCCCGGACCACTGTTTCATCTCATCGGCAAATTTTTTGGCGAAAACCGTCATCATGTCCCCCTCGATTTCTCCAGAGGCGAATTTCCATGAATATTTTTTCGCCTGGAGAGAACCCGCAAAAACCAAGAAGGGAACCACAGTCATCAAAATGATTATGATCATTTGTCTTTTTTTCATATTTGCCTCCTTTTTGATCTTTCTCATCACATGGTCAGCAAATTCAACCAATCCCCGTCATAAAATACCATTGAAAAATTCCTCACCACCCCCTTCCTAAGCTGGACAAGCCGGTTGGAGCGAAGCGGATATCCCGAGTTACTGGGGAATCAAACTGGCTTTAAAAAGTTTGGCGCCTCCTTTTTTTCTATGACACTTTTAGTTATAAGTGTTTAAAAAGATGACAGAAAACTTTTTACCAATCAAATCTATAAATTTACAACCAGGCACCTGCGCTTCGCCCGAGACCACGCACGCAAGAGGCAATCCCTGCGAGGCAGTGGAATACCCGGTAAGGTGTGAATCGGGCACTCGGGTTAAAGTTCTCTACTAAATACTTCGAAGGCTTTTGTTGGATATAATGATCGGCTAATAATCTTTGTAATAAGACCAACTGCTAAAGTTTGGCCCTTACAATTGATTCCGCTAGGAAATGACAGCAATTTGATATTTTAGACATTATATGTGACTTGATCGTTTCTATTGGTACGCCCATCCTAGGCAAGAAATGCGAAATCTGTCAAGATTTTTTCAATTTATTTGACAACGGTTGACGATTTTGTAAAAAATCCAATTCGTTAGCTCCGCCCCCTCTTTTTTCGAACCCTGTTTTTAATGGGTTCAAAATTGATTCATAACCGGGGCTATATTCGATCAGATAAATACGGCTCCGCCGTTGGCCCAAAAGCTCGACATTCACCTGATCCACCTGGGCGTTATCGTAGTCATCAATTTATCCTTCGGACTGATTATATTAATCGACTGGCTGCATTAGTCTAAGAAGGCGCTGCGGTAAGAGAAATCGGTTATTCTGGTGCAGATGTTTTCCAATAATTATGCGTGACCAACTCCTGTGTGACACGGTGTGTCGCGTCCGGTAAAAAGTCTGATTTTGAGGATCTCGTCTTTTTCATGTCCTCAAAACCATATGATATATATAGCAATGTCAGAACGTGCTTCAGAGCTGATATTCGGGACTTCTCCGCCGCCTCGATATACCAATACTATCCAACCCAAATGGGTGCAAATTTTCTTATCGCTGATGAAATTTGTAATAAATTCATATACAAAACCGCTGTTGACAACCAAGCTGATCCCTGATACCTCAAACATATTTTCTTCTGCCCGATTGACATGTGTACCTGCTGTCTGTCCCCGAAACCGATACACAATTTAGTTTGCCGCTTTACCGCCCTTTAAAGACGAGAGTTCTTTTCAATCATTTTTGATATGATGTCAATAGGATGTTCGTAAGCAACTCAACTTTGGATCCAGGTGTCTGCTCCGACATATAAAACAAAACTGTCCACTAAATAATCTTGATCCGGAGGTTCAGTTTATCAACTTTAGAATAAAAGCGGAAGAACTCTTCACCATTGGGAATTGTTCATTTCGACGCTCATTTAGACTGGATCGATGAAGTCGATGGGGTCCGTTTTGCCAACGGTAGTCCCCTGCGGCGGGCCGCAGAGCTGCCTTTTGTCGGCCTCATGTCCCATCTGGGGATCCGTTGTATCCGCTCAAGGGAGGACGACTATCGCGCCGCGATCGAAAGAGGTAACTTGTTATTCACCCGCGACCAAATTCGACGATTGGGAACTCAGGAGATCTTGGATCAAATTCCGTCCATGAAGTACATCTACGTGACAATCGACGCCGACGCGTTGGATCCCTCGATAGCTCCCGGTACAGGCTCACCGACTGTCGACGGATTACTATACCACGAATTGCGTGAGCTGCTTCAAGGCGTGGCCCAAAAGGAGAAAGTGGTTGGATTTGATTTCGTAGAAGTCAATCCGCAGATAGACGTGGCTGGACAAACCTCGCTTCTTGCCACGACGGCGATTCTTGAATTTCTTGGAGCAATATTTGACCAACGACGATAGCCGGACAAAGACAGTGTTTTAATTATGAAAGGAAACATACAGGATGAAAAAAAGAGTGGGTGAACGAATTCAAGCGGAAATTTCCGAATTTTACGCCAATGAGGTCTTGTTGCCTACAACCCTGGTAGAATATGATCAGGGTTTTAAGGAGATGATTTTACTAAACAAAGCTCATACCATCATGCTGATGGAAGAGCAAATCATCGAAAAACAGGCAGCCGCGATGATCCTGGAAGGATTGGACCGGGTCTGGCGTGAACTCAAAAGAGACGATCTCGACGGCGCCTATGAGGAGCTGTATTTCAATGTCCAAAAATCCCTGTTCGACCGCATAAGGATTGAAGTGGGCGGCAAGCTTCACACCGGCAGAAGCCGCAATGATATTTACGCCACCCTGACTCGAATGGAGGTCAGACGGTCGCTCTGGGAGGTCATGCAACGGGTGATTGACCTTCAGCAGGTTCTGATCACCGGCGCCTCCGGGGACATCGATACTGTCATCACCGGATACACCCACCGAATGCCAGCACAGCCGATCACCATCGGACACTTTTATCTGGGAGTGTCCAACGCCTTTCACCGCGATTTCATCCGGCTGCAAAATGCCTACCGTTGCACCAATATTTCACCTTACGGATCAGCGGCGCTGGCGGGTACGGGATTTGCCATCAACCGGCAGCGTCAATGCGAGCTTTTGGGATTTGAAAAGCTGCTGACCAACTCACTGGACGGCGTGGGGGCCCGGGATTTTATCCTGGAAGCCGAAAGCGCCTTTGTGATCATGATGTCCAATCTCAGCCGGGCGGCCCAGGACCTTTATGTGTGGTCCGGCGATGAATACGGGGTATATGCGCCCGGCTCCGCCGTATCGCTGATCAGCAGCATCATGCCTCAAAAAAAAAACCCCGACTCCCTGGAAATGGCTGAAGGCAAAGCGGGACATGCGCTAGGATCATTCGTTTCGGCTTTCTCGGCCATCAAAAATACCCCTTTCTCCTTTTCCCAGGATCTGCTGGAAGCCAGTGTGATGTACTGGGAGGGGCATTCACAGACC
>Ga0126332_10000231_pt1 | contig 22218 bp, 18 predicted proteins | sample InaspJWI42metaG_FD_94482 | JGI IMG/M metagenome (GOLD analysis project Ga0126332, IMG submission 94482) | Marine gutless worms symbiont microbial communities from Oahu, Hawaii - Inanidrilus sp. 2 OAHU.JWI-42 metaG | ecosystem: Host-associated > Annelida > Digestive system > Unclassified...
AGACTTTACCGAGCAAAGGAAAGCTTGTATTAAAATTAAATTTTACAGTGCGGGGGGACACCCCCCGCACCCCCCGTTTTTCTGTTTTTAATATTTTTAAATTTAACCATACAAGGCACTAAGGCACAAAGGTTAAAATATAATTCTATTGTTGCCTTTTTTGATTAGAGGCGCGTTATAATTGATATTTTAATTCGCGTTTGGGTAGCTCATGACAAAAGCAAACTTCATTTTCATTCTTTGTGCCTTCGTGTCTTGGTGGCTGAACTATTACGATCAATGCACATTAAACTATGGATACTGAGATAAAATATGCCAAAAGCGGCGCGGTAAACATTGCCTATCAGGTGATCGGAGAGGCATCGCTCGATCTGGTCGTCGTACCCGGCTGGGTTTCCAATATTGATTGCTTTTGGCAAGAGCCCTCCATGGAGCGGTTTCTGAAACGGCTGGCATCATTTTGCCGCGTTATTCTGTTTGACAAACGCGGCACAGGCCTCTCGGACCGGATCACGGAGACACCAACCCTCGAGGAGCGGATGGATGATGTCCGGGCGGTTATGGATGCCGTCGGTTCAAAAAAGGCGGCCTTATTGGGGTATTCCGAAGGCGGACCGATGTGTGCGCTGTTTGCAGCCACTTATCCGAACCGCACCCGTTCGATTGTATTGATCGAAGCTTATGCCAGGCGCATGCAGGCCTCGGATTACCCCTGGGGGCATACCGTTCAAGAGGGCAAAGCGTTCATAAACATGATTAAAAATGAATGGGGCGGGCCTCTGGGATTGGAGGAAAGAGCGCCCGATATGGTATCAGACTCAAATTTCAGAAACTGGTGGGCAAGGTACCTGCGCAACGGCGCCAGCCCGTCCACAGCGGTAGCCCTGGCGCGAATGAACGCCGAAATTGATGTACGTAAAGTTCTGCCGACGATCCAGGTGCCTGCTCTGGTTATGCACCGCACAGGTGACCGGGCAGTTCGTGTCGGTTGCGGGCGTTACATGGCCGAACAGATTCCAGCAGCAAAATATATTGAGCTGTCGGGTGTAAATCATCTTCCCTATGTTGGTAATGCAGACGAAATACTGGACGAAGTCGAAGACTTTTTAACCGGTGTACGGCACGGCCCGCAGCCCGATCGCGTGCTTCTGACTGTCATGTTCACCGATATCGTCGACGCTACCCGACTTGCAGCTGAGCTGGGTGATCGGCAGTGGCACGATTTGTTGCGGCGGCACCATTCAGTTATCAGAAAGGAGTTGATCCACTTCAACGGTCAGGAAATTGACAACGCCGGTGATGGGTTTCTGGCCACATTTGACGGCCCGGCCCGGGGCATCCGGTGCGCCTGCGCCATCAGTGAAGCGATCAGGCAACTGGGAGTATCCGTCCGCATTGGGCTGCACACCGGTGAATGCGAGCTGCTTGGAGAAAAACCGGAGGGAATTGCGGTTCATATCGGTTCCAGAGTATCGTCCATTGCCGGAGCCGATGAAGTGCTGGTTTCCAGTACCGTTAAAGACCTTGTGGCCGGATCCGGAATAGAGTTTGATGAACGGGGACTGCAGCAATTGAAAGGCGTGCCGGGTGAATGGCATATTTTCCGGGTGAAACAGCAGGGATAAGTCATTCTTTCGGAGCCTTGAGATCATTGCATTAAGACGAAATTATTAAATTCTCACTCCAAGACGCGAAGAAAGATCAAGAAAACTTGGCGTCTTTGCGACTTTGCGAGAAATAATTTTTTGTCAACCATGATAGCACAAATACTCTGATGCTACCCTGGGTGAAACAGGGATTCGGTTGTTACTCCTAAATAATGGTACAGCATGAACGATAGACACTATAAACGCAAAATCAGCGCCATATTAAGTGCGGATGTTGCCGGCTACAGTCGTTTGATGGGCGATGACGAAGATGCGACCGTCCGGACGTTGACCAGTTACCGCAATGTTATTTCTGATCTGGTCCAGCAGCACCACGGTCAGGTTATCGATTCGCCCGGCGACAATCTACTGGCTGAATTCTCAAGCGTGGTAGATGCCCTGCGCTGCGGATGGGATGTGCAGAAGGAAATCGAAGCGCGAAATTCGGAGTTGCCGGAAAACCGTCGCATGAATTATCGCATCGGTATCAATCTGGGTGATGTGATCGAGGAAGAAGGGCGAATTTACGGTGACGGTGTCAACGTGGCCGCACGGTTGGAGAGTCTGGCCGAGGCGGGAGGCATCAATATTTCCGGAAGTGCCTACGATCAGGTGAAAAGTAAGCTGTCTTACCGCTTCGAGTATCAGGGGGAGCAGCCGGTGAAGAACATAAAAGACCCGGTAAGGAGCTACCGGGTGGTGATGACTTCGGAAGCCGCCGGAACGAGACCCCGCACGAAAAAAGCCGAATTAAAAAGACCCGTGTTGAAGGTTCTCCTCCTGGGAGCGGCCATCGCAGTGTTATTTGCCGGATTTGCAGTTTGGGTGTATATGCACACGCGTTCATTGTCGCGCAGCCACATGGGCGATGCGCCGGGACAGCAGATAGCCGATAAGGCCTCCATTGCCGTATTGCCTTTTAAGAATCTCAGTGAGAACCTGGAGCAGGAGTATTTCAGTGACGGGATTACCAACGACATTATCACCGATCTGTCCAGATTTCGTTACCTGCTGGTGATCTCCGGCAATACGACCTTCACGTATAAAGGCAAGGCGGTGAGCGCGGTGGCCGTCGGCAGAGAATTGAGCGTACGCTACGTTCTGGAAGGCAGTGTACAGAGAGCAGGCGACACTGTACGCGTCAATGCCCAACTCATCGATGCCTCAAGTGGTGCACATATTTGGGCCGAACGCTATGTGCGTAGTTATGAAGACATTTTCAAACTCCAAGGTGAAGTCGTGCAGGCGATTGTCGCCAGGCTGGCCATTAAAACATTCGAATTCGAGCAAGCCCGGGCCATGCGCAAGCAACCGCAAGACCTGAAAGCATACGATTATCTACTGCGGGGGTGGGCGCACTACCAACGCCGCAACCGGGTGTCAATTATTAAAGCTGGTGAAATGTTTTCAAAAGCTGTCGCGCTCGATCCCCACTATGCAGACGCTTACGCCGGTCTGGGTTGGGTGGACGCGGCCAAAGTGATCTACGGCTGGACAGAATTTCCAGACAAGGCATTGACCAACGCTTATGTACTGGGGCGCAAAGCACTTGATCTGGATGAATCGAATGCATCCGCCCATGCTTTGCTTACAAACGTTTATGCTTTTCAAAACCAATACGAACTGGCTATCAGGGCAGCCGAACGTGCGATCGAGCTCAACCCCAACGATTCATACAGCTACGCCGAGCTCGGATTTGTGCTGCTCTGGTCAGGTCGCGTGGATGAGGCTATATCGGCATTGGAAATGTCATTGCGCCTTGACACCAATTCTCCATGGAACGCCCGGTCGCACCTGGGGATGGCTTATTATTTGAAAGGTCAATACAAAAAAGCGCTGAACATTCTGGAAAAAGGGGTTATTAAGAGGCCGGAATTTGCCGGTAATCACATCGCACTTGCCGCTACCTATGCCCGGCTGGGCCGCACTGATGCGGCGGCGCAGGCAGCCGACACCGTGCGCCGTCTTGATCCATTTTTTGAAATCGACACATACGGCACCGCTTTCCGTAACCCGACCAATCGCGACGCTATTGTGGAAGGTCTGCGAAAAGCCGGGCTGAAATGATTTGTCGCGATTAATGCTTCTGGGAGAGCTTTTCCCAGCTTGTGTCGGCTTTTTGGATATTTTCGGATGCGTCGGCTTCAAATTGGTCGGCGCCTTTACTGCTCCAGCTTAAATAGAGCCTGCCGTCGATAATCTTAAATACCTTGGGGTTCACACCGGCAGCCTTGCCGGTCGTTGACAAGCTCCGCGCTCAGTAACCGCCGTACTGCGGTGCATAGCGTTCCGGTTCTGCGGCAAAAAGATTCCGGTTATCCGCATTCACAAAGTACCACTTGGCATCGTTCCACTTGTGGGAAAATTTACTTTTGCCTTTTACCGCGCGATTTTCGGTATGATAGGCCACCGTGTCATATCCTTTTATTGCCACACCAAAAAAAGTTGTATTGACCTCATCAAAGGCCATGCCGGTGGATGACCACATCACGATTAGCGTGACGATCAGCATCGCCGGAAAAGCTCGCTTCGTTTTTCTTGATATACAGCTAATCATTCCAGTCCTCCTCGTGATCGAATGACGTTGGAGCGATTGAAGTTGTTCTTATTAATCATAATCGTCGGTTAAGAAGATTACCCCTATTAACAATTAAGATGCTACAATGTGACACCTGTGTCAAGCGCTATTTTTGTGACGCTGTTTTTATTCAACCTATTGATATCAATATGAATAGATTATTGATATGCGGATAAAAACATTCAGATTTTATGCTTACAAATCTATACAGGGATAGAAAAGGGCTTTAAAAATCTTAATAGATGATTACGTTATAGCTGTTTAAATTTTTACATGCTTGGTTGATCTCTGCTTTCCGATATTCGGGTCTGATAATAAACGGTATCTCATACGGTTACTTCAATGACTATGGTACGTTAACTTCAGTCGCCACTCACCTGCTCATATCCCGTATCTAACCTTGTTTCTGACTGCAGCCTTTTGAACAGCGCGTGGTTGCCCGGGCATACACTGAATTATCGCTTCATTGCTTGCCAGTTTATTCCGGCTGCGCCAGCCGGGAGAAAAATATTTCTATAATCTTAGCCGCCTTGCCAGGATAGTCCATAAGTCTGCCATTGGGAGGTATACACTGGGCTGTATAGGAAAGGAGGTGTTCCTATGCCCACTTATGTAACACTCATCAGCTATACCCAAAGAGGTGTTGAAAACATGAAGGAAAGCCCTGCCCGCCTGGAAGCCGCCAAAGAGGTGTACAAGTCGATGGGCGCAGAGCTAAAGGCGTTTTATCTAGCCATGGGTCGATACGATGCGGTGGTTATTTCGGAGGCTCCGAACGATGAGACAGCCACCAAACTGGCTCTCACCATCGGGTCCGCAGGTGCGGTCCGTACCGAAACCATGCGAGTATTTAACGAGGATGAATACCGCAAGCTCATTTCGGAGCTGCCTTAGTCATAAAATTTTTAACATTTATTGCGGCCCGTGTATACCTCCCTGATCCAATAACCTAGAACATGCATTCACAATACGATGATATATTACTTTTAACTGAAAAGTTTGAAGTGACTAAAGTGATCTAATCCGCCAAAATGCGAGGCGGACAAGAGTGTCTAAAGCCCGCCCTGGTGCGACTTGATTATGTGTATAGGTACGGCCTATGTGTCATTCAAGACCTAACTTTTGATTGCATAGTACCGGTGATCGGTCTGGGCCAGGGTTTTGGAATTCTGTCGATTTTATACAAAAAGATGAACAGGAGCGATACCTTAATCCGCGGCGGATTGAGGTATCTATTTTTTACTAAATAGAACGCGCTGAAAGCGCAGTCCTTAACTTTAGTTCACTTAAAACTTTCAACTTTAGTCACTTCCAAGTTTAGCTTCCGTAGATATCATAAAAAAAATACGTCATCGAATATATGAAATAGACAATTTACTCTTCCTTCAGTATCTCACTGATCTTTGTTGACAATACGTTCATGTTGAAGGGTTTCTGGATAAAGCCGTTGCAGCCGCGGTTCAATATTTCGGTTGCTTTGCCGTTGATGCTGTATCCGCTCGATAGGAGCACTTTGACATCGGGATCGATTTGTTTCAGCCGGTCATAGGTTTTGCCGCCGTCCAGGTCCGGCATAATTAAATCGAGGATGATGATATCCACAGCATCCGGATTATCACGGTAGATGCTCAAGGCCTCCATGCCGCTGCCGGCAGTCATCACCTTATACCCGAGTCTCTGAATCATCTGTTTGCTCACATCAAGGATAAACGTTTCATCATCTACCAGAAGAATGGTTCCGTCACCCTCCAACACTTTTTGAGACGGTTCTTCAATATCGGCTACTTTGCTTTTCCCCGAAGCCGGCAGATAAATGTTGAAAGTTGACCCCTCATCTTTTTCGCTGTAGACCGTTATAAATCCTCCGTGGTTCTGGATGATGCCGTAAGCGGACGCCAGGCCGAGGCCGGTACCCCTGCCCCTCTCTTTGGTGGTAAAAAACGGCTCGAATATTTTCCGGCATGTGGCCGAATCCATTCCGACACCGGTGTCGGTGATGGACGTCTTTACGTACCGGCCGGGTTGCAAATTGTAAGGTTTCACATCGCCTTCGGCGAGGATCACATTTTCGGTCTGAACGAATAGATGCCCACCGCCGGGCATGGCCTGCCAGGCGTTGATGTAAAGATTTAGCAAAGCCTGTTTGATCTGGATCTGATCGATCTCCACCGCATATCTTTCACCCCAGCCCGGGAAGTTAAACCAGGAAGTGAAGTGCACCTTCTCGCCGGACAGGCAGCGATCAAGTTTTTCCTTTACTTTTTTTTCAAATGTTTCCCTGCCCAGCAATTCAGGAACCGGGTGCCCGATGACCTCCGACCTTTTTTTGAGGTAGGCATTTAAAAAACTGTCATTCACAGCCTGAAAAATATAATCTCTATCGAGCAATGACATCAGGTCTGTTGACGTGGCCACGATATATTCATATTTGCGCAGTGATTCCTCGGCCTGCTTTCTTTGAGTGATATCCAGAGCCGTGAATGTTACCCCGGTTCCCAGGTCTTCCAGATCAATTGGGGTAGAGCTCAGCAGGACATCGATGATTCTGCCGTCTTTTCGTTTCCAGCGCGTTTCAACGGTGCCGGTTCCGTGATGCTGTATTTGCCGGTATTTTTCTTGTCCAACCCAATTGAAGTCACTATCTGTCGGATAAAGCATTCGGGCGTTTTGTTCCAGCATTTCGCCGGTTGAGTAGCCGGTCATTTCACACAGCCGTTGGTTGACCTGCTTTAAAACTCGATCGGAAACCATACCGATTCCGGTGGGGGCCGCTCGAACAATACTCTTTAATGTGGCCTCGCTTTGCCGCAACGCTTCTTCGGCCCGTTTGCGGTCGGTCAACTCCTGCTCCAGTTTCGAATACAATTGCGCGTTGTCAAGTGCAATGGAGGCCAGCTCAGCAAATCGCGTAAGCACCGCTATTTCTTCTTCCCCAATAGCCTATCATGTAAACCGACAGTGCATTTAAGGCGGGGCACCGATTCAGTATTTTAGCAGTATTGCATTGTAAGGTCAAAGTATGATTAACAGGTTAGCCGGTTGAGCCCGTTTGCCCGTTGAGCCGGTTGAGCCCCGCTATGGCGGGATTCGCCCGTATTGCAGGTCAATATGGGATTAAACTTACTGCCGCAGACCTGGTTGATATATTTGTGAAGATATATTGCACCGACCGGGTTGTTTTCCATTATTGTCACATGGCCGGTGCTGCAGTGGTGGTGACCATGTCGGGCGGGTACGCCCGCAAGATTGAAGACAGCGTTGATATCCGAAACAAATCTCAAAACACGGTGAATTACCTCACTGGAGGTTAAATTTGAAGAATATGCGCAAGAGGTTGGTGGGCGTCAATGCTTTGGTGAATCGGTTTGCGTCAGTTGATGTTATGGACATTTTTCAGCCGCATAATCATATCCGTAATATCGTTTTCGACGCGCCCGATGAATTCTTTCAGGGACGGCGTTAAATCCTGATCGAAAGCGGTTACGGCACCGGCAAGTCTTAAGGTGAAATCGACCCCGTCGATTTCAAACCGACGATCATTGATTTGCTTGAGGACACGACTCATCGCATTTCTTGAATTGATTTCGGTCGTCATCGGGAGAATCACCAAAATCTTGTTTTCAGCCACCCGGCCGATGATATCCGAATCTCGAAATATCCCGGCAAGCTGGTCGAGCACCAGATTCATGACTTTTTCATGGTCAATCGAATCGGATGCCGCCTGCTTTTCAGGTTTGACCCTGAAGACCGATAGCATCAACACGGAAAAAGGCGTTTCGTAGCGCATCGAGCGGGTAATTTCTTTCATCAGTATATAAAGAATGCTCTTGCGTTTCAAAACGCCTTTCGGTAACTTGGTTTTTGAGGGCTTTTTGGCTTTAGGCGTTTCTTTTTGTGATGGCGATGTTGTTTTTTCGGATTCTGCCTTTACCTGTTTGTCTTTATCCAAGTCTTTATTATCAACGGACGACTGTACCTTATCCAGAACGTCACTCAAATCCTGCTCTTCATCCGTGCTTTCATCATAAACACCCAGGACAGTGGTCGTACTTTCCTCACCGTCAACGGAATATGATTTTCGCCGCAGGGTCCACTGGGATTCGAGTTTATTGGTGCATTCTTCCATACGGTCGTTGAGCCGTTGCGCCACCTGATGAATAACCGCGGTGTCGATGTCTTTGTTTTTCAATCCCTGCAGCAACTCTTTTTCGACTTTGGCGATAATGCCGCTAAGTTGCTTTTCACCTTCCGGACCCTTCTTTTCCGCGGCATCCAGGGTGATTTGGGATCCGACCCGCTCGATATAATCGACCAGCAGATCGGACATTACTTTCTCATCACCGCTGCCCTTGCGAATTTCTGAGGCCAGATATATCAGCTCTGCCGCACTATTCGGATTGCGGTTAATTTCCTTGATCAGTTCATCGCCGGAAACGCCGATCTCTGCGGCACTTTTTTCAAGAACGTGGGCCAATTCTTCGCCCTGCAAATCCTTTTTTAATTCCTGTGTCAGCTGCAGAAAATCTGCCAGCGGCATACCTTCTTCCAGCAGCGCCTCTTTTATTTTCGGTAGCAACCGCTGCAGTTCTCCCGGTTCCGGGACCAGTCGCCGCAGGATTTGCCCCATTCGTGGCACGGTAATCTTGCCCTGCTGGTACTCTTCTCTTACCAGCTGAATCAGCACTTTATCCGCTATTTCATCCGTTTCGGCTCGGATCTGCGTCTCGTTCAGAATTTCGATACCGGCGGCTTTCTGGGTTTCGATACCCTTGAGTAGATCCTGCTTCATGTCAAATACTGCTACCGCCAGCTGCTGCGTGCTGACTTTCTGTTGTCCGGTAGAAGCGCTTTCGACTTGTTGGCGAACCTCTTGCAGTTGCTGCATTATGACCGTCCCGGATACGGCAGAGTCGGAGGGTTCCTCATTTGCAGCGGATACGCCGGCATCTATCATTTGCTTAGAAACTCCCTGTGGATTGCTAATGATATTGCTGAGAGATAACGATTTTTCCAGCTCCTGCATCATCATTTTTTCCACTATTGATTCCATAGCGGCGCCGGATTTCGGTTCTCCCGATGCTTGATTTGCTGCAGTCGACTTTCCCTGTAATTCACGGCGGTCGACAACTTCATCATTCTCCGTGACCTTTGTATAGAAAACATGGTTTATTTTAATTTTATTGACACCCTGTTGGGTGCAGGCCTCCTTCATGGCATCTGCATTTACAAATTTGGTGGTGTCAATAAATATCGCCGCAAAGGTTCTGAGCTCATCCACCCCGAGCCCTTTTTCATAAGACACGGAATTGATGTCGGCTTTTTTAAAATGCTGCAGCATTTTGGAAGTATTGATACGCGAATCCAGGGGTTCTTCTTCTACAAAAAACTGATCCTGGTGCATGATAATTACGATCGGAGAATATACCGCCAACCCCTGGTCGATTATTTTGGAAAATTCAGCCAGCGACTTAATGGTATAGGGATGGTCCATATTGTACATGGCCATCCGGTTGAACAGCAGGGCGAATGTGCGGCCGACCTTGTTCGAAATATCTTTGGGAAGTTTTTTTTCCGTCATCCATCAACCTTTCGCTTGCGTGGGGACATACTGCTTTTGATAATCCTCCAAATCCTGCCGGAACTCGCGGCAGGTGGCATATCTTTGTGCCGGACTATGCGCAATGGCTTTGAGCATGATGCGATCCATGTCCTGATGAAGATTCGAATTGAGTTCCGAGGGTTTTTTCAGAAATATGCCCTTCTTATTCAGCGCTTTGTGCTTGAGCAGCACCGATTTGGACTTGAGATTCGGCAGCGGCAGTTTATCGACAATCATTTGAAAAAGCATCGTGCCGACGGCATAGATGTCGGCCCTTCCGTCGACCTCCCGACTTAAAATCTGTTCCGGTGGCATATAAAGCGGTGTTCCATGTACAGCGGACTTTTTTTCGCTATTCTCACGCAACACTTTTACGAGTCCAAAATCCATAACAAGCGGTCTCTGATTGTGTTGTTCAATCATAATATTGCCCGGTTTGATGTCGCGATGGACAATATCCTGGCTGTGGGCATAATTGAGTGCATCCAGCACCTGGGTGACAATCTTGAGCGTTACCGGAAGCGGCAGAAGCCGTTTGGACGGTATCGGATTTTTCTTGGCCGCTTTCATACACTGGGAGAGCGGGTTGCCTTGAACCAGCTGCATTGTAAAGAATAGGAACTCATCCGTTTCACCGACCTCGTACACCGGAATGATGTTGGGGTGCGATAAAATCGCCGCCGCTTCGGCCTCCTGCTGAAAAAGGTCTGTAGTTCTGGGTGTCAGCAAACTTTTAGGCAGTAGTTTTACCGCTATCTGGCGTTTTAATGTTCGTTGAAAGGCAATAAACACGATCGCCATCCCGCCCCGGGCCAGCTCTTTAATGATGGTCGAGGTTCCAACCTGCATCCCTGCCAAATGATCGACATTATATTCGCTAATTGTGCTCATAACTTGTTTTATTCTCGCCTTATTTCTGCAGCGACTTTAATCTTTCATTCATTTCTTCATAGCGGGGCTGGTCAAAGGCACCGATTTCTTCTGAACGAATTTTATAGGTATAAAGGCATCTTTTAGCATCGGTGTAACTTTCGTTTTCAAGCCCGTATTCGAAGCATTGCAGACTGTTTTGAATCGACTTTTCGTAAATTTGTTTTTTATATTCATCATATTGTTCCTGTTTGAATGTCCCGGCCTCGATGGCATTGCTGCGCCAGACGTTCAGGGTCACACGGGCACCGTAGTATCCATCCCTTTCTATCGCTCGTTTTAGCCGCCAAAGACTGTTGGCGGCAGCTATTTTCAACTGCCGGCGGGTGATCTTTTCGGACTGTTGCGCCTGTTCGGTATCCGCCCAGGCCACCGCGTTCCATATCAGGACGTACCCGGCAATGATCACCACAGCAACGATAGTATTTTGCAAAAAATTATTTTTTATACGCATACGATCCATCGATTAATTGGCGGTTGGGCATTCATTAGCTGTTAAATTCGACCAGATGCTCATAAAGCGCCACGGCGGTTATCTTCAGGATACATGCAACCGGAATTGAAATGATCATTCCGAGAATGCCGGCCATTTGCGCGCCGACGATGATAACAATGACCACGGACGCCGGATGCAGATTGACGATTCGGGCGACAACCAGAGGGATGATAAGAAAATTATCAATAAAAACGCAAAAAACGGCTTTCCCCCTGCTTGAAGATCGTTTCGTTTTTACGATACTTGCGCAGGTGGACAATATTGGCGGCGAATTTTTGCTGTTTCGGTGTAAGATCCTGAAACAGGATATTTTCCTGTAAAATTCCCGTAATGGCCTTTTCCGCAGACGCGCCCTTAAACAGATTTTCCCATAGAAAAGCAACCATGCAAGCCAGCTTCCATTGTTCTCGATCACCGGAATTTCATTAAAAAAATCCGTATCTAACCCGACTATTATAAATGATTTTCGCCATTAAATCAAAAAATAAAAGAGTTTTCAGAAAGGTTACGAGGAAGGAAAACGATAACCTTAAAAATGCCAGAAATCGGGATATCAATCAAGTGGATTCAACAGCCGGGCTAATTTGAGCATGTTTTTACTCTTGCCGACAGCGATAACCGTGTCGCCGGTGCGAAAGTGATTCGCGGCGGATGGATTGAACAGCATCGTGCCATCGGCCCTTTTGATGGAAATGACGATCAGATCGAGCTCACTGCGTATTCCCGAGTCTTGAAGTGCAACGCCGACCAGTCGCGATCTCTCCGACAGCGGATACTCCTCGATATGGATATCCGTATCATCATCCGAAAAGGCAAGTTCCAGATACTGGATAACGGTGGGGCGCAAAATGGCATGGGCCATCCGACGGGCGCCGAGATCATAGGGGGATATGACCTTATCCGCACCGGCCGCATACAAAGTTCTTTTGGTAGCGTTCTCAACGGCTCGGGCAACAATATGAAGGTCGGGGTTGAGATGACGGGCGGTAAGAACCAGAAAAACATTGTCCGCATCGGTGGCGAGCACCGTCAGCAGGCCCTTGGCCTGCCGGATGCCGGCTTTGATTAATGTCTTTTCGTCGGTTGCTTCGCCCACTACATACAGGACCCCGTCTTCATTCATCGTCGGCATACGGTCTTCGTTTCTTTCAATGACAACGACATTCAGGTATTTTTGAATAAGGTATCGGCTCAGGACCCGACCGATGCGCCCGTAACCGCAAACAATATAATGTTCTTTTAGGTTACTGATTTGTTTATCCAATTTTCGCCTCCCCAGAATTTCCCTGATTCGGCCTTCAACCAAAAATTGAATCAGGTTTCCAACAACATACAGGTAAAATCCGACGCCGAGAAAGATGAGCAGGATCGTAAAAATCCGGCCGGCCTCGCTGATATCGCGAATCTCGCTGTAGCCGACTGTGGCCAGGGTAATGACGGTCATATACAGGCTGTCAAAAACCGGCCAGCCTTCAATAAGTACATAACCGATTGTGCCAACTGCCAGAATGGCTACCGATAGAATAGCGTACATTATTTGATGCGGCATCGGGTTCAAATGGGCTGCCTTTTGCAATTATGTTGTTGCATTATATGATTTTTATCACCACAAAGACACAAAAGGGCACAAAGGTTTTTCGGCCTAACTCCGCAAAGCAGGACTTTACATCAAATTTTTCACTGAAGGTGTTCTGCCGGCTCAATCGGCGAATCGGCGAAATCCCGCAAAGCGGGACTTCATATCAAATTCTTAACTAATAGTATTCAGCTGGCTAACGGGCAGACCGGCAAACGGGCTAACCGACCACCAAGTATTGAACAAAGCTTCTTTTTTGCGGATATTTTGTCTCCCATTTCAGTGCGAATATCCCCGGTCCGGGTGCCAGGTGCGAATATTAATATGTTTCGGAAATGCATGGGGTTTATAAACCGATTTGTCGAGAAGCACTCTGAGACACTCCTGAATGCTCTCCGACATGGTCGGGTGGGGGTGGACCGATTTAAGAACTTCCTTGATGCCTTTTTCCTGATCCATCAGATAGGCAATGGACATGATGGTGGTAGAGGCTTGGGGACCTGCCGCCCGCATGCCCAGGATCCGCCGGTCTTCATCTTCGTTGACGATGATTTTAACAAATCCGTCCGTTGCCCGCATGGCAATAGCGCGGTTCAGCAGCGCATTCGAATACGTGGCAACCCGATAGGGGATTTTCTTTTTGCGGCAGGCCTGCTCATTGAGGCCGACCGCTGCAACTGCCGGTTTGAAAAACATGACGGTGGACATGTTGGTGTATTTTAGGGGCCACATATTCGCACCGAACATGGCTTTAATGGCATAGCGGGCTTCTGTTTCGGCAATATTCACCAGGGCCGGGTGGTGGGTCACATCTCCGGCGGCGTAAATGTTTTCCTCGATGCGACAGTTGGCATCACAATCCAGATAGCCCATTTTATTGGCTTTGATTCCGACCCTCTCCAGGTTTAATTCGGTGAGTTTCGGTGTGCGCCCGATGGATATCAGCGCCGCATCTGCTTCGACCACCTCCGAATGCCCGTCCGAGAAATCGAGAATTACTTCGAGATGATTCTGCCGCCGGTTGATGGCTCTCAAAATCGCGGAATGAAAGATTTCGACGCCGTTTTCCTCCAGATTGCGGCTGATAAAACTGCTCACGTCTTCATCTTCAAACGGTATGATTCGCTCCTGGTGATCAACCAGATAAACTTTTGTTTGGCGGAAATTAGAGAAGATCGTCGCATATTCGCAGCCGACGATACCGGCCCCGATGATAATCAGCCGTTCGGGAAATTCTTTCAGATTCAATATGCTGTCGGAATTTATTATGCGCTCCTGATCGAATGCGATATTCGGGAAGCTCTTTGGTTGTGAACCGGTGGTGATCAAAAAATAATCGGCTTTAACTTTTTCTTTACGACCATCCTCGCAGGTTATAACCAGTGCTTCGCGGGAGACAAACGCACCGCGACCCCGCATAAATGTTATTGAACCCGGACCCGGCCAGCGATTCGGTGAGTACGTTTCCAGCTGGGACAGCATCTGATACTGTTTTTCTTTTACCGCCTGGATTACCGAATTGCGAACGGCCTGATAGTTCACCGTCAGACCGGCACTCCGGTATCCCCGATCCACCTTGGCGGCAATGTCATAATCCTTGGCCAGTTCCCACATGGTTTTGGAAGACAATGCGCCCCACAGCACGCCGGTGCCGCCGATTTCATCGGCTTCGACAACGCAGACATGTTTGCCCAGGTCGAGCGCGCGCATTGCCCCGGCAAATCCTCCTACGCCGCAGCCGATGATACAAACGTCGTATTTGTCCGGCATTTTCATCGCTTTCGTATGGTCCAGAATTCAGCGGTCCAAAAACATTATTTGATTGGCGGGCATTATAGGTAAAAACCGATAGCAGGTCAATAGGAGGTTGCCTGTCTCAAAGGATAAGTCATTCTTTCGGACATCGACTTGAAATAATCACGTTAAGGCGAAATTATCAGATTCTCACGCCAAGACGCCAAGACGCAAAAAGAGATCATGAAAACTTGGCGTCTGGCGGCTTTGCGAGAGGTAATATTTAGTTAAGCATGATATGCAAAATTACATTGACGTCATCCTTCGCCTACCCATAGAAACTAGTGATTCAGAGCAAAGCACCGTTTCCAAACGAGCGAGGGCGGGTTTTACAAACACCAAACACAAAACTATATACAACAGGCGCAGACGGGTTGTCGAATGGTTTCTGGACTGATAGGACGCGAGATTAGGGCCGATTGTCAAACGGGATCGTCAAAGCATAGATACCATGTTCCAGCTTGGCTTCCACCGTCAGTCCGCCCTTCTCAAATACTTTTATCATTGCTTTGTTCGACGACAGCACATCGGCGGTAAAACCCTGTATGCCTCTTTCTTTGGCCAGTCTGACGAGCATTTGGTACATGTAAGTTGCAATTCCAAAACCCTGATACTTTTCATCGACGACAAAGGCAACATCCGCCTGCGGTCGCTGTTGATCTTTTATGAACCTTGCCTCGGCAATGATGTGTCCTTTTCCCGTTTCTCCAACCAGCCCGACGAGGGAAAGTACCTGGCCGTAGTCGACATTGACGTACTTTTGCATTTTCGAATGAGGCATGGTTTTAATGGGTGAAAAATAGCGGTAGTAAACCGCTTCATCTGAAAAGCGGTAAAACAACCGCCGCATCTGTTCTTCATCCGATGGCTTTATCGCTCTGAAGCGGACGGTCAGTCCGCCTTTAAACTTATGCCGGGCGCTGATCTCCGCAGGATACAGGCGCACGGATTCTTCCAGGAATATCTGATCCGGATATAGAATTTTGTCTTTCTTGGCGAATCCGATCAACTGCGCCCTGTCGTCCGGATGGGCGATTTCGATCAGGGCCTGTGCCCGCTCTCTGACTGTACGTCCATTCAGGCTGGCTGCACCATACTCGGTGACGATCATGTCAACCGATTCCCGGACGTTGAGTTGATTCGGAAAGTCGGCCACCGATAGCCGGATATTCGGTTCCTGACGCCGGTTGCGGCTGGGCAGCGCAAATATACGCAGCCCGCCGGGAGAAATCTCGGCACCCTGGAGCAGATCAATAACATCACCGGGGCCTGCCGCAACGTTTCCTCTGCCGGCGTGCAAAACAATGGTGCCGGAAAGGTCCACCTTGCGGGCCGGAAGTATGCCGATAAAATTTGGATTGAGTCCCACCTGCAGCGGTTTGAGCACCTTGTCCAGCCCCTGAAACTCGACCAGCGGATTGCGGTCGAGCCACGCCATCAGTTCCGGGGTGCCGACGGCATAGCAAGCAACCGATTTACCCCTGAAGGTTCCCTTGTTACGATTGGTAACTGCGCCGCTTTTAACAAGGTCCATGAGTGCATCGGTGAAAAAAGCCGAGTGTATGCCAAGATGACGTTTGTGAACCAGATGACGGCTGAGCGCTTCAAACATAGGGCCGATGTTAAAGGCCAGACAGCTACCGTCCTCGATAACTGCGGCTAAATTTGAAGCAATCTGGTCGAATACGTCATCCACCGGCCGGCGTGAAAAGTAAATCGGTTCATCGGTCGATTTTACCAGCATGTCAAAATCGTCGATGTGAGTGAATGTATCTCCGAGGGTCATCGGGATTCGGGGATTGATTTCACCGACGATGAATTGAGCCTGCTCGATCACCAACTGGGCAACATCCACGGCAACGCCGAGGCTGCAGTAACCAGCTTCGTTCGGCGGCGTTATCTGTATAAATGCCGCATCGATGGCGATGCGGCCGGATCCGATCAGGTGGGGAATCTCGGAGAACCGGCTCGGTATCAGATCCACCCGGCCGGCCGTGATGGCTTCGCTGGCCACCCACCCCGAAAAAAAAGTTTTCAGGCGGTAGCGATTGGAGGTTAGTGCTTTCAGGGATATGGCATCTCCGAGACTGACCAGTTGTATGAGTTCCAGATCCTGCGCCGGCGGAAGGTCCGAGTTCATCAGGTGTTTAACCAGTGTTCGCGGTTCGGCCACACCGGTACCCAGAAATATGCGCATACCCGGCTCGATTTTTTCCAGAACCCTGCGGGGCGGGACAACGGTTTTTTCCCAGTTGTGAAACCTTTTTTTCTTCATGGCCGATATTCCAATCGGAGCCAGACTGCTAACTTGTGTATTTTATTTTCATTGATATATTTAATTCAAGGTTCCTATATGTGAAGTACATTATCTCCGGCGGTATAAAGGCCCAACCCGGCTGGGTCGGTAATGCGCGGCTGCTCGAAGGAAGATAGCATGAAAACCGTTTCCAGCAAAGCCCCATTTTTCAGTTAGGTGACGCGATGCGTGTACTCTCGTGGATCAAATATTCTTTTCTAAAGATTGCCGACGCCTTTTACCAGCAACGAAAACAATCACGACCGGCAGCGGATCGGCTGCAGCACTGTAAAATTGTTTCCCATCGCGGTGAACATGACAACTTCACGGTTTTTGAAAATACGATGGCGGCATTCGAAAGGGTAAAAGTCCATGGTATCTGGGGGCTTGAGCTTGATATCCGCTGGACCAAAGACTTGCGGCCGGTCGTAATTCATGATCCGGACACGCAGCGCCTGTTTCACTACAGACGGCGGATTGATCAAATGACCTGCAGCGAGTTGCAGGAATCTTTTTCTGTGATTCCGACCCTGGAAGAAGTCGTTCAACGCTACGGAGGGCGCCTGCACCTTATGGTTGAACTCAAAGCCGAATCATATCCGGATCCGGTCCGTCAGAATCGGGTGCTCAAAGATCACTTGGCACAGCTTCAGCCGCGAAAAGATTACCACCTGATTTCAATTACGCCGCGGATGTTTGATTTTTTCGACTTTGCGCCCCCTGCAACCCTACTGCCGATTGCCGAATTGAACGTCCGCCAGTTCAGTGATCTGGCGGTTCGCAAAAGATTCGGGGGGTTGCTGGGGCATTATCTGTTTTTAACGAACCGATTGCTGAAAAAACACCGGGCGATCGGACAGAATCTGGGGACCGGATTTGTTAATTCAAAGAATTGCCTGTTCCGCGAAATGAATCGACATGTGGAATGGATATTTTCCAATAACGCGGTTGAACTGCAATCGATCCTGAACGCCAGCTTGAGAAATGAGACACCGGCCGTGGAGAACTAGTACAGATAAAGGTATCCCATGATCAAAGCCTCTTTTTTCTCATCTTTTTCCATTCAATATTCGATACCGATTAGATCTCTGAGCCGAAAAATCCCTTGACAACAAATCTAGGATTCGATAGAAAAGAGACAGACCGACCGGTCTGTCCCTCAATTTTTATCAGGACTTTGAGTAGTGACGCTTAAAGAAAATAATATTCACGAGTCATTAAAATTGTTTTCGCTCAAAGGATTTCTCAGCACGTCCATCCACGATATTCTCACCGCTGCCAACACGTCCAAAGGCGGATTTTATAATCATTTCACCAGCAAAGAAGACCTGTTTTTCCAGGTTTTAGATGAAGCCCGCAAGGTATGGCGTGAAAAAAATCTTGCAGGGTTTGATCAAATCGAATCACCGGTTGCAAAAATCATAAAACTTCTCGAAAATTTCCGAGACCGTTATCTCGAAGACGCTGAAACCTTTCCCGGGGGGTGTATATTTATCACTTTTGCCGTTGAGCTGAACGATCAGCGCCCCCATTTGGCCACCGAGGTCAATAAAGGATTTACCGACCTGAAAGCCATGATTAAAAGGTTTTTGGTCCAGGGGATGGACGCCGGTGAATTGCGCAATGATATCAGCACCAGAGCCATCACAGAACTACTGTTTGCCGGTATGCTGGGAGCCACCATTATTTATAATGTAGACAAATCGAACGCGAGCCCGGACAAGGCGATCAACGCCCTGATCGATTATATAGAAAACCTTAGAACCTGAAAAAAGTGTGATAAACGATTCCAATTTTACCAAAGGAGGAAAGAAAAATGATCGATTTCACTTTCACCGAGGAACAGGACATGTTTCGCAAAGCTGCCCGCGAATTTGCAGAGACCCAGGTCGCCCCCCGGGTTGCGGAAATGGAAGAAACCGGCGAGGTAAGCGATGCGGTGGTCAAGGCCATGGCCGAAGCCGAGATGATGGCCCTGACCATACCGGAAGCGTACGGCGGATTGGGTCTCGGCTATACGGCCCGTCTCATTGCCCTGGAGGAGGTCAGCCGGGTTTCAGTGGCTGCGGCCATGATGATGCAGGTTTTTGCCCTGGGTATCGAACCGATACTAAAGTTCGGCAGCGAGGAGCAGAAAAAGAAATACTTGCCCGGCATGGCAAAGGGCGAACTGCTCTCTACGACCGCCGTAACCGAGGCCACCGGGGGGTCTGATCCCACCGGCATCCGCACGACCTATAAAAAGGACGGGGAAGATTTTATCATCAATGGTCGTAAATGCTTTATTACCAACTCCCACATCGCCGACGTTATTACCATTTTAGCCAAGGATCCGGAAAATCCTAAAAATTTCGCCACTTTCATCCTGGAAAAAGGAATGGCGGGCTTCAAAGCGACCCACGTGGAACATAAAGTGGGCATGCGCGGCTGCAATACCGGAGAGCTGTCCTTTGATAACTGCCGCGTACCGGCCTCCCAGCTGCTGGGGGAAGAGGGCAAGGGGTTGCGGATAACCATGGCCGCCATCGGGGATGTCGGCCGCGGCGGGATGGTTGGCTGCGCCTTAGGTCTGCAGGCCGCCTGTTTGGAAGCCTCGATTAAATTTGCCAATGAGCGCATCCTGTACGGCAAGCCGATCAGCAGGTTGCAGATGATTCAAAACAAGCTGGCGGAAATGAAAATCGATTTGGAAGCCGGTCGCCTGCTGGGATACCGCGCCTCCGCCATGCAGGATAATGGCCAGCGGTCGAGCAACGAATTCGCGGTGGCCAAATACTATACTACCGAGGCCGCCCAGAAGGCAGCCAAAATAGCAATCGATATTCACGGCGGTTACGGGTGCATGGAAGAGTATGCGGTTACTCGCTATCTGCGCGATGCTGCTGTCTTGGGACCGTCGGCCGGCACTTCCGACATCATGAAAGTTATCGTCGCGCGTTGGGTCCTGTCCTAGAAATATCGGCTATCTCGATACCCAACCCGGATAAGCCGGAATTGAAGATTGAAGATTGACGATTGAAGATTTATGGTATCGCTTCGCTCTGTCTTTTCTATTTAAATCGATAGAATACTAAAATATTCAATCTGGCTATGGCATAAATCATGAACAAACATGATGTGATTTCAATAAATTAGGTACTAAGGGTGAGAATAATGCTCAAGATCGTTGTTTGCGCCAAAGCGGTCCCCGATCCCAAGGAGGCCTGCAATATAAAAATCGATCCGGTTACCAAGACACTGATGCGCTGTGAGGTGCCGTTTGTGTTAAATCCGCTGGACAAAAATGCTTTAGAGGCGGCCCTGCAACTGAAAGAAGAAATCGGGGCCCGGATCTCGGTGTTGAGCATGGGACCGCCGGACGCGGGTAACATCGTGAAAGAGTGTCTGGCGCTGGGTGCCGACCAGGGGTATCTGCTTTCGGACCCGGCATTCGGCGGTGCGGATGCCTATGCCACCGCCTATACCCTCGCCAAAGGCATCGAGAAAATCGGTGCGTTTGATGTAGTTTTTTGCGGGATGGCCAGTAGCGACGGCAGTACCGAATGGGTCGGACCGGAAATGGCCATTTTTTTGCAGGTGCCGGTGGTTACCATGGTGAAAGAGATAGATGCATCCGACGGGGACCAGTGGACGGTCAAAGCGAGTGTCGAAAACGGATACCGCTTGATTCAGGTCCAACTACCGGCCGTTTTTACGGTCACCCGAGAGCTCAATGCGCCGCGAACGCTCAGTTTTTCCGGAATTATCAAAGCCAGAAAAAAAGAGATTACCCAGTGGGGAATCGCAGACCTGGGGGTTGCGGCTGAAACGGTGGGTGTGAAGGGATCACCGACAATCGTTGCGACCCTCTCAAACCGGGAAAGCAAGCGACAGGTGCGGTTCATCGAAGGTACCCGTGAGGAAAAGGCGCAGCAACTGGTGCAAAGTCTGGCCGACGCCGGGATGCTGTGATGAAAGTTAGAACATTGATGATGCCGTATTATCGGGATTGTAAGCGGCGAATCGACGACCGGGCGGCATCATCAATGGCAATTACCAATGAAAGGAACGCTGACGACTATGCAAAGCAAAGGCGGGCCCGTGTGGGTGGTAGCCGAACAGATTGACTGCCGGCTGCTGGATGTATCCCTTCAGCTGATCGGCAAGGCGCGACAGCTGGCCGATGAGCTGGGGGTTGCCGTAGAGGCGGTTTTTCTCGGCGAGAATATAAAAAATCAGGTGCCGCAGCTGTTCGCCGCCGGTGCCGACCTGGTTTATCTGGGCGATTCCCCCGAATTGGCGATCTATCAGCCCGAGGTGTACACCCGGATGATCGTGGATCTGGCCGCCCGGATGCGGCCGGAGATTATCCTTCTTGGCTCGACGTCTATGGGAAGAGAACTGGCCCCGCTGGCGGCCGCCGGATTGAGTACCGGCCTGACGGCCCACTGCATTGATCTGGTGCTCGACGACAACGGAATTTTAGAGCAGCAAATCCCGGCTTACGGCGGGCTGCTCTCCATTGTCTGCCCGGAGAAACGCCCGCAAATGGCTACCGTGGCCAAAGGGGTTTTTCCCAAGCCGGCTATGGATGAGAGCCGCAACGGTGAAGTCGTTGCGCTGGAAATACCTCAGGATCTCCCCGGCCGGGTCCAGACCCTGGAAATCGTGCGCGAAGAGCCTGAAGGCGTGCCGCTGGAATCGGCATCCATCGTGGTTGCCGGCGGTGCCGGTGCCGGCGACCCGGAGGGTTGGCGCAAGATCGGCGAACTGGCCCGGGTGTTAAACGCCGCCCTGGGCTGCACCCGACCGGCGGTTGATGAAGGCTGGTCCGAATTGGAGACGATGATCGGCCAAAGCGGCAAGATGGTGGGCCCGGAACTTTATATCGGCGTGGGGCTGTCGGGCGAATTGCAGCACATGGTGGGTATCGTCGAAGCCCGCATGATGATCGCTATCAATAACGATGACAAATCACCGGTTTTCGAGCAGGTTGATTTGGGCATCGTTGACGATTGCCGGGAGTTTGTTCCGGTATTTATCGAGAAACTAAAGGAATATCAGGAGAAACAGGTTACCTGCTGAATCAGGCTTGGACTGGTTTTTTAATTTAACGTGGAAACCCTGGTCCTCTGGGCCAGTCGAAGATCCCGCCATCGGGGGTCACAGACAGACGGCTCTGCCTTGAAAAATCCAGGGAGTGGTGGAGTAGTGGAGCAATGGAGTAGTGGTCTAAGGCTCTTGGGCGCCAAAGGAAGAGAATCCCGTCAATCTCGGGTTTGATTCCCGGCAAATGTTTGTCATGTGTTCGGTTTTCCAATACT
>Ga0126332_10000234_pt1 | contig 22134 bp, 12 predicted proteins | sample InaspJWI42metaG_FD_94482 | JGI IMG/M metagenome (GOLD analysis project Ga0126332, IMG submission 94482) | Marine gutless worms symbiont microbial communities from Oahu, Hawaii - Inanidrilus sp. 2 OAHU.JWI-42 metaG | ecosystem: Host-associated > Annelida > Digestive system > Unclassified...
ACCTCGATGTCGGCTCATCACATCCTGGGGCTGGAGCAGGTCCCAAGGGTTTGGCTGTTCGCCAATTAAAGTGGTACGTGAGCTGGGTTTAAAACGTCGTGAGACAGTTTGGTCCCTATCTTCCGTGGGCGCAGGATATTTGAGAGGAGCTGTCCCTAGTACGAGAGGACCGGGATGGACGAACCAATGGTGCTCCAGTTGTCGCGCCAGCGGCATTGCTGGGTAGCTATGTTCGGAATGGATAACCGCTGAAAGCATCTAAGCGGGAAGCCAACCTCAAGATTAGATATCCCTTCCGCTGGGAAACCAGTGGAACTGAAGACCCCTTGTAGACGACAAGGTTGATAGGTCAGGTGTGTAAGCACAGCAATGTGTTTAGCTTACTGATACTAATCGGTCGTGCGGCTTGGCCACAAAATAATTTGCACAATCAATCAATTGCGGCATGCTTATATTCAAATCGTAAGGTTTTACCCTGATACACAGTTTTTCGGTGGCGATAGCAAAGAGGAAACACCCGTTCCCATCCCGAACACGGAAGTTAAGCTCTTTAGCGCCGATGGTACTGCCCGGGAAGCCGAGTGGGAGAGTAGGACGCTGCCGGAAATTCATTTATTACCCGGAATCATTCTTAATATGGTTTCGGGTTTTTTTTTATCATTAATATCTTTTCTCCTAGTAGTTCAGCCACTAACACCTAAGTCCTTCGATTCATAAATACGATAACGTATTTATTTACTCAGGACTTAGTGGCTGAATTTTTACCTTTTCCAATAATGTCCCCACCCTGCACTCTGCTCATTTGCAACATAGCCGCTTATGTGATAATATGTAATAAAAACATAATATTAAACATTTGGGGCTGTATTGATTTTCCGGGGACTTAAATCGAACATCCTTATAAATCTGGCTGTTCTTTTACTTATGGGGATGTTTTTAATTTATTTTGTAATGGTGATGACCGTCAAGCGGGACATGCTGGGATCGGAGGTCACCAAAGGCCAGTTTTTGTTTGCGGTTATTGAAAATAACCTGTTTGCTGCCTCGCCCCCTGCTTTACCAAGTAATCCTGTTTATCAAATCGACTTGCTTGCCCGACGACCGGATTTTAACAGTACCGTCGTACTCGATCACCAGGGGAAGATTATCTATTCGGGGGGGGAATCCCATGAATTGGCGGATGAGGCGATAGCCGCAACCCGCGAATCGATTCATAGAGGGCGGCAGACAATAAAGTTCTCCGGAAAAACCTGGGGTGTATTCTGGCTGCAGGACCGATACATGATTATTTCCGTCCCCTTTTACAAACAAGGCACACTCGTCGGTGGTGCCGGGCTGGTTTCATCTCTAGAAAATATTTATCAACGCCTGCGGCGCACGCAGAAGCTGTTTTTAATTTATATATTTATTAATGCAGCAATTTTAACGTTAATCGGTGGTTATCGAACATCAAAAATATATCTTGAACCATTGCGTCGACTTGCCAAGCGTGCAGAGGATTATAAAGAAGAGGAAGGATTATATTTTGCGGTCCGCAAAGAGGATAATGAGTTGAAGCAGCTATCTAAAGCGCTGAATTTGATGCTTGAAAGGCTTTCAGAGGACAAGCAAAAGCTGCGTTCAACGGTGATGTCTCTGGAAAAAGCAAATATCGATCTCAAACAGGCCCAGAAAGAAATTATTCGGGCCGAAAAACTCGCCTCGGTGGGACGACTATCAGCCGGCATTGCCCACGAAATCGGCAATCCGATCGGGATTGTGATGGGGTATCTCGAACTGCTCAAACAACAGGATATCGCGCAAGATGAAAGAAGCGAATATATTCGACGAACAGAAGATGAATTCAGTAGAATAAATACGATTATCCGGCAGCTGCTGGACCTGTCGCGGCCTTCGAAGGAAGGCAGCGAAACAATCCATGTACATGATATTATCGAGGATATCACCAATGTGGTCAAATTACAGCCGCTGATGTCCGACATTTCCATCAGGCTTTTGCTCGAGGCTGAAAATGATATGGTTGTTGCCGATCCGAATCAGCTGCGGCAGGTGTTTCTAAATCTCATGCTCAATGCCGCGGATGCCATATCGACCAATGAGCGCGCGTCCAACGGTGAGTTGATTCTAAAAAGTGAGACGGTGCCAAACTCGGATCGATCCGGATCCGATAACCCGCAAGTTAAGCCGATGTTAATCATACAGGTGATCGACAATGGGCCGGGTATATCCCCCGATAACCTGGGCAATGTATTTGATCCGTTTTTTACAACCAAAGAACCGGGAAAAGGGACCGGACTCGGCCTATCCGTCAGTTTCATGATTATTGAAAGCATTGGCGGTAATATTACCGCTTCCAGCAAATCGGACCAAGGAACCACAATGACTCTGTCGCTGCCGCTGGCCAGTAACATATCGGCAGCAAAAATAGAATCGGCGCCAATGAATGATTCTGGCAATAAAAATGGATAGTATAAACGTACACAGCCGCCCTGAAAAGGATTCTTTGAATGTACTGTTTGTGGCTGAATTGTTCTCATGCAAGTAACGGGAATTAGACGATGAATAAAAAAAAACCTCTGAATGACAGTGAGAAACCCCGACGACTCCTGATCATTGATGACGAGGAGAATATGCGCCACATGCTCTCCGTGATGTTGCAAAAATCCGGATACCAAGTGGATACTGCCGCGGACGGTTTGGAAGGTTTAACGATATTGGAGCGCAATCATTACGACTTTATATTGTGCGATATTAAAATGCCCAAAATGGGCGGCATGCAATTTTTAAAAGCTTCCGGGGACAAACTGAAGGATACGACCGTTATCATGATGTCGGCCTATGGAACCATCGATATCGCGATCGAGGCGATGAAACTGGGTGCCTACGATTATATTGCCAAGCCGTTCAAAAGCGATGAAGTCAATCTGACATTGAAAAAAGCCGAAGAACGGGAAAGATTGAAAAAAGAAAACCTATTGCTTCGTGAGCAAATTCGCAAGATCGGCGAGGATAACCGTTTCGGCAACATGATCGGCAAAAGTCAGAGCATGCAATCGGTCATTAAGCTGGCAGAAAAGGTAGCCCAGTACAATACCACCGTTTTGATAACCGGAGAAAGCGGTACCGGCAAGGAACTGATAGCCCGGGGGATTCATTTTCATGGGGACAGATCAAACGGTCCGCTTGTTCCGGTCAATTGCGGTGGAATACCGGAAACACTACTTGAAAGCGAGCTTTTCGGATACAAAAAGGGAGCATTTACCGGGGCGGATAAAAATAAAAAAGGGTTGTTCGAAGAAGCCGCAAGCGGGACCATCTTCCTGGACGAAATCGGTGAACTGCCGATTTCTCTTCAAGTTAAACTCTTGCGAGTATTACAGGAAAATGAAATCAGACCCGTCGGCGAATCGAAGACCAGAAAAATAGATGTCCGCGTGGTTGCGGCCACTGCAAAAAATCTTGAAAATGAGATCCAGAGAGGTTCATTCCGTGAGGACCTTTTCTACCGGCTCAACGTCATGCCGATTCAAATACCCCCGCTTAGGGAACGTATCGAAGATGTACCGCTGCTGTGTGAGCATTTCATGGACCGATTTAATAAAGCCCTGGGCAATTTTATCACAGAAATTGCTCCGGCTGCGATGTCGTTGCTGGTCAAGCATGCATGGCCGGGTAATGTCAGGGAACTGGAAAATGTTGTCGAAAGAGCTGTGGTGCTTGCCGAGGGCAATATCCTGCTGCCCGAACATCTACCCCCGGAAATCGGGATGCAGAAGGAAATCCTGCAGGAAGATAACGCTTTTAGCGGATACTCTCTAAAAGAAGCCCAGAAGGAATTGGAGGAAAGACTGATTATCAAGGCGCTTAAGGAAACCGGCGGCAATCGTACCCAGTCGGCAAAGCTCTTGGAGATCAGTCATCCCTCGCTGCTGAGCAAGATGAAAGCTTACGGGATTGATCTTTAGCGGGGTTGCGCCGGTTGAGCCCGTTAAGCCGGTTAAAAAGGGATCGGATCTGTTTAATTATTTATTGGCGGTCATTGCTGCCGGGCATTCGATTCAAACGGCATGGTCGGCAAACCGATGGGTGGTGATTTTATATTTTCGGCAAAAGGATGCCTTTGGTGTGTCACTGCAAATGGGAGGTGCTTTAGTTTAATATTGATATTACATCTGATAGACAGCGAAACTGTGTCAGCCCCCGGAATCTGACGGTGTTTTCATGCCAACTTGCTGTGCCGATTACAATTCTTCGGTTGATCCGTGAAAACGAATTTATTCAGCCCCGTTAATTTTATTCCTGAGTTTACCGGAACATTTGAAGGTGACAACTTTGCGCTCCCGCAAGATCAAGTCCGACCCTGTGGCGGGGTTTCTCCCCCGTCTTTTGTTTTTCTGTTTCACACAGAACTTTCCGAATCCCGAGATCAAGACATCTTCGCCTCTTTCCAGGGTACTCTTAATTATTTCCAGGAGAGATTCAACAATTTCGACTGATTTTTTTTTGGTAAAGCCGAGATCATGCACAGCCGTAACGATGTCGTTTTTGGTTAATGCCATAGCACCTCCTCAATAAACATGGTCTGTTATGTAGTCTGCGAGATTTTCTGTTTCAATAATTAACTTAACCGGGAACGTCAACCGTTATTTTGCCGAAAAGAAGTTTGAACATGAAAAATTACTTCCCGTTTAGCAGGAATCGTTGTTTGACTGGGTTTTTCCGTCTTCTCCTTCCTCAGACTGTTCGGCTTTCATGGACTTTAACGGGACAACACGTTCAATTTTTTTCATGGTATTTTTGATATTTTTAACGATTGCGTCGATTTCTGCTTTTAGCTTCGTTTCTTCTGCATCGACCATTTAGAATCTCTCCAACATTGAGGCCAACAAAAACCTTCCGACCTATTCGGCTGTTATCTCCTTCGCAGGCATTCAAACAAGAGTGAATGCGCTGCAGCCGGTCGAAAAAGTGTAACACTCGCGGGTCATATATTCCAAAATCCTTATAAGTATCTAAAATATACGGAAATAAAATATATGTCAAGTCGCTAATTCATAAAAAGTGGATTGAAAGCATTAGGTTATCTGGTAGTCTGCAAAAGGATGAGCAAACAATGCAGATGCCGAGTGCGCGTTGCTCTTTTGCTTACTTAATGCGTTTTAAAAGCTTTGCAGCCCGTTTTTTTTCCATCCGCACGAGCAAATAGTAGTGATTCGGCGGTCCGTATTCACCGACCCGGTCATTCCACCGGCCGATGATTTCGGTAAAGTGCAGTTCGGTATCGGACATCGCTTCGATCACCTGACGCGAATAATCGCTTTCATTCGTACTGATCACCAGATCCTTGCTGGCAACTTGGGTGATGATGGTTTTTCCCAGTTCGGCCCGCGCTCGCTGAGTGGCCTGATTCCAAGCATCCTTGATGCTTCGTGTTTGCCCTGAAACGCCTACGGCGTAAAAATAGCGGTCGTCATAAGGCGTTGTGGTCAACCACTCAGGCACTTGAACCGGATTTTTTTCCGGCGTGGTTGTGCAACCAGATGCAGAGACAATGAGTAGTGTAAACAAAAGCCCCCAAACAATGATATCTCGCTGTCGCATGTGATAACCTTTCCTCCGATCATTTCCCACTGTTCGCGCTTGAAAATGAGTTCAGATGGTGGCCAGAAGCACTGGCGCACTAATTATAGGTAAAACCGGGCAAGGTATCAAGAGCGAAACCGGGAATGTTTTGTGACACGTTTAGCCGGTTTAGCCGGTTGAGCCGGTTAGCCCGTTGGCCCGTTAGCCGGTTAAGCCCGTTGAGTAGCGCTGCGGCGGGATTGAGCCGGTTGAGCCCGTTGAGCCGGTTAGGCCCGAAATGTTCTCGCGATCCTACCAAAAGATTCAACCAGCACATGAGGCAAAACAGTTTCAAAAGCTCGGGCCAAAAGAGCAACCGAACCCAATAGACTCAACGAACCCAAAGGACCCAAAGAGCGCAGCGGATTCAACCGACTTAACGGACTCAAACGACCCAACCGGCTCAACGGGCCAAACCGGCTAACGGGCCAACCGGCTAACCGGCCCCGCCTAGCGGGGCCTCCCCACCGGTATCAGATACAGTGGATGCTCTTCCTCGGCGGTGCCCACAACCTTTTTTACTTCAGAATCGTGAAATGCACCGATGACCACGGTGCTCAAATCTAATGCCACCGCCTGCAGGCAGATGTTTTGAGCGGCATGGCCGGCTTCCATGTGAATGTATCGGATACCTCTTTCGCCGTATTTAATCGTCACACGCTCATAAACGGCACACAGGATCAGCACTGCCGGTGCTGATTTCAGCGATCGCTGGCCCAAACCTGCCCGCATCAGCGCACTTCTGCTGTTTACTGCGGCTGTCATCAGCAGTTCATGGGACCGTGTAAGATATTTGTAAATCCCGGTTTGTAATTCGTCCACCTTGCCGGCAACCAGATATATCTCCAGCGGATACAAAGCACCGGCTGAAGGTGTCGTTCGCAGGCCTCGCGGGTCGGTGATACCTTGGGCCGCCCACAGCAGTTGAGAAATTTCCGACAGATTCAGCGCTGTGTCGTGATATCGCCTGACCGATCTTCTGTGGTGCAATGCTTTTTCGAGGCATATCCGGCCGTCGGTTTTTATTTCCGGCAGGCTGATCACCCTATCCGATGTGGCACTGCCCATCCGTTCATCCTTTCTCGAGGCGATGGCCGGGGTGCTGCGATCAATCAGAATGCCCATCTAAAGCAGACTGTACCTGGATTTTCAGCGGATCACATTTTTTCTCGATGGATCTTATGGAAAAAGCTTGCATTTATTGCGATATGATTTCAAGGGCGATACCCAACAAATCGTTGAGACCAGTTTTCGTTCAATCACTAATTCATGGTATACAAACGTTCGTGCAAACGCTTTGCTCTCAGGCAGAAAGCCTCCAGTTTTGCGCTGATAACTTGGGGAAAAGGGGAGCCGTCGCTTTCGATTGCCAGAAACGGCAAATCTTCGATATCGGTCAGTACTACCCGCAGGCGCTCATTGTCCGGTTCCACGGCCAGCTTATCGCGGCGGTTCATGGTTTCACACAGGATTGATTCTGAAAGTCGGTTGGGCATGCATCCAAAGGGGCCGATCGCGATGACACCACAGGCAGCGTTTATCACTTCCTTCAGAGAGCTTCCAATTGTAAGAATCGCTTCGCCGCCCAGATTGGGTGACAAATGCGGCAATGCACTGCGAATAATGTCATTTATTTTGACGGGTTCGGCATGCACCAGACCCGAGCTTGACAGAATGGACTTGATGCGTTTTTCATAGCGTGTTTTAAATTGATTTTTGAGACTTGATTTCAAACGGTTCAGCAGGGAAGGATCACAGTCGGCCAGACCGGATTTCACCAGGTAATCGGTATACGCCAGCCACTCGGCCACCGGCGAACAGATCGTGGCAAAACCTTGATCGGCCAGCCGTTCGGTCAAAAATTGCCGGGACAGTGAATCCCGACGTACGAAGATTTCGCCTGCCAGAAAGATGGTCGGTACCGATTCGGGGGGGCATTTGAGAGGGATTTTTCGGAAACGATCGGCGGTGTGGATCAGTCGGTTTTCGATCCGGGTGAATTCTCCCTGTTGCAGTTCCGATAGAATCAACTGCAGCTCTTCCTCGAAAACAGCCAGGGCGGCCTTTGCATCGGAGGCGTTGGCCAGCAGCATCGAACGGATATCCTCCAGAACGTCGGAGATTATTATTGCCCACCAGCCGCGTCGCTGGAAATCCGTATCCAGGCCTGCATAAGCGTTTTCGGAGGTAAAGGTTAACAGCGTCGCATCCGGGATTTCTTTTCTTCGTATCAAATCTTCCATGAAGATTGAATATTGTCCGAAGCGGCACGGACCGCTGCCGCCGGCCATGAAGTACACCAGGATTTCATCCTTTTTTTTCTGGTTTTGCACATAGTTCAGCAATGTGCCGGTCGTAAGAATCAACGGCAGGCACTCCTTGCAGCTCGTGTTCGCCCGTCCGATTTTTAAATCCGCTTCACCGGCCGGTGGATAGGCTTTGGCGTTGAATCCCCGGCCCTGAAAAACGGCCGCAAGGCATTCGGTTCCGATGCGACCCATCGACGGAAAAAGCAGTGTCACCCGCGGATCGGTCATATCCAGCTTTTCGCCGGATGAGGAAATTACTTTTGGAATTCCGTTTTCCATCACCGTACTGGCGGGGACAAAATGGCTTTGGCGTGGGGTGATTTGTTTGCTGGCAACCAGTTTTCGATAGGCCGTAACGATATCCAGAAAAGCTTCGACTCTGGTTTCAAACCCGGCATCCGCCGTATGGCTGTCCAGTTCCAGCGTCAGAGACGGTTTCTGCCCCATTATTTCTCTAAAATATCCGAGGATGAACGAATCGGGTCCGCATGAAAAATTGGTGATAAACACACCGAATAATTGGGGATGAATTTTAACGAATCGGGCGTGTTTGAGGATCAACTGCCCCATACCCCAGTACATGTGGCGCTTGGTTTTTTCATCGTTGACCGCCAGAAAATCTTGGGGGAGAACCAAAACACCGCGGGAGGCCAGCTTGTGCGGGATACCCATATGGGCTTCTTCAACAAAAGCGTTGTAGGGCCGGCCGAACAATACCACGCCGGTTTGATCCGGGTGGCGGGCGAGATCTTTAAGCGCATTTGCACCGATGCGGTGCATTTCAGTCATGCATTCTTTTTGCTGGATGACGGCTGTGTTGAAAGCCTTGTGTGCTTCTTTGCGGCCGATTCCCATCTGGCGGGCGGTACCAACTAGAGATTGCCGGGCGCTGTGCAATCCCGCTGTTAAATCCAACAACGGATTCAATACGCGGGTACCTTTGGCCTTGAGTGCGTTCAGCCGGTCGCGGAATGTCGTTTTCAGGTAAAACGTTTCTCCCTGAACAAGGGGACATACCTGTGCGTTGGAATCACCGTTTTGAGCGGGTACGGATTTAAAGTGGGGTAGAAAAATATATTGGGGAACCTCGTCAAGGTGCAGCAGAGAGTGAAAAAAGCCGTGGGCAAGTTCAACCGGGTAGCAAAAGGCTGCATTTCTCTGGTCGATGCCTTCCCGGGTGTACATGTCCGGAATGATCGGCTCAAAACCCAGCTCGGCAAAAAAGGTCGCATATAACGGAAAATAGGTGTTGACCAAAAAGCTTTTGTTGAAACCGATTTTTCCACGGGCCCTGACCCGGCGATTATTAATGCCGCTGGCACCGTATTGGTCGAATACGAGGCGCTGTCTGATCCTGACCAGGTCTAGGCGGGCCACATCGTATTTTACATTCTGACGCAAGTTATAGTAGCGATTGCAGGCGCCACCAAAGGGATATTTTTCAGCATCGATTTCGATCATCGATATGGGGCAGCGCCGATCGCATTTTTCTTTGCCGCCTTTACATGTAAACGTTTTTCCATAGGTGACCTCCCGTTCGACCAGTGTTTCCAAATCAAAGGACTGTTTTTGCATCAGCCCGCTGTTGATTCGTTTTTTGACTTCCAGGGCCACGCCGAAGGCGCCCATCAAGCCGGGTTCCGGCGGAACGATGATCGGTTTTCCGACAAGCGCGGCCATGGCAAGCGGGACGGCTCTGTTGTAACAAACGCCACCTTGCATAAAAACTTTGGTGCCGACCGGGCGGTTGCCTTTGACGCGGTTGGAATAATTCATGCAAATGGAATAAACCAGCCCGGCAACAATATCCTCATGGCGGACACCTTCGTGAATCGCGTTTTTGATATCGGAAGCTATAAATGCAGCACACTGGTCGTTGAAATTCGGCGGATGTTCACCCCTAAGGGCAATATCGGCGATATCTTCCATTTTAACCCCAAGCGTTTCATAGGCGGATTCTTCCAGAAACGAACCGGTGCCGGCCGAACAGGCTTCATTCATGGCATAGTCCGATGGAACGCCATTGGTGATATAAGTATATTTGGCGTCCTGACCACCGATTTCAAAAATAGTGTCGACCTGGGAATCGAAATACACGGCTGCGGTAGCATGGGCGATGATTTCATTGATGACGCCGTTTGTTAATGCATGCAAGCCGGCGATCTGTCGCCCGGAACCGCACACGCCCAATCCTTCGATGGCAATCGCTTGCGGGGTGACGGTAGCTGAGACCTGATTAAGGATATGGCGATAACATTGTCGGGATGCACCCACCGGATCCCCGTTGGTGCGCAGGTAAACCGATGCCAGCACTGCAGTGTCTTCTTTGCGCATTAATACCGCCTTGGTGGTGGTCGAACCGACATCCAGACCGATGATGCACGTGTCACCGTTTCGAATTTTACCCTTTTCCATCGTCTTGAAATCCACGATGTCGCTGAAATTTTGCAGTGGTGGTAAGGAATCAAAGGAAGATGCGTCTGTAATAAACAACTGGGCGAGATCGGAAACTGTGCGTGTTTCGTGCTCCAAGGCCCAGAGTGCGGCACCCAGCGCTTCAAAATAAGGGGCCTCGGCGGGAATGATCAATCCGGGAATTTCCCGGCGCAGGTATTCGATCATCATTCGGTTGCGGGTCGTCCCACCGGTTATCATGATATTACGCCGATCGACCTTTTTAAGAAGCTCCAGCACCTTGTCGGCCATCATCTTGCAAAGTCCGGCAGTCACATTTGATTTGGGAACGCCTTTATTGGTTGCATGCGTGCAATCGGACTTGCAAAAAACCGAACAGCGACCGGAAACATGATACGGATCTTCCGTCACCGTCCAGCGGGCGGCTTCGGCCAGAGAAACATCCATCCGTCGCAGTTGCTGAAGAAAGAATTCACCGGTGCCGGAAGCACATTTGTTGCCGGTAATGACGTTTGATATTTGGCCGGCGCGCTCCAGTACATAGACCATGAATGTCTCACCGCCGGCGGATACGATGGCCGGACAGTGAATATCCTGCGGTTTGGTATAATTATAGGCATATTCTACAGCCTCGGGTTCGGAAATGGATGTGAGATTGACAAAGTTACGAAATTTTCTGCCGGTGGCTGCAATGCGATCGATGGTACTCAAATCGAGGTCTCTAAAAATGACGTCAATCGTTTTTTTCGGGTTGCCGCCGTGGGTGTGAAGTGAATGCCGGACAACACGCGGTTTGGTTTGCTCCAAATCGTCTTCTGCCGTGCAGCTTTGATTCTGTTCGACCTGAACAACTGAGACGGTTGATGCTCCCAGACACACCCCTAAAGAACGAATTCTGTCGGATCCGTTAGACAGCTTCAAGGTGAACCTCCCTGTCATTTCATATCTTCAAGCTATCGAAATTATTTGGGCTTGAAAGAGCAGTCGGAATTATCTGTTATCGATGCCCCGGAAATGTTCTATACCCCGGAAGCAATGCGATTGATTTGACTTATCGATGATGTTTGGTAAGTTTTTGTAAAGTTGCCACGGGTTTTTATGATTTGCAGTAAGTCAAATATAACGATTTCTTTTTTGGAATGCAACAGGATTTGCCATATTAACGGTATTGATGCGGTCGCATGCTCCCGGGGCCTGTTGCGTGTGTGCTCAATTCGATTGCATATTTTCTGCCTGAGGCGTCTGTTCAACACGTCTGTTGAGCCAGGCTTTCAGTACGGCATGCACCAGCGTAGCCAGCGGAATGGCAAAAAACAAGCCCCAGATACCCCACAGCCCGCCGAAAACAAGGACGGCCGCAATAATGGCCACCGGGTGTAGATTGACCACTTCAGAGAGCAGCAAAGGGGCCAGCAGGTTGCCATCCAGAAGCTGGATCACAGTATATGCAATGATTGCATAGGCAAAATCGGTTCCCAGTCCCCATTGAAAATAAGCAATCAGGGTGACGGGCAAAATCATGACGGTGACACCCACGTAGGGCACCAGGACCGACAGACCGGTAAACAGGGATATCAGCATTGAAAACTGCAACCCCAGCATCTTGAATGTCACGTAACTGGCGGTCCAGATAATCAGTATCTCCCAAATCTTACCGCGAATATAGTTTACAATTTGCTGGTTGACCTCCCGCCACACTTCGATGGCAAGTCCGCGGTCATCCGGCAGGATTCCCGTCATCCAATTCAGGATTTTGTTTTTGTCCTTCAGTAAGAAAAACACCATCAGCGGTACGAGAATCAGGTAGACTAAAATAGTAATTAGACTTCGCACCGAGGCAACCGATAGCGGTAGTATTCTGCGGGCCATGCTGGTGAGTTCGGTACCGACAAAGCCGAGGATCTGTTTGATCTGGGCCTCGGAAATAAAGTCCGGATAGCGCTCAGGCAGCCGCAAGAGTTCATTCTGCCCAACAGCGATCATCGAAGGCAGCTGCTGCAGCAGTTGGCCGATCTGCCGGGAAAGCATCGGCAGAAGCCAGATCATCAGGATTAATAAACTGGTCATGAAGAGAAAGAATACCACCGTAACAGATGCGATGCGCGGTACGTGCAAATCCTGGAGCCGGGCTACCATCCCATCCAACAGATACGCAATCACAACGGCGGCAAAGACCGGGATCAACATTTCGCCCACAAGAAAGATGAAGACAAAACCGATGATTAACAGAAAACCCAGCATGAGCATCTGGGGATCGGAAAAATGACGGTCCAGCCACTCGCGAATTAGTTGAAACATATCATTGCCTGAATAATTTAGCGTCTTTGTGTTTTATTTCGTATATTCAATAGACCCATTACCACTTTTTTTCCAATTGCGAAACGAATTTTAAAAGGATCCACGCACTTTTGTGGACATTAGGGGGGTATTGCCGGTTGTTTTTGCCTTTTGAAGATGATTCTGATAAAGCTTCGGCCACGCCTTAAAATATTCACAGTTGCGATGATATCCTGCAGGTTTTCCTGCGATCCATGTATCATAATCGGTTGAAATCAAGTAGATCCATAATGCAATCCCTGCAAAAAAAAGTCAGCATCGCTGCCGTCATCATGATGGGATCGGTTTTATTAAGCCGCTTGATCGGGTTGTTGCGGGAGATGGTTATCGCTTATGTCGGAGGCGCCGGCGGTGAGGTTGACGCCTATCAGATCGCCTTTGTGGTTCCGGAAATACTGAATCACATGCTAGCCAGCGGCTTTCTCTCGGTCACTTTTATCCCCATATTCACAAAATATCTCGCACAAAATCGAGAAGAGGATGGCTGGCGGGTTTTCTCCTTGATTATTCTCGGGTTTGGAGGCCTTCTGTTGCTCTTTATTCTGGCTGCTTTCATTTTTACCCCGGAAATTATCGAACTGGTTGCACGCGGACGCAGCGACCCTGCATTTAAGGCTGTTGCGGTAAGAATGACGCGGATCATCATACCGGCTCAGTTTTTCTTTTTTTGCGGCGGTTTGCTGATGGCGGTTCAGTTCGCCAAAGAAAAGTTTTTGGTTCCGGCTCTGGCACCGCTCGTATACAATGCAGGGATTATCATTGGTGGCGTTATCCTAGGATCCCGGATCGGCATGGAGGGTTTTTCCTGGGGTGTTCTAACCGGGGCATTTGTCGGCAATTTTGCGATCCAGTGGTGGGGGGCCCGCAGGGTGGGTCTGAAGATAACCCTGTTTTTCGATCTTCGGCACCCGGATCTAAAGAAATATATATTACTGACGCTGCCGCTGATGGTCGGGCTGACGATGATATTTTCTATGGAAATATTTATGCGTTTTTTCGGTGCTTATCTGCCGCCGGGAGGTATCGCGGGATTAAATTACGGCCGCACAATACTGCTCATTCCGGTGGGACTGTTCGGACAGGCGGTAGGCGTGGCTTCCTATCCGTTTATGGCACGTCTGTTCGCAGAAAATAAATTGCTGCAAATGAACACACTGCTGAATAATTCGCTGCGGTATCTGTCTTTGGTGATACCGGTCTCCGTGGTGCTTATGGTGCTCAGGCATGAGGTAGTGCAAATTCTTTTCGAAAGGGGCAGATTCGATGCCGACGCCACGGCGCTCACCGCCCATATTCTCATATTTCTGCTGCCGGGTGCATTCGCCCTGTCTGCGTACACGCTTGTTGTCCGTGGCTATCACGCGATGCAGAACACATTGTTTCCGGCGATATTCGGAACCGTTGCCGTTGTGTTGAGCTTGCCGCTTTACTGGTACGGGCTGAAACTGATCGGGGCCGGCGGGATTGCTCTGGCCATATCCCTGTCATCGGTTTTTCAGGTTGTTCTGCTGTACGCTCTTTGGAACAGAAAAAGCGATAATTTTGAAAGCAAAACGGTATACCGCTACTATATCAAGATCATCGCAATCAGCGCGCCGATCGGTATTGTTCTGGAATGGCTTAGAACCGGCCTGCTGTCCGGTATCGGGGCCGATACTTTTGAAGGCAGCGTGGCGGTGTGTATCGTCATCGGCGCAGTGTTTGCTGCCATGTTGCTCGCTGCAGGGTATGTGTTCAACATTCGGGAGATCAGAGATTTTTATAAACGGTTTAGCAGGCGAAGAGAACCATAAAGCCTAACCCGGACGAGTCCAATTGAAGAATGAATATTTATAGCGGTTGTCATAAATTCGTTCCGTTTGAGCCATTACAAAACAAGGAGGTTCTTATAACGTTTCCAGGTGAAAGTAACTTGTGACAACCGCTATAATGTCGATATGAAGTTTTTAAGCGCCTAACGGTGTACCGGATCATATTTGTTAAAATCTTCCAGCGGCATCGGCTGGATAGGTATGGTCGTGATCTGCAGGCTGCGATTGAGTATTCCCAGCAAACCGGTGTCTATATCCGCAGATGAAAGGGGTGTGATTTTATAGTCGGTCCATTTCCCTTCAACGGAGAAGGGGATGGATAAAAGCTGGCCGCCCAGAATATCTTTGACCACCGGGATATTTTTGATAATGGCGTCGAAGGTTTTAAACGGCGCCACCAGAACGGTAAGTTGCATCGTTTCATGCGCCAGATCGAAGCTGCCCTTATAGGCAACCGTCATCGATGAACCGTTGATCACACCCTCCCTCAGGAAGAATTTTCCGTCCTTGAATTCACCGCTGAACCGGGCGGATTCATAAGCGAACCCTTCGTGGACAACATCCGGCAGCTTGCCTCTGAAGACCTCGGTCACGTTTAGCAAGGCCAGGATTTTAGCCAGCACACCGTATCGATATATCCGACCCGAGCGGGCAGTTATATCCAGGTTGCCGTTCACGGACCTTGTAAAGCTGTCGTCGATCATGTCGATTCGCAGGATACTGTTCAGATCGTAGAGGCCCGTAATCACGCCCTTCTCATTGCGCAAACAGGTAAATGCAGGGTTTAAGGCCTGGTTTTTGGCCGCGGGATGAAGGTTGAGCGCTATCGTTTGCGGGGTAATTTTTACCGATCCCGGGACAGATATCCCGCACAGGTCGGCTTGGCTGACTTTAACCGCGACTTCTTGCCTTTTTAATATGATTCCGGCTTGAACAGGTTTGAATATTAAATCGCCGATGGCAAACTGCGCTGCCTTGACCCTGAGTACGCCTTCGATAGGCGACGACCATCGGCTTCGGGGGGCCTTTGGCGATTGATTATTGTTTAAGTGAAAGATCTTTTGCAACTGAGCCCACTCAATGCGATCGACCGTCGCCGCTGCATTCAGTTCGACTCCCGCCGCCGACAGTCGCGCATTGCCGTCAAGTTGCCAGTTGCTTTTATTCCATTTTAGAATAAAAGGCGCGACATCGAGTTCGGTATCTAAATTGCCGGTGGAGGCTGCTTCGAACAGGCCTTGATCGACGGTAATCGACCCGGCCAGAAGCGAGGAATTCAGTACCAGATTTTCCACCTTGCCGCTGGCCGCATACCGCCAATTCTCCTGATGGTTCATCGATCCCTGGAAATTGAAGCTATCCAGTGTTGCGGCACCTTTTTGGATCCGGAAAGGTTTCATCTGCGATTTGAAAGGCTCGAATTTCGAGAGCCATGCCGTCAGTTCGGTCAGGGCAATCTGGGAGTTTTTACCGGAAACCTTCAAAAGCGCGTTTTCCGACCAGCCAAACTCAATCGTTAGGCCATGAACGGACGATTGGCCGATGCGGGCATCAATGCCCTCGATGGCGCACCGGCGCTTATCAATATGATAACGACCGCCGGTGATGATTACAGGATAAGGTATCCGCGCATACTCGGCATACAGGTTGGCATTTGAAACGACAGCCGCCACGTGAATGGCATTTAAACGATCCCCGACGATCAGTTTGCCGGATGCATTCCCACTGACTTCGGATATATTTTCCAGTTCCTTGCGGAAGGTTTCGTTGGATACCAACCGCAGAAGGATCGGGTGGAGTTGAGCCACATCAGCCCGGGTTTCGATTTCCAGATGCAGCGGTGCGCTTTTATTCGTTAGCCCCAATGTCAACTTTCCATCATTTCCGAAAGAGTTGCCCAGCTGAGCCGTGATGTTTTTGCCGGTCAGAATTCCTCCGGCAATAGAAGCTTCACCTTTGACCCTGCTCACATGCAGATCGGCGCCGGGAATGTAAATTCGGCCGTCCGAAATGTTGCCCTCGATGAGAAAATTTTCTATTTTGCTAAAATCTGCCATCGATTTACCGCGGACATTTACAGTGACATTGGGGACATTGCCGCCGTTGATGACGTTGAAGATATACCTTACCGCGCGGTGATTCCCCAGCAACGTGAGCGCTGTTTTTCGCAATGAATCAACTTCGATCCCGACTGCCGACAGGTCAACGCTGACCTTCGGGCGCAACCGGTCAAGCAAAAACTTGCCGGAAACAGCGAGTCTGGGATAATCAAGCTGCATATCAGCCAGGGAAATCATTGTCGACTTATTATCCATATCAACGATGGCGTTTAATTTCTTACCCCTTACAACTATTTTTTCGTTTTCCTTTTGGATTATAAGCTTGGGAGCCGTGCCATCCAGTTCGACCCGCAGGTGCCCCGGGTCGTCTGTATTGATATTGAGATTAAGATCTATCCTTGAATCTATCAGACTGACAGGCGACTGGCCAAACAGATCGCCGGTCAGCAGGTGCGGGCGAAATTGTGTCAGCCGAACCTGCCCAAAAGCTTTTAAATCGCGGGGAAAAACCTCGCCGGCCAGTGAAATTTCCTCCCAGATGTTTGAAGTGCAGATAATTTTCACATACAGTTGCTGGATTGAGCGGTGAATGCGGGCATTTATTTTCTGAAATACGAATTCGGAACCGGCGCTGTTGGACGCGGCTAATTGCCCATCTTTTATGCGGACGGTCAGCCCCGGTGTTTCAAATATCGGCAGGGCCAGGGCCGATCCGATCGCCTGTCTTATATCTGACTGCGACAACCATGGCTGTTTTCGAATTTCCTTTTGCGCGATTGACGGAAGTTTGAATTTGAGTTGCGGATTTTCGATATAGAGTTCTGAAAGGTGCACTTGACCGCTAAAAAGTGGAATTATTTTCGGATACACCTTTAAAGTGGCCAAAGATCCTTCGATGCTGGCGGGTATCGACAGGTCTGCCTGGCGGATGGCCAGATAGGGGCGAGGAAAAAACAGAATATCTACCTTTTGATATTTTAATTGACCGCCGATTTCTTTTGATACCCGGTCCACGATATTTTGCTGCACCATTTCCAGGTTTATCAGATGCGGCAGCAGAAAGATAAAAAGCAACAGCAGAACCATCAGGCCGACGGTCAAGCCTGTCATCCATATCAATATTTTTTTTAGCCAGTTCATTCCAGGGGGGTTATTGGGAGACATTTTCTTTGATGGCACGCTGAATGGGTGCGATCCTGCGGATCCAAGGTGACAATTGCCTGATATTTGACGGCAGGTTATTCAGTGCGGAATCAGCGCTTTTTTTTGACGGATAAACGCCGTATAGCAGCCGGTACCAGTCCTTTCCCTTCAATTTTGATCGGAAGTAGGCGACCCGGCCGCGGTTGTTTATTCGCGTTTCTTCGATGAATTTTAGTAATGGTTTTTCCTGGCGGACAGCCAGAATCTGGATGGTATAGTGCCTCGGGTCCTGCTCGAGCAGCCATTTCTCCCGCAATATTTTTGCTTTCTGATCGGCGGCAATTGTCGCTGCCGACTTTTTATTTATTACTGCGGCATTGGAAGGGGTGAGGGTTTTGGCCGGTGTCAAGTTTCCTTTTTTTACTGCAGCGGTCTTGGGCGCGACGGCGGTCTTGACCGGTGTCGATTTATCCTTTTTGGGTGCGGCGACTGTCGGAGGAGGCGGGATCTTCACCGGTGCGGCTTTTTTTTCAGATTTTGTGACAATTACCGGGGGACGATCCTTTTGAAAATTTGAGGGAGTCATGGCTATCTCGGATTTCGGTCTAATTATTCGGCTTTCAGGCACAATTTTGACCCGAATAACCCGCGGGGCTGACGTGGGATGCGCCGTTTGCATTGAGGATTCATTACGGTCTGACCTCGAAAGTATCCATGCCAGCCCCAAAGCACAAGCACCTGCAGTTGCCCCTCCGAGAAAAAGCAGCCGACGCCGCTCGATCCATGAAAATATTCCGCGGCTGCGCTTGTCGTGAGCATAAGTTTTCTTCAACCACCCGTGCGCGGACGTATTTAATTCTCCCGGCAATCCCCCTGTTTTGTGGTGCAATTGTTTGACAATCGACGCACTAAAGGGGCTTTTCCCGGCGAACCCGGCAACTGCGAGCCGATGGCCTAGGTAGGCACCGGCTTCCTCTACCGATATCGAGGGCAGATAGATCTTGTTGACCGCTGTTTCCCCGGCAATTTTCGCGGCCAGGGCCGCAAAGGTTGCATTCAAGCCGGATTCGCCGACAAGCACCAATCGCTTGACTTTGCGGGTACTGCCCGGGGCCAGAGCGTCTTGCAGGAGAAACTGCAACTCAACCCGAGTCAACTCATGGGCATCGTCAATAATGATGACCGGGTCACCGGCATCTTTCAGAAGGTATGCGGGATGGTTGTTCAGGTTTTTGAGTAACTGCCGGCGTTTGGGATCGGCTGTCGAAGGGGTGCGCACACGGCATGGTCTCCAGGCCGCATCGGCCGAAGCCAGATAACGGTTCAACAGCGTTGTCTTTCCGCTGCCCAGTTCCCCGATGACAAGAATCAGAACATCTTTTCCGCGTACCAGGCGTTTTAGCAGGGTCAGCCGTTGTTCAAACGCCTCAAAAGCATAGTAAAACCGCTGATCCTGATCCGGTTCGGGTGAAAAAGGATCACTTTCAAGACCCAGGGCGGTTTTGTAGCTGACATTTTGTTTTTCGATCGGCATTTTCCGGGATTAACCTGAATATTCAGATTAAAGTGATTTTGGATAAATTACAGATCTCGTAACTTACTTTTAATATGAGTCAACTTATTTGGACTCTATCTACGTCTATTTGCGCAAAATCAAGGGATTGAGGAATTGAGGGATTGAGGGATTAAAGGATAAAATCAATAAATTAAAATAGATAGAATTCCTTCAATTCCTAAATTCCTAAATCCCTTAATTCCTGAATTAGACCCATGTCCAATTTTCATGCAATTGTGCGACATTTAAAAGGTTCACAGTTAGTTTCCCCAGCTAAATGACGAGGTCTGTATTAGATATATGTCTATAATGGCGGGGAAAGTCAAGCGCGGGTTTCATCCTTTTGTTTCAAGCCTTCAAGAAGCAGCGACGTCAGGTCCGTTCTTATCTTTCTGTGGGTCTTTTTCAGGGGCAGCGCGTTGAAGCTGAGCAGTACGTTTTCCCACGAAACTATCTCAAGCGTGGCCTCTTCCTGCTTTAACTGCCCGCAGGCCGCATCGTACAACACACCCTGATTAAAGTATAAAAATCCTTTTTGTCCATTTTTACCATGCACTTCCAGAGCACAGGATTTTTGATCCATTTGTATCAGCTGTAGAAAGCTTGCCACGGATATTCCGGTCATTGTTCCGCCCTGGGATACCTGGTGCAATGATTCGGTGATGCGGCGGGTCAAATCGTCTAGATCCAACGGTTTGTCCATGACCTGCAGGTTGCCCGTTTCTCCGAAACTGTTGTTCGTTCCCGGCGTGGCGCATCCAGTTATTACCATAGTGGGAATGAATGGATATTCGGCGCTCATGTGGGCCATCAGTTCAACACCGTCCATATCGGGCATGCGGATATCGGTTAATACCAGATTTACCGTTTCGGAGGCCAGAATTTGAAGTGCCTCACGGCCGTCTGCGGCCTCTGCTACATGGTATCCCGCAGCTTGGAGGTGCTCGCGCAGCACCAGTCGCAGGGTTTTATCGTCGTCCACGACAAGAATAGTGAATCGACCGCCGCCGTTCAGGTGCGAACGCACAGCTTTCCCAGTCGATTCAGATTGTTCTCCGATGAGCGGCAGATAAATGGTAAAAGTTGTTCCCTTGTCGGGTTGGCTGTGAACGTCAATCGATCCATCCCATTCCTTAACAATACCGTGTACGATGGAAAGACCCATTCCGGTTCCGTTTCCGGGGCTTTTGGTGGTGAAATACGGCTCGAATATTCTGTCTCTGATGGTGGGGTCTATTCCGTGCCCCGTGTCACTGACCGACATATTAAGATAGGACCGGGCATCCAGACCGGCACCAGCGCTCGAATCCGCATCGGCAATGGTGGCCTCGGAGATGGATACCTGCAGTGTGCCGCCGCTATTGCGCATGGCCTCAATCGCGTTGGCGCCGAGATTCATTATTACCTGATGGATCTGGGTCGGACCTGCCAGCACCGAGCCGCATTTTTCGGATATTTGCTGTTCAAATTTAATGTTTGACGGCAGCGAGGCCCGCAGCACTTTCAAGGCTTCGTGCACAACCGGTTGAACGAGCATCGGTTCGCGGTTCTGTGCCGGTTCACCGCTGAAGATACGGATATGCCGCATCAGGTCTCGGGCGCGATAGGCTGCACGCCGAATTTCCTCCAGGTTCTGACCGGACAGAGAGTCGGGTTCCAGGTCGGTGCCGATCATCTCGGTGCATCCAATGATATTGACAATGATATTATTAAATTCGTTGGCAATTCCCCCAGCCAGCGTTCCGAGTGCCTGCATTTTTTGGGCTTGAAGCAGCAGTTTTTGAAGTTTTGTTATCTCCGATATATCATGCAGGATAACGAACATGCCTTCCGGCTTACCATCCGGGGCATGAAAACGGGAGGCACTCAGGCTGACATCGACCAGACTGCCGTCTTTTTTATAGCGCTTGGTCTCGAGTCCGTAACACGGTGTTCCGTGCAAGGTAAGATTGATGATAAACGCCGTCGTTTTTTCCTTTTCGGACTCCGGCAGGAAAGGGATGCGCTTACCCTCAACTTCTGCCTTCGACCAGCCGAATACCTGGGTGAAAGAAGGGCTGACATATGTCGCCTTGCCGGCGAGGTCGAATATTGCGATGGCATCGGCCGATGAGTCGATGATGGAACGATATATTTTTTCCGAGTTTTTGGTCTCTTCGTAAAGCTTTTTGTATTTGTTGCGCTCATCCTGCAGCCGGTTAAGCTTCAGTCTGTGTGCCGTCAGCTCTTTTTCGAGCTGCGCGATTGTCTGGGTGAATTCTTTCACGGTTGGCTGCTTAGCCATGCGAATCTCCTTGATTGGGGCGAGATAACGCCAGCATGGATCGAAACTCAAATGCCGTGATCGGCAATTGCATCGACCAGGGGTAAATACATTATCGGCGATCAGCGTGTGCTGGAAAAAATTATAAGCTATAGTATACACCAATGATCACCAATTGTTCAAGATCCTTGCGATTTTCAGTGTTTTTCAATAAAAGGCGGATATGCCAATTAAGAAGTCGAAACAGAACCGTTTCCGCCAGGTTTTGTTTGCCGATTGTTAGAATTTCGCTTGGCAAGAAACCTGTAAAATTAATTCAAAAAGGCGGACCACAATATATTGTGTCTGCCTTTTTTATTTTGAGTTAGACAACATCCTGAATATCGCGCCGGAAAATTTGCTTTGTCTCAATAAAGTTGGCAAGGATGTTGGACTGTATATAAATTTTATATTGATTAACAGATCAAATATACACTTCTAATTTATTTCCGATTAAGGGCACGCTATGTGCCTAGTTTAGATATGTCGAGACAATTTAATTCCCTTCTTATAGTTTTATTATTTTATTCTCGGAAAACCATAAAAACTCCATCTAATTCTTCTAATTTTTTCATCTACT
>Ga0126332_10000235_pt1 | contig 22000 bp, 16 predicted proteins | sample InaspJWI42metaG_FD_94482 | JGI IMG/M metagenome (GOLD analysis project Ga0126332, IMG submission 94482) | Marine gutless worms symbiont microbial communities from Oahu, Hawaii - Inanidrilus sp. 2 OAHU.JWI-42 metaG | ecosystem: Host-associated > Annelida > Digestive system > Unclassified...
ATAACTTTTATTATCTCACAAAAAATACCTCAACTATTTGAATTATTATGATTTATTGACGGTTCTAATACCTAATTGCAATTTAAGGAGATCAAGTTTCCTGAATTTGCTTTACAATGCCGTCAAATTTACGCCGGACGGGGGCAGGATTGAGCTATCCGGACATTTAGTCACCATCTCCACTATGCGGCCCGAATCTATGCAATCCGGAATTGAGGAGCAGACGGGTGAAGCTGCCGAAAATAAAACGCCCGGCAATGGGAAAAAGGCGCTTGAAGTCGCGGTAACCGATACCGGTATCGGTTTAAAAACCGAGGACCTGACGCGGATTTTCAATACATTTGAACAGGTTGAAGGTTCGGCCTCCCGCAATTATGAAGGCACCGGTCTGGGGCTGGCGGTGTCAAAAAATCTGGTGGAACTGCACGGCGGCACAATTCGGGTGGAAAGTGACGGAATCGGCAAAGGAAGCCGCTTTATTTTCACGATTCCGGTGGAATAACGTTTGAAGAATTCGCCGGAAACACATTTTCTCCATGTACTAAGGTCGAAACACCTTTTTCAATGCGTGTTTAGGGTTCGCGAAGCTGTGAAATTATTTTTTAAAGCGAGCCCTTTATGCAAAAGGGTTGTGCACAACGCAAGCAATTACCGCGACTCCTCGAGCCGTTGTCGCAGCCAATTTTCCACCGGTTTCATATCCGCTGCAAAAAACTCGAAGGCCTCTTTGTAAAAAATTCGATATGTTCCTCTATCCAGCTTAATTTGAATGCAGGCGACATTCAATCCGTCAATCCGGCGGGCGAGCTTCAGCAGTCGACCTACAAGGCCGTCTGCCGGACGGACAAACCGATTGGCGGCTGTCTTTACGGCAATAATGTAAGGCAACCGGTCCCTGAAACCGAAAAGCTGGAACGGGCAGCGCTTTAAATCCGGCCGGAACTCGACCGGTGTTACCTGTTCGAATCCTTCCTGTAACTTAAGAATCCGAACGGCCGCCTTCAAACCGACCGACTTCAGATCTACCGGTGAATTGGCCTGTTCCGGACTGCCGATCCCATTGCCGAGGATTTCAGCGGAGATCGGCTTTGGCTGCGGCGGTACGGATAGTTGCGGTGCGACCCCGGCGTTTAAAGTGCCCGTCTCCATTTTATTTTCGTCTATACAGGCTCGCGCCCGCTGCATAAATTCGTCGCTTAACAGCCGGTTCAGACATTTTTCTATCCGCCTGCCGGCATTCAGGCGCCGGCACCATGCCAGCGGTATGCCCTGCTGTCCAAGGTAGGCACCGAGCCAAGCGCCGATCATGGACGCCCGGCCGGCACTGTCGCCCCCGGCTGCGGCCGTAGCCAGGACTGCGCGACTGAATCGGTCCGGATATTTGACGGCCGTATGCACAGCGGCGGGAAAGCTACAAATCAACGGACAGGACTGGCCGAACTGAAGGGTTGCGTCGGTAACACTCATATGTTTTACCTGAAACGCCCCTCGAATCTTGCGCAGAATTTCCTTACCGAATCCGGAGGCGTGATCGACAAATTCCTCAACCCGGTGCAGTGCACTGTGGATGTCGCGTCCGGAAAAAAGCTCCCGCAGAATCAGCGCATGGCAGCGCATATAAGCAATGGCACGCGGATTGTTCTGGCACACCCGGGTCGCTGCCGCCACCATGTCAAACAGCCCGGCGTCGCAGAAATGGGCTAATACCACCGGCACCAATCGCGAAGCGGTTGCCAGCTGATCGTCATCCGCACCATTTTGAAAACCGAAGTGCCGGCCGGGATGCTCTTCACAATACACCTGGTAGGCTTCCAGGGTGCCGCGCGATGCGGAATCTATATAGCCAGTGTATTCGGGAGAGCTCAACCGCTCAACAAATCTTGAACCGAAATCAATCGGATCGAATCTTGTCAGCCCGGCGACAGATTCGAGCAGCAACAGGGCCGCATCACCGTAATGGGTCTGGTCGCCCGGCACTTTGCCCCGGTGGTAGTGGCCCTCGCCAGGTGTCTCAAAGCCCTTAATGCCTTCAGGAAATGTCCGCCGCAGTTCGGCCAGATTATAAATCCAGTGACTGCCGAGGCAGGCTGCATCACCGATGAACTGGCCCCATACCGCCCCGCTCAATCGATCTTCAAGGGATGGCGATCCCCGGTCATCATCTTCCGAGCGGGTATCTGGGTTGATTTCCCTCATATAATGACCTCCATCTCAGGATTGAAACGTTTAAATATTACACGTATAATGTGAGCTTGAATTCTAGTTTTTCAAGATGGTGCTGCTAAATCCTTCGATTCATACATACGGTACCGTATTAATGAATCGAAGGATTTAGTGCTGAGTGAGCATTATTAATGATTCTCATTTTAAAATTAAGTTACGAGATCTGAATTAATTTAAATGAAGGAGGAATTTATGCCATCGAGGTCACCCCAAAAACGCTTGTTTCCATCGGCGCACGAAGGTGCCCGCTCGGCCAGCCTGCATGCGGATTCGCCCCAGTGCCAATCGCCCTCTTACCGGCTCGCATTTCAGGACGAAGAGTTTCTACTCAAAGACGAGTTGCGCCCGGTGCGCCTGCAGCTGGAGCTGCTTAAACCGGAGTTGATTCAACACGAGATGGGCATCGAATCGACGGTGGTAATTTTTGGCAGCGCGCGGACACCCGACCCGCAAACCGCCGAGGCGAACCTGGTATCTGCAAAGGCTGAAGCCCAGGGTAAAGAAAAGGACCCGGAAGTGCAAAAAAAACTGGCCCGAGCTCAGCAGAATCTTGAAAAGAGCAAATACTATGAACAGGCGCGTGAGTTGGCGCATCTGATTTCACGCCATTCACCCCGGGACAAGCTGGTGGTTGTGACCGGTGGCGGGGCTGGAATTATGGAAGCCGCCAACCGCGGCGCTTATGAATCAGGTTCACAGAGCATCGGTTTGAATATCGTTCTGCCTTTTGAGCAAAGGCCGAACGACTATATTGCCCCTGAACTGACCTTTCAGTTTCACTATTTTGCCATTCGCAAAATGCATTTTTTAATGCGCGCCAAAAGTCTCGTCGCCTTTCCGGGCGGATTCGGAACGCTGGATGAACTTTTTGAAACCCTGACGCTCATTCAAACCGGCAAGATAAAACCGATGCCCGTGCTGTTGTTCGGACGTGAATTCTGGGAGCGGGTGATCAATTTTCAGGCGCTTGTCGAAGAGGCAAATATCGGTGAGAAGGATATTAACATTTTTCAATATGTCGAATCTGCCGAGCAAGCCTGGGAGATTATTTCCAAGGCCAACGGCCTCTGATTCCTTGACCATAGAATTCTCATTATTATCTTATTCCTGTACGCTGAGGGAACTAAATGTCTGAAATGGTTTTTGTGCTGGCAGCAGCCATGATTGTTTTCGGTTTGTTTTTTCTGGTCTTTTTCATAAAGCAAAAATCGGCCGGAAAGAAGATTCACACCTGCGCTCAATGCAACTGTGAGCGAAATAAAATCGGACCGCAACCGCGCAGGGCTGAAGGAGATAAAGGAATATGATATAATCTAAGTGACGATAGGATCCGAGTTCTACCGGCTAACGGGCCAATCCCGCCGCAAAGCGGGACTTCACATCGTATTCTGAAAAAGGAAGTGTTCAGCCGGCTAAACCTAGCAAATCTCTAAATTCTCACCGCTATTCGAGCGGCTGAATATGCAGACATCAGATACACGGCCCGGGTGAAAGGCTCACCCAGAAGAAGCTGCCAGTCCTCCGTTCTCCAGAATCCGTTTGAGGCGCTGCAGATCGTTTCGAACCTGCTGCCTGGCTTTGCGGTTCACCCAAAATCGGGCCAGTTTCAGGTTCTTCAATCGCAGCTTGCCGCGAGTGGTAAACTTCGTCCCGCCGTTTACGGTTTCAAAGACAAAGCGGCTTTCCCCGGAAACCGAACCGGAGGTAAATCGGTAAGAGCAGATTCTGTTCGGTTCAAATTCGGCGATGATCCCTTCGGACTCAAATCGAAACCCCAGAAACCGGTTCACACAGCTGTAGGTCGATCCTCTGCCAAAGGGCGCGGCAGAAGTCACTTCGGCTGTGACAATGCCGGTTTGCCATTGGGAGTTGTATTCGAAATTGGTCACATATTCAAAAACCTTGGTGACGGGCTGGTGGATAAACACACTGTCTTCAAGATCAATCATTCACGCATCCTCTATCCTAGCGAGTTTGTCGGCGCTATTTCCACATCGGTCCAGCGTCTGAGTGTACCATATTTTTGCACATTGCGCATACAATAATGCCATTTTAGCGGCTGTTCAACACCAGCTTTGGCCTTCCCGGACGATGACAGGGTGTTTTACATGTATTGTCAGACAGTTGGCAAGTCTTGACAATTTTAAAATCACACCCATTATATGCGCAAATAAAGGGCCGGGAACTAATTCGTTCTCGGTTCGGTTTCAGGATGGGCACTAATTAGCCACGGAAAGTATTTTGTAACAAGGAGCAGTGATGGAAGCTAAGAAAGAAACGCACCAGTTTAAGACTGAAGTACAGCAAATTTTAAATCTGATTGTAAATTCCCTGTATTCCAACAAAGAGATTTTTCTACGGGAACTGATCTCCAACGCCTCGGATGCCGTCGACAGGCTCCGTTTCAAAGCGCAGCTGGAGCCCGAAATTCTGACCGATGATGCGCAATTTAAAATCAAAATTACCGCCGACGGCATCAAAAACACCCTGGAGGTTGCCGACAACGGTATCGGCATGACCTATGACGAAGTCCTGGAAAATATCGGCACGATTGCCAAAAGCGGAACTGCGGCATTTCTGGAAGCCCTGGAGCACATAAAGGACAAGGAAACCCTGACCCCGGAGCTGATCGGCCAGTTCGGCGTCGGGTTTTACAGTGCCTTTATCGTGGCCGAAAAAGTAACCCTGATCACCCGGGCTGCCGGCACCGAGAAAGCCGCCCGATGGGTTTCAACAGGAGACGGCACGTTCACAATCGAAGAAACTCAAAAAGATACGCGCGGCACCACGGTCATTCTGGACCTGAAAAAGAAGGAAAAAGATGAGCCCGATTTTACCGACGAATGGACCATCCGCCGCATCGTCAAACAGCACTCCGATTTTGTCGCCTATCCGGTTGCCATGGACGTGGAAAAGGAAGAACCGATACCGGAGGCCGATCAAATCAAAGATAAAGACGGCAAACCGATCGGTGAAACCACCCGCCGGGTTGTACGCGAAGAGACCTTGAACTCCATGAAGGCCATCTGGGCCAAGGACAAAAACGAGATTGCGGACGAAGAATACGAAGAATTTTACAAACACATCAGTCATGACTGGAACGCGCCCTTGACCCACCTGCACATGAAATTTGAAGGCACAACCGAATATGACGCCCTGCTTTACATTCCAGGGCAGGCGCCGTTCGACCTGTTTCATCCTGAGAAAAAACACGGCGTTCATCTTTACTGTCGACGGGTATTCATCATGGAAGACTGCCAGGACTTGATTTCGGAATATTTTCGTTTCGTCAAAGGCGTTGTGGATGCACCGGACCTGAACCTGAACATCAGTCGCGAAATCTTACAGCAGGACCGCCTGGTGAGAAACATCCGGCGCAACCTTGCCAAAAAACTCTTCGAGCATCTAGAAAAAATGGATCCGGAGAAATATGAAAAATTCTACAATGAATTCGGACCAATCTTGAAAATCGGCATTCATTCGGATCCTGAAAATCGCAAGAAAATTTCCGAACTGATCCGCTATCAAACCAGCCGATCCGACGGCGACCTTGTATCGCTGAAAGAATACGTCGCCAATATGAAACCGGATCAAAAAGAAATCTACTATATAACCGGCGATGATATCGCCGCTATGATCAACAGCCCGCTCATAGAAAAGTTGAAAGAAAAAGACTATGAAGTCCTTCTGATGGCTGATCCGGTTGACGAATGGGTAGTGGAGTCGCTGGCCGAATATGACGGCAAGCCTCTGAAAAGCGCAGAAAAAGGGGATCTGGCGCTGGATGAAGCCGATGAAGGTAGAAAGCAGGATTACACGGCGCTGTTTGGTTTTATAAAATCAAAACTGCAGGATAAGATAAAAGAGGTCAGAGCGTCTTCACGTCTGAAGGATTCGGTGTCTTGCCTGTCGGGCGACGCGCACGATATGAGTGCTTACATGGAGAAAATCCTGAAAGCTTCGGGCCAGAATCCGCCCCAGGTCAAACGGGTGTTGGAGTTGAATGTAAACCATCCGGCCCTGACAAAAATCAAAGATCTGTACGACGGAGACAAAAACGATCCGCTTCTGGCCAGCTACAGCGAGTTGTTGCTCGACATGGCCATCGTCGGGGAGGGCGGCAAGCTGGAGAACCCGTCACGCTTTTCCAAAACGATCGGTGAGTTAATGGCCGATGCTATAGATAAATAATCGTGATTATGAATGCATGTGCTAATGCAACATTAAATAGAACAATCCAGCACAAAGAGCGTTTTGCCCGGAGTGATGGAGTGATGGAGCGCCGGAGGGCCTTTACTCCATTACTCCAATACTCCAAGACTCCGCTGCCGTTAAGCACCCCGGACGCTCCCCAATAACCTGGGTCCGGAAAAGCGCCAACTTTAATCTCTAATTTTATTCACCACCATATTTGAATGACAGTTTCACTCGCGCCCTGTAGGCGGTCACCTTTCCATTTTCGACTTTCATATCCAGTTTTCTAATTTCTGCAACTCTTAAGTCTCTGAGGCTTCTGCCCGCCGTTTCCACCGCATTTTTGGCGGCTTCTTCCCAGGTATTGGGGCTGCTTCCCACAAGATCAATAATTTTGTAAACGCTGTCTGCCATGATAGCCTCCTTTCCTAAATTTGGACCATCTAAATGATTTACCCGTGATAAAATCTTTACTGATAGAACGTATTCGTTCCGGTGTTGGATTCAGCGCCGCAACTGTGATTCAATCAAACGCCTCCGGAGACAGGCGTTCTGGGCGGCTTTGGGGACGCGGCAAAAATCAAATATTCAAAATATGTGCACACTTGTGATCCAATATCAAGGCGCTTTGTCGGATGCATAATCAACCGTTCATCCTTTGAAAGCAATCCGAAGATCAAAAGATACGCTCGAATAATTTATTTTTGTTGCGTCCCTAAAATTGGTAGCTTCAAAAAAATCACTGACATCGTCTGCTCCGGGGGTGGTTTGGGGTTAAGGGTCACGTTGTCGGTATAATATATATTATTGCGCGTTCAAGCTTTGGTGTGCAGTGGATCAGAAAAAGAGCACCCACAGAAAATGAGGTGTGCGAATCGGCAGATTGCCCGTGTGTGCCTGGTCGGGACACGCTTAAAAATAACTTCTCAGTTTAGTGAGCCGATGCATCTCCTCTAGACATTTTATACGCTGATGCATCTCCCCTGGGCATTAGATACGATGATGCATCCCGCCTGGCTGCGTTGCGCATCGGTTAAATAGCGTGGGCTATTCGCCCTCCTCGCGCATTGACACGCGGGTATCTCGACCCCCTAAAATGTAAAGTTATTTTTTCGCGAACCCTAAATTGATATCTAATCAGAGATTTTATTAAAGTCAAGCAGGAAAAGCTGCAGATCGTCAAGCGGCGATGTCATCCGCTGCAAAGCAGGAGACTGCTGACAGACAAAGATAATTCGGCAATAGGTGAGCAATCCAACCCGTCACTAAAACTTATCAGATACCGGCAGTCTGTTCGACAATCTCCGGCGGCAGCGCATGGAAGAGAGATTTCATTTTCTGCGACACGTCTGTATATTTTTTTACAACATCTTCGCGAAAATCCTCATGGACACGGTCGATCATTTTCCGGATCTCTTCCAGCTTTATTTTCTGCTGCTCCCACAACAGGCGCAGATTGCGATAGGCATCGCGCGAATTGACCTTGGCTGTCTTCAAGCAGGCGTTCAGCTGATATTGCAGGTCGTGAAAACTTTCATCCAGGGCGGATACAACTGCCTCGGACTTGAGCATTTCCCGGGTAATGATATGAAAATGATGACCCATAATACCGAACCGGATCGTTTCTGCAAAAATCCCGGGATGTTTAACCAGGCTGCGGATGACAAATTTAATGTACTGCAGCCCATAGCGGGTAAAAGGCTGGGTCAGCATAGTGCGCACAAGGACCCGGATTTCCTTCATACCGATGTCCCGCTGGAAATAGGTGGTATCCCCCAGATTATCAAACAGCTGGTTGCAGCGCGCAAAGTAGCTTTTGAGGTTGTCCCCGTAGAGGGATTCGAGAACCTTGCGGTAACCTGTTCTTAATTGTATCGCGTCCATTTTGGTTTTAAAATTGGTCGTCACCTGGTGGGTATTGTTCCCCTCGCATTCGCTAATTATTCGGCCTTCCTTCTGCAGTCGGTCAAAAAGATCGGTGCCGGGCATTGCATTCAATAAACCCACCATGGCTCGTGGTATTGCGTTTTTGCAGATGAATGCAATCTGGCGCTCAAAGATATCTGCCGTGTCACTGTCAAATCCCAGAATGAATCCGGCCATTACTTCCATGCCGTAACTTTGGATCCTTCGAATCGCCCGGGGAATGTCGGTTTTCAAGTTCTGGGTTTTGCCGGTTTCTTTAAGGGACGCGGCGGACGGTGTTTCAATGCCGACAAACACCTCATTGAATCCGGAATCTCGCATGCCTGCCAGCAGCACAGGATCATCGGCCATGTTTATGCTGGCTTCGGTAAAGAACCGCAATGCATAGTGGTGTTCCTTTTGCCATTTTACCAGCGCCGGCAACAGCTCGCTCTTGACGCGTTTTTTATTGCCGATGAAATTGTCATCCACTATAAACACCGGTCCCTGCCAGCCGAGCCGATAGAGTGCATCCAGTTCCCCGATTATGGTTTTAAAAGACTTTAGCCGCGGCCGATTGCCATAACTCTTCCATATGTCGCAAAATTCACATCTGAAGGGGCAACCTCTTGAATATTGGATCGACATGGCTGAATAGGCATTCATGTCGAGCAGATCGAATCGCGGAGTCGGCGATCGGGTAATATCCGGCCGATGTTGCGCATGATATACCTTGCGGGCGCAGCCGGCCTGCAGGTCCGCCAGAAAACCACTGAGAATATCATCCACTTCACCCAGTACAAAGTGATCCACACCGTCAATTTGGCGATAATATGCGGTTGGATAAGGCCCACCGGCGATAATCGTTTTATTACGGGCACGGCAGGTTTCTACTACATTTTTAAACGAATCCTTTTGCACGACCATGGCCGAGATCAGCACCGCATCAGCCCATTGGATATCTGCTTCATCAAGGGATTCGATATTCAGGTCAACGAGCTTCAGATTATATGAATCGGGGATGAGCGCCGCCAGGGTTATAAGCCCCAGCGGCGGCATCGCACTTTTGAGCCCTGTAAAACGAAGGGCATACTTGTAAGACCAGTAAGTATTTTTGGGCACTTCAGGATAGACAAGCAACAGGTTTTGCGGGCTATTCATCTTTTCCTCCTTAACACAAATGCGTGGCTTCATCACTGCGGGCACCGGGCTTTCCGACTGGACAGCTGGAACAAAGACTTCTGGCGGGGCTGATATCCCCGGCGCTACTTTTCTTGATAAAAAAAAAGACAGAAAAAGAACAACCCATTTTTCAGGTTTTACATTTGTTTTACAAACGGCCTACTGAACACGGCCAGGACCTGTAATTTAATAAAGTGTGCTCGCACACAAAATCATTTGACGAAATGAGGTGTGAACGGATATTAATATGGGTACCCAACCCGGATAAACCGGAATTGAAGATTGAAGATTGAAGATTTATGGTTTCGCTTCGCTCTGTCTTTTCTATCTAAATCGTTAGCATTCAGACAATATTCAATCTGGCTATGGCATAAATTCTTATGAAGTTATTAAGGGCCTAATATCCGTTTTCTCACTTCTTTGAACAGGACGGTGACGGCAGGGACATGCGTTATTCAAAGCTTTTTTTCCACCCAATTTTTGTATTCATCTTCTCGATTGTGGCGCTGGCTACATCTCTGACGCTTTACATCTACTGGTATTTTGAAGTCAGTGCCGGACTCGAATCGGTTATCCGCAAATTCAACCTCGACGCCACCCAGTTTTTAGAGTTTCAGACCTGGGTCGTGGTTCTGATTCTGTCCATTCTGGTCGGCATTATCCTGTTGGGAATTTTCATCATATTTGTGTACAATCAAAAAACCTACCAGCTCTATCGACTGCAGCATAACTTTATTAATAACTTCACCCACGAGCTGAAAACTCCGGTGACCTCATTGAAGCTGTTTCTTGAAACCCTTTCAAAGCATACCCTGCCGCGGGAGGAGCAGCTCAAATACATCCGCTACATGCTCAATGACATCCACCGTCTGTCGGACACGATCAATCAAATCCTGAACCTGGCCAGAATTGAGAGTAAAAGTTTCGGCGGCGAGTTCGTTTTGACAGACGTCGTATCAACGGTGGAGCAGTTCTACCAACACAACAACCATCTTTTTCAAAATTGCGAAGTCACCATCCGGCATCCATCCGATCACTCCTTTTTTCATATCGTTGACCTGTCTTTGTTTGAGATGCTTCTGATGAACCTGACGACCAATGCCATCAAATACAATACATCGCCGGTGCCCAGCCTGGAAATTTCGTTTGCCCGGCACAAAAGCAAATTGCAGATCCGCTTTGCGGACAATGGTATCGGGCTGAAAAAATCCGAAATAAAAAAGGTATTTAAAAAATTTTATCAGATCGGACGATCCGATGACCGCTCGGCAATGGGCAGCGGTCTGGGCCTGCATCTCGTGCAGAACATTGCGCGTCTGCACAAAGGGAAAGTGGTTGCCGAAAGCAAAGGCAAGGAGCAGGGAACGGTTTTCACCTTGATTCTGCCTCAGCCTGAAAAAGCCCCACCGGAAACGAGGACCTTGCAATGAATGACAATGATAAATACCTCATCCTGGTTGTCGAAGATGAGGACTATATTGCCGAGGGTTTGGAACTGAACTTGAAGCTTCAGGGGTATGATGTTGTCATCGCACGCGACGGTAGTGCCGCCATTCAGAAATGGAAAGCATGCCGGCCGGATCTGATCGTACTGGATATCATGCTCCCGGTTATCGACGGCATTTCCGTGCTGCGCAGTATCCGGCTGGAGGATGAACGGGTTCCGATTCTGGTGTTATCCGCCAAGGGCACACCGGCGGACAAGGTAAAAGCACTTTCCTGGGGTGTGGATGATTACATTGCCAAGCCCTTTGACCTGGAAGAATTTTTACTGCGCGTCGAGCGTCTTTTGACACGGGCTTTCTGGAATCACACTGAAGCGGATCAAAAAAACGATGCCATCGCCGGATCATCCCCCAAGATGTATACATTCGGTGCCAACCGGATCGACTTTGAAACTTCCCGCGCACACAGTCACGCCGGCGATATCAATCTAACCGAGCAGGAAGCCAGGCTTTTGAAAGTCTTCATTGCCAATCGCGGCAAGCCACTTTCACGCAACAAACTTCTGGAAATCGGCTGGGGATATTCGCGCAAAACGAGCACCCGCACCGTGGATAATTTCATCGTGCGCCTTCGAAAATACTTCGAGCCCGATCCCAAAAATCCTCTCTATTTCAAAAGCCTCCGATCGGTGGGGTATTTATTCGACCATGATTGATGGCGAGTCCGTTGAGCCGGTTTGCCGGTTGGACCGTTAGCCGGTTAGCCCGTTAGCCGGTTGAGCCGGCTGAATACCTTCAGTCATGAATTTGATATGAAGTCCCGCTTTGTGAGTTTCAGTAGATAAACATGTCTGTTTACGTCACTGGCTGCACGGGTGTTTGGTAAGTCCCACTTATTCTGCGGCCGAGGCGGCGGGTGCTTTCCTTAAGTGAAGCCAGCAGCGAGTAGAGGGTCGGCACCACCACCAGGGTCAAAAAGGTTGCAATCATCAGTCCGAAGATAACGACAATGGCCATGTTCTGCCACCACTGGGTGGACTCGCTGACGAAAGACATGGCCATTTTATGAAAGTCAAAAGACACTCCCGTCACCATGGGCAGCAGTCCCAGCACGGTGGTGACGGCTGTGAGCAGCACCGGCCGCAGCCGGGTGGCTCCGGCCGCGATGAGCGCGTCCTGCAGGGCCATGCCCCGCTCTCTGAGTTTGTTGATGTAATCGATCAGCACAATCGCGTTGTTGACCACCACGCCGGCCAGGGAAATCACGCCGACACCGGACATGATGATGCCGAACGGCGATCGCATAAACGTCAGACCCAAAAAAGCCCCTCCCAGCGACAGAATAACCGATGTCAGAATAATCAACGGCTGGATGATGGAATTAAAAAGCGTCACCAGAATCAAAAATATGAGAAAAACGGCGATGATAAAAGCCTTGGTCAGAAACTCTTCGGACTCTTTCTGGAATTCGAATTCACCGGTAAATTTAAATCTGTATCCGGCCGGAAAGGGGAAATCCTTTAAGAGTTCTTCGGCCTGTTTTCTGGCGACCGGCCCCGGTATTTTGTTTTCATCCACATTGGCTTTCACCGTGACGACCCGATCGTAATTGATCCGGATGATGTCCCCAATGGTCCCGGAATAATCGATGCTAGCGATGGTTGTCAGCGGCACGAGGTATCCCGAGGGAGTGGGGATCATCAACTTGTTTAAAACATCCATCACCCGCCGGTTCGGCTTCGAAAGGGCGACGGTGATGTCGTAATCATCATCGCCTTCATGAAAGGTGGAAATCTCCAGACCGTTGTAAGCCGTTTTCAGCGCAAACCCGATGGTGTTGGTCGAAAGTCCGAACAATGCGGCTTTCTGTCGATCTATCTTTATCCGCACCGAAGGAATACCTTCCACATAATCATCCTGGATGTCCTCTACGAAGGGCACTTTTGCGACTGATTTCTTTAATTCAGCGGCCAGTCGTCCGAGCGCTCGAAAGTCATCGCCCGAAATTTCGATATTGATTGGCGCACCGGTCGGGGGACCTTCCTGTTGTTCGGCGACGGTGATGCGAGCCCCCGGAATATCTTGGACTCGCCGGCGAATCTCCTCGAGGCTTATGGCAGACGGCCGCATCCGATATTCGAGATCCAAAAACTGAACGCCGATATGATTGGGCAGATTCTGTCCGAATAGCTGGCCGGCACCGGCGGTTTCCACGGTTTTGGAATAGACATGCTCCACATTTCCCAGATCGCTTGGACCGTAAAACGATTCCCCCGAGGCTTTCGGATGTTTTTTGGCGATATATGACGCCTCATATTGTTCAACCGGCAACACTTCTCCGTTATCGAAGGCACCGTTGATCGCCATCTCCACTTTCCGGGCGATCCTGTCGACATATTCAAGATCTGCGCCTTCCGGCGGGTCGATATTCACATACATGCTCTTCGGATCAATCTGTGGAAAAAATTCAACCGGCTTTTCAAGACCCACGACCAGCAGCCAGATCTGTAAAAAGATGACCAATACGGCAAATGAGGATATCAGCACGGTCCAGCGGTAGCGCAGCGCCAGCTTGAGCACGCGCGTGTAAGTGGTTAACAGTATGCCTTTAATAATCACCGGGCTTTCGCCGGCCTGAGCCACCTCATCTGCATTTCGAGATACGCTCGATCGGGTCTTTTTCCTTTTTAATCGCATGAAAATTGACGCAAGCGCCGGATTGATGACCAGGGCCACAAAAAGACTGGACGCAAGGGTTACCACCAGAGTGATCGGCAGGTATTTCATGAATTCGCCCATGATGCCGGGCCAGAAGATCATCGGGAAAAAAGCGGCCAGGGTGGTCAGGGTAGAACCGACTACCGGGTAAGCGACCTCGCCGGTGGCTTTCATGGCCGCCTGAATTCGGGGCACGCCTTGCTCCATGTAGCGATAAATGTTTTCAATGATAACGATGGCATTATCAACCAGCATCCCAAGGGCCAGGGTCAGCGAAAATAAAACCACCATGTTCAGGGTAATATCGAGCACGTACAGGATTGAAAACGACAGCAGCATGGAGAAGGGAATCGCAAGACTCACAAGAATAGCATTGCGCATTCCCAGGGCAAAAAACAGCACCGCAACCACCAGAATGAGCCCGGAGATAATGTTGTTCTCCAGGTCGGCCAACATCAGACGCACATCCTTGGCACGGTCCATGAGTTTGGTAATCTGGGTGCCTTCGGGCCATCCACCGCGTTTGCGTTCGATCAGTTCGTCGACCTGATCCGTGATGGCAATGATGTTTTCACCAACCCGCTTTTTAACCGCTATGTTGACCGCCTCATGACCATCCAAACGGGACCGGCTGGTCTCGTCTTTAAATCCATCGACCACCCGCGCCATGTCCTTTAGATATATGGGAAGGCCCTCAAAAGTACCAACGACCAGGTTTAGAATTTCGGCCGGGGTTTCAAATTCACCGGGCACACGCAGTTGATAGCGGCCATCGCCCAGTGTGATGGAGCCGCCGGAAGTATTCTGATTTTCGCCGTGAACAGCATTCTGAAAGGCGGTGATCGGTATTCTGTAGTAGGCCAGTTTATCCGGGTCGACCTCGATGCGGATTTCGCGTTCAAGTCCGCCGGTGACTTCGGCTTCGAGAACACCGGGAATGGCTTCTATGGCTTCTTCCAGGTCGTCGCCGATTTCTTTCAAACAGGTAATCCCGCAAGTACCGGACAGTGAAAACACAACGATGGGCAGTTCTGAAAAATTGACTTCGAATACAGCCGGATCATCCTCCAGGTCTCCGGGTAAATCCTTTTTGGCTTCGTCGACTTTGTCTTTGACTTTTTGCAGAACCTCGTCAATATCCGTGCCGGGGATAAATTCGATGTTTATCTGCGACAGCCCTTCCGAACTGACTGAATGGATTTTTTTGACCCGGTCGAGCCCCTTAAGTTTGTTCTCGATTTTAATGGTGATGGCGGTTTCAATATCGGACGATGATACACCCTTATAGCTGGTGGAAACAAACACGTTGGGGATGGTAATGTCCGGTTCGTTTTCACGGGGCAGTGAAATATAGCAGTAAATACCAACGGCCAGAACAATTATCGCCAGGACAACGACGCTGATGCGGTTGCGAATGGCTGTATCCGAAACAATCATTGAACGATGTCCTCCGCCGAAGTTACACTGCGCACGACGTTGACAGGCTGGCCGTCATTGACGCTGCGGTGGCCAACGACGATCACTTCTTCACCCCGGGTGAGGCCTTCGCGCACCTGCACCTGCCATCCATCCAGCAGTCCCAGTTCTACGGGCCGGACACGCGCCCGGCTGTCCTCGACAATGTAAACGACGCGGTCTTTATTGCGGTTGATGACCGAGTAGAGGGGAATCGACAGTCCCTCTTCAACCTCTTTTTTAATGATCTCAACCCGTGTAAACATATCCGGCAGAACAATTCCCTGGGCATTGTCAAGCGTCAGATCCAGACTATAGAGTCGGGCCATGGGGTCTGCAGTTTTTGACAGGAAGTATTTGCGGACTTCAAATTCCTTGCCCCCCAGGGCATCGATCTTGACTTTGAAACAATCAATACGGCGCACGGCATCCACATCCGATTCCGGAATACCGACCCGCACCTTGAGTCGATCGATCTGCAGCAGTTCCGCAACCGGGTCCCCAACGGCCAGGTACTGCCCCGGCTCAACAAGAATGCGATTAACCGCCCCGGAAAAAGGGGCCCGGATGGTGCATCTTTCCAGCGCAATGCGGGCATTGTCCATGGTGGCACGGGTGCTCTCCACCTGGGCCACGGCAGCGTCCAGCTGGGACTGGGGCGCGACCTTGCGCTGATTCAGTGTTTTCTGGCGCTTTAATTCGGATACAGCCAGGTCATACGCGGCTTTGGCCGACCGTAAGGCATTGCGGTAATCACGCGAATCGATGGTTGCCAGAACATCACCTTTATTGACCTCGGCGCCTTCTTTGACCGCTTTGTCGGTGATTTTGCCGGCAACTTCGGTGACCATCTGCAGTTTTACCCATGGCTGGGTCACACCCGGCAGGTCGATTTGATCCCGAATGGTTGTGGGAACAAGTTTTAAAGTCATCACATTCGGTGCCGGTCGGTCTTTTTTCATCTTCGCCTGGTTTTGGGTCTTGATGATTTCAGCTTTTGACTGGATCTTGATCACAAGGCTTCCGATGAGTATCAGCAGCAGTAAAATGAACAGGACCGGCACTCCCCGGCGCAGCCACCGCCTGCCGGCAGATCCGGTCTTTGGTTTCGGATTTTGTTCGACGCGCTCTTCCATGGTTGTAATTCCTGCTTAATACTCTGGGTTTGTAAACGATTCTTTACTAAAAACTTCCATATGCCGACGGCTTCAGCGTTTGATCGCCTTTGGATGTGGGATGAGCACTGATCATGCGAATGATGCCCTCCAGGGAGAATTCCATCTGCTCATGAATATCAAAATAATTTTCGGACATCAGATAATGCAGGCTGATACCGTCCAGATAGCCCAGTAAATTGATCGCAAATTTTTCCGCATCCCGCGCAATTGCCGGACGAAAAACCCCTTTTGAAATACCGTCCAGCAAGATGCTTACCACTATTTGGCGCAATCCGGTGTGAACTTCTTTGATCAGGTAGCGCCGGGTATAAAGGGCGCCGTCCTGCAGAAGGGTGTGTTGCAGGACATCAATGGAAAGCCTGGCCGTGGTAGGATCGAACGTATCTACGAATTCCATGTTCATTTTAGCGAACGCATACAATCGCTGGATCGGGTCTTCAATCTGATCCAGTTTTTTGCGCATATTTTTTTCAAGCTGCTGCATCCATTCCAGAATTGCCGCCACGAATATATCCGCCTTCGTGTCGAAATATTCGTAGATGGTTCCTTTACCGATACCTGCCGCCTTTGCAATCTGCCCCACACTTGTGGCAGCGAATCCTTTCTGGCTGAACAGCTCGAGGGCGGCCCTGGCAATGGTTTTGGTTTTCTCTTCTCTGTCAACAAACCTGGGAGACATTCAAACAACCCTTATCAATCTTAAGTGCTGATATTTTATTCCGACCATCGAGTTCTAGTATAAAGCAAGACATTCGGATGTCAAGAAAAATATATAATCTTTTTATCACAATATTTTCAATATCTTAAGGTAAAGTTTGATAAATTTGTACAGTATTTGATAGACGATATTTCCATAATCATATGACCGACCAGTCGGTCAACAACCTACAACACAAGATAGCATATGGCTCGTTGATCCGAATTTTTTCTTGCAAGCAATTTTATTCCGCAGTATTGATCCTATCTTTGTGGACCAATAGCAGCAGAATCGGAACAAGCAGAGGCGCGCAATAATGAAACTGGACCTAACCGGGAAAAAGCTGGAACGCGAACTGGATATTGAATCCACAGTCGCGTCTATTGCAATGAACCAGGAAAAGGACGGCGAGATCCCTTGGTGCCACGGCCAAAAGACGGACCCCTGGGACCATGTGGAGGCGGCGATGGGCCTGAGCATCGGTGGATATCTTTCCCGGGCCTGCCTGGCTTATGAGTGGCTGGCGCAAAAGCAAAATGCCGACGGCAGCTGGTTTTCCGCCTACAGGCAGGGGCTGGCGGAAGATAAAACCCGGGATGCCAACCTGTCGTCGTATATTGCCGTCGGCGTGTTTCAGTATTATCTGATTACAGGCGATAAGGTATTTTTGAAAAGCATGTGGCCGACCATCAGTGCGGCCATCGATTTCGCTTTGCGTCTTCAATCACGGCATGGTGATGTTTATTGGGCGATCAGCCCGGAAGGCAATGTGGACCGGATGGCGCTATTGACCGGTTCGAGCTCCATCGCCATGAGTGTGCGCTGCGCCCTGGCCATTGCCCGCATCATCGGCTGTTGCCGGCCGGCCTGGCAGCAGGGATTGGCCAAGCTCGAAAACGCCATGGTAAACAAGCCGCACCGCTTTAATATGACCAAATCCCGATATTCGATGGACTGGTTCTATCCCATACTTGGCGGCCTTTACACCGGCCAGGCGGCCCGGAAGCGTTTGGACCGATACTGGCGCAAGTATGTCATCGATGGCCAGGGGGTTCGCTGCGTGTTCGACGCTCCCTGGATAACGATTGCCGAGACCTCGGAGCTTTCCCTGGCGCTGAGCGCCAGCGGCAATCGCTCCCTGGCGGAAATTGTATTTCACTGGATCAGCGATAAAAAATTCGATGATGGATCTTACTGGGCCGGTTTCACGTTTCCGGATATGACGATTTGGCCGGAGGACAAACTCACCTGGACCAATGCGGTGGTCTTGATGGCCGCCGACGCCCTCTACGATCTGACCCCGGCCAGCCGCCTGTTCTCCCATCGGTTCTGGCAGGAATCCGATTTGCTGAGCAGGTAGCGAGATGCGAATACAATCTGGACACATCGGTTGCACAGTTCTATTTTTAAGGCTATATTTTCAGCAGGATGATTAATAATGTTGCGGGGTACGGGTTGCGGGTTAAAGTAAAGAATCCGAGCCCGAAAGATCCGACTTTGATTTGCCACCAAAGGGGACTCTGGATTTAAACATCAGAAATAGTGGAGTATTGGAGTGTTGGAGTAATGAAAAAGATGCCTATACCCGTTCGCCTGTTCAAAATTATTTACAAATGTATACCGAAATTTTTGTTTGCCCAATTTCATTCACCGAGCAAATGATCATCTTGTCCCAAAATACTGTTAATACACCAGGATGAATCAGATCCAATACTCCAATTCTCCAATACTCCGGCAAATCATTAGCGACAGCGACAATTATTTCCTAACTGGCCCATAGGACCGGGTTTTCGTTGACGAAATAAACGAAGTGCATATTTTAATTTACTGTCACACGCCGCAGGTGTAAGGGGATTTTAATCCAATTTAAGTGACGGATTACTTTCATAGGGGACGAACCTTGAACCGCGATCATCGACCCTATTTCATCAAAAAAGCCTACCTCAAGTTCCAGCAGTTCTATGTCGAGCATTTCCTGCGCCCCCAGTTTGCGGCACTCGGCCAGCGTCCCACCTTCATGAAACCCTGGCATGTCGAAATTATTGGCTCCCCGATCGAACTGGGCGACTATGCGATAGTGATCGCAACCACCGACGGCAAGGTTCGGCTGTCGATCTGGCCCGAAGACAAACATAAAGGGCGCATCCGCATCGGCAGCTACTGCATGATCTGTCCGGCCGTGCGCATCAGTTCAGCCTCCCGGATCGATATCGGAGACAACTGTATGATCGCCAGCCGGGCTTACATTACGGATTGTGACTGGCACGACATTTACAATCGCGTCGCCATCGGCCGGTCCGCGCCGGTGCGGATCGCTTCCAACGTCTGGATCGGTGACAGTGCCATCATCGGCAAGGGCGTCAGCCTGGGTGAAAACAGCATCATAGGAGCCGGTGCGGTGGTCGTGGACGACATACCGGCCAACACCATTGCGGCCGGAAATCCCGCCCGGGTGGTCAAACAGCTAGATCCCGACCAAAAGTTGACTACCAGGGCTCAGTGGTTTGCTGACCCGGTGGCGCTGTTTGATGAAATCAACCGGCTAGACCGGGATAAGCTGCGCGGCAACTCGCTGTGGCATTGGCTAAAACACTGTATTTTCCCAACAAAGGGAGACTAGCTGAGAATTCCTTCCAAAACTCCCTCTATCGTTGTCTCGACCTCAATCCGCAAGCGTGGGAAATGAAAACAATAAAAAATTAATCTCTGTGTTCTTTGTGCCTCTGTGGTGAAAGAATTTGATGCTTGTAATTTGGGATTTAATTCAATGGTGTTTTAATCACGCTTTGCGCCGGACAAGCAAATATCCCCCAAATATAAATCCACCGGCCAGCGCAACGGCACTGCTGGCTGCAAACAACGCGGATGATCCGGTGTGTTCGTAGAGATAACCGTTTAAAAAAAAGCCGACCATCAATCCCAGCCCGTATTGAACGGCATTGTTGACCGCCTGCCCCAGGGTTTTGGTTTTGTCCGGTGTCCAGCGATCAATATAAATAATGCTGGCCATGTGAAATGTGCCGTAGGTGACGGCATGCAGGGTTTGGGTGAGCAGGATCAGAGCCGGCGAGCTGACAAAATACACCGCCAGCCATCGGAGAGTTGCAATGACAAAGGAGAACACCAGAACTTTCTCCAGTGAAAAACGCTTGAATATACGGTCGGATCTTATCATCACCACAATTTCGGCGATAGATGCCAGGGCCCAGGTAATACCGATGAAGGACCGTGAATATCCCAGCTTCTCGAGATGAATGGAAAAAAAACCGTAATAGGCGCCGTGGCTGACCAGCATCAGAAAGCCTGCAAAGAAAAACACGAGCACCCGGGGCGCGAGCAGCGATCTGGCTTCGGCGTAAAAATGCTTTTTGGGAGTAACTGTAATGCGCGGTATCTGAAGCGAAAAGACCGATTGCACCATGGCGCCGGCCAGTATGAGGACCAGGATCAGTCCGATCGGATACAGGTCGATCAGCCGCCCAAGGACAACAACCATGAGGATGAAGCTGATGGAGCCCCAGGCCCGGACCCTGCCGTAACTGGCCTTGGCTCGGCCCAAGGCATCCATTGTAAATGCTTCCAGAAACGAAATCAGCGGAGCGTAAAAGATGCCGTGACTGATCGTGATTATCAGCATCGGCAGAAAATCGGCCGTGGTAAAGTAAAAGAGCCAGACCAGAACGCCGAGCATGTTGCAGCAAATATAAATCGGGCGGCGAATATGAAAACGATCGGCCAGCGCCCCCCAGATCAAAGAGAATATGATGAGCACCAGAGATCTGAAGGCCGAAAGCGTACCGATCTGGGTGCCGCTGAATCCAAGATGGTAGCAGTACAGATTGAAATAGGGCAGGTAGATGCCCAGAACAGCGAAATAGATAAAATACTGCAGGCGGATAACAGTTAGCGATGTCATGTTCAAATCTACCGCGGATAAGCGAATACGGATACGTGGTTTACCAAAAATCTGTAGGTTTTAACCACAAAGTTCACAAAGAACACAACAATAGAATCTTTGTGCCCTTCGTGCATTGTGGTCAAATAATCTATACCGGAAAACCATGAATATTCAGAATCGTACCAAAGGTAAAGGCTTTTTTGCGCTGGGTGGTGAACTTATGCTCTGAGGGGCGGCCGGCGTTCAAAGACCGAAACTGATCTTTGAGGGAATGAAAAAGCTTGAGATATGAATAATGGAAATGGCCAGAATATGGTGAATACGGAAATCTGTTTAAGCAGACAGCGCGGGAAGCCGGAAGATTCAGTTTTTTGCGACAAATTGAACCGAATGACCATGAAAACATCTCCACTTTAAAAAGTAAAGATAAATTGATTCATGCAAAAGCGAGTTATCTCGCTTATGAAAAAAATAACGGAGAAAAAGTGTGCCAATAGCCATTATCGACTATCCATCCTCTCCGCCTGCCAATATATAAGACTACACTGGTAAAGTCGTCACTAACAACAGCGGTAAAATGGTGTTAGGGGTTGTCACCTCAACTTTACCGACAGTTCTTATCCACAGATCATATTGGTGAAATAATGAATAAAAAAGCTATTCTTTTGATAACTATTTTTTTTGTAATTTTAAATTGCAGCAGATCACTACATATTATCCTTTACAACAACACCAAAGATATTATTATCCTATATTCTATAAACAAAAGAGTAAGAATTAACAGCTATAGCTCAAAGGAGATCGAAGCCCCTAGTAAAAGAAACAGATTAAAAGTTTTGATTAATAAAACCGAATATATATGAGACTGTATCACCACCAGGATAATATTATGAACTCGGAATGTTCAAAGACAAACTTTACTACCAATTTGAGAAAAACAAATTGATTTTTGTCCTTATACCTGGCACTAAACTTCCTGCAACGAATTTCAGGAAACTTGATCTCCTTAAATTGCAATTAGGTATTAGAACCGTCAATAAATCATAATAATTCAAATAGTTGAGGTATTTTTTGTGAGATAATAAAAGTTATTGCAAGCGGAAAA
>Ga0126332_10000236_pt1 | contig 21812 bp, 20 predicted proteins | sample InaspJWI42metaG_FD_94482 | JGI IMG/M metagenome (GOLD analysis project Ga0126332, IMG submission 94482) | Marine gutless worms symbiont microbial communities from Oahu, Hawaii - Inanidrilus sp. 2 OAHU.JWI-42 metaG | ecosystem: Host-associated > Annelida > Digestive system > Unclassified...
ACAATGTGATACAAGATCAGAGTCTTATTGTGACGTTTTATGATATGTTCACTCATCGAGTCATTTATATCACAAAAACGGCGACCCCGCAGCAGAGCTGCGAGGAATTCTTTTGATTAAAAATATATTTGACATTGGGCGACCGTCTGTATTTTGATTCGATTATGGTCCACTGGCTCAAAGCGCTGGAAGAGTAAAGATCCGGGCCCAGAGGACTCTGCTTTGGTTCAACCCCTGAAAGGAGGCGCTTTGTGACCGAGCTGCTTTCAACCTTCAACTGGAGCGTTGGAGTATTGGAGGATTGGAAAACCGAACACATGACAAACATTTGCCGGGAATCAAACCCGAGATTGACGGGATTCTCTTCCTTTGGCGCCCAGGAGCCTTAGACCATTACTCCAATACTGCACAACTCCCTGGATTTTTTAAGGCAGAGCCGTCTGTCTGTGACCCCCGATGGCGGGATCTTCGACTGGCCCAGAGGACCAGGGTTTCCACGTTAAACTAAAAAGCAGCGCCCCGGCGACGGTAGTCTATTCGCGATAAACTATCACCCGCGAGTTATCAGCTATCAGCCATGAGCTATGAGCTATCAACTTTTATCAATCCATACCAAAGGACGGCAGGATGCAGGAAATCCGATTTCACGGGCGGGGTGGTCAGGGAGCCGTCATCGGCTCTGAGGTTTTGGCCCAGGCTTTTTTCCTTGAAGACAAATATGTGCAGGCGTTTCCGGCATTCGGGGTCGAACGCCGCGGTGCGCCGGTCACCGCATTTTGTCGTGTCGACGACCAGCACATCCATTTGCGCAATCAGATTTACACCCCCGACATGTCGTGGTCCTGGATTCATCTCTGCTGAAAACCGGCGGGGTTACCCAGGGGTTGAAAAAAAACGGCACGATCGTGGTCAATGGCAAGCAACCGCCGCAGCATTACCGGCAGCTGCTGGGCGATGATTATCAGGTCTTCGTCGTGGATGCGGCTTTGATTGCCGTGACCAACCGCTTAGGCTCACCGGCCAACCCGATCGTCAACACGGCCATTCTGGGCGCGTTTTCAAAGGCCACCGGTCTGGTCGGGATCGAGGCAGTCGAAAGCGCAATCGCAGAATATGTTCCACTTCAAAAGGAAAACAACTGCCGGGCTGCCCGCACGGCCTACGAAAAAGTTGATAAAGGATAGAAAGGATCCGAGGAGATAAAACGATGACGTTGAAAAAACGCAGTGAGTTGGCCGCAAAATTCGAATTTAAATCATGGCGGGATTTCCCTGCGATGAATGCCTCGGTTGGCAATATGCTTCACAATCTTACCGGTGGCTGGCGGTTTATCAAGCCTCTTTACGAAGACAAGATCCCGGCCTGCCAGAGTGCCTGCCCGGCCGGCAACGATATCGAAGGCTGGATCAAAATCGTTCAAAAAGGCGATTATGAAAAAGCCTACTGGCATCTAAAGCGCGAGCAGCCCTTTCCGGCCATCTTAGGCCGCGTATGTTTTCAATTCTGTGAAAACGCCTGCAATCGCGCTGAATTTGACCAATCCGTCCACATCAAAGAAATGGAGCGTTTTGTGGGCGACCGGATCGCCGCGGACCACCCGCATCCGGACCTGCCGCATAACAACGGCAAAAGCATCGCGGTGGTAGGATCCGGACCGGCCGGTATGTCAGCGGCCTATTTCGGCCGACTGCTGGGTTTTAAAATCACCGTCTTTGAAAGACTGCCGCAAATGGGCGGTATTCTTCGCGTGGGCATACCCGCATATCGTCTGCCACGGGAAATCGTTCAGGCGGAATTCGAAGGCCTTGCGGGTATGGGGATTACATTAAAGCCCGGCACCGCAATCGGCCCGTATCGGCCACTCACCGCATTGATGAATGAATTCGATTATGTGTTTCTGGCCACCGGAAGCCATATCAGCCTCAAACTTAGAATCGAAGGCGAAGACCGCTGCCGCCGGATCATGAGCGGGATGTCTCTGCTGCATCGCATCGCCATGCAAGACGCGGTCGATCTGGGTAAAAAAGTGGTGGTCATCGGTGGGGGCAACACGGCGATTGACGCCGCCCGCACCGCCCTGCGCCTGGGCTGCGAGGTGACAATCGTGTACCGGCGATCGCCGAAAGAGATACCGGCCCACGCCGATGAAGTAGAGCTGGCGCGGGAAGAAGGCGTAAAATTCAGATTCCTTTCGTCGGTTGAGGAAATCAAACTCGCAGATGACGGTACTGTCCGCAAGCTGGTGTGCTGCAAAATGCAGCCGGGCCCGCCGGATGAAAGTGGCCGGAGACGACCGGTGCGCAGGCAAGGCGCCCAATACGATATTTCCGCTGACAGTGTTCTAACCGCGATCGGTGAAGCACCTGAATTCAATTACATGTCCGACCAGGTGAAAACCGACAAAGGGGTCGTAACGGTAGATAATGGTCTGAAGGTCACTGCCGACAAAGGGCGGGCCACCGGCATCTTCGCCGGTGGAGACATTATCGATATCCCTCATACGGTGGTGCATGCAGTTGCCGCCGGAAAGCGGGCCGCCATCGCCATGGATTGTGATCGCAAAGGGGAAGATTACAATAAGGTGCTGCCGCAAATTACGGTGGGCAACGGTTCGGCTGTCAGTTTTTCAAAATATATGGGCTGGCAGCCGGTTAATCCGGTGCGCCGCGATCTTAGGCAGGTGGTCGGCCATGAAAGTATTATCTACGACTATTTTCAGAAAACACCGGCGGCGGCAAAAAAGATTCAGTCATCGGTCGAACGCAAAAAATCGTTCAAAGCATACAGCCCCGGCTTCAGCGAAGATGAGGCTGGCCGGGAAGCAGCGCGCTGTCTGCACTGCGGCCGCTGTACCGAGTGTAACAACTGTTTGATTTTCTGTCCGGATATGTCCGTATTGAAACAGGACAACGGCATTTTTGGATACAGCTTCGATTATGATTACTGCAAGGGCTGCGGTATTTGTTTTACCGAATGTCCGCGACATGCCATAACCATGGTCGAAGAAGAAACACCGGTCGGCGATTGACTTAGAATCGGATAGATGCAGGATGCAGGATCACGGTACAACCAGCCGGCCATTGGTCAGCAGGAGGCATCATTGAGAAAGGTCATTAAAGGTAACCATGCGGTATCTTATGGTGTAAAACTGAGCCGGGTCAAGGTCATCTCGGCCTATCCAATTACACCGCAGACAACGATAGTTGAAGAGCTTTCGGAGCTGTGCGCCAGTGGACAGCTGGCTGCCAAGTTTATAAAAGTCGAAAGCGAACATTCCGCCATGGCGGCGGTGGTGGGCTCTGCATCCGCCGGTGTACGTTCGTTTACTGCAACCAGCAGTCACGGCTTGTTGCTGATGCACGAGGTCCTGCACTGGGCGGCCGGTGCCCGGCTTCCAATCGTGCTGACCAACGTCAACCGGGCAGTCGGACCGGGATGGAATATCTGGGCCGATCAAACCGATTCGCTGGCCCAGCGGGACACCGGTTGGATTCAAATCTATGCCGAATCCAATCAGGAGGTGCTGGATAACGTCATCATGGCCTTTGGCCTCGCAGAAAAAGTTTCTCTACCGGTAATGCTCACCTATGACGCATTTTTTTTGAGCCACACTTCCGAAATTGTCGATATCCCTGAAATAGAGCAGGTGGATGCGTTCCTGCCGCCGGAGCAGCCAGCTTATAGAATCGATGTTGCCAATCCGATTATGTTCGGTGGAATGATCAGCCCCGAATTTTATTTTGAACAGCGCTATGTCATGCACAAGGATTCACTGAGTGTTTTGGATTTGTATCCCCGGATCTGTGATGATTTCAACAGCATCTTCAAAGGGCAATATGATCTGGTGGAAGAATATCGCACCGACCAGGCCGAACTAATTGTCGTCACGGCCGGTACCATAACATCGACCGCCCGCATCGCTGTCGATCGATTGCGGGAAGAAGGCAAGCCCGTCGGATTGATGAAGCTACGCTTGTTCAGGCCGGTGCCCTGTGATCGATGGCGCGCTGCTTTAAGCCAAGCCGCAAAGGTGGTGGTCATTGATCGTAATCTTACTGCCGGTTTGGGAGGCGTGTTTGCCAGTGAAGTACAAGCCGCACTGTTTCCGCTGGAGAAGCGTCCGTTGGTTTTTTCCTTCGTCGCCGGGTTGGGGGGGCGTGATGTCACACCCGAAGATGTCCGGGGTATTGTCGATCAGGCTTTGGATTCTGATGAAACGACCGGCCGTTCTATTTTCTGGGGCTTGAAACAATAGAGGAAGATTATGCAAAAAATATTCGATATTCCAAGGGAGGACTTGACCGATCGGCAGCTCATGCAACCCGGTGTTCTGTCCTGCCAGGGGTGCGGCGGTTCGATTGCCATGAAACTCGCTCTCAAAGGTTTGGGCCGCAATACGGTAATTGTTCTGCCGGCCAGTTGCATGAGTATCATCGCCGGTGTCTGGCCCAATACGGCCATCCAACTGCCGATCCTGCATATTCCCTTCGCAACCGCAGCGGTGGCCGCATCAGGTGTCCGCGCCGCCCTGGATGTCCGCGGCGAAGAAGATGTACTGGTGATGGCCTGGGCCGGTGACGGCGGCACTTTCGATATCGGTCTGCAATCGTTGTCCGGCGCCGCCGAGCGAAACGAAAACATTCTGTATGTCTGCTATGATAACGAAGCTTACATGAATACCGGCATCCAGCGATCCAGCGCAACCCCACCGGGTGCGTGGACGACCACCACCCCTGCCGGCGCGGAAAAATCCGAACCCAAGAAAGATTTGGAACAGATCATGCTGGCCCACCAGATTCCCTATCTGGCCACAGCCTCGATCGCATACCCGGATGATCTGGTGCACAAATTCCGCCGGGTGCGCACGATTAAAGGCATGCGTTTCATCCATTTGCTGGCGCCCTGCCCGCCCGGATGGCGATCCGATCCCGGCCTAACGGTTCGAATCTCGCGCAAAGCCACCCTGTCCAAGGTGTTTCCCATATACGAAGTAGACAACGGCCAATACCGCATCAATGTGATACCGGATGAAGAAACCCCGGTCAGTGAATACCTAAACCTTCAGGGGCGTTTTAAGCAGATGCCTCAGGAGATGATATCTGCCATGCAGACTCAGGCGGACCGGCGCTGGGCAGCGCTGCGTGAGAAAGCCGCTGTCTCCCGCAATGCGGACGGAACAAATTACTGAATTCGATGATGGTCAGGGCCGAACCGGGTAGGTTTCGGTCGGATAACAGCGTTTACATCATAGGATGCTGATAGTTATTCCATTCCATGTCGCAGTTATCTTTAGCGTATTTACTCGACCAGTGATGGTTAAAAATTTTGTGGAACCGGCTGATGATTTGGTGGGTCAGCCCGTTCCCGGCGTAGTGGCGGATAAAGTGTTTGATCTGTTTGCGCTGGCTCGTAGCCAGCATTCCGAATTTTATCCCATACCGTTTTTTTCTTATCGAGTCGATGGTGTGCGTCTGAAAAGCATTTGTAGTCCCTGTCATCTCAACCGGTACCTTTTGCATGAAAAAACTGCAGTCGGCGACCATTATTTCTAATCGAGATATGCTTTGGGGCCACTTTTCCCCTATCGGATGGTATACGGCGATCCCACCCAAACTGACATCAACGATGGGAACAATTTGCACAGGATCCGCTTCCAGGACCGCGAAGGCATCCGTTCTGACCTTGAACCGCGGATGGGATCTTCTTTCCACCTTCATTGGCTTTCACCATTTTTTTAGAGATATTATAGATGGCGGCGGTTGTATGAAATCAATCGGTCTTCGGATGATCTGGGTGTTAGTACAGCGTGTCGAGAGAAGACTTTTCTTAATTCGATAGAATATACCACAACGTGCTAGGCTGTGTCAAAGACATTTCAAGCGCTGTTTCAGGAAGGAACAAGACCCAATTCGACGTCATTCAATACCTGACAACCATCTCCGGTTTGTACCCTGCGATAGATAAAGCGGCATTCCACCGCTGCATACTACAGTCGCAGCTCCACGACATCTCCGTCTTGCAGCACATGATCCCGCTGGACCATTTGCCCGTCAAACACGGATTGACCCCACACTCTGGCCACTTTTAATTTTTTTACGAAATCCTGGTGAACTTTGCCGGCAAAATCGGCGACGGTGCTGCCCTTCTTCAGCACAAACGGGGCACTGGTGTCTGGATCTTTGCCGGGGGCTTTGGAATACACCCGAATGATTTCGAGCCGCGTGGTTACCGTTTGCTTCAAAGCCTCCAGATTGCGCCCGGTTGTCGCGGATACGGAAAGCATGGGCCAGTCGTCCTCGAGCAATTCACGCAGGATTTCAAAGTTTTCATCTGAACTGCTGTCGTCGTTTTTATTGGCCAGAACCAGAAACGGTATGAAGGTCAGGCCGGGTTGTCCGGCATAGCGCTCTTTCAACCGCAGCGGCACAATGCGGAATTCGTCCAGCAATGCGATGGTATCTTCAAGCTGCTGCATCGGATCGGTTTGAAGATCCACTACCACCAGAATAAGATCGGCCCTGCGGATGAGATCCATCAATTCCGGCTCCACGTATTCTCTGTCCAGCGGCGGGGTGTCGATCAGCTGGATCTGGATATTTCCCACCGGCATCATCCCCGGTGTCGGTTGCCAGGTAGTATTGGGGAAATCGGCCACTTGCGGAGAAGCGTTGGTCAGGGCCGCGACCAGGGCAGATTTACCCACATTGGACGGCCCGAGGACCAGCACCTGACCGGCGCCTTCTTTGTCGATGTGGAAGGCCGAATCCCTTTTTCCGACACTCTTTTTGGACTGAGAAGCATCTTTGAGTTTTGAGATCCGTCGACGCAGATCGGCCCGCAGCTTATCCGTACCCTTGTGTTTGGGCATGATGGTCAACATTTGTTCGAGGCAGGCGATCTTATCCCGGGGGGTTTTGGCTGCGCGGTAACGCTTTTCCGCTTCGAAATAGTCAGGAGGAAGGTTTGCCGGCATTGTAATTTACGGATGAATTCAATTACATGGGTGGCGAACACTTTAACTAGCGGGTTAAGTTAGAATACTTTGGAGGGAAAGTCAATTAACGAGCACTAAAAAAGGCCGTTTCCGTGATAAAATATCATGTGGACACGGCCCGATTGATTGAGATATTGTAATTTCCGGATGAATCAGTCCAGTCTGCAGCCGCAGCTGCATTGCGCACGCTTTACACGACAGACGGATTCATGCTCCTTGCCGCTGACACACGCTTGATATTGTGCTTCACATCTGCCGGCACAATTCGTATCCATCTTGTTCGATATATCAGACATATTAACACCTCACTCGTTTCAGTTTGTGTACCCGGGATTCAAATATCTGAAGCGATCAGATAACGATGTCACAGACCTGAATTTAATCATCTTACCTGTCATTACAACCCACAGCTGTAAGACCTGTGTTGCTGATATCAATCATCACCATCATGATTCGCAACCGGTCTTTGGTGCTTCTTTACCCGCTTATATCGCAGCCGCCATCCGTAAATACCGATAGCCCTAATCCTGAAAACCCTTTACAATCAATGGTTTCATTGAATTTGACAAAAACGATGCGATGTGACAATACAATTAACATTATTGCCTGCGAGATTCGCCAGGTTCACATCTGAATCCAAAATTATCTCTCAGGGTCATCGAGAAAGACAACAAGTTCTGCCGCATTATTAACCTACAACCGTTGTATCAATACCAAGGAGGGTTTGCCATGAAAGCAAGGAATATGAAAATTTTGGTTGTACTACTGACGGCTATTTTTCTCGTTCTGTCTGCCGGCTCTGTGCTGGCTGCAAAACCCATCGTAATCGGTTGCCCGCTGGCCACTGCTTTTCTGTACGGATGGGACGCCGAGCGTGCCATGCGGCTGGCGGTTGAAGAAATCAATGCAGCCGGCGGCGTCAGCGTCGGGGGGCAAAAACGCCCGTTTAAATTGGAGGTCATCGATACACGGGACCTGGAGCCGGGCGTGCCGGTGAGTGAAGCCCTGCTGGCTGTAGAGAAGTTGATACTGGAGAAAAGGGCCGATTTTATCGTGGGTGGTCCGGTGCGTTCGGAAGCCGCCCTGGCAGCCATGGATTTGCTGTCCAAATATAAAAAAATTTCGATCCTGACCACCGGCGTCCTGACCCCCAAGTATCATGCACGGGTAGCCGAAAACTACGACAAGTACAAATATCTATTCCGGATCACCGGTGAGGCCAAGTGGATGGTCGGCGGGGAGATCATTCCCTGCCTGGTTAACCTGGGCAACACGTACGGTTTGAACCGGTTGTTTATTATGATTCAGGATGTGGCCCATGCCCGCGCCGGCGGCGGCATTATTGCCAAGGTGATGGCCAAGAAAGGCTGGACGGTCATCGGCAAGCCTGAAATCTATCCCACCGGCGCCACCGATTTTTCCATGGGTCTTTTAAAGGCGCGCCGCGAAAAAGCCCAGGTCATCCTGATCTGGATGGACATGCCCGAAACCTCCATCCTGCTCAAGCAGTGGCATGATATGAAAATACCGGCCCTGCCTTTCGGTTCCATTATTGCTGCAGCGGAACAACCCGGGTTCTGGCGGGCCACCGACGGCAAAGGTGAGTACACGCTGGCCAATGTGGTCAATGCCGGTAACGCGCCGTCGAATGCATCGCCCTGGACGATGAAGTTTTATAACGCTTACAAGAAAAAATGGGAAATCGAACCCGAAGGCTACGGGACCTCCAGCAGCTATATGGCCGTACATGTGCTCAAGGATGCCATCGAAAGAGCCGGCACTATCAAATCCGATGCGGTCGTAAAAGCGCTGGAAGCAACGGATATAATGGGCGTGTATGGCCGCATCAAATTCGATCCCAAAAGCCATCAGATCATGCCCAGTCTCGATCCGGCCGTAGGTGCCGTCGGCACCATATTTCAATGGCAGGCCGGCGAGCGGGTTGTGGTCTTCCCCGAAAGTATCGCCATGGGCAAAATCAAGCTGCCGCCCTGGATGAAATAGCGCTTTGGACAGAAATAACTATTTTTAATCACTGGTGCGTGTCCATCCGGAAACGGTGGGTTTTAGTCAAAGAATGACGTTTCAGGATGGACACCAGCGCGTAATGGCGAGTATGGAAATACTGATTTACGGTACGGTCAACAGTATCACCCTGGCTTTGATGGCGCTGGGTTTTGCCCTCGTATACGGAACCAGCCGCCTGCCGAATTTTGCCCATGGTGCCCTGTACGTAATCAACGGATTTATCACCTGGAGCCTGCTGCGAACGCTGGGCCTGCATTATGCGCTCAGTATCGTCTTGGCCATAATCATCACCGGTGTGATCGGCGCTCTGATTTATCAACTGGTTCTTATCCGCATCCGGGGTATGGCGATATCGGAGATTATTGCCTCCTATGCCATCGGGCTGGCCATTCTGGAAGGATTACGATGGGGTGGATTCAAGGGTATGACCTATACCCTGCCGGTATTTGTCGAAGGCAGCATTTTCATCGGCAGTGTCCCCATAGACTGGCACCGGATCGTGGTCATCGGCGTCGGCGGCGCGCTGGTGGGGTTCCTGTGGCTTTTTACCCATTACACGCGTATCGGGCTGGCACTGCAGGGTATGGCTCAGGATGAACAGGCAGCCCTGATGCTTGGTATCGACTCGGACCGCATGGCGGTTGTGGCCATGACCTTCGGGTCCATGCTGGCTGGTCTGGCGGCGGTTTTGTTGCTGCCTCTGGGAAATATCGTGGTAAAGGCCGGGTACAACGTTTTGATCCAGGCCATAGCGGTTTGCATTGTCGGTGGATTGGGCAGCTGGATGGGGGCAGTACTGGCGGCATTTATTATAGGCTTTGCGCAAATTCTAACGGTTGTCTACCTGGGAACCCACTTTCAAATGGTGGTGGCGCTCCTGGCGATTATTATCACGCTCATTCTGCGGCCCTCCGGTCTTTTCGGACGGCAAAAGGAACTGGAGGAAAGAGTGTAATGATGGATAACGATCAACGCCGCAAAGAACGCCTGGATCGGGGGATTAAGATCCGTTCGGACGGTCTGTACGCCCTGATGTCCTGGCGCGAGCTCCTGTATCTGATTCTGCCCAGATTGGCGCTGATCGTCGGGGTACTGATTCTGCCGCTTGTGGTGCCGGGTATGTACTGGCAGCGGGTTATCTCAATTGTTTGCATCTACGCTCTGCTGGCACTGAGTTTCGATCTTTTGGCCCACTTTGTGGGGCTGGTTTCGCTAGGGGGGGCTTTTTTTATCGGAACCGGCGGTTACATAGCTGCCATTTTAAACACTTCACTGGGATTGCCCCCACTGGTGAGTATTCCCGTGGCCACTTTGGTGGGCGCTGTTATCTGCACCCTTTGTTTACTCCCCTGTCTGCCCCTCAGGGGTGTATATTTCGCCATCGTCACCTTGATGTATCCGTTGCTGATGATGCGGGTCATAGAAGCGCTGGACATCTTCGGCGGTACCGAGGGAATTTTCGGGATCAGCAGTTTTGCAAACCGCTGGGTCGAACAATACTTCATTATCGTGGTGGTTCTAATTTTTCTTTTCGGCGTCCGACGTCTCGTCAATCTGGATCTGGGTCTGGTTCTGCGGGCCGTCAAAGATAATGACCAGGCGGTGCGGGCCTCCGGGATGAGTATCACCTATTACAAAACCATTGCTGTTTTTATCGCGGCGGCCATGGGTTGCCTGGGCGGCGCCTATCTGGTGCACATTTATATGTGGGCCGGACTTTCGATGTTCGCGCTTGATTTTTCCATTCTGCCGATTGCCGCCACGGTGATCGGTGGCGCCGGCACACTGGTGGGCCCAGTCCTGGGGGCATTTATCCTGGTGCCGATTAACGAATTGCTGCGGGCTTTCGGTACCCTGCGGATTGCATTTTATGCCATCATACTGATTGCTTTTATCGTGTTTCGCAGTGAGGGATTTGTGGTATATGCACAACGCAAATATCACCAGTTTGAAAGGTGGGTAAAGGTATGAGCGCGCCAGCGATGCTGCAGGTTCACAAAGTTACCAAAGCTTTTGGAGGGATTCTGGCTCTCAACCGGGTCAGTTTCGACCTGCATGAAGGCGAAATTCTGGGAATCATCGGCCCTAACGGGTCCGGGAAAACGACCCTGGTCAACTGTATTACCGGTTTTATAGTGGTTACCTCCGGGCACGTACAGTTTAAAGATAAAAAGATCACCGGAAAGCCGGCCCATAAAATTGCGAATCTAGGTATTACCCGCACGTTCCAGATCATGCGGCCCTACTACAGTTTACCGGCTTATAAGAACCTTGTCATCCCCCTGTTTTCACCCCGGGCAAAACGCACCGGGGGTTGGCGCGGCGGAGGTAAACTGGGAGATCGCAATACGGTCGGCATCGATATACTGGAAGAGCTGGGCTTCGAAAGAGAATCTTTTGTTCCCTACAAGGTGGCCTCTTCCCTGCCCACCGGTTATTTAAAGCGTCTGGAACTGGCCCGCTGTCTGGCTTTAAAACCCGAAATAATTATCTGTGACGAAGTATTCTCCGGGTTGAGCATGAGCGAAATCGCCAGCATGGTGCCGCTTATCGAACGTCTGCAAATGGAAGGCATCACCTTGATCATGATTGAACACCGTTTGCGCGAACTGTTTCGGGTGGCCAACCGGGTGATGGTGCTCAACTTCGGTGAAAAGTTGATTGAAGGCACTGCCGATGAAGTGATGGCCAGCGAAAAAGTGAAGGAAGCGTATTTCGGGTCCGAAAAAATCGAGGAGGTTCTGGGATATGCTTGAAGCCAGCGGTCTGATGGTTTTCTACGAGAATATGCTGGCTCTGAACAATGTCAGCATCCGATGCGGCCAAAGCCAGATTGTCGGTGTGTTCGGCGCCAACAGTGCCGGCAAATCAACCCTGATGTACACTCTATCGGGCATTATCGAGGATATTCGCAAAAAAGAAGAAATGGCCGGCGGTGAACGCATCAGCGTGATGGGCAGCATCTTGTATCAGGGGCAGGACATCATGACGACCAGGCCGAGTCAGAGAGCCAAAAAAGGCATTGTCCTGTGTCCCGAGCGACGCCGGATCTTTAAAGAGAGCAACGTCATCGAGAACCTGCGAATCGGCGGTTACCTGGCCAGCCCATCCCAGGCTAGAGAAACCATGGCGTATGTATTTGAAATCTTCCCGCCGCTGGCCAAGCTCAAGAAAAGGGTGGGCGGCTTTTTAAGCGGCGGTGAACAGCAGATGCTGGCCATCGGTCGGGCGTTGATGGCCCAGCCCAAGCTGCTGCTCCTGGACGAGCCATTGCTGGGTTTGAGCCCGCTGATGCAGGCTGTGCTGATGCGCTCCACCAAAGAGATTCGTAACGAAAAGGGAATTTCAATTATCGTCACCGAACAGTATGCCCGACCGGTTTTGCCCATTGTCGACTACGCGTTCATCCTCGAAAACGGTGCGGCTGTAATAGAAGGTACCCGCGAGGAGCTGATGAACAATCCGGATGTCCGCTCGGCGTATTTCGGAATGTAAACCAGACGATCATCCGGACACGACGCAGCGTGCCTGTATTTTTAATACCACAAAATAAAAATTTGACTGCCGATGGACAGCAACGCAAATACCCTGGAAAATGAATTGACCTTTACGCGCTTTGACCGGATGAGCGAACGTTATCCGCAGCGAACCGCGCTGATTTACCTTGGGGAGTGCTTCACATTCAGCCGCCTGCGTGAACTCAGCCAACGTTTTGCCGGCGCTCTGCAGGATCTGGGCGTGCAAAAGGGTGATCGGGTCATGATTTATATCCCCAACTGCGTCCAGTGGGTCATTGCTTTTCTGGGTATTCAGAAGTTGGGCGCCGTCATCGTGCCGGTTTCTCCGATTTACACATCTTTTGAACTCGAGTATATGATCAAGGATTCCGGCGCCGAGACGATTATCAGCCTGGACACCAATTTTTGTTATGCACGCGAAGTCTTGTCCGCAACCGGACTGAAGCGAGCGATTGTAACCAATCTGGTCGACCTGCTGCCGGTTTGGAAACGCTATTTGGGCGTGCTTTTCGACAAAGTCCCCCACGGTAAAGTGCAACAAGATGATCGGGTGTATACATTTAATAAAATGCTGATACACCCGCCCATGCGGTCAACGGTTGACATCGATCCGACGGCGGACCTGTCCTACATCCTTTACACCGGCGGAACCACCGGTTTTCCTAAGGGTGTCCCGGGCAACCACCAGGGAATGACATCCTACGTCAATGATGTCACCGACGATGTCGCCGGAGACCGTCTCAAAGAAAACGAAGACGTCTATATTGCCATCAATCCCCTGTTTCACATCATGGCGCTTGGGCTCTTCATGTCCCTCGGGCTGAATAAGGGCAACACCACTTTGCTGATGCCGATGCCCCAGATCGATGCCATTCTGGAGACAATCCAGCGATACAAAGCCCGCTGGCTGCTGGGAGTACCCGCCCTTTATCGGATGATCTTGGAAAACGACCGCCTCAACCGGTATGATCTGCAATCGCTGACATACTGCTACTGCGGCGGGGATGTACTGCCGATCGAAGTTTTCAATCGCTGGCAGGAAAAATTCGGCATTCCCATCTATCAGGTATACGGTTCGACCGAGGCCGGCCACGTCACTTACAGCCGGCTGGATGAAGATCCCAAGCCCACAACGCTGGGGCGCCCGCTTAAAAGTCGCGAGTGCCTGGTGGCCGACCCGGCGACGCTCGAGCCGGTAGCTACAGGCGAAGTCGGGGAACTTCTGGTAACATCGCCCTACACGATGAAGGAATACTGGAACAAGCCCGAAGAGACGGCACACGCCTATGTGGAGCTTGACGGAAAAATATATTACCGCATGGGCGATTACGTGCGCTGCGATTCGGACGGTGAGATTATCTATGTCGAGCGATCGGCGGACATTATCAAACACAAGGGCTATCGCATCTCGGCTTCCGAAGTAGAGGCGATATTGCAGAATCACCGTACCGTCATCGGCGCCTGTGTGGTCGGCGTGCCGGATCCCAAAGTCGGCGAAAGGGTCAAGGCCATCGTGGTCCTGAAAGAAGATGCCAAAGGCGTAGGTGGTGCGGAGCTTTTGCAGTGGTGCCGCGAAAGACTGGCCCCGTACAAGGTTCCCGGCTATATCGAGTTTCGGGACATGCTGCCCAAATCCAAGGTCGGCAAACTGCTGCGCCGTGAAATCCGGGACGAAGAACGACGGCGGCTCACAAAGGAAAAAAACATAGGAGGTTGAGCCGGTTTAGCCCGTTGAGCCGGTTGGGCCGGTTGGCCGGTTTGCCCGTTGAGCCGGTTGAGCCGGTTGGGTCAGAAATCAGAATCTCAGGGCTAACGGACCATACGGGCATCAAATGATCGGTCCTGTGGTACCTTGAGGCTCGCTACGCTAAAGGATCGGCCCTAGCGGGCCCTGAAGCTTAAAGCTGTTGATTGGATCAATGATACAGGTGGTTTGGACATCGGATCCTGGAACTTGTTTCCTGAACCATGACTGACTCAACGAACCCAATGAACCCAACGGACCCAACGAATCCAGCCGGTCAACGGGTAGACGGGCCAACGGGCAAACCGGCAAACCGGCTCAACCGGCTCAACCGGCTCAACGGGCCAACCGGCCAACCGGCTCAACGGGCCCAACCGGCTCACGTCACATCCGTCACGCTAAAGCCTTTTTGCTTTAGATCCGCCACGACACCGTTCGCATCCTGGGCTCTCACTCTCAGAATCAGAAACCAGTCCTTTTTTGCGGTTTTCGGAATCCCCAGCAGGCTGAGCATCGGTGTTTGGTGATCGTCCAGCACCTGAACCAGGTCCTTGAGGTAGCCGAAGCGCCGGCCGGCAGCATCGATCGTGATGCGCCGGCTGTCCGACTCGCCGACCCCCAGCGCGTCGATAATCACCCGCGAGACATCCGACTCGGTGATAATCCCCACCAGTTCGTCATTTTCGACCACCGGCAGGGCGCCGATCCCGTGCTGCATCCCCAGCCAGATGGCCTCTTCTACCGGCAGGTCCGGTTCGACGGTTATCGGATTCTTAATCATCACGTAACCGACCGTCATTTTGAACAGCAGGTAGTTCAACTCGTGCACCGAAAGGCTGGTGGCGTCAGACGGTGAGGCATCACGGATCTGGCTGCGTGTCACTATGCCGACAAGTCGGCCCTTTTTTGTAACCGGAAGCCGTTTAATTCTTTTCTGTTTCATTAATTCCAAGGCCTCCACGATCGGCACCTGGCTGTCAACCGTAATGACATCTCTGGTCATAAACTCTTTGACCCGCATATTTTTCCTCTCTGTATATTCGCAAGATTAACGATACAAACCAAAGTTTTTTTTCCGGCCGGGCCGCTGTGCCCTGATTAACACAGGGGCAAAAAAACTGTCCGGTGATTAAGTCAATGATTGAAACTTCAGCCCCCTGCAGTTACTCAGCCGCCTGGTATTGCTCCGGATGGATTTTGGGTGCCTTGCGCGGCGGTGCTTCCAGCGGCCGTGTGGGTTTGCCAAGCAGTATAATGGCCGCTATTTCCCTGCTCTCCGGGATGTTAAGGATGGGGCGGACTTTTTCCGGCTTGAAGAAGGTAAACCACAGCGAACCGAGTCCAAATTCAGCTGCTGCCAGCATCATGTTCTGTACACAGGCCGAGGCGGCCTGCAGAGCACCGTAGGGCTGATCGAAATATTCACCCAAACCGCCTTTGGCCGGATTGAACACAACAGCGATCAGCACCGGCGCTTCCTCGACAAACCCCAAGTCGTACTTGTTGACCCAACCCGGTCCATCGCTGTCCACAACACTCTGCCGGGCTTCTTCACCGGCTTCGCGGATACGCATTTTCTTTTCCGGATCGGTGATGACAATGAATTCCCAGGGTTGAAGGTTCAAGGGGCTCGGCGCCCACAGGCCGGCATCCAGAATCGCCGACAACTGTTCCTGCGCAACGGCGGACGGATCAAACGAACGGCAGCTTCTGCGGGCTCTAATCACTTCTTGGAATTCCATGATGTTTTCTCCTTTCAACGGATCTTCAGGCTTGAGGCAATTGAACGGGTAAATTTTATAAACCGAACAAAATACCAAATCTTGGCAATATATATCACGTGTCTGCGGGGGAATCCGGGATAATCGTAGATGGTTCGGCAGCATTCATACCGAACAATTATTTTTTCAGAGCCGGACTGTCAAGGAATTTGTAAGGAATTATCGCTTTAAAGGATAGCCTCCTGCATGTTTTCAACACCGATTCTATCAACAAATCTGGCCATCCGCTCGCGTTTTTTCGCCTTGCTGCGGTAATATTCCAGGATCGCCTTCGTCAAATCAATGACTTTCTTTTCGGAAAGGGATTCAATCAAAACATCCCCAATTCGTGGACGACGGGCAGAGCTTCCACCGACAATAAGCGTCCACCCCTTTTTCTTGCCAAAGATACCGATATCGCGGACAAAACTTTCTCCGCAGCAGAATGGACAGCCGGAAACCCCGATCTTAACCTTGGCGGGCAAATCCATGCCTGTGAAAAATTTTTCGATCTCCATGCCCAACCCCAAAGAATCTTGCACGCCGTATTTACATACAGCGGTTCCGGGACATGCCTGCACATAGTGCAGGCAGAGCTCGGTGGCCTTACCGACGTCCATATTCAAATCTTGCCATATACTGTCAACATCTTCTTTCTGCATACCTACCAGCGCAAACCGCTGGCCGGACGTTATCTTTATCACCGGGATGTTGTATTTCCGCGCGACCTCGGCGATCGCTTCCAGATCCTCCGGGCGAACAAGCCCCACCGGAGTTCTTGGAACGATAGCATACGTTGTTTTATCCCTTTGCAATATTGCACCTTTCGGATGATCTGGCATTGTGCACCTCCACGGTTAATTAAACGTCTCGGAATTTCTACAACTTGTTAGAAATATAGTGTTTTTTGTGGCCACTCGCGTTGGTAAGCCACATGGAATGATGGAATAATGGAATGTTGGAATACTGAGTATGAAAAGCGGAAAAAGATCTATTCTACAAAAAATGTTGAATCTAACCTTTATGATGATAGTCGTCAGATACCCATTTTCTGCTTTTGCCCCAAAAAATACGCCAATGTTACGAGAATATCAATACAATGTTATGAGTTTTGATTCATTTTTTCTTTAGACCCATCATACCATTGCTCCAGAGCCCATGATTCCACTATTCCAGCATTCCAATATTCTCCGCCTCCGGCGGATGAGCGAAGCAAACAATTCTGATTTTAAGCAATCGCCTAACGGCAAAAAACCATATAGCCATATAAACTGCAATAAAAAGGTTCCATTAAGTCAGGAATTTTTAGAGGAAATGGTGCGGATGATTGAAAAAATGAAGGCCGATCAGGAGAAAGCCTTTCCGGTTGTGAACGCTTTTGATCTGGCCCGTGACGGACATGATTAGTGAATTAAAGCTGTCCATCCAATAAAAAGAAAGCGCCCGGCTTTCCCGCTCGGACGGTCCGCGATGTTGGCAAAACCCACCGGAAAATTTGTTAACCGTAGGAGGGAGTGGTATCGGTTTTGCGGGTCATTAATAGATCCTGATAGGCATTTGACAGTCGCTGGGAGATAACTCCGGCCAACCGTTTGAGCACTTTGAAACCGGCTTCAGGGTATTGATTAAAAATTCTATCCAGCTGTTCTCTCTCAATCTTCACTGCCTTCGAATCCGTGGCACAGATACCGGAGGCCGTATAGCGCCCGGCTTCGACCATGCAGGACCATCCAAAAACCTCCCCGGATCTTGTCAGGCTGTAGCTTATTGTGCCGCCATTTTTAATCACCAGATTAATCGATCCCTCTTCCAGTATATATAAACATTTTGCTTCCGCGCCTTTTTCAAAGAGCACGGTATCTTTTTTATACACCTCTACGGTCGAAGCACTGGCGATGGCGTTCATTACCTCGGCATCAATACCTTTGAACAGGTCTATCTCATTGATAATCATCTCCTATATCCTTTCTTTCATCGTGAAATAGATGATGAAACATCTGTAATGGTACGCTCTGTATTAAAATTGAGTCATACAAATCCAGGATGAGCAACACATGGAGAAGCCGGATCGTTATAACAGTCGAAAATTGAAGAATAGAAAGCTCAGGGCAGTAGATATCAGGATGTCGAATTGAAAATTGTCACTAAACAAAAATATAACAACAAGCCGGTCTGTCAACCGACAACAGGCGTTATTTCAAATTCAATTGCTCCCAACGATTCATGGGTCATCACACGATCTCCAGAACACTGCGTTTTTTATCTTTGGCAGATGCAGCGCTTAATATCGTCCGGATCGCTTCGGCAATCCGTCCCTGTTTGCCAATGACCTTGCCCTTATCGTCCTGCGCCACTTTCAGCTCGATAACTGAATAGTTTCGGCCGTCTATTTCAGTTACCGATACCTCTTCCGGATCATCGACGAGGGAGTAGGCAATGAATTGGACCAAATCTTTCATGGTTCAAACCCCTTTCACCGCGAACAGGAAGTTGCGGTCATGCTATTCAGGCGATGTCTCTTCGTCTGTTTACAGCGGAGTTGCATATTTCTTCATGGCTATAGATTTCAATTTCGGGATCTTTTAGGTGCTAAATACATCCTTTTTATTGCCGGGTTCTTCTTGACAATTGCAATGTAAGGGTGCAGACAGCCTATTGCCGCGATCCTCCTTGGGCAGAGTCACCCGCTGCGCCTGCGGGCGGAAAATAAATCCTGAAGGTTGTCCCACCCGCGCCCGGATCACTACTGCACTCAATGGCGCCATTATAATTTTTAACGATCGCATACACCATCGACAGGCCTAGTCCGGTGCCTTTTCCCTTTTCCTTGGTCGTAAAAAAAGGTTCATAAATATGCTTGAGGGTATCCATGGATATACCGTGGCCGGTATCTGTGACGGTTAAACAGATATAATCTCCGGGCGGAAGATTCATCTGAACCGTAACCAGTTGGTCTTTCAGACGGACATTTTCTGTTTTAAGGGTAAGTTTACCGCCATCAGGCATGGAATCTTTGGCATTAATACACAGATTCATCAAAATCTGTTCACATTGACCGGCATCGGCCGCGACTTTCTTTAAATTGTCGTCCAGTTTCAGTTCAATATCTATCATTCTGGGAATCGTTCGCCGCAGAATTTTTTCCATGTCCTTTATAATTTGATTGAGATCCAGAACGTCCAATTGCGCGTCCATCTTACGCCCGAAAGCCAGGAGTTGTTCGGCTAAATATTTTCCTTTCTGGACCATGGATTCGATCTGCTTGAGGAGATCATAATCCGGGCTACCTTTGGATTTTTCCAACAGCGCCAATTCCGTATATCCCAGGATACAGTGCAAAATGTTGTTAAAATCATGAGCGATACCGCCTGATAGGGCGGCCAGGGCTTCCATTTTCTGGGCCTGATAAAGCTGTTCTTCCAGTTCGTGGCGATCCTTTAATTCGGATCTGAGAATACGAATCTCATTATGAAGCCTTGCAATTTCCCTCTCCAGCTGTTCCTGCGCTGCTATTTCCATTCAAATCCTCTGGTATTTTCTGGGTTTGATCCGACGCTGCTGAAACAAAATTGATACTTGTATCAGTGCAAAACAAACGCCACCGGATAAATCGAATTATTGGGCTCGGAGTTAATGCCCGTCATGCAATCCTTCAACTCAGATGGTACCTGTACATTCATAAATAACAGCAATTGTTGTGCCATTGGGGATATGCCTGAAATTATGGATTATTTTTTAGATAGGCAGGATTAGGCAAGCGAACCTGGGGAGAAAGATGCACATAATCGCGTGCATTCTGTCCGTTTTTATAACTGTTTCAAAAAGAGATTCTAGGTGCTGGAATCATTTTTAGACTGGCTGTTAATATTCAGTGCTTTCATTTTTTGTATCAACGTGTTGCGATGAATCTTGAGCTTTCGGGCCGTTTTAGCCTGATTATACTTGCAGATTCGCAGAGTACGCAGGATATACTGCCGCTCAAAAAGCCGGCGCGCCTGCAGCAGCCCTTTTTCGACCCGTGGGCCGGCTTTCATGGCATCTTCATCATACAGCATATCAAAGGGCAGGTCCTTAACATCTATCCAGTGTTCGTTGGATCTAAGCACCACCAGCCTTTCGATGAGGTTTTCCAGCTCGCGAATATTGCCCGGCCAATGATAGGTTTCCAGAATGGCCATAGCTTCCAGTGTAATGCCTTCAATTTTCTGGTTGAGTTTGCGATTAAATTTGTCCAGAAAAAAACTGGCAAGAAGGGGGATATCTCCCCGACGTTTACGCAAGGGCGGCAACTCGATCGGGATGACATTCAGTCGAAAATAGAGATCTTCCCGAAAACGGTTTTCCTGAACCATCTGCTTTAACGAGATATTGGTAGCCGTAATCATCCTGACATCCACTTTGATGGATCGATGGCCGCCGATGCGGGTGAACTCCCTTTCCTGGAGAAACCTCAAAAGCTTGGCTTGCAATTCCAGCTTCAGGTTGGATATCTCATCCAAAAACACACTGCCGCCGTTGGCGAATTCAAACTTGCCGATATTCCGGTTGTAGGCACCGGTAAATGCTCCCTTTTCGTGACCGAAGAGTTCACTTTCAATCAGTTCCGGGGGGATCGCCGCACAGTTGATAGCAACAAACGGCCTCGAAACACGCGGGCTTTGGTTGTGAATTGCGCGGGCCGCCAGTTCCTTGCCGGTTCCACTTTCACCGGTAATCAAAACATTACTGGAAGTGCCCGCCACCTTATTGATCAAGGAGAAAACCGCCTTCATCGGTCTCGATTCACCAATAATTCTGGTATCATCGAACCTGAGAGCCACCTCGGAGCGCAGATAGCGCAGCTCCTGTTCAAGAGATCTTTTTTGTAAGGCCCTTTCGATGGCGGTGAGTATGGCATCAGTGTCAAAAGGTTTGGTAATGTAATCGTAGGCACCCGACGTGATGGCAGCCGTCGCTTCACGGGCCCGGTCGGTGGCCGATACCATGATGACATCAATCTGCTTATCAAATGCCTTGATTCGCTTAAGTGTTTCAATCCCGTCCATGCCCGGCATAATCAAATCGAGAAGCACCAGATCAAAGTCCTCACGGTTTAATTTTTCCAGTGCGACCCGGCCTTCGGCCACACAGGCGACATCATAATCATCTTCGAGAATTTCTTCCAGCGCCTCTCGCGTGCCTTCATCATCGTCTACAATGAGGATACGGGAATGGTTTGCCGTTTGATTTACCACGTGGTGACCCCCTTAACATAATGATATCCATCGTGTTTCATCTCCTTTTATCACAGCTTGCCTCATATTTGCACAAATTTATGTGCACCAACCACAAAAATGTGCACATACGATACATCCTTATGACAAGAGGATTTCGTAATACACCGTATACAAGTGCATATCGGAATGTGCGCACCCGTTCAGTCTATGGGAGACGTTCAACTGGTAACTGATAGAAAATTCTGTTAATTTTCAATTAGTTATAATCAAATAAGAAAATCTAATTAGACTGGCATACGCCTTGCTCTATAGGACAGCAGCTGTCACGTATGCTTTTGTGTCCCCTGCATCCAATCCCACAACCGTCGAAACAGGAGGAGAAAAAATGAAAAAATTAGCGATTCAAGTATTCGTCATTTGTGCCATCATTGCAACCTCAGGACACCTTACCTCTGGGAAGAATAACTGACACCTTTGGCTTAATTGGGGGATGTATATCCCCCGAGTTCGTAGACCAGTCGCAAATCTGTTCCGGGATATTTTTCTTCGGCA
>Ga0126332_10000238_pt1 | contig 21625 bp, 16 predicted proteins | sample InaspJWI42metaG_FD_94482 | JGI IMG/M metagenome (GOLD analysis project Ga0126332, IMG submission 94482) | Marine gutless worms symbiont microbial communities from Oahu, Hawaii - Inanidrilus sp. 2 OAHU.JWI-42 metaG | ecosystem: Host-associated > Annelida > Digestive system > Unclassified...
AAAAAAAACAGTACTTCTCATTCAACCCAACCCACCCAACCCACCACATGTGCTGGAAAATGCGACCCAACCCAACCCAACCCAACCTATGGATGGACCCGACCCATGTCCATCTCTGTAATTGCTGCATATTGCAATCGCGATGACTGGACGAGTATATCGTTTACGTGGTATCGGGTACGTGTCTCCTCAAAAGTGCCCCTTTCTGTGGGTGATCTGGACCTCATCTAATACATGGTTCCTTGCGTCCAGACAAGTCTGCCGCCGCAAACAACATCTCGATCGGTTCAGCCGTTTTGCACAGGTCATCGGTGTGCCCAACAGAAAACGCCGCCGCGACTTGTAGCAATAGGCCGCATCTAGCATTGCGATGCGGCCTAATAATAGGTGACGTTATTGGGCAGTTACTTCAGGAGTGTTCCGTCCCGTTTCAGCTTTGCTGCGCTCGAGGCGTTTCCCACGAGTGCAGTGCCACTTATACACACGCCAAATAGATTGTATGCAGCCGCCCAATAGGTAACCGCCCACTTTCTACGGTCATTGACTCATTGTTCCCCGGGCGAGGATAAAATTAGGCCTGTGAGGAGAACGGAAGCTCTAACTAAATTAGACCTTTCTCTGTAACGAGACCACCAACGGCTTTGTGACTGTCGTGCACAGATGTGAACGCTATTAACGGCACTCCCTAGAATGACTTTGTTTACTCGTCTCAGCGAACTTGGCGAATAATGGGATTACGCTGTCTATTTCCGCTGGCGGCGTTGCGATACCTCTACGTATTCCGGTTTTGTGGTTGTCGTCATGTTTGCCCATAATCGGCCAGGAAAGGTCGGCGCAAGTAAGGGATCTACTTACAGTGACTCACCAGAGGCAGCACCGAATTGGGGGCGGAGTCTGATGTCTACGATTGCCTTGTATAAAAACGTGTATAGAACTCTTCTTCACCGTTGTCCAGTTAGGTCTGCATAATTGTGCATGTCTTTGTTTCACATTTTGAGCAACTTAATTCGTCAGCGAGTGACAGAGAAAGAAAACAAACAAAAACAATATACAATAAACACCAAAATACAATCGATATGCAAGATTATCAAGCGGTCACTTGTGTATAGCTTACAAAATAAACTGCAAGTAATGCATTAAGATTACAAAAGCAGCAAATGTTGTGCTGTGCTTCGCGTTTGATGAATAACAATAAATATTTACCTTTTTGCTTTACTTACTTACTTACTTGCTGTAGTACGTGCGCCATCAGTCTGTGTCTGGCACTGCTGCTGGTGAAGTTATTTCGTGGACTGGCGTCATTGCACTAATTGCATCTCGACTCAACTGTCGATATGATATGCTACTGCCAGCTATCATCTCATGCGATACCGATACCACAGATCGGCGACCGATGACAAATTGACTAGCACCTAACACCTAGTAATTTGCCCGACGCTCTAACGCTGGGCGGACCGTACGACGGAGGCAGAGCTTAACCAGTACGTCTACATGGATTACGTGACTTGTTACGGTGGCTAGCAGAATTAGCGGCGGCGAAAACTATTCACGCTGAAGGTGGAAATCGCACGATAACGTGCCATGCTGGTGCATCTGGCGTATTAGGGGTTCTTAACGATAATGCGCTATATTTTTATACTTACTCACTCGATCAGTCATAACGTGTCGGTCCACGGTATGTGTATGTCTAAACCGAAAACTCAAGGTAACTGACGGGTAAGAGAGTTAGCGACATATCTTGCAGTGAACAGGTCTAATGATGTTTAATATTTTGCTGTTTAATTCACACTTTTATAGGGTCAATCCGTAAAAAAGTAAACATGACAGTTTTACTGTACTAGAAACTCTGTCAAGTACGGTAATCGATTAGAAAAGTTTTGCCCTCTATTACGATCGCGAAGAAATTATCCGTATACTTTTTCCTGTCCAAGTGAAACGTCCCCACTTTTTCACAGCGCATATGCGAATCTGCTTTTCCTTTTTAACAGCGTCGCATAGCGGAACCGGATTATAGGGTATTTCGCGGCTTTGTTGTTCTTTTTGTTTTTGGGATTACGATCTGTTGACTGTAACGGCTTATAACTGGACAACGGTTTCACTTAGACCTAACATCACTACAGAACACTAATAGGAAGTCATACCTTACGAATCGATCGCTACCGTCGCATTGCTGCTGCGATGAACGGAAGAACCCGAAATCATGGTGATTTGTGGTACCTTTTGACGTTGGCACTCGGGTAACATGGCTATTAACCACGTTCGGGTCCTGTTTGTCGGACGACCTAATCTAGATCGCCGCAGAAGATCATTCCGCTTAATTCACTGCGGTCTTTTTAAAACCGGCCCACGTGATCATTATTAACAGCCGCAACAACTGAGCGCGCGCGTGTGTGTGTGTCGGCGCAACCTCGCTCGGGAAGTGGTCGATACTATCTTGAGCTGTTCCATGTCGCATCTCATCGTTCTTCCGTTGTCGCTTTATCGGTTCATAAACGCTGCTTTCAGCCACTGATTGTGTCTGGTCCGGTGTCAGCCCGCCACCCGACATTTGCTCCCCCGGACAACCAGCGCCTCCGAACTTACGACCTTATGGCGCTATACAAATCTGTTTATTACTATTATCATTACTATTATTATTTTTATACCCCAGGTAGTATAGATCCCCGGGGTTAAAAACTAGAGTACTATATTATTATTATTATTTTTTTGACCCTCGGTAGATATATTCCCGAGGGAGTTTAAAAATTGAGATATAAAAAATTGGGTACAGATCTATCAGTCCGTGCAGTCAGGAGTTGGCAAGCTGTCGTGTAACAAGACAGCGTTGAAGTGCTGCACTAGCACCGAAACTCTTTGGAACAGAAAAGCTCCTTCCCTGTCATCATTGTCATTATTATTATTATTATTATTATTATTATTTTTTTGACCCCGGTACGCAATTCCCGAGGAATGAAAAAATTACGCTACGCAATATAAAAAAGTACAAAAATCAAGCTGGAATGAACCTTACTCCTCCTCCTCCTTCACAAAACAGTCATGCAGTAAGATGGCATTGTACCCCAGGTAGTATAGATCCCCGAGGTTAAAAACTAGACGCTAAAAACAAATATCCCTGGTGGCTAGAGGTCATATTATAATATTAATAATATTAATTAATATTAATTAATAATAATGTTATTATTATTACTATTATTACATATCTATCGCTCGCGCACATCTGCCCCTGGTTAGGCAGGGTTTAGAGTTAGGTTACGGTTAGGGCCAGGAATGGGGGAGTTCTAAACAGTGCAGGGTATCGCCCTGGGGGCGGCGAGACGATATGCCCTCACCGATCGCACTTCGATCTAATAATCGCGGCGGATCGACGTCTGTCCGCGGACGGGTCTGCAGTCCGCACATCTCTGGTGGCCGGCGGTGGCTAGACTGCAGGCAGCCAGTGTGCCTATAGCCTAGGCAGCTGCGCCATGGGACAGACAGACTATTCCAAAATGCCCCCTAGAACGGGGGCATAAAAATTTGGTACCAGTTAAAAAGCGGTGATGGTCTGTGGCTGAAGTGAAAGGTAACCGTAGCTCTGGCGTCACAGTGGCCTGCATAACAGACTTCAGCGGTTTTCCACCTTCACACTCACGACCTAAGGGAGGGAGATGAGCATTCCATCGACACTCCTCGTGGGATATAGCACACTTTACCGTAACTTACGGGGATCGGATGTGCACGACGATGATTTCTGGGGGTGAGCAAGCGTCCGAGAGGGGAGGCGAATATCTCACATTTTGTCAGCCAGGCCGACGAACATATTTTCTCTCGTGTCTCGCAAAATACACCGAGCGAATCGTGGCCGAAATCGGCCGTCCCCTGACCGGTCCGCGGTCCACGCGCGCGCTCGGCGGCCAATCGACGAACGAAATTGCCGATAAATTTCCGCCGCGACCGCCGCTCGCTCGCCGATTATCGGTTTATCGGGCGAGCGGGCGTGTGCCTTCGGCGAACGCGGCGAATTTTCGGTTTGTCGCCGGGTTTCGCGACGTGCCGCCCCTGCGGTCCCCCCGGTCGGGTATCGACGCGTTCTCGTGTGCAAGGTCCAGTGGCCTGTTCGATGCGAATGGAGGTCATTTCCCCCCGGACATCTGCCCCCTGACACCTGGCTCCTCGTAGTAAACTACTACATCTGTCCCCTGGCCCACCTAACCGACGGTAGTTTTCGGGGGGGGGGGGTAGGTTAAGGGGTGACTAGTTATTCCATCGGCCTATCGGCCGCTATCGGCCGCTATCGGCGTTCAAAACATAGCAAATTACTGACATTCTCAAACACGACACGTTATTTGTTGTATGTGTATTTTCGGTTGCCGACGGCGCATCGTTTTTGCAAAATCGGTGAATATTAGAATATAGGGTTCGTGTTAGTGCTACATGTAGAATATAGGGACACTGCTGGGGGCGCTGAAAATGCGAGACTGGAAATGCGGGACTGTTCCCGATAATTCCAGTCCTGCATTTTCCACCCCTGCATTTTTGATGGTGCCGAATTCCAGTCTCGCATTTTCAGTCGCTCCCACTGTTGTAGCAGCGGTGTATCAACAACTAGTTTTGAGGATGTCATTGGTTTTTTGTGTTTTGAACGCCGATAGCGGCCGATAAACCGATAGGCCGATGCATTCGTTAGTCATATACAACGGGGGCAAAAGTGCAGTCACAATTCGAGGCAGCACGATGCTGTGCTCCGTACCGTGTGCGGTTCCTTGCGGTAATTGCGTTCCTCGGATGACAGCAGTGTTAGGCCGTGCGTTTTTGCACTTCAGCGCAGAATATATTCTTAATCAAATTTCATGTCCGTCTGTCTTTTGCCCGTAAGCAACGTCTACACTTATCGATTTGCCAGAGCAACTCATTTTCATTGCAGCGACCAAAACAGAGTGTGGCAGGCTTGGCTGCACACGATTCGTGTATTTTATTACGATGCTGAGGTCGTTAATAGAGTTGCGCTGTTAATGAGAGACTCAACTTTGAGCAAATCCAGACTTGGCGTTATTTTATTAAAAATTTACCGCGAATGGAAGTAAACGGTTTACAAAAATGTGCTCATAACACGAGGCATGAAAGCAAAACTGGCTAAACCAATCCAAAACACATCCAATTTATACACGCATATAAACGAACCTTTAACGGGATGAGTGAACGTTGTTACCGTCGTTGCGTCTCGAAAACGACATGCTCTTTGTTTGCCATAACCGATTTTGATATATATATATATATTTTTTTTGAGGGGGGGGGGTAAAAATCCAAAGTTGTGTCGTTTTGATATGCATTAGCTTTTTACTTTATACCATATAAAATTGAATAAACGAGCATCATAGCCAGGAATTGCCAAACATCTTACTAAATGTTTTGTACAATAATGTTTTACTCCGAACTGCTGCAGTTCTGGGAAAGAGGCAAAAGAAGCGACGCGACGACTGGCTAGCGTTATTTCGATCCGCGTGGAAGCTGCAGCTCGCGGGAGTTGATGTAATGGCGCGGTTGCTGCGGTCGCGTGCCTGCTGTGCTATTACCGGGCTATCTCGGGCACTTTGTCGGAGAATAAAACTCACAATCGCGTTCTGCGCTATGACCGCGCATCATGCGACGAGCAGTGTTGCCGAGTCGCTTACTGTGGCAACGAACAGGCACTTCATTGTCCACTGGTACAGTGACATGGTGACGGTGGCGGTAGTGGAGCACGGGAGCACACTGTATGACGTGTGTGATTTTTATTACGTCGCATACATAAGCGCAGCATAAAGGAACTAGAGTCGACGCATAGAAAATATCGTCAGTAGGCCTACGATCTCGCTCGAGGCTGTACCAACCACTTTAGCAAAAGAACGCAACAAACAACCAAAATACCTCACGTACTAACGTGTATTCATACAATATTGTCACCTCGTTACGTGCATCTGTAACCGAAAAACATTTTCATCCTGTGACCGCATGTTTACTGAGATGCAGCGCGAATTATACGTTGTTTGAGTATTTTCCAAGAGCAGAACTGCCCTTAATTTACCAATATATTTACAGCCTACAGATTTTAAGAAGGTCTTAACAGATAAAAACATTTTGCTTAACGCTAATTCAGTAAGAAGTTTTAAAAAGTATAATTAGGTGGTGTCAATTACTTTAAAATAGGTTAATTCGCTATCAAAATATAAATCGCGATAAAGCTGTAATAAATTAAAATGTGCTATTGTAGGACCTTTAAGCTGCAAGGCTCCAAGCTGCGACTTATTGTATGTTTAGGTTTATGGTTTCAAGTCCTTGAGTACTTAATTTGCCGCAGTAATCAAACTATTCGAAATAAGTTGCTACAGTAATGGTAACAACAAGCCGCATCGCCGCCGATCGCCAGATGGCGTCAATTTGCACCCCCACTTAATCACCGTTCCTTGGGCCACACAACTCTGCCCTCAGACTGCAACTCGATCGGTTCATCCGTTTTTGCACAGCTTACTGGCATGTCCAGCACTCAGACACAGAGATAGAACGTGCGACATGTGTAGCAGTAGGCCGCATTCTTTTGCTACATACGCGATGCGGCCTAAAAGGGAAGAAAAGGTCAATTGGTTAATTGTCAACCAATCAGTCAATCGATTTATTAAAAGCAAACTGACCAAACGGCCACTTACATCGCAGTAACCTACATGACATGCAGTGATGCTGAGCCTGCAGTAAGCACACGTATAAAGACTGTTAGTGCTCTCACGAGACCAGTGACATCGGTATGTTTATTTTTTCAACAAACGCACACACACAGTCACACACACACGCCCGTTTAACGGCCCTTTTCCGGGACTACCCAGGTGAGCCGGTACCAGAAAGGTAAAACCAATCTGGATTTCACTGAAGCAAGAGACAGTAAGTGGCAGTGGCATCAGCTGGGCCACATGCAAGTCTGCACCTCGCTCCAGACAAGATAACCATGCCAGTACCCCACCGCTCAGTTTTTTGCAGGCCGGATGCCCTTCCTGCCGCCCAACCAACAGCGTCAAAGCACTGAAGGCACTTTTTCAACAAACGCAGTTCTGCATTATTATTGTGTGTGGCGCAGGTCAGTACGAGATGGAAGGCGGGAGCGCCCGATGGGACGCCAAGTGTACGTTCGACTTCTACAGCAGTCCGACGTCCAAGTCGGGTCGCTTCTTCTCGCCGCGCTATCCCCAACTCTATCCGCCTTCGTCGCGATGCCTCTACGTGTTCTTCGGACTGCGCGGCGAGCGAGTCCAGATCACGTTTCACAACATCCAGCTCGACGTCCCGCACTGGGCCAGGTACGTACGCGTCTACCTGTACGCGTGGGTGTAAAATTATAACTCGCTATATACGTAGGGTGATACAGTACCGAAGCATCGAAGTGCCATCGCGGAAAAATTTTTGCGCACTAGATATTTTAGTATTTTAGATCGTATTTCAGATGTATTTTAGCTTTTTTGTATTTGTGTGCTGCCGTATATGGCGTAATAAAGAATAATAATAATAATAACATTTTCCGCGATGGCACTTTGGTGCTTCCGTATGATAGTGACGTAATTTCGTTCCATATCTATGCCAGCTGGTTTTCGCCGCCATCTTGTGGGTAAAACTCTTAGAAATGTTTGTTACTCTGCTGTGCCTGAAACACGTTTTGTCGGTAGGTTAATGATCACATGGACATTTTCTTAAACTAATTAAATAAATTTTATTTGAATAACATGGCAAATCTTCGCCGATTAGCTCAACACATTATGCCAAGTTATACCCACAAAATGGCGAACGTATCATGGCCATAGATTCTGTGACGTCATTTCACCCTGTGTATAGCAGTGTAAAACAGAAAAGAAATCGGTTAAAGAAATCGAACCAATTAAACGAACAGTTAAGACTATCTGTTTGATATTATCATGTGTAACCACATGAGCTGTTTGTGGTAATGTTAAAGTTCTTAATGTATTATTCTTGTAAATTGCTTTATTTTTCTGTTTTTTTTTATTTTAGGGCAGCTGTAAGTGCGTGCTTTTTTACCCGGCTGTCCTGTCTGCATTGTCAAACTCTTGCTGCGTATTTGACATTTTTCAGACAAATTTAATGATGATGATGATGATGAAAAACGAGTAAGGACTGTTACAGCTTGATTTTTGCATAGAATAGAGAAATTTTTATTCTCCAGGAATTGAGAACGAGGGCCAAAGGATTAATAAATTAACTGATCGAATAAAGAAAGAAGAAAGAAGCAGTTAAAAGAATAAAAATAAAGACGCAGCTAATAAACAAACACAAACAAACAAATTAGTAAACATGCAAATAAACAAATAACTAAATAAATAAATATGGGTTTGAGAAAATAACGACAGATTTAAATTTCATACCGTATTGCCTAAAGTATTTATGTTGCTTTTTTATTCATTTCTAGAACCATTTTCTCTGGTTTGTCATCTAGTTTTCTTTGCTTTGTACATTATTTATTTGCACATGCTACTTTTATTTCAAGTTTCAGTACCGTTGCTCAAGTCGTCATTACCCACGCCGTCCAATAGCCGCCGGCGTGGCTAGGACTTTCAGTTGCGTCTGTGTGTATGTGTGTCTGTTCATCCGTGCTCTACATGGAAAACGGGCCTGAGCTGTCGGCACCGAAGTCGGTCAAAAGATCCAAGGATGGTTGAGAGGCGTGGGTCTGCATGTCGATACGATCGCACACATTTTTGTAGTTTTTCGCCATAGGGAACGAAAGTGTGCCGATACAATTGGCACAGTGCTGGGAAAGCATGGGCTGTCTATTTCCAATGCTAAAAATATAAATATATTTTTGAAATAAAATATACGGAAGCAATTTTATAAAACAGCACTTGGAAACAGTTGTGGCTTGAAATTACCAAAATGCTGATTGCAATTTAAAAAATAAATTTATTGTGTTATTTTTCATAGATGTGACATTTTTTAGATTTAGATTTGTATTGACATTTTGTATTTTAGCTGTTGCTTTTTTGTGTGCTTGTGTGTTGCCTGTATTTGACGTAATAAATAATAATAATAATAATAATAATAATAATAATAATAATTTTCGACACACTTTCGTTCCCTATTACCGGTGTGGCTGCTGCGCCTGGGTAGTAGGCCTAGTTAGCAGACAGGCGTAGCGTAGCGTTGTCGACGGTCGCTTCTGATTGTGCGAATTCATCGGCGCAGGCGGATAAGTCGGTGTTTTTTTTTCACCCGTCAGCGACACTGATGGGCGTTTCCAATCAGCAGTGAAAGAGACACATTGACTGACAGATTAATGCCCGCGAAGCAGCTGCGTTCGTTAGTTGGGCGACAAATGCGACCGAATATTAAGTGGCAAAGATCGGGCGAAGGGCCGGGTGAATGGAATGGCCGGCACACTTTCCTTCTGTCCTTGATTGCTGCATAACTTAGCATATCTTCGCGGATTCCGTCGTGACATTTGGCAGCGATGCTACGACGCTGTGACTGCATGCGAAAACGCAGAAGTATCTCGTTATCTGTTTCTCGACCAGTCTACGCTTTATAGCCAACGAATGTTGTCAGGACAAGTGTAATCAAATACTGCGCTTTGGAGGCAAATTATTAGTTTCTGCTAGTATCACACTACCCCGGCATGTTGACTTTGATTCGTACATTAAGAGCACTAGCCGTGTTATTCAGCCTACGTAAATTGCCACATTTTTGTTTGTTTAAAATTTGATATACATAGGGTGAAATGACGTCACAGAATCTATGGTCACGATACGTTCGCCATTTTGTGGGTATAACTTGGCGTAATGTGTGGAGCTAATCGGCGAAGATTTGCCATGTTATTCAAATAAAATTTACCTAATTAGTTTAAGAAAATGTCCACGTGATCATTAACCTACCGACAAAACGTGTTTAAGTGACAGCAAAGTAACGAACATTTCTAAGAGTTTTACCCACAAGATGGCGGCGAAAACCAGCTGGCATAGATATGGAACGAAATTACGTCATTATCACCCTATGCATATTACCGTCACCACTTTCGACGGGGGGGACTGTTTTCACCGTAGTGTGTCTGCCGGTCTGTTTTTGTTAGCAGGATAACTTAGAATAATCACTGGCTGCGCGGTAGCGCCAGCCCTGTGTTAACGGCGACTGGCTTTGTCAATGGGAGATGGCAATTTTTGACCCCACCCCCCTTTGACCGATCACCAAAAAATTTGGTACAGGTGATTACGTCGGCGGCCCCTACGGCTGTGCCAAATTTGGTGCAAATCCTTCGATGGTTGGCTTCTGGGCAAATGGGTGAAATATAACGAATTTTTTTATTTATACCTTTTTCATGAACTTACCTACAGGTCTGACCCGTCGACGGATTTTTACGCTTGATGGCTCAAACGACGCGGACTCTCGCAAGGATGTGCCTTTTGGGGGTTTCGTTGACATTGCTCCCCATTTTGGGGTGAAATCCCCCGAAAACCCCTATATTGGAGGCGTGAATAGGCGTTTTCAAGCCAAACGGGCAAAATATTGAAAGTTTCATGTTATCGAAACTACTGCATTGATTTCAACCAAAGTTTGCACAACGATAGAGACCATCAAGAGGTCGTCGTGGGTGGTCCCAATCGCGCCCATCAAATCCAAGATGGTGGACGTCCGCCATTTTGAAAAAAAACAGTTAAATCGCCATATCTCTGCAACCGTTTGACCGAATTGATAAGATTTGGTACATTGACGCATATTGGCCTCTTACAGCAGATCTACCGTTAAAATTTCTAATTTTTGAAAATCCAAGATGGTGGCGGCCGATGCAAAATGCGTCTCTTAACCGCCACGGCCGTTAAAAAATTCGAATTTCACAAATCGAAGATGGTGGACGGCGGCCACTTTGAACACCGTTACATCATCCTATCTCAGCAACGTTTTGACTGATTTTTATTAAATTTGGCACGGTGATGCATGTTGGTCTCCATGGCTTAAAGTTCAAATTTTTAATTTTCGACAATCTTATACGGCAGATCGCCGCTATCTAGCGAATCGAAAAACTGCTTAAATATACTGTGTAATTACACAATGACAAAATTACACAATTTTGACAATAAAACAGCAAATATTAATACAAAAAAACTGCAGTTTATCCATAGTGTTAACGGCGACGGATCAAAAACCGCAAAAATGATTAAAAAGGTCATATTACTCAGCATCACGTTGACATTCAGGCAATGTGATGGTGGGTAATATCACTTTTTAATGATTTTTGCGGTTTTTGATCCGTCGCCGTTAACACTATGTATAAACTGCAGTTTTTAGTATTAATATCGATACATTTCATCAAATTTGGGAAATTAAGACCTAGCGGAGCAGTAAAGAAGAGAGTTGATTAAATTTCGGAACTGATAAGGAACACACGTGATTTATTTATATTTTAAATACTGCGGCCGTTTGTATAAGTATTTACTTACTTGCTTAAAAATAATAAAAACTCGGGCGTCCGGCGAAGTCGCGGGAACTGAAGCGGTCAGCGGTCGGTAGTTAGTCGAAGGTCGACCGGTAACGGCGAATTGATGGTCGCCTCGCCGTTGTGTAGCTGATCTGTGGAGATGGGCCGTTCGTCGCGGTCACGGCGGGGTCGGGGGACGCCGCCGCGGTCAACTCCCGGCTGACGACGACGACGACGATGGCGTTGTGTAGCTGACTGACGCGTACGTGGTCGGGTGGCACGCATTCTCACGGCGACCGCGCCACCTACAGTATGCACAGAATGGCTCTCCGAGTGCCGACAGCGGCCGCCGCGACCACGGCCCTGAATGCCGACGAGCCGTCGTCGTGCAGGAAAGAAATCCGGTTAGGGTTCCGGTTTAGATTATAGGGCTACCGTTGTGGTTATTAGAGTTAGGGTGTACATTGTTCGGGTCTGTATTAGGGTTGGAGTTGGGGTTAATGGTTTGGGGGTAACGGTGTCGTTGAATGCAGACGACGAGTCGTCGTGCTGGAGAGAAATCAACCGGCGGTGCGGTGCAGCTCGCTGGAATGTGGTACATTTCCCCCCCGGGACACTTCTCCCCTTTCTGGAAATCACTGTCGTGGACGTCTGCCCCGTGCATGACTCTAACCCTAACGTAACCCCAAAACCCAACCTTGACGGTAACTGTGTTCTTAATAAATCTAATACAAACCCAAAACACTAACCCTAAACCAAGTCCAACCCCCACCCTTAATAGTCCAAACAGGCTAACCCTAACCCTTATGACTGCAACTGAAACCCTAAATAGTAACCCTATAACTACAAAAAAACTAACCCTAACTATACATACACACATAAAATCATTTATAGTGCGCAGTGTCGGGGGTGGCTGAGTAGCCGAGTGCTGGACTCAGGCACAGAAGGGCCCGGGTTCAAATCGCAGTCGCGACGCTGTCGGGTAACAGTCTTAGGCAAACTGTTCACACCAATTATGCTTCCGTTCACCAAGCAGCAAAATTGGTAGCAGCTCTCTTAAGGGTTGCGAGGGTAACTGCAGGCCTGGCGGAAAGTAATGGCAGCCTACCGCCGGGTTTATGACTCACATCACCTGCAGGCTGACTGCCAAGAACCGGAATCAGCTCCAGGTAATCGAGTATGGGCTGCCTTTTTAGTGTCGAGCACATGGGCTGAATCTGGACGCTGGGTGCGGGGGAGGCGGCAGACGGTGATTTTCGGAGAGGAAGATGTGCGGGGAAATAGTTGTCCGGGTCGAGCATATTTTCGGTCACGAGTTGGTTGTCGGATTGGCGAGATCCGGCGCAGACCGCGCGGGTCCGTCTCGGCTTTTGTGCGACGGCTCGGCGGGCGTCACGATGAGTGATGGCTGCGTCGCGGCCGAGGCATTGTGCGCGGCGGACGGACGCGATTGACCGATGGCCGTCCACACTTTAATGCGCCGCCGCCGCCGCCGACAGATCGGACCACGTCGGGCGGGCGGACGGACGGGCGCCGATAGACAACAAACTGGACAGCAGCAGCGGCAGCCGCCCGCGCGCCGTCCGTCCGACGCGCGTTCCCCATTGATCGTACGCTCACCAGACGCGTTCGAGTCTCCAGACCAAATCTCGGTCTCGGTCTGCGTCTCGCGACCAAATGCCTGAGACCGTACTTTCTATCTCGACTTCGATCTGGAAGTCAGAATTTCGGTCTCAGTCGGTCTCGAAGGTACGGTCTCGTTTAACATAACTGACGGTGGGTACAGTCCTTCGTTAGAAGGATTCTTCGTCTTCCTTCCTTAGGCGTTGAGCCTGTAATTGGCCCGGTAAACCGTGCACTTAAATTTAGTGACGCGTGAACATTGATCGTACGATGGACAACCTGCGCTGCTAAGCACAACGGGCAACAACACTAGGGGCAACAGTACCACACTTATACGAGCACTACTAGTTATCGGCAAGAGAAGCCGCAGTACAGGAATGGCTTTTCTACGGCAGGTGACTAGCTGTGGACAGTTCAGGCGACAACTGAAAGCACATGCGCTTACGGACTACGTAGAAATAACAGCGCATCGTGCGACTTTTTGATTTTTTGCACTATACACATACGCTTACTCAATTGTTTACTTACTGTGTTAGCCGTTAGCGTCAGCGGACGAGGTACTGCAGTGGCTTTTTCGTTACTTATTTCCTCCCTTACTTATCTTTTCCTTTGAGAATAGACTCGCTCCGTTTCCAGGCCGGATGTCGTTGGCGACTAAACCTGACTTTAGTCTTTTGTGTATTTATTTGGTGTTGCAGTACGTTTCTTTTGATTGGTGAATGCGTGCTTTTGTTGTGTTAGTGTTTAGTTTTTTTCCATGCCACACCAAGAGATTGAAGAGATTGGCTTGGGAAACGTCTCCGGAATGGCGTATTTTGTGTCGAGTGAGACGTTATGTCGATGTTCAGCGGCAGCAGCGACTGCGCGGCGAGTCCGGACCGGTTGACGGTGCGCGACGGCGACGACCAAGACTCCGACCTCGACGTCCTGGCCGTCCTCTGACGACCAGGGCCCCTCGGTCGCCGTCCTGAGCTCGCCGGTCCACGACCAGGACTCCTATCTCGATATCCTGGCCGTCCTCTGACAACCAAGGCCCCTTACTCGGCGTCCTAAGGTCGTTGATGGACGACCAGGACTCCGACCTCGACGTCCTGGCCGTCCTCTGCGGCACGCGCAACGCCGAGACGGTCACGTCCTCCGGGCAGGGCCTCACCGTCGAGCTGGCGACGGACGCCTCCCGGCAGCGGCAGGGCTTCGCCGCCACGTTCCGCTTCGTCGACGAGGCGGCCGTGACGCCGCCGCCCGCCGACCCGCGCCGACGACCGCCCGCGTCGACCACGACGCCGGCCACCGGCGACCCTGGTGGGCTCGGCGGGTGGTCTTCGCTGACCAGCCACACCGACGGACATATTCACGCTCCTGGTACGACAGTCAGTTAGCATGAACTCTTTATTTATTTTTTTATTTATTTATTACACCACTAAGGCAGCACAGCAAACTACAGGCATACAGAACACATAAAAAGCATGCACGATAAAAAAACTACAAATACGAATGTAAATATTTTACTACAAATATATTGCTGGTATGCACCCAGTGATGCCGTAAACGCGAGTGTCACTGCATCTTTTACACCGTCTCTGGTTTGAAGTAGGCCTAACGCAATACTTACTGCACAGAAACATGTAATCAGAAGATACAACAGGCAGACACATCAAAGTTCTGAATATAACGTTTTTACTCTGACATTTTACGATTGAAAAGCAACTTACGCCATTTTATTTGAAGCAGTTAACCGGCTACTCTATGGGCAGTATAGGCGACATCCGAAAGTAAATTTATTTAGCTCTATAAATCACAGCGCATTGTGACCTTTTGATTTTTTCGCTAAACCAATATTCTTACTTACTTACTTACTTGTTCTGGTAGTTTGATACATAGAAGAACGCCCGCGCTAACCTCCGGCAACTGCCACCCCGAGAAAGGAAAACCACAACTTTTGGGGGTTGACGTTGACACCACTGTGTAAAAAAATTTTGCGCTCAAGTGGTCGATGCGACCTCGAACCTCGACGCTTTCCAGTGTTGCATTGCCTTTTGTGTGCAGACGATCAGCGTGCTTGCATTCAGAGCATTGCTCAGTTTGAGGACTTTAGAATGTTCAAAATAAGAAACAAAATGAAGAGAAGAAACATGTGTAAACTAATTATTGAGCTTGGCATGTTTTGCAGCGGGCAACGGGCAGCAGCAGCAACAACATAACCCGGGCGACTCGCCGTTCCAGCTCGCCGCAACAACGCCGTGTGAGTATTGAGCGACATTGTATTCGTCCATCTTGTTGTCGTCGTTACGAACGTATTACGGCCAGATCATTTCTCGACTCAGTTCGTTAATTACGTCGCAGCCATATATGATCTTGTTCGCTACAATGTCTAGACCGTACTCATATGGACTCTCGTTAAAATAATGCCCGAGCGTTTAATTATATCCTCCCGGAATACTCTGATTCCCGGAAGATACAATTAAACATTCGTGCACACACAGGCTGCGAAGACAGCGTTTCTGCTTTTAATTCGACAAACAGTGAAAACAGCCGTTAAAGTTTATACACTGCATGTGCACTAAGACTATGCACCAGAGAGGAGTTAATTTAAGTTTAGAAGGCCAGGATGATAGCAAACGCATCTGCTGCTCGCCGCAGACGACGTGGTATGGCGGATGTATGCGCTTTACCGAGTGCCCTCATAGTGCTGTGCATAAAATCGCGAAAACCGGGACCAGGAAATGCCACGTGTGTTTAGGCTTTTAGTAACTACACTGTCTACATGTATCTCATTTTAAAACACGTCACATTTGCAGTATACGCATAACGCAGCCATCCAACAGAACGATCGAGATGGCGTTTGCGTTGCGGATTCGGTTGAACTCACAAGCGGAGGCTCGAATTCCCCCAGGGGAAGGAGCAGTTTGGGGGCACATTTCTTGATTTCTTGGTCCACTGTAAAGTGTGGGAATATCCGGCGTGCGGTCGATATCCTCGTCCTTATTCGGTGGGTGACAGTGATGCGGCCTTTCGCTGTGTGCACTGCAGCAACTTGCTTGTACTTGGGCCATTTTCGGTCATCTAGGCACTAGAGTCATGAAATTTCATCTTCTTGCTTACTTGTCTCGACCTCCGTGTAGCTGACTAATGTGTCAGTATATCGGCCTATCGGCCGCTATCAGCGTTCAAAACAGGAAATCACTGACATCCTTAAATATGGCGCGTCATTTGCTGTATGTTTATTTCCGGTTACGAGCGGCGCATCGTTCGTGCAAGAAATTATGATCTTGGGTTAGGGCAAGGGTCAGTGTTAGGGTTGTTTGTCACAGCGGCGTATCGGCCAATAGTTTTAAGGGCGTCATTAACTTCCTATGTCTTGAACGCCGAGAGCGCCCGACAGGCCGATGCACTAATTAGCTACACACCGATGGTAGACATTGAAGTTGACGTGTCTCGCTGTGGATCGGCGTGAAGACTCGGTGTGCGGCACGGAGTACAGCAGTGAACAGTCGACGAGTGGATCGTTCCACTCGCCGCTCTACCCCGACCCCTACCCCGCTGACGTCACCTGCCACTTCCGGTTCAGCGGCAGCACGTCGGACTCGACGGAGCGCGTTCAACTCGTGTTCGACGATCTCGACCTCAGCTACAGTCTCGGCGACCCCACCGACGCCTACTTGTACGCCCTGCCTCCGCTTCTCAACTGTCTAATCTACTTACTTAAATATTGTGTGTCGATTTCCCGCGCGACGCTCTGCGCGGTACTAGTCATGGGGGGATTTACGAAAGCGCAAAAGCGCAAATTTTTCCACACTATGAAAGCGCAAAAAGTTACTACGTAAGCGCAACAGCGATCGTTACAGAGACCCGCAACAACGTTTTACGAAACCGCAAACTGGATTTTACATGATACGCGCTATGTATCACAGCACCAGCAGTCAGGTGTGTGTACACCATGCAGTTACTGCCGGCCAGTGTGGAAATGCTTTTGCTGAAAACATATTTGCGTATATTTTATATATTTTACACCTGCGCTTTGTTTTATTCTTGTGTACAACTGCGGTTTGACAGTTCGCAATGAACGATTATGTTATGTTATGTTATGTATTCGTGGCAGTCTTTTTGCGCTTTCATAGCATGGCCTATAGTGATGTTTGTGTCTGTCCGTCACAAGCCGTCTGAATGGATCGAGCTGAGGTTTTGGCGCATGACGGCTAGTACACTACTAGGAAGTCATACCTTACGAGTCGAGTGGTGCTGTCGGCATGCTGCTGCGACAACCGGAAGTGCCCGATGTCGTGTCTTGGTACCTTTTGACTACGGCACTAGGCGACGCGGCTATTCCGCGCATTCGGTTTTGTTGAAATAAGTAATTTCAGAACATAGGCTTTCATCAGTGCTTTGACGCTGTACGCAAAAAAAAGTGCGAGAAAAGGGCATCAGGCCATTATGCCTCGTATCCCCCAAAGTTTCTTGTTTCTTTTCGCGACAAGCGGAGGAAGAACTATAAGGCAAACTGCCTAACCCAGGTTGACCCGAAAAAGGCTGTCAGAGGTGGTGGTGGCATTTTACAAAACTAGAGGCTCTGTCTAACCGAATCGCTAGCGTTTTTTTCTGGAAGTAAATTTTATAAGAGAAATAAGTACGTCATGAAATAGCATGACTGGACAGTTCAAAGCACTGTCGTTTGTTATTCTGCTAATAGGCTATGACATTCGTTGTCTGCTATTTGGCTCTGCCATCGGAAGTAGATTACCGCTGAACACAAGACGAGTTTTTCTGAATAGTGATATTTTTGTGCGGTAGCTTGGAACCTATCCTTATTTAGTTTATCCATCTCGCGACTGGCGTCTTGTATTTACTAATCGGTCTTGATTGCTATAGTGATGCATTTGTATTGACGACGGCATGACGATCATGATGATAACGCCGAGCGTCGAGAGAAATAGAACCTGTAGATTTTTCTCGGATTTATAGCAAACGTCCGAGTGACGATCACACTGACAGTATAAACTGTTGATCGGGGACGTTACTGTCTCCAGCAGAGTCGTATATACTGCAAACATTTAGCCTCATGGGGCTGATAGGCCTACTGCTGTTGAGTTGCGTCTGTAGCTTACATTATGTAGGCTTATGGCAGTGGCGTAAGTCGGGTTTTTGGCTACTGGGGACAGAAGCAATAAAATTTTGGGGTGGATGGGGAGCGCATGACCAGAAAGCAAAAATTTATGCAATAAATTAACTGATGCCTGAACAAGTTGGCAACCAGTATAGCAAAATATTTTTGCAATAGGCTAGTTTTCATCATCAGGGGCCCGATTTACAAAATATCTTACGATTTATCGTAAGATAATCGTAAGATATTTTGTAAATCGGGCCCCAGGTTAGCAAACTTTATCATTCATACTCTGTTTTTTTGGTCGTTAGGCCTAGTCATAACATATTTCAGCTGAAACTGTTTTGCGCAGTTGCCCCCTTGCTGCGCCCGGGGGCAACTGCCCCCGTTATCCCCCTGACATTGCGCCACCGGTTTATGGAAAGTACTGATATGGACAAGTTTCCAATCTCTCAACGCCGTACATCTTCCGACCGATTGCTGCTGGGTTCCTGTGGAACAACGGCGCCAGATTTTTATGGACAACTTGAGTTATGAAATGCTATGCAATCGCGACAGTCGTCGACGATCGCAGATAAAATCTCTTCCGTCGCTTTGCAACGCCATTATATTCCGTTCTGTTGCGATCGGAGTTTCGCATTGTTACCTTCGCCACACTTGGCTTATGTGCCTGTTTTTGGCCATTAATAACTCAACAAGTGTGGGTGGTTTTTACGGAATTTGGAAAATAAGTAATTGTTGACTACAGAAGCGTTTATTAAATTTTTGGAGTGATCCAAAGCATGTTGTGAATATGAATTAATTAGAAACTGTGGAACAGTAGACTCTTTTAAAAAGCACCTCAAAACCTACATTTTCCGCCAGGACATGAACCAGCCAGCCACTAATGCGTCTCAGATTGCGGTCCTAGACTGAATACTGGCGCTGTATTACTACCACTAGGGTGGCTCGGTAGCCGGTAGCCGTGCTGGAGTCAGGCGCAGAAGGGCATGGGTTCAAATCGCAGCCGCGATGCTGTCGGGTAACAGTCTTAGGCAAACTGTTCACACCCATCATGCCTCTGTTCACCAAGCAGCGAAATTGGTAGCAGCCCTCCTAAGGGTTGCGCGGGTAACTGCGGGCCTGGTGGAAAGTAATGTCAGCCTACCGCCGGGTTTATGACTCACGTCACCTGCTGCCTGATTGCCAAGAACCGAGATCAGCTCCGGAACCCTACGCTCGGTAATCGAGTATGGGCTACCTTTACCTTTTTTTACTATTGCCACTACTATTACTGTCACGGATGTCGTTAACTTATTTTACCCCTCCAATAGCTGGGCTTGGTGTAAAACGAGGATACTATGCACGTCTGCGGTTCTGTTGACACAATGGTCATATTTCTATTTGCTTCGATTACACGAACCCGCCGCTCGGCTTATTCCTTGCAGTATTTTAAGGTAATTCGGGTATCTCCTGTTAAAACAAGGGCGCTTTCCTGAGTTTCTCTCCGTGGAACTTTATCCCAAACTGTGAACTTAGCCAATTTTTCTGCTTTTTACGCCCCCGCCCTAGGGGGCATTTTGGAATAGCGCGATCCGTCCGTCTGTCTGTCCCATGGCGCAGCTGCCGGCCTAGGCTATAGGCACGCTGGCTGCCTGCAGCTTAGCTACCGCCGGCCACCAGAGATGTGCGGACTGCGGACCCGTCCGCGGACGGACGTAGATCCGCCACGATTTTCTGATCCACGATGGCCCGATTGGCGGTGAAAAGATATGCCAGCCACCGTCGAACTGCCATCGGCGGGGGGCATATCGTCTCGCCGCCCCCGGGGCGATACCTCGTTTCGCCACGGCATGTCGATCGTTCGACGGACGTACGACCGCCGCCAGTTCGCCACACTGACAGAATTATGGCCATGTGTTTGTGACCTCATTTTTGACCCACCCTGTTTAATTTTTTTTTAATTGGTGAATATTTGGCAAAGTTTCGAGCAAGATCGCGGCTGTCTTGTGGACTTTGTGCGTTTGGCCAGCACACTGCTAAAGACGAAGAAAGTGCACGAGACAACCACGTTCTTGATTGTAATTTTGCCAAATAGATAACTCTTAAACCGCCTGACATTTGACCTGACAGGCGACGAGACTAGTCGCTTCTGTCGTTGAGCGTCGGCGACGTCGTGTGTGGTTGTCTGTCGGCAGCTGCGAGGAGGTCGACGTGGTGTCGGTGTACGTCGTGCTGGACGACGTGCGTCGCGAGATCGGCTCGTTCTGCGGCAGCAAGCGCCCGCCGCCGCTGATGAGCCCGAACGCGCGCATGGAGCTCGACTTCGTCAGTCGCACGCTGCCGCCGGCCAAGAACTACCGCGGATTCAACGTCTCCTTCAGCTTCGTCACCGGTACGAGCAGGCTGCAGTTACAGGATGTCGCGGAAGGTCCTTAAAAATCGTCTATTCGGTATGGCAGTAATGCATGCTGGATTCACCTTAGGGTCAGGGGTGTAGTCCTAAAAAAGAAGTGGGGGGACGCCTGAAACAAGACTTAGACAAAGATTTACAGTTACATAGAATATTAATTCTGCTGTACTGTAATTATCTTACACTGCGTTTCAGTATGTAACCAGTTGCAACAGTGGACTAACTTTTGCACGAATTTCAGCCAAAAAGTGGGGGAGTGGGAGACGCGTCCCCCCTGTCGAAAAAAGTGGGGGACGGCGTTCCCCCGCGTCCCCGCCCCACTACACCCCTGCTTACGGTAGGACCGAAATTTGCGCGGCCCGCGTGTCGTATGCAGCCGACGATGCGCATCGCCTGCCGCTGCACGGCTTTGCTGCTGCTGCGCGTGCTGCCCCTGGCACAGTCAGACAGACGGACGGACGGACGGACAGAAGGACACCGCATCGTTTCAATACGCTTGCCGCGGACAGCGCAACAAGGCGATGGTGCAGGTGCATTGAAGGCTTCGCCCCGGAACCCCTTGCACGACGCAATCGTCTGGTTTCATCGCCTGTCGTCGTCCATGACACGACGCAACCAATACCACACAGCAGACGCGTTAGCCTGCGCACGACGACGCAGTGACATCGCTTGCTGCAACGGTATCGATATGCCTCCGTGAGGCTTATTACGTGCAAATATGACGTTATCCACACTGCAAACCGGCAGCACATAACATATCGCAACGCCACTAGAGGACAACAGACAGACACACAAACCGATCTCGGTCGAGTATCGAGGACTGACCGAACGCGCTACAATTCTTGCTAACTCCTACCATTGACCTTGACCTATGACCTTGATTTTCAATCCCCCGGGAGCTATGGCAATGACACGTATACGGGGTACGTGCAAAGAATCAAGGTAAATGTCAAGCGGTTTAAGAGTTATGTATTTGGCAAAATTACAAGCAAGAACGTGGCTGTGTCTTGCACTTTCTTCGTCTTTTAGCAGTGTGTTGTCCAAGCACACAAAGTTTACGAGACAGCCACGATCTTGCTTGTAACTTTGTCAA
>Ga0126332_10000240_pt1 | contig 21489 bp, 18 predicted proteins | sample InaspJWI42metaG_FD_94482 | JGI IMG/M metagenome (GOLD analysis project Ga0126332, IMG submission 94482) | Marine gutless worms symbiont microbial communities from Oahu, Hawaii - Inanidrilus sp. 2 OAHU.JWI-42 metaG | ecosystem: Host-associated > Annelida > Digestive system > Unclassified...
CGACCTAGCCGGCAAGAGCGGCGATTTCATCAACTACTTCAACGAAACCATGGCCAAACCATTCCGTTGGACATATCAAGCCAAACCCCTCACCGTTTGACCACGAGCGGTATCACTATTTCTACCCAGCAGTACTAGTGATGCGTATGTTATAAGTAGGTACTCGCCGGGCGGTAGGGGCTGACTGAGGATGACGATAAAGTGACTAATAATCAATCGGATGTGGAATCGGGGACGCGCGTTCAGGTGTTGTTCGTATGCATGGGCAACATCTGTCGCTCCCCGACCGCCCAAGGTGTCTTCCGCAAGTTGTTGGAGACGGAAGGATTACGGGCAGTTATCGGGACCGATTCGGCGGGGACCCATGGGTACCATACCGGGGAACCTCCAGACCGCCGGGCCCAGGAGACGGCTCTGCGGAGAGGCATCGATCTGAGCGACTTACGCGCCCGTCTCGTCACACCCGAGGACTTCTCGCGGTTCGACTACGTGCTGGCCATGGGCCGGGACAATTTTCAGGATCTTTCCGCAGTCTGCCCACGTGGGGCCGAATCCAAGCTGAGACTGTTCATGGACTTTGCGCCGCACATGCGGATCCGGGAGGTTTCGGATCCCTATTATGGGACCGCCGGCGGTTTCGAACAGGTCTTCGATCTTGTGGAAGCAGCGTCCGCGGGTCTCTTGGCCGACATCAGTCGTTGGTTTTTCTAGCCCACGCGGCCCACCGGATCACAAGCGGCGTTTCGGGACTTGATGTGAGTATACCGAAAACCATATAGAGCTTTAAGATCAATTCTCGATAATTAATATTACGCTTCGATACCAAATGAATCTGATTAGTGGCACGCTCTACGTCTGATGCCGTTATTTCAACGCAATCCTCGCCTGGAACATATTTTTGATCTCGCATAATTGATTCTAGTTTTTCCTTATATTTCCATTGTGCTCTTTCTATAGCTTCCTGAGCAGGTTCGGTATACCGAATGTTTTTTTTGTGTTCTCATCACTAGCGTCCGGGGAAACTGGTTCTTCCATCTTGTAACCACTTGTAAGATAAAACGACGCAGGTCTCTATACAATCCTACAAATTTTGAGCCAGACTATGTGCAAAAATATTGCTGAATCAGATGGTTATCGATGTAGACTACGATCTAAGCAATCTCGAAACAAATAACCATCTGAATTTATTCAATTAATATCCCGGACACTAGTGTGTTCTCATCTCATTTTCTCCGCTCCACAATCGTTAATCTGGCGACGATCAGAAAAACACCTACCGTAAGACCAATGCCAAATGCCAATATACCCTGCTGCTTGTCTAAGTTGCCGCCGCCTATACCTGCGATGGCGAGACAGACGTGCTCAAGAACATGGGCTGGTATAAACCATTTAGGCTTTGGCCTAGCAGTGACGGGAGAAGCCAACTCCATTGCGGAGGATTGAACATGATGCTGGGTAATTTCTCTGGGAAAGTTAGATGCTTTGGATGCATCACCAAGCCGAGTGGAACGACGGAACAATTCCTCTGAGAAATCTGACACAGTCTTTTTAGGTAGTGCTTAACGTGTAGTGATGAACTCTCTGGTGAACCTTTTTCTTCTTCGATGGGATCATCACACGACCACTCCATATAATGAGCATCTCCTTTTTTTGACCCCTCAACACTTGGATAGGTTCCTGGGAACCACTCCACCTTACTTGCCTCAATCCTCAGTTGAAGCTGATGTGGGTCCCCCCGTCACGGTACCGGCTGGGACATCACCTGTGTGATTCAATTGCCCTTATCTAGTGCCGCTAGCTGGAGCAGGTCGCGATGTGAGCCCGGTACCGGGCGTGGGTCGGATCGGATCCGCCGCCGCGTCAGACGTAAGTCTCGGCTCTTCCGCCTCTTGCAGCGTCACGATATTCGACTGCTTGCCGGATGCGGATGCGCTCGGATCGGAGTCGACGGGGAGAGCGGATGGGATCTCCTCGCCGTTGCCATCACGGGCCACTACCTTTTTCCTGCTGCCTCCCGCGCCGCCGGCGCGGGAGGCGCGTGTTTAGGGACATCCTGGTTCGGTTCTCCTTCCTAGGCAGGCCCGTCGTTGCCCGCTTGCGGCACGCCAGCGGGTGGTTTTCCTCCATGGATTCCGCCGGTGCGGCCCTTCACCCGTCCGGAATGGACTGAGAGGCTTTTTCGGCTTGGGGGAGAGGGGTCCGGGCACCGGGCACGAGAGCCGGGTCTGGTTCTGCGCTGGGTGTCGGTTCGGGTCGAGCTGGTACAGCCTGCTCTGTCGGTTTGGGTTCTTCTCGGGTCGATTGGGCGTCGGCGTCCATGATCGGGTCCGCAGACGCTTGGGTTTCCGGCAACCGGTCACCTTCAGACTCCGGGTCGGTGGCAGCGGCGGCAGGTGTCGGTGCGGGTCCATGCTTGCGGGTCGGTTGCCGGTGTTTGTCGGACGCACCAAGCCCGTTACCATTCGCTGTCTCCGGTGGTTTCTCGCCGGTCGCGTCGGCTTGCCCCCACGGTCTCCCTGACGCTGGTTGTCGTCCCGGCGTCCCTCACCACCCCTACGGCCGCGTCCGCGGCCGCCGCGGCGCGCTCTGCGCTCCCCGCTCTTGGGCTGGTCCAAAGCGTCCGCCGCCGCACCTTGGCCACCCGACTTGCGCCCGTCTTCGCCTCCCGTGGCCCGGCTGGAGGTAGATACCTTCGATGCCTGGTCCGGGCTGCGTTCAGGTCGGGCATCGGGGCGTTCGGGTTTGGCCGCGGATTCCCTGCGCCGCTGCGACTGTCCACCGCATCGGGGTACCCACGCGGGCTGCGGTTGAGGTGATACCTTAGATTCCGGTGTGGATGTTCCCTCTTCGCTGGTGCGCCCGGAGGCGACCAAGTTGGTCCAGATTCGCTTCAGGAGGCCATGGGCCGACCTTGTATCCCCTAGTATCTCCTCCCGGTTTTGCGTCGGGACGGGCGCAGTGGGAGTGAGCTGCTTGACCGCGGGTTCCTCCGTCCGACCGGCCTCGGTCCGGCGTGCAGGGCCCGGGGATTCGGCCTCTACGGCGGTTGCCATCTCATAGCTTGCCTGCTCCTTCGCCATCTTTCCCAAATCCTGGGTACGGATGCGCTCGATCCGGTAATCAGGCGTGTCCATGAGCTGGTTGGGCAGCAGGATGACGTCAACGCCCTGTCGCTGCTCGATCTCGAGGATGGTGCGGCGCTTCTCGTTGAGGAGAAAGGTGGCCACATCGACCGGCAGCTGGGCCAGGATGCGTTCCGTGTTCTCCTTCATCGTCTCTTCTTCGACGATGCGCAGGATCGATAAGGCCAGTGACTCCACGCCACGAATGGTGCCCTGACCGCGACAGCGCGGGCATACAAGCTGGCTCGATTCGCCGAGGGACGGGCGCTGGCGCTGGCGTGACATCTCCAGCAGGCCGAAGCGGGAGATACGGCCAAGCTGAACTCTGGCACGGTCCTGTTTGAGGGCCTCGCGCAGTCGGGTCTCCACCTCGCGTTGGTTGCGCGCGGGGGCCATGTCGATGAAGTCGATGACGAACAGGCCCCCGAGGTCACGCAGCCGCAGCTGGCGGGCGATCTCGTCCGCCGCCTCCAGATTGGTGTTCAGGGCCGTTTCCTCGATGCCCGCGCCCTTGGTGGCCCGCGCGGAGTTGATGTCGATGGAGGTCAGGGCCTCGGAGTGGTCGATGACGATGGAACCGCCGGAAGGGAGCTGAACCTCGCGCTGGAATGCGGATTCGATCTGGCTCTCGATCTGGTAACGAGTGAACAGCGGCACCTCGTCATCGTAGAGACGCAACTTCTTGAGGTTGGAGGGCATCACCTGGCGGATGAACTGCTCCGCCTTTTCGTACATCCGGCGGTCATCGACCACGATCTCGCCGATGTCGGTACGCAGGTGATCGCGGATGGAACGGATGATGACGTCGCTCTCCTGGTAAATCAGGAAGGGCGCCCCACGTTCCGTTGCCGATTGCTCGATGGCGTTCCAGAGCTGGACGAGGTAATCCAGGTCCCACTGCAGCTCTTCGACGTTTTTGCCGACACCGGCAGTACGCACGATCAGTCCCATGTCTTCCGGGATCTCGAGCTGGCCCATGGCCTCGCGCAGCTCCGTGCGCTCCTGACCCTCGATGCGGCGGGACACACCGCCGGCGCGCGGGTTGTTGGGCATCAGTACCAGGTAGCGGCCGGCGAGGGAGATGAAGGTGGTCAGTGCCGCGCCCTTGTTGCCGCGTTCCTCCTTGTCCACCTGCACCATGACCTCCTGGCCGTTGCGCAGCGCATCCTTGATGCTGACGCGAGTTCCGGGGGTGACGGCCTTCGGGTCGAAGTAGCCGCGGGCGATCTCTTTCAATGGCAGGAAGCCGTGGCGCTCGCTGCCGTAATTGACGAAAGCGGCCTCGAGGCTGGGCTCGATGCGGGTGATAATCCCTTTATAGATATTGGCCTTTTTTTGTTCCCGGCCCAGCGCTTCGATGTCGAGATTAAAGAGCTTTTGGCCATCGACGATCGCTACCCGCAACTCCTCCGGCTGAGTCGCGTTGATCAGCATTCTCTTCATGTATTTTTGAATTCCGCGATAGGGTGCAGGTCCGGGCGACAGACTACCGCGGCGCCGGTGGCACCTGTCTGTGTCCGCTACCTCGGGCCGTGCGGGCCCGACAGACCCACCCCGGCCCCGGATCGTGCCGGGGCACGCACCTTAAGATCTCTTCCGTCGCGGCCGGCCACAGTTGGGCGACGGCGTAAGTCGCTCCCCGCGACTTCGGGGGGCCGTGAAACCTAGGGTTTGCAGCAGGCGATGGCGTGTGCTCGAGCCATCTCAATGTACAATCCGCGTCCGCTCGCAACAGCCCTGAAAGGCGCAGACCACCTACCGCCGATGCGGGATGCGGGGGTAGGGCCGCGGGATGTCCGGGATGGTACCTGAGCTTTATGGAAATGCGGCGGATCTTTGGGTGAATGCCTTACCGCCGGCAGCCGTTGCCACTGCAAGCAACACAAGTTTTTAATACTATCAGTGAGCGACTATTGCTTCAATTTAAGTTGGGCAGGAAGACTAGGGGCTGTTGACATTCATCGCTCACGGTCCGATTGCGGCCCTTTTCCGCGCTGACTGCGTTGCGGCTCGTCAAAATAGGCCGGCTATTCTTCCTCGCCGCGCCTTGTCAGCACGAAAAAATTCCTCGCAACCGTCCTCGCTCAGATAAATGTCAACAGCCCCTAGGAAATACCGAGCAGTTTGTGGATCTGAAGGCTCAGCCGCCAGCAGGGATGATCCAGGCAGAAGGTCAATGCATCCCGCGTGTTTGCCTCCAGGTTCGGCCCGGCCATCGGCTGTAGGAAGAAGTAATCGAAGGCCAGCTGCTCGAAGCGCTCCGGCGGTGCCTCCGCTTGCGGGTAGACCAGCTTCAGCTCGTTGCCTGAGCGTACTGCCAGCTCTTCATTGGCCTTCGGACTGACGCAGACCCAGTCGAGACCCGGAGGGACCGGCCGGGTCCCGTTGGTCTCCACGGCAACCTCAAAGCCACGGACATGGAGTGCCGCGATCAGGTCTTGGTCGAGCTGCAGGAGGGGCTCGCCGCCGGTGCAGACGACGAAGGGGACGCTGGTTTCCCCGGTGCGGAGCGACGGCCAGGTCGCGGCAATCCGGTCCGCCAGCTTCGCAGCATTCCAGTAGCTGCCGCCGTGCGTACCGTCGGTGCCCCGAAAATCCGTGTCGCAGAACCGGCAACGGGCCGTGGATCTGTCCTGTTCCCGCCCCGTCCATAGGTTGCAGCCGGCAAAGCGACACAATACGGCTGCGCGGCCCGTGTTCGCACCCTCACCCTGGAGCGTATAGAAGATCTCCTTGACGGCGTAGTTCATGTGGGCAGCGCCGGATCCTGCTCGCCCCAGCACAGCAGGACCCCGCAGCCGGGGGTTTCCTGCAGGTCGATACGGTCGAGCTGGGGGAGCTCGGGCGCTACCTCTTCGCGCAACCACCGGACCAGGCTCGCCGGATCGACATCCTCGATACGCGGCAGCTCGTTGAGCAGTCGATGGTCGAGCTGCTTATAAACGGGCCGGAAGCGTTCTTTGACATCCCCATAGTCCATGACCCAACCCATGACCCGATCCAGGGGCGCGCTCAGGTGCAGCCGCACCAGGTAGCTGTGACCATGCAGGCGGCGCCCGGAAACGCCATCGGGCGCCCGGACCAGGCGCAGGGCGCTCTCGAATCGCTGCTCGGTCCAGATGCGGAAGCGCTGGCCGTCGTAGTGGCAGCCGGCGCAAGCGGTCTCATAGACGCTGATCCAGGACAAGGCTGGCAGGGTCGGCTTCAGGCGTTCCCACAGCCAGGCCGAGAAGAGCTCGCTGGTGGGGTTTGCGAGCCCCGGCAGGTCGTTGAGGCAGGCGGCGTGGAGTGTTCGGTGCAAGGGCGCCCAGGTATCGCCGAGCTGGTCGAAGTCGATGCCCATGCCGTCGCTTCCCAGATCCTGATCCGCATGCAGGATGACTTCGAATCCATGTCCGTGCATACGCCTGCACTTGTGGCCTGCCGGCACATTGGGCAGCTGGTGGACGGCCTCGAAACGGAAGCGGCGCCAGAGATGAGCATGGTCCGAACCGTCGAGGTCCACCCCCTGGTCGCGGGTACTCTGGATGCCTACCGCCTCGATGCCCGGTATCCGAAGATGCGCGCGCACCCAGCGAGCGAGGTTCTCGTCGGTGGGAACCGGCAGGTGCTCGTTGAGATCGCGGTAATCGAGATCCGCGACACAGCGTGCCAGGTGGTCTCTTAACGTACCCGTCTCGCCCCCTGGAAACGGCGCCCAGTCGGTCGGCAGCTCGGCCCGCATGCGGGCAAGGAAGCTGTGTCCATGCAGGCGTCGTGATCTGTGTCTTGCAGGGAGGATAGACACCCGTCTCGCCGCCTCGAACGAGGCGGCTGCTAGGTGCAGGAGACGCGCGGTCATGGTGCGGGACTGCCGCATCCGGCGAGCAAGGGGTCGGCGACCCTGGCCTCGTGAAAACCCTTGGCGCGCAGCCGACAGGCATCGCACCGGCGACAGGGGTGACCATCCGCACCCGGATCATAGCAGCTGCTGGTAAGGGCATAGTCCAGGCCCAGCTCCATGCCCTTACGGATGATCCGGGCCTTGGTAAGCCGGATCAAGGGGGTGTGGATCTCGATTGTCCGGCGTCCCTCGGTGCCTATCTTGGTGGCCAGGCTGGCCATGTGTTCGTAGGCCGCGATGTACTCGGGCCGACAATCGGGATAGCCGGAGTAGTCGAGGGCATTGACGCCGATGAAGATACCGCTCGCCTCCAGCACCTCCGCCCAGGCCAGGGCAAAGGACAGGAAGACAGTATTGCGCGCCGGGACATAGGTGACCGGGATGCCTGCCTCTGTCCGATCCGGACCCCGATCCTTCGGCACCGCCAGGTCACCGGTGAGGGCCGATCCACCGAAACGGCGCAGGTCGATGTCCAGAATAAGGTGCTCGGCCACCTCTAAGGTCTGCGCCACCCGCGTCGCGGACTCGAGCTCCACTTGGTGCCGCTGACCGTACCGGAAGGACAGGGCGTAGCACTCGAATCCCTCTGCTTTGGCAATAGCCAGGGTCGTCGTGGAGTCCAGCCCCCCACTGAGGAGAACCACCGCCTTGGTCATACATCCACCTGGTAGGGATGAATGATGAGTATTCATCATTCCGCACTCAGATCCCGCTGCCACCAGAATTGCTCCGCCAGCGGGGTGTGGTCGCCCCGGAACAGCTCCCGGTAGCCTTTCAGGAAAGGGCTGGCACCACGCTGCTTGAGACGCACCCTCGGGCACTCCTTCTCCGCCGTGGACAACCTTCCGGCGCGGTCCGGCTCGGTCAGCATCGGCAGGCCGTCCTCCTGATCGCAGAACGCATCCGGATTGAATAGCAACCGCCAGGCGCACGCAAACGACCCCTCGGGCTGCGCCTGGCAGAAGTGCACCCCAGTGATTTGGCCGCCGCGAACCATAACGCGCGCCTCATCAGCCATCATTCCGCATTCCGCATTCCGCATTTTTCAGCAGGCGAAACGCCTACGTTACTCTATAGGATAGAACGTCCGGGGACCACCCATCATCCGCAGGGCCACCAGGCCCCCCGGCCCTGAGCGTCCCAGGGTATTGAACTTCCGGCGATTACCACCATCTAACCAAATGCAGGCGCTCGTATGAGGTCTGCAGGTAACGCGGTTCGTAAGAACGCATTTCCGTCATATTGCTCATTGGGAGGGTATGTCCATGACCACTCTTGATTTTACCCCTCTGTTCCGTTCCGCAATCGGCTTCGACCGTCTGGCCTCTGCCTTGGAGTCGGCCTATCGGTCCGAAACCGGTGGTTATCCGCCCTATAACATCGAGGACACCGGTAACGACAGGTACCGCATCTCCATGGCGGTGGGCGGCTTCTCCGAGCAGGAGCTCGAGGTCCAGGTCAAGGAGAACGTGCTGAAGGTGTCCGGTGCTCACAAGGACGACGCGAAGGAGAAGGAACGTCGCTTCCTGTACCGCGGCATTGCCACCCGCAATTTTGAGCGCCAGTTCCATCTGGCCGATTATGTGAAGGTGGTGGACGCGCGGATCGAGGACGGCTTGCTGCACATCGATCTGGCGCGTGAGATCCCCGAGGCTATGAAGCCGCGTAAGATCGAGATCCGCACCACCGGCGGCAGCCTGCTCGAGGGCAAGGTCGATAAGGCAGCGTAACACCGCTCCGTAAGGCGGAAAAAGGCCGGGGCCGAGCCTGGCCTTTTGCGTTTGCGGGTGGTTCGCCGTAAGGAATCCCTTTACCCGGCATCATCAGGGGCGTCCCGGTGCCAGTCCGTAGTCCGCTGCCACTGATGGGCGATGGTCAACAGGCGTGCCTCATCCCAATAGTTCCCGATGAGCTGCAGACCCACGGGGAGTCCCGCGCTGAACCCGGCGGGGATGGACATGCCGGGAAGACCGGCGAGATTGAGGGAGAGGGTATAAATATCGCCTAGGTACATCCGCACCGGGTCATCGGTCTTGGTGCCCAGGGGGAAGGCGGGGGTCGGAACCACCGGGCCCATGATAACATCGACCTTTTCGAACGCCCGACGGAAGTCGTCGGCGATCAGGCGGCGGATCTTCTGCGCCTTCAGATAATAGGCGTCATAGTAGCCGGCGGAGAGGGCATAGGTACCGATCATGATGCGCCGTTTGATCTCGGCACCAAAGCCCTCCGAGCGGGAGCGCCGGTAGAGGTCCGTCAGGTCGGCGGGGGCTTGGCAGCGGTGCCCGAAGCGCACTCCATCGTAGCGAGCCAGGTTGGAGGATGCCTCGGACATGGCCAGCACATAGTAGCCGGCGATGCACAGGGGGCTGTGGGGTAGCCGGATCTGCTCGACCCGCGCGCCCATCACCTCGAGTTGGCTCAAGGCGTCCGTGACAACGGCTTCGACCCCTGGGTCCAGGCCCGCCCCGAGCCATTCTTCCGGGACCCCGATGCGCAGTCCGGTAATGTCTGCGTCCAAGCCGGCCCGATAGTCCGGCACGGGCCGCTCGACGCTGGTGGAATCCCTAGGATCGAACCCGGCCATCGCCTGCAGGATCAGGGCGCAGTCTTCCGCAGTGCAGGCGATGACGCCGCCCTGGTCGAGGGACGAGCCGTAGGCAATCATGCCGTAGCGCGATACCCGCCCATAGGTGGGTTTGATGCCGGTAACCCCGCAGAACGAGGCCGGTTGCCGGATGGAGCCCCCGGTGTCGGTGCCGGTAGCCGCCGCGCACAGACGCGCGGCCACCGCCGCCGCCGAGCCACCGGAGGAGCCTCCGGGGACCCGTTGCCAGTCCCAGGGGTTCTTCACCGGTCCGTAGAAGCTGGTCTCGTTGGAGGAGCCCATGGCGAACTCGTCCATGTTGGTCTTGCCGAGCACCACGACCCCGGCCTGTTCCAGTCGCTCCACTAGGGTGGCGTCGTAGGGGGCGACGAAGCTGTCCAGCATGCGCGAGCCGCAACTGGTCTTGATCCCTTTGGTGCAAAAGATGTCCTTGTGGGCGATGGGGATGCCGGTGAGCGGACCGCCCTCACCCCGTCCCAGCTGCGCATCCGCGCGCCCCGCCGCCGCCAAGGCGCCCTCGGCATCGACGCTGATGTAGCTGTTGAGGTGCGGATCCAGGCGCTCTATCCGGACCAGATAGCGATGGGTAAGCTCGGTGCTCGTAAGCATGCCGCGGCGCAGACAGGCCGCCAGCTCGGCGATGGTTTCGTGGTGCATGAGATGAAGGCCGGGCAAAGAGTACTGCCGCCTTAATCTGATTTACCAAGTAGGCGAGGTCAAGGGCGACCTGATCGGATTGGCGGCGGAACGCGGTCCTAAGGCGTTTCAGGGGTGCTGTAAGGGTTGATTATGACGCAAAGTAGCAGCTGCGACGAGCTTCCTCGGCTTGAGTACCCTTCAGTGCCGAAGTCGGCCGGAGTACTATGTCCAATCGACCATTGGGGCAAGACATCACCTTACGCCCGCTCTTCTATCCATGCGGCCTGAATGGCTTCCAGGATCTTCTCACCGGAATGGGTCGGATCATCGTCGAATCCTTCGAGGGCCAGGGTCCAATCCCGCAGGTCCACGAAGTTCACATAGTGCGGGTCCGCGTCGGGGTGCGCCTCATCGAGTGCGATTGCTATCTCGATAGTGTCGGTCCATTTCGAGCCCATGAGATTTCCTCCTGGTACACCATTTCTACTCAGCCTGATCGACTCCACGACTAGTCTAGGGTCTGTTGACATTTAACATACCTGCGGGCGCGGGGAACACGAACCACGAATGGACACGAATTCACATGAATGAGGGTTCGTGTCCATTCGTGGTTCCATTGCGTTTGAAATCAGTCGCTCAGGTTTATATGTCAACACGCCCTAGTACAGAAGAGCTAAAACCCTGATACCACCCTTGCAGTCAGGCAGTTAAAACAAGCCCTGTTACAAATGGTACTACGATTTCCGCTGTGTTGCACTAGTTCAACCTTGCTTCGACCGCAATGAGGCTCAAGAAGGGCCTGGGTTGCAGGGCAACTCCATTAAGTTACGAATCACTCGAATCCTCGCGAATCGATTCGCGGAAATTCGCGTGATTCCTTGATGGCATTGGGTTGCAGGGACATGGAATCGACTCCGATATCAGGGCGAGTGCGTGTAAGCGGTTCGAGCGTTTCAGCCGAGCATGTGCTGTATCTCGACTAGGTGTCGCAGCAATCCGGCCACCTGGTCGGTGTCTCGTAGCCGGTAGAGGGCACCGCTGGGCTGCGGTCGGTCCGATACCAGGATTCCCAGGCCACGACCGCGCACGGAGTGAAAGGCGGCTTCGTCGGTCACATCGTCGCCCACATAGATGGGCATGACTTCCGGGCCGTCCAGCCCCAGTTCCGATAACAACCAGCGTACCGCTCTGCCCTTATCCCAGTCGATATCCGGCAGCAGCTCGAGCACCTCTTTTCCGCCCGTCAGGTGCAGGCGCGGAAAGCGTGCCTGTACGTGCTCGACAGTGGATGTCACTGGGTCCGGGTCCTGGCTGGCCGGCCGGCGGTAATGGACGACAATAGCGAAACGCTTGCGCGTCAGGCGCACTCCGGGAATGGCCTGCAGCGCTGCGGTCAGGTCCAGTGTCGCCCGGTCCAGATCGTCCAGGGCATCGATGCCCTCGGGGAGCTCCAAGTGCAAATCCGGACCCCGGATCTCCAGGCCATGACTGCCCGCATATGTGATCTCTTCGAGCCCCACCAGCTCGGACACCTCATCCAGACCGCGGCCACTGACCACCACGACCGGCATCACCTGGGCGGCACTGTGTAGAATCAGTCGCATCTCCTCGGAGAGCCGGGCATTCTCCGGCCGATCCCGGATGGGAGCCAGGCTCCCACCATAATCGAGAAACAACGCCGGACATTTCCCCACGAGCTGCTGCGAGACCCAGTTCATATCCGTCAAGGGCCTGGGGGACGCAAGCCCATTGTCGGCATCGCTGCCTTCGACATCAACTCGGCATAGATCCCGGACCACGAAGCCGGCACCATGCTCCCGCATCTTCTGCCCCCACCCCCCATGGTCGACGCCGACGATAAGGGCAAAACGACCCCGCTTGCCGGCGGTAATCCCGACCACGGTGTCTTCGAACACGGCCATCCTAGTAGGCACCACGCCCAGACGGCGCGCGGCTTCCCAGAAGGTATCCGGGTCCGGCTTGCTGTCCAGATCGAGACGCTCGGCCTCTATGCCGTCGATGCGCGTGTCGAACAGGTCGGCGATCCCAGCCCGTTCCAAGACCAAATCGCAGTGCTTACTCGCGGAAGCCACGGCCGTCTTGATGCCCGCCTTACGCAGGCTGTGGATAAGGGCAATGGCGCAACCGTAGGCTGCTACGCCCTCGCCCTCGACGATCTGGTTGAAGATCCGGTTCTTGCGGTTTCCGAGACCGCAAATGGTCTCCCACTCCGGCGGGTCGTCGGGTTCACCCCTGGGCAGGTCGATGTGGCGGGCCAGAAGAAAGTGCTTGATGGCCTGATAGCGAGGTCTACCGTCGACGTAGCGCCGATAGTCGTGGGCGATATCGAAGTATCGGTAGTCCTCTCCCTCCTGGGAGGAACGTTCGCGCAGATAGGCGTCGAACAGGCGCTTCCAGGCATTGGCCTGGAGCTTGGCGATCTGGGTGACGACACCATCCAGGTTAAAGATCGCGGCATCGATCTTCCCCGGCGAGATAGTGAGCTCAGGTGCACGCATAACCTGGGCCCTTGTAGTCCGGCCGTTTCATTGGGGTCGTAATCTTAATATGTAGTGGTCGTGTGATGATCCCATCGAAGAAGAAAAAGCTTCACCAGAGAGTTCATCACTACACGTTAAGCACCACCGTAATCGAGAAGCTGTCTAGTTTGTAAAGATTCGGGTCCCTCACGGCCACACCCCCAGGCAGACCCGAGTCAGATTTGTTCCTGCTGGCGCGTGGGAGAACCATAAAGCTTCTCTGACCCAGCGCATCCGTGATTATAGATTTCCGTAGACGGTCTCAATAAACCTCGTTTTCGACAAGGTCTCAGGGATCTGATCGGTGTGGAGTAGGGTCTTCGTGTAGCCGAGTGCCACCTTCGCCTCCGGGTCGGCGCTGCCGAGGCTGCCGCCATAGCCATCGTGGTCGAAGGCCCTCGGATTAGGGCCAAAGTACATGCTCTGGTCCTTTCTTCCCGTATTCAGCTGATAGGCCCCCGCGCGCGGGGTCTCTTGCGGGGGGATGGCAGTGTTCAGTTGGTACAGGACATCCGGAAGGTCGGTACGCTGCGATAAGACCCGCTCCAGATGCGCCTCTGACACCAGACGGCACCCGTCCACCTCCCCCACCAGCGCCGCGTAGTGTCTCGCCAGTGCCCGTGCGGTGGTACTCATATTGGCGGCGGCCACTTGGGCGGATCGGACCTCCGGACGATTCAGGGCCTCGGTTATGTCCGGGGGCACGCACCGGAGGGCCAGGGGGTCGATCTCAGGAGGCTCGCCGCTGGGCGGCTTCTCGAAGAGTGTCACCATCCGGCCGTGCTCGGAGGTTGGCGTACCCAGGTACATCTCGCCACCCATGCGCAGAGGCTCGACGATCTCTTCCGCTACCACCTCGCCAAGGCTCAGTCCGAGGCCGCGCACGATGCCTTCGGCGATCTAGCCGAAGCTCAGGCCGTGGTAGCAGACCGTAGAACCGGGCGGAAAGATCGGCTCGAGGCGTGCCACCTCGGCCACACACAGCTCCAAGTCCGCCCAGATCTCGGCGGTGGACTTACCCTCGACCTGCACGCTCTGGGGAATCCCGGCCAGGTGATTAAGCGCTTGGGCAACGGAAACCGATCCCTTGCCGGCGTGAGCAAACTCAGACCAATACTCGGCGACGGGCCGCCCGTAGTCGATCAGCCCGCGCTCGGCTAGGATGTGCACGGCACCGGCGACTACCCCCTTGGTGCAGCTGAAGGTGGTGAACAGGGTGTCTTCGGAGATCGGGGTCTTACGATCTTGTGATCGCCATCCCGCGACACAGTCCGCCGCCAGCTGACCGTCGACGTAGACGGCGGCCTGCAACCCCAGCTCTTCACCGGACTCCACCAGCTCATCCAATAACGCCTGCACGGCACGCTGCAAATCTGCCATCGAATTTCTCCGCTGGCTCTTTCAATGATGGCAAACTAGTTGCAACCGATTTTTGTTGATTCACGTTTTCCTTTGCGGAAAAAAAGAATTCCAAATGAGGAACCAAACCGGTGTTATCGGCATTTTGGCACTGCTGTAGCAGGTCCGGAACCTAGCACCCCGTTTCATTAAAATTTGGGTAGTGCTTAACGTGTAGTGATGAACTCTCTGGTGAATCTTTTTCTTCTTCGATGGGATCATCACACGACCACTACATATTAAGCATTACCCAAATTTTCTGTTAAAACCATCCTTGTCATCCCAAGCGTAGCGAGAGATCTTCGGCTTGGCAAAAGTCCTCAGCGCCCAGGATTTCTCGCTACGCTCGAAATGACAACCAGCAAAATCGGATGAAATGGTCTACTAGGGTAAAGACGCCGGGATCGAAAACTGACCGCCGTTGACCCAGAAATGGACCAGAATACTGGCGGCGTAGCCGAGTGCGATGACCGGTGTCCACCGCAGATGGCTGAAGAAGGTATACATGCCACGTGCCTGTCCCATCAGGGCCACGCCCGCGGCCGAGCCGATGGAGAGCATGCTGCCGCCCACCCCGGCGGTCAGGGTCACCAGCAGCCACTGACCCATGGACATATCGGGTTGCATCGTCAGGACCGCGAACATGACGGGAATATTGTCCACGATCGCGGACAGAATACCCACCATCACATTGGCCGTCGTGGCCCCCCATTCCCCATACATCGCCTCCGACGTCATCGCCAGATAGCCGATGAAGCCCAATCCGCCGACACAGAGGATGACCCCGTAGAAGAACATCAAGGTATCCCATTCGGCACGGGCGATGTTCTTGAAGACATCGAAGGGCATTATGTCACCGATCTCAAGCTGATTGGAATCGGTCTTGCGCCGTTCGTAGGCGGTCTTCCGGTCAAAGGTCTTCGCCAAGTAATACCCGAACAACTTGAGGTAAGCTAAACCGGTCATCATCCCTACCACGGGCGGTAAATGGAGAAAATTGTGGAAGCTGACGGCGGTGGCGATGGTGCAGAGAAATAGAAAGATGACCCGTTTCGCCCCCCGCTTCATGGTAACGACTTCACCGGAGGCCACCGGTCGCGTAGCGGGTACCGCAAAGTGCATGACGGCAGCCGGGACTACCCAGTTGACCACAGAGGGAATGAACAATAAGAAAAAGGTCCAAAAATCGACGATCCCCTTCTGCCATACCATCAGCGTGGTGATGTCGCCGAAGGGACTGAATGCACCGCCGGCATTTGCCGCCACGATGATATTGATGCAGGCAATGGAAATGAAACGCGGATTGTCCCGACCGACCGCCAACACCACCGCGCACATGAGCAGTGCCGTGGTCAGGTTGTCGGCCACCGGCGAGATGAAAAAGGCGAGCACTCCCGTGAGCCAGAAGAGCTTACGGTAGGAAAAACCGGACCGTACCAGCCAGGCGCGCATGGAATCGAACACCAGCCGCTCATCCATGGAGTTGATATAGGTCATGGCCACGAGCAGGAATAGAAACAGTTCGGAATACTCCAGGATATTATGCCGAACCGCCTGTTCCGCGGCGTGGGGCAAGCCATGGTTCGCGTAGACGAAGGCGATCATGGCCCAAATAATGCCGGCCGCAAACAGTACCGGCTTGGACTTACGCAGGTGGGTGAACTCCTCAGCCATCACGAAGCCGTAGGCCACGACGAAAATTACCAAGGCCGTGAAACCCACCAGGTGATTGGTAAGATCCAGCCGTTCCCCACCACCGGCAGCGGCCGAAGCGACCTCGGGAAATGCACCGATCAGAGCCGTAAGCGGCAGCATGGCGATCAGAATCTTCTTCACATCCCCCCCCCCCTTATATAATCTAATTTTGGTAGTGCTTAAATATGTAGTGGTCGTGTGATGATTCCATCGAAGAAGAAAAAGGTTCCATCGAAGAAGAAAAAGGTTCACCAGAGAGTTCATCACTACACGTTAAGCACTACCTATTTTTGTATTAGGGGCGAAAGTATCCCCTTGTTCAAACGGTTATCCGGTTGGACACAACAGAGCATCCCGACCTCACACGAACACCCTGAAGTCCCCAAAGTGCCTCTTCATCGGTCATCCGGAGGGATCGAAGAGGCCTCCGGCGGTTCACCCGGACCCGTCCCAAGGCTGCGCAGGATTCGCGGCCGGTAACGTTCATCCAAGGGCTTGGCGCGAATGAATCCGACCAGACAGGTCAGCGCGGCGGCGAGCCCACCCACGCCGGTTATGACGCTCACTAGCTGCGTATACGCGGGGGCCAGGCGTACGACGAAAGCACCCGCCACCGCCCCACCGACCAATGCCGCCAAGGGTACCAGATAGGCAAGGACCGATGCCTCCAGCAAAGCGACTTCCGGCAACCCGATGATCACGCGCTCGCCGGGTCTGGCTCCGATAGGGTTAGAGGCCTGCAGCAGCAACCGCTCGGGGCCGAAGTAGCGGGCTAGCAGCGAGGTGCCGCAGGCACCCTTGACGGCACAACCCCCGCAGCTGCTGCGAACTTGCCCCGCCACCTCGGCCAGATCACCCTGCACCGAGACCACGATCCCCGTCTCCTCGATCACCGCCGCCTCCCGTGAACGTGTCGGATACCCGCAAGCACCATCTCCACCGTCTCCAGAGGCACCTCGCCGATGACCGTCACCTGATGATCGGATACCCGTTTGCCGACGGCGTGGACGGCGCCGATACGCGTACCACCCTCCAGGACCTCCCGTGGACTGCCCTCGACATAGACGGAGAGCGATGCCAAGCCGTCCGAAAGCACGAAATGATCGACCGGTTGCTCACCGCTATCACGCCAATCGGCGTGCATCACCAGGACGAAACCGGGGGGAAGGGCGTCGAACCGCCACGACAGCAGGTCGGGAATCGGACGCTTGGTCCTATACCCGGATTGCGGCAGCACCGGACCGACGCCGGACACCGGCCCCTGCGACGGCAACAGATTTAGCGAGGTGAACATGACCTGTTCGATGGGGGTGGTCTGCTGTCCCATCAGATCGGACTTGAGCGGCAACCCGCTCTCCCGATCCAGGTAGAAGCGATATCCATAGCGTAGACGGTCCCGGGGTATGACCCCTACCACTTGCGTATACCTGCCCGCCACTCGGGCGGCGCCTAGGGGGTGGACCCCGTAGTAATTCCTCAGCACCCTGGGATCCAGCCTTGCCGGGTGGAGCATCTCCCTCCCCACGCGGGAACCTGGCACCGAAATGGGACGGGAAGCGGACAATTCGCAGGTAACCTTGCCCTTCTCCCTGGTCAGGGTACGCACTGGCCCGTTGAGGGAAACCAGATGCTCCCGCACCTGCCCGTCCTCGACCCGGTGTATAACCCGCAGTGACTCGAGCCGGTTGTCGTGCAGATAGACAACCGTGCCCTCGTAGCTCAGGGAACGCAGTGCATTGGCCATCCGCGCGAGCTGTTCGGTAGATCCCGGCCCCGCAACAGCCGCCTGGGCGAACCAGAGTAGCACCAACGATTGAGCGAGCAGAGTCTTCACGGGAGAGTGAGCTAGATGTCAACACGACCTAGCGGCGTGTTTCATAGCCGACCAGCGTCGCATAGGGCAGGAAACCTTTCATATGGGATACCGGCGATTGTTCCTGGTGATGCACCAAAAACCGGTCCAGCTTGCTCTCCAGGGCCGGTTCATTGACATGCCAACGCTTAGCGGGACCGGAAAGCCGGAATTGTTCCGGCATGAATGAAGCGGCATAGCGGCTCGGGGTAAGTTCGACGTCGGGCCCGAGATGGAAGAGCCTGGGCACGGCAACGATAGCGGCAACGGCAGCAACGGCGGTCAATACGGCGCCGACCAAGGGTCCGATACGAAAGGCCCGACGCCGGTACGCCGCCGGCCGCTGAAGTGGAATCGGCTCCACGGCAATGCGTTCGCTTACGCGGGCCGCTATCAGACGATATTCGGAGCGCACCTGCTCCGACCTCAAGGCGGCGCCGATCAGATGATAATTCTCCCAGGCTGCTCTCAGCCGCCCGTTCGATGCGAGCGCGGACACGGTCGTATGCACCAGCGCCGGAGCGACTTCACCATCCACAAGGGCCGAGAGGTGCTGTCTTTGCTGTTTACTCATCATTAATTTGTTTGGGTCTCATGGATCCAGCAAGGGATTCAGGTGCCTGTCGATCGCCTCGCGGGCACGAAAGATACGCGAACGTATAGTGCCGATGGGGCAGTCCATCGCGTTCGCGATTTCCTCATAGCTCAGGCCCTCGAGCTCGCGCAGCACGATCGCCGTCCGCAGGTCTTCCGGTAGCTCATCGAGCGCGCCCTGTACCTTCTTCGCTATCTCCATGCTCAGCAAATGGTGCTCCGGTGTACCCAGCTCCTGCAGGCATCTGCCTATCTCCATCCGTTCAGCCACCTCCGCCTCTACATCATCTCCGGGAGGACGGCGCCCCTGAGCGACCAGATAATTCTTCACCGTGTTGATCGCAATGCGATACCACCAGGTATAGAAGGCACTTTCGCCACGGAACCCCGGCAACGCCCGATAGGCCTTCAGAAACACCTCCTGGGCGACGTCCACAACCTCGCTGGGATCGCGGATATAACGGGAAATGAGGCTCGCGACCTTTTGCTGATACTTGATCACCAACAGATCGAATGCGCTCCGATCCCTTTCCTGTACCCTGGCTACCAACTCCTGGTCGGACTGTCGCTCAGACATGGAGCCGAAATTCCCTGGCCAACGTACCGGAATCCGATGGCATTGACAGTTCTCTGAAACGAAAGTTCTCGGCCCTCGACTGCGTGGATTGGAAAATCCCATCGAGGGAAGGGTCTTTCAAGGTCTGGCCAGCTAAAACAGTCGCTCCGAACCAACACCCGGTGCAGTTTATAGTGAGAGCGGCATTTTTGCACCTGCCCATAGAAGAGGGTGTCGCAAAAGCCCATCCGTGGGGCGTAGCGCAGGGCAACCGAATGATCATTAGATAGAAAGCAAAAGGTTACAAAGGTTGGTCAAAGCCGGGAGCGCCGCCATCTTGGCGGCAAATGGTTTCCGACGTCCAAAGATAGGTAGTGCTTAATATGTAGTGATCGCAAGTTTGGCAGTAATCTCAGCATTATAATTGTGAATGGATCCATTTTTTGTGGTATCCTTTGAATTGTAGGTTGGACATTCCATTATGTTTTTCTTAACTGTTAACTCATGCTCATTCAGGCTCCCTGAATTCTAACTCATACCCTGACATGTTGATAGCTAATGTATGCATATCATAGCCTCACACTACCCGCTCCGCGGATAGATTGAAGAAGAAAATGGTTCAGAAAAAATTTATCACTATATGTTAAGCACTACCGAAAAAGGTTCACCAGAGAGTTCATCACTACACGTTAAGCACTACCAGATAAAGATGCGGTGAGGTCAGGGGCCTGTCTGTCGCAGGCAACCGAACCGCGCCGGTTTTAGTAACATCCACCCCCATGAGCAACATCCTTCGCTACGATGTCCTGATCGTCGGAAGCGGGGCGGCGGGCTTAAGCCTCACCCTGAAGTTGCACGCGGATATCTCTATCGCGGTGATTTCCAAGAGCGCGCTGCACGAGGGCAATACCTACTACGCCCAGGGCGGCATTTCCGCCGTGCTGGACCCCAACGATTCGGTGGACTCCCACATCCGGGACACCCTCCGGGTCGGTGGCACCCTGTGCGATCCCGAGGTGGTTCGCCTGGTCGTGGAGCGCGGACCGCAGGAAATCCGCTGGCTGCTCCAACAGGGGGTGAGCTTCACCCGCGATACCCAAGAGAAAGACCCCAGCAGTTACCACCTCACCCGTGAAGGAGGACACAGCCACCGCCGCGTCATCCATACGGCAGACGCCACTGGTAAGGAAATCACGGGCACCCTGGCAGCCCGCATCCGCGAGCGCGGCAACGTCCACCTCTACGAAGACCACAACGCGGTGGATCTGATTACCACCCGCAAGCTGGGCCTCGAGGACAATCGTTGTATCGGCGCCTATGTGCTGGACCGGTGCTCGGGACAGGTCGTCACCCTGGTCGCACGCTGCGTGGTCCTGGCGACCGGCGGCGCCAGTAAGGTCTACCTCTACACCAGCAACCCCGACGTCGCTACCGGCGACGGCATCGCCATGGCCTGGCGCGCCGGCTGCCGGGTCGCCAACCTGGAGTTCATACAGTTTCATCCTACCTGCCTGTACCACCCCGAGGCCAAATCCTTTCTCATCAGCGAGGCCCTGCGCGGCGAAGGGGCCCGTCTGCTGCTACCCGACGGCGAACGTTTCATGCCGCGTTTTGACGAGCGGGCAGAACTGGCCCCGCGGGACATCGTCGCCCGCGCCATCGACCATGAGATGAAGCGCCTCGGCAGCGAGTGCCTGTACCTGGATATCTCCCACCGGACCGGCGCATTCATCGAGCAGCACTTCCCCACAATCCTCGAACGCTGTCTGCAACTCGGGATGGATATCACCCGCGAGCCGATCCCCGTAGTGCCAGCCGCCCACTACACCTGCGGCGGCATCTTGGTGGACAGGCAGGCCCATACCGACCTGCCCGGACTCTATGCCGTCGGCGAGACCGCCTATACCGGACTGCACGGGGCCAACCGCATGGCCAGCAACTCCCTGTTGGAATGTCTGGTATACAGCGAGCTGGCGGCACGGGACATCGCAGAGCGCATGGCAGGATCGGCACCACCCCGAGATGTACCCCCTTGGGATGAGAGCCGGGTCACGGAACCCGATGAAGAGATCGTGGTCGCCCACAACTGGGAGGAGCTGCGCCGTTTCATGTGGGACTACGTCGGTATCGTCCGCACCAACAAGCGCCTGCGGCGGGCCAAACGCCAAGTAGACCTTCTGCGCCAGGAGATCATCGAGTATTACAGCAACTTCCGCGTCGGCAACGACCTGCTGGAGCTGCGCAACCTGGTGGAAGTAGCGGACCTGATTATCTGCTCCGCGCAAAGCCGGTGCGAGAGCCGCGGCCTGCACTACAACCTCGACTTTCCCGACGAGGACGCATCCCAGTGCGCACCCACCATCCTGATCCCCGACGGCTACCGCCCAATGAGTGATGAGTGATGAATGCGGAATGAGGATGGGAGAGCCGAGTATAGGGCACTTTGAAAAATCCGATTGGGTCTAGATAACTTTAGAGCGGGTTTTCTTTCAGTAGAGTAAGTATTCTATCAGAGAGATCTTCCGCTCGGTGATTAGATCTGAATTCACATTCCTTGAGGTGTAAAAGGAAGGTTTGCTGGGGGACACCATTGAATTTTGCA
>Ga0126332_10000244_pt1 | contig 21127 bp, 21 predicted proteins | sample InaspJWI42metaG_FD_94482 | JGI IMG/M metagenome (GOLD analysis project Ga0126332, IMG submission 94482) | Marine gutless worms symbiont microbial communities from Oahu, Hawaii - Inanidrilus sp. 2 OAHU.JWI-42 metaG | ecosystem: Host-associated > Annelida > Digestive system > Unclassified...
AAGAATATCCAAAAAATTATAAAAAAATCGAAATTTGAAACTTAAACCCGAAAGCCTGTAAAAAAAGCAGAGCTAAAGCTACCGCGAAGCGGTTTCGTACATCCAGCATTATATGCAGGCTGATCATTGCGATCATTCCCAGAGCGGCCAGGGCAAAAAACGGCGAACGCCATCCAAATCGATCAATGAGAAAGCCCATCAGGGGGATGCCAAGCAAAAAGCTCCCGGCCCAGCTGATTTCGAGAACACCGATAACCAGGCCCCGCCGTTCAAATGAAATCCGCTCACCGGCATAAGCTTGCACCGCCGGATCAAACATGTTTTTCCCGATTCCGGCCACAAAAAAGGCGGCCAGGATTACGGCATAATAGGGCAGGATACCGGCGGTGAACATTGCGATGACCAGCATTACCATGCCGATCATCATCATCAGCCGATAGCCGAATCGATCAGCCAGCGGCCCGACAAAAATGCCCATTACACCGGTTGCCTGATTGACAGCAATCATCGAGGTGATCGCGGTAAGCGGGACCCCTAATCCCCGGCTCAGCACGGGAGCAAACGGATATACAAAACGACGGGACGTGTTGAGCAAAATCCGGCATATTGTGGCAACAATAACGCGGCCGATCATTTTCCGAGTAGAAACATCGGCATCTGGTCCAGCGGCGATCCGGGCCATAGGTGTGCTCCTGAAAAATTCTGAATCATTGATACCGTTTTATCCAATTATTATATCCGGCTTAGGTAACTTGTTCCGCGGTTTACCAGAGTACGTACCTCAGATCAAGTTCCGAAACCGGCGCGCCTTCCGGCTATTTTCACACTGCTGTGAAGCGCCATTGACTTTTTTAGAGCAAGGCTTAGGTTTTCCGTATGCCCGGCAGCGGGAGCTTGGATAAATTTCATCCGCAGGATCTCGCTGCTCATCGGTGTGATTCAACTACCGACCGGCAGCGTCCGGTCGTGTTTGACAATAATGAACTGCCCCGCTGCAAGCAACGGGGTATCAATCGGAATATTATATTCGCACCAAGGGGCGGGAAAAAAACCTTTACCCGCCTCCGGCGGATTAACGCTTCTCCGGACTATTCAGAGGAGGTGACGCAATGGCCAGTTCAAGTTCTAAAAACTCTTCAAAGTGCTGTTCGATGGAAAAGCCACGTTTAATGGAAGAGCTGCGAAAATGCGATATGTGTGCTACCAGCTACGAAGAGTTTCATCGTTGCTATCGGAAGGCAGCCCGTGACAGCGGTAAACGTGCCAGATCGTGCATGCTCGGGTAGTTAAGGTTGCCGCAGAAAAACCACTGTACAAAAGCTATACACAGCCCGGGGGAAAACCCGGGCTTTTTAATAATAAATCCGAGCCCCTCAGGCCCCGTCTTCGCCAGGCTACGCCGCGGCAAGACCCGGCTTTCCAGGCTACGAAATACTGATGAAAATATCTCTGCCCCATAACGTGTTTGACCTGCCTGATTTGCGGGACCGTCAGAATGTTTTCGACGATCGAATCCGGGCTGGTGAATGCCTGGCTGGTATGCTTGAAACCCACGGCAAGTTGGATGGCACTGTGTTTGGAATTCCAGCCGGGGGCGTGCCGGTCGCAGCGGCCATCGCCAGCCGGCTCAAACTTGCGTTTGATGTGGCGGTCGTAAGCAAAATCACGCTTCCCTGGGATGCCGAAGCCGGATACGGGGCGGTTGCATTTGACGGTACCCTGCGGCTGAATGACTTGTTACTGGGCCAACTGAGCTTAAGTGAAGTGCAGATACAAGAGGGTATAGGCAAAACCCGCGCCAAGGTATCGAATAGAGTCAAAAATCTGCGAGGCGCAAGACCCTTTCCGGATCTCAAGCAGCAGACGGTCTTTGTGGTGGATGATGGGTTGGCATCCGGTTTTACTATGCAGGTGGCTATCGAAGCCTTACGAAAAGCCGACGCGCAGCATATTATCGTGGCGGTACCTACCGGGCATGAGAATGCCATACGCCGACTATCCGCCCAGGTCGAGGCATTGTGCTGCCCTAATATCAGAGGCGGCCGGTATTTTGCTGTTGCCGATGCCTACCGGCGATGGGCTGATGTGGATGAAAAAGAGGCATTTAAACTTGTCACGCAACTGATAAATGATTGAGCGATCTTCGGCAAACTGAAGCCGTCTGAAATGATTAAAATAAAGCGCCCGTCACGGGCGGAAGGGGACCTTTTGCGATTGAAAATAATCACACACATGTTGTTCCGGATGCATTAATCTGTTAGAATGAAAAAATTCTCTGAGAAAAGGAATCATCCTCCGCAGCCTATAGCAGCACCGTTGGAGTAAATTGTAGCATTATAGGATAGTTATATATGTCAACCAGAATTCAGATCATCGGCGCTATTCTAATGGCGGTGCTATACATACCTGCTCACACACACGGCATGGTCACGGAACGGGTCCCGGATACCATGATCGGTGAGCTGAATTACCTGCTCTCGTTGGTCGGCAATACAAAAATACAGCAACCGTTTAGGCCGGAGCACATCAAACATGTACTCGATTTTGTGGCTTCACCGGCAAAAGCCGACATCCGGTATCATGCCGGCAAAATCAAAGGCGCCCCTTCCGCCTATTATGAATTTGATGTCCGACGCAATCTGACCCAGGTTCTGAAACTGGCGTATCACCCAGAAATTCCGTCTGTTATCACATCTCCTGCCACCATTCGATTGGGTCGCTGGAAGAAAATCAACGGCAGCAACGCACCGCTTCCGAATTTGTGGGAACTGCTCCCGAATCTCAAAAGCCCGTTTCTGCTCACTGGTGTCGAATATCTCGTAAACTCTCCGGACACGTATTCCGGCGCTTATTACGATTATGATCTGGATCGAACCCTGATCTTATTCAAACACAAAGGTCGTAATGTTTTTATATCCCTGTCCAAACAAAGAGGCCTTTCCGGAGTCGGCAAAAAAGGCCTGATCATCGGACCGGATGAAAACTGGGATTACATATACTCCGGTCGGCCCGGGGTAACCATGGCCGGGCTCGGATGGGTCCGCTCATACATGTACGATTCCTATTCCATCGCCTTCTATTATGAGCTCGATGCAGCCAATCCTCTGATGCGATTTGCAGTTTTTAAATGGGTCAGAGCCGGATATAAGAAGGTAAATTTTGTGCGGACGGCCGACATATACAACGGCGCGATTCGTTTTTCCAACGTGTTCAAAGAAGTCCTCGAAAGTCCCGATCTGCCGGATACCGCGGAGCTGGTGCAAGCCTGCACGGATATCCAAAATCTTTCAAATGAACAATATCGGGAAATTGTGGCGGCCTACCTGAAGTCGGTTGAAGAGAGAAGTCTGACACAAGGGTTACTTTCCAAAAACCAGGTCGATGAGTGGATTAACGGCCAGCAGTACTTAAACAGCTTAAACCGCGAAGAAATGCAAGCCCTGGTTATGTTGGAATACTTAAAACAATTGCTGGGGAAAAACCGGCAACGAAATTTGACCTATCTTCCGATCTCATCACAGTATACAAAATAAGATCACATGCGCGGGATTAAGACCGGATAGCTTCAATTGTTGGGAAAGCGCATACCATATAACTGCTGAATCTCCTCCCGGCTGAATTCATACGGCGTATTGCAGTGAAAACATCGGGACTCAACCGGGAACGGCCCGTTTTCGAGAATATTTTCGAGATCGTCAAGCGGCAGCATGGCCAGCAGGTTGCGAAGCTTTTCGCGGCGGCAGTGACACATGAATTCGATCCGCCGGCCGGCCAGTATCCTGGGAGAATAGGATTTAAACACTTGCCGGGAGAGGGTCTCCGGATCTTTATCGAGGCTGAATTCGCGCCCCAGGGACGGGAATTTTACAACCAGAGTTTCAAGCTCATCGGCGATTTTATCGCCGGCACCGGGCATCACCTGCAGAAACAGCCCGCCGGCACCGATCACTCGGCCGTCGCGATCATACTGAATACTTAAATTAAACGCCGTTGGTATTTGCTCGGAGGTCAGATAATAGTTGGCCAGATCCTTGGCAATATTACCGTATTCCAACGTGACCATTCCGGTAAAAGGCTGTTTGGCACCCTCCAGGTGGCGGATCACCGAAAGCACACCGGCACCGAAAAACGGGGACAGATCAAAACTGTCAAGCTGTTTTTCCACCGGTATGGCGACATTCTTTATATAGCCCCGAACTTCACCAAAGGCATTGGCCTCCACCACCAGGCCCTTGATCGGTCCCGAGCATTCAATTTGCAAACAGATGCGATCTCTGCCTTTCAAATTTGCCGACATCAATCCCGCCCCCAGATAGGCCCGGCCGAGCACCATGGTTTCCAGTATCCCCAGTTCATGGTTGGAACGCATCTCATTAACCATGCGCGTGCCGTTGATTATCGCTCCGCGGACAGTCCCATCGGCCAAAGTAAAATTATACACGCGGTCTCTGGCACTGGCGACCAACTGCTCCTTTAAGTTATTGCCGTAAATTTTTTTCTTGATCATCTGGCCTTTATAACCTGCTTGATTTGCTCTAGCAAAATATAAGCACGGATTTTAGTCCGCAAAGGCCGCCAGCCGATCGGCCCGCCGGGTTGTCTCCGGCAGGCGAAAGCCCCGGCAGCAGCAGAGTACATATTGGATGCTGTCGCGCAGGTTAACCCGGTGGCCGATCGAAACAAATACCGGTGAAACATTATTGCGGGTGCGCACAACGGCACCGATGACTTCACCATTATCCATCAGGAGTGCAGAACTGCCGCGTTGCGGTGCCGGTGCATCAAAGTGTCCGACCAGTTTCTTTTTTGCACAGCCGATCGAAGGAATGGCCGTTAAAAGTCCGATATGGCTGGCGATACCGAAACGGCGTGGGTGGGCGATCCCCTGGCCGTCAAAAATTAACAGGTCTGGTCTGGCTCTGAGTTTATCGAGAGCTTCCAGTATTGCCGGACCTTCACGGAATGAAAGCAGCCCGGGGATGTAGGGAAAATTAATACGTTGCTCGGCAAAGGATTGCGCAACGGTTTCCAGGGTCGGATATTTCAGCACCACCACGGCGCCGCGCACAAGACCGTTCTTGTATCCGCTGTCCACACCGGCAACCGTGGCAACCTTTTTTAGGTTTGATCTGCGGACGATCAGATGTGACAGACGCCGTTGAAGGGCGACGGCTTCACCCGGCGCCATATCCCAGGAGTGGTCGATGGGCTGTTTCTTGTCAAACTTTTGCATAAACAGGATCTTATAACATTTTACAAAATATCGTTCCGTTTGGAACGGGATATAGCCTTGTCGATTAACGATGATTGATTTTCACGCAAAGACGCCAAGCCGCAAAGAATATTTTGAATAATCCCAGTTTTTTATTTTTTATTAACTTGGCGCCTTTGCGTCTTTGCGTGAGATTTTATATAAAAAAACTTTAGAGCATCCAAAATTTAGAATTAAGGCCTCAACATACCTATCAAATATCACTAACCGGCTAACCGTTTAGATCCACAGCAAATGGATAATGGAACATGATTTTGACAACCACTATAACTCATCTCGGGCCAGAGGCCACATGATTTTTTGGTCAGGGATGGGTGTTCCGGATAGGGTTGTGTAAGGTATTTTATACGCAGAAGCGGTGAAGCGCAAACATAAAGGCGAGACGGCGATTTGCCGCGGATCGGCCGTGCTGAATTCCCGGCGATCCGGGGATCATATGCTCACCCGGTTTCAGAAACATAAAACTCCCTGGAAGACCCAGGGAGTTTTATGTTGATATAAAGGATGCTTCAGAAACCGGTTATGGTTGGTTATTAGGTTTTAAGTTAACGTCTTTACAATTCCTACAGGCTAAGGGTTCGTCTTAGTTTCAAAGGGTTATAGGTTATGTTGTTGGGTTACCGTTTCAACTCGTTCCGATTAAGGGTTAAAAGTTAGGTTTTTAGGTTACTGTCCAACTCGTTCCAATAAAGTTTAGGGTTAGGTTGTTGTGTTACCGTTCCAACTCGTTCCAGTTTAACCAAGGTAGTCAATTTGGCCCTGAAACATCCTTTATAAACTTGATTTCGAACGAAATGGGTTAATCTGCCTAACTGTCGTCACCTCATGATTCAGCTGTAAAAACAATTCGGAAATTCCGGCTAATGGAAATGACTTTCAGTGGAGGCGAGTTACAGTTGGCGTCGAAATAGATTGCACAGGCTTAAGTTCATTCCAAAGAACGTATGCCGGAGTACATTATTATGGCATTCAACTATCATGCCAATTTTATGAATTTTACTATTTGTTTAATTTTCAAGTAGTTACGAAAAATCGGCCTGTTGCAGTATGTACCAAACTGACAAAAATGAGCCAAAATTTTGACGAAAATTGTCAATAAAGGTGATTAATCTTGATTTCCATAAGCCGAATTGTTGCGCTAACGCCAGCCCGCTTCAACCGGAAACGCACTGACATTCTGGGTCACAGGTGCCAGGGCGCGCAGTGAACCGGCCGTCAGCACGCCGCGCATGTCCGTATGAATTTTCCCGTACACCCTGATTTTCACCACACTGTCCTGCGGCAGTTCTGCAAGGGTTGCTTTTATCCAGTCGCGCATGGCCGCTGGACTCATTCGAGCGGCGGCCACATCCAGCTGGATCATGGGGCGGGTGGGCAGGTCATGGAAAAACCAGTGTTTCAGCGCCGCACGGCGGTGCTCTGAGCTGAAATCCAACACGAAAAAACCTTTTCGTTCATCCTTTTCGGCAAAGGAAGTTCGCTCGATGGAACCGCTGTAAAACACCGGTGTTCTCAGCGGTGCACCCTGCAAGTTAGCTGTCAGCACCTGACGGCGATGGATGTGGCCCGAAAGAACAGCCGCAAATTCGGACGGAATATCAGATAATTTAATCACATCGGCCGCATGGCGAAAGGTATAATCGCCAGGTCCGATGGTGGCACCATCGACGCTTTGATGCATACACAGCAAATATAGATCGGCCCGGCTGTGCTGCCAGCCGGTTTGGACCAGGATTTTCGGAAAATTGCGGCGGATATGGTAGCGGATAAATGGAAATCCGGCCACGGCAAACCGCACGCCTCCCAATCTAACGGCCCAGGTGCGTGGCCGGTCAAAAATGTAGATATGTGGATGAACCGCCAATTTGCGGTGGGGGATGACCGACCGTTCATGATTGCCCGGGACCAGGAAAACGGGAATTCCGGCGTCTGCTACTCGCTTGAGCGGGGCGAAAGCCATTTCCACCAGCCGGGGGGGAACCTTGCTGCGATACAGCAGGTCGCCGCCGTGCACAATCGCATCCACCCGACGGCGAAGAGCGAATTTCAGGCTGCGCTCGAAATTGGCAAAAAATTCCGGACCGCGCCGGCGCCGTTTGATCCGCGGTCTAAAAGGCAGGTCATAGCCCAGGTGAGTGTCGGCCAGAAACAGGATGCGCACGGTCTGATTCGGTTTCATAACCATTTGAGTGTCCCGCTGAGTTCCTTTTCCTTTAGCAGCGCCCTTTTGCCGACCCGCAACCGGATAGATCGATTTTCTGCAAGCAGCCGCCGCAGTTCGGTAGTCGCCACCCGCAACCGATCATAGGTGATCAGGTCCAGGTTGCGCTGCCTGTCCTCAAAAGGCACACCCGCCCCGGGCGGCCGGGGCAGCGGCATTTGGGTCTGGGCTTGGTAACGATCGACCATGCCGCCACCGGCAAATACCAGCACGATTTTGGTCTCATCCGGACAAATGCCCCTGTTCCATGCCAGACAGGACTCGCTTAGCACACAAAACCATCGGGATCGACGCAGCCAATGCGCACAGCGCTGCAGCAAAGACTCGACACCTTTTACCACTGATTCAGGTGTCCAAGACTCTGGCCCGAAAGTTTTACTCTCCTTGTCAGGTTCGGCAGTATCGCTTTCGTCGGGATCTTTTAGCTGCACCGGTTCTTCCATCTTCTCGCGCCACAGTTGCGTGCCGATAGTCAGCAATGATCGCCACAGGTTGCCGCTTTGCTCAAGGCCGGCGTGAGTCTGTCGGAATATGTTTAATCCCTCCAGCAGGCACTGGGCTTGCGGTGCATATTCCGGCAGTATGCCCAAAAAGTCAGCCGCCGTGAGCTGGGTAATATCAGGATATTCATTGGGGTCCTGTTGCAGGAACCTGCCGATCGCGTTCACGGCGGCAAATGCCTTGCGGGACGGAATCGGCCCGAGCCTGTGGTAATGATCCACCGCAGGTGAGAATCGACTGAAATCTCGATTGCAAAACCAAAGCTGCCGATCCCCCTGCTTCAGGGCTATATTGTAAGGCGGACATTGCCGCTTTATTTCCTCTGATTCGAGCAGAGCGGCTTCCAGAGCCGATCCGGTGGGAGTGATCTGCATATCGGCAGCCTGGGTGAGCATCTCCAGCGTGTTTTCCGAATGTCGTCTGCTTTTTTGAAAATAGCTGTTCACCCGCCGCTTAAGAGATGCGGCTTTGCCGATATACAGCACGTCCCCGTTTGAACGCAGCAGTCGATATATACCGGGTTTGTCCGGCAGCGCGATCCGAATGTCGCGTTGCATGGGATACCGGCGCTTTAAAGCGGCGGGTACCGGGGTATTTTTCAACCAGACCCGCAGCTCGTCAAGCGAATGTATTCCACAAGTTTGGGTCAGCAGCTTAACCAGATGATGCCAGATAAAAGCAGTGGCGACCGCATGGGCCGAACATCGTTTTTGTTGCGGCACCGAGTGGCCGAAATAACCGGCAATGGCGCGCAGTCCCCTGCGCGGCAGGTCGGGCAGAAGTCGCCGCGCAATTTCATGACTGCAGATGATATCAAAGGGAAAGGGGGTTTCCGGGCCGTTCTGCTGATGAAAATGCCGAAGAAACGGTTCCTCAAAGCGTGCAAAATGGATAACCGTGGGACAGGATGAGGCCCGCCCGGCAGCTGCAACTTTTCCGGCCGTGTGCACCAGCTCTTCCCAGACTTTGGCCGGCCGGGGAATCTGTTGCAGGTCATCTTCCGATATGCCGGTCAGGCGCGCAACATGCCGGGGTATTTTCGCCTGGCCGGGCAACGCCACCAGGTGGGCGCTGGCTATTTGCTCGAATCCATCCTTGGCATGACCGGCTCGAATTGCGGCCCAGCCGATTTCAAGCAAATGGCCTTTTCCCGGATGGCTTCCCGTGGTCTGACAATCCAGTACCAGGACTTGGAGATCTTCAAGGGAAACGGTCATATCGGCAATATGCTATCGGGGTCGAATTTTCTGCCTTAGGGTTCGCGAAAAAATAACTTTACAATCAGACAGCCAATTTGTTGAATGGATAAACCGGATCATTTATTTTTCAAGCTTGAGCTTTTTGGCATAGGTCGCTGCCTCGAGACCGGCAACGCAGCCCTCGCCGACGGCTTTGGCCATCTGCCAGGGCGGGCCGCAGATATCCCCGGCGGCATAGATCCCGGAAACATTGGTCGCCTGTTTCTTGTCGGTTTGAATGTATTTTGCTTCTGCGTCCAGTAAAATGCCCAGGGGGATGGCCAACTCCATCACCCCCTTGGCACCGATTTCGATAAAAACACCGCTAACCGGAAGTTTTGCACCGTCTTTCAACACCAGCCCCTTCACCTCGTCTTCGCCCGCAATCTCCTTTATTTCAGCCCCTTCCCGGATGACGACATTGCTGCTTTCGAGCTCTTCCCGCAGGGCATCCACTACCTGCAGTTTCTTGGTAATCAGATGCACGGATCGTGCATAACCGAGCAGCGTCAGCGCTCCGCCTGCAGCTGCGCTTTCATCGCCGATAACAGCCACGTCCTGATCACGAAAGAAATTGGCATCGCACTCGACACAGTAGCTGACGCCTTTGCCGAAGAGTTGCTTTTCTCCCGCAACCCCCAGTCGGTTGCGGGTGGTTCCGGTTGCGATGATAAGGCTTTTGCACTGGATCTCGCGACCGCTTTCGGTCTTTAGGTAATAAAGCGGCCCTTCCTGGTCAACTTTCATCACATCTTCATCCATGATATCCGCACCGAATGCCACGGCCTGTTCGCGCCCGATCCGCAGCATCTCTTCCCCGGCCAGGTTAAAGATGCAGCAAAAATTTTCGACATGCGCGTGAAAAAGACTGCTTTTCACCTGTTTGCCCAGAAGTAAAACCGAGACTTTTTTTCTTGAGGCATGAATGGCGGCCTGCAAGCCGGCAGGGCCGGTACCCAGAATGACGACATCGTAAAGTTTTTTTTCTTTCATATCCCCTCCATGTGATCACGAAACCCAAAGCCCTTAGCAAATTTCATCTTAAACTTAATTCTTGATGGCAAAAGGTCAAGCGTCTCTGGTTGACGGATGCCGGCGCCTCGTATATTATGTGACTCGGATAATGCAGTTGGATTAGCCGGCCGTTGATTGCATATTTTGCCGGGTGAATACTCGAGACCACATTCGGAGAAAACTTATGACAGTCAAAGATATTCTGTATGAGCACTCAAAGAGTCGCAAAAGTCCAAAAGACGGCTTAAGTCGGGTTGGTGAAAATAAAGAGCAGGACAAGATCGCATCCCGGCTGAAGCGATTGAACAAGTGTTTTGTGGAAGTAATACTGCCGGCGGTATTTGATGTGGAAAATGATCTGAATCAGGCGGGCTACTGGAATCAGTTGAATATCGGCCAGTCCACTTCGCTGGAAACCGGCAAGCCGAACATCAAGGCAGCCTCAATCTTTTTTTACCCGGAGCAAACTGAAAGTTTTTCTTACGAACCCCAAAAAATCGACGCAACCTATGTGGCCCATATCACGGCCTCCGGAAATCTGCGAGATATTATCTTTTCCATTCAATTTCCCAAAAGAATCCCGCCGATGGTAGAATTGGACGACATCATATTGGCCGTGGATGACATCAACGCAGCTAATGTAAACGGGTTTTTGGAAAAATACATCATGGGAGCGCTTGATGCATACAATTCAGACCGGTTTTTGAGATGATGCGGGGTTTAGGGGGATGTGATCCCAGAAGGGCTTGATCTACTTATTACTGATAAATCAGGTCGAATAACTTGTGGGCCATCTCTTTATCCAAACTCAACAATATTTTATATTGAGCCAGCGCCGAGTTACGGTTCCCATTTTCCAGAAATTTCCGCCCTATTTTATAGTGGGCCGGCGCATAATCCGGATTCACGCGCAGGGCCTGTTTATATGCCCGGACCTCTTCTTCTGAATTCCCCTGTTTTCCATGAATGACACCCATATTGTAATATGCCGGCGCATGAGACGGATTCAGCCGGATGACTTGCCTGTGCGCTTCGATCGCTTCCTCGTACTGCCCGAGTCTTCCACAGGTAATACCTACAAAAAAGAAGGCCGGGGCATTCTCCGGATCAAGTTCGGTGGCATGCAGGAACGCTTTTTTACCCTCGTGCAGCAAGCCAAGCCGCGTGTACACCATCCCGAGACTGAAATACGCCTGCCCGAAATCCGGGTTAATCCGTACGACCTGCTTGTATGATTCGATAGCCTCTTCGTTGCGACCGATCTGGTCGTAATAATGGGCCAGACTGAAGTGGCCAAATGCATCCTTTGGATTCTTGCGTATGGCCTGTTTATAAGCTCTTATCGCCTCCACCGGTTTGTCGAGACCCGCATAGCAGTACCCCAGCCCATACCAGGCCATGGGATCGTTCGGATCTTTTTCGGCAGCCTCTTTGTAGTACTGGAGTGCTTTTATGTTTTCTCCCTGAATGGAGAACTGAAAGCCCTTCCGACAAAGTTCGGCGGCCAACCGGGGCTTATCATCACTCCTGGCGTATATCCATTCAAATAGGGTTTTTCGTTTCTTTTCGTCCTCCAGATTCATTATTGACTTGGCGGAAACAGCAAAATTCAAGTTCTGTCCCACCACTGCTTGAAAGGTCGCAACGCCGACCACTTCGCCGATCATGTTGATCACCGGGCTTCCGCTCGATCCGGGTGAGATGGGGGCGGAGATTTGAAAAAAACTGCCGATAGTGGGCATCTGACGAATCGCTGATATAATCCCTTCACTTACGGTCTGGTCGAGCCCCATCGGGCTTCCGACAACAACGATCCGCTCGGCGATAGCAGGAAAGCGGGCGGAAACCTTTACATAGGGAACCTTTACACCATCGGTGTTGACCCACACCTTGATGAGATCTGCAGGTTCATACTGGGCCACAACATCGGCGATCGGATATTTCCGGCCGCTGAGCATTTTTATTTCGGCTGCATAGGCATCTTTTAAGACATGATAGTTTGTAATAAGGTATCCCGCTTCATCAAAGAAAAAGCCGCTTCCGATGCCGGATACATTTTTATTCATATCATAGGTAATGATGGTGACCACAGCCGGCTGAATTTTTTCAACCAGTTTTGTCAGATTGACCTCCGCGTCAGCCTGTAAACACCAAACCAAACTAATCCATAAAACAAAAATATACCGAAAGTATTTTTTCATTATTAAACTCCAGAGTAGGTATTCAAAAAGCACGCGAAGCCGACTGTTTGAAAACCCTCAAAACAAAACAATAAGCATCAACCGCAGGAGTTAAAGGCGACGGCCGTTAAAATTGATACCCCGCTGTCGTTTCGAAAAATAACCCGGGTCGCGCCGGGTCAATTCTTTGAAGGTTCCAGGTGTCTTGGCGCGGGTCGGTCATCTCCGTCCTCGTAAATTAGTACGGCAACAACGGTAACCATTACAAGGCGTGTGAGTCTAGGAACAAAAAATTAGGAAATCTTAGAAAAACAGCGTTTTTTTAAGTTTTCAGTAGATACAAAAAATGTTCATAGACTGTTCATAACTCCGGATCTTTCTAAAATATTTACAAAAATGCTTTACCAAATAATATTCGTGATTTAAAGCAGTTACATACATATCACTAATAATTCTTGTAATTCCAAACAGATAGATATTGTTAATAACCCACTACAGCTGCAATTCGATTTCCGGAATATTCCGGCTTGACTCAACGACGTAACTGAATAAAATACATCGATTGCCGCAACCCGCTTCTGTCTGCCGGAGATGTTATCATGGACACAATACTCGTTATCGATGATGAAAAAGGAATTACCTCCTTAATTCGCGAAGCCCTGAGCATGTTCGGATATGACGTTGAAATTGCAGTGGACGGACAGGAAGGGATTCGAAAATTTGAAAGCAGCACTTATGACCTGGTGATCACCGACATTTGCATGCCGGGTCTCGACGGCAATAGTGTCGCGCGTCACATACGCAATTCAGATCGAAAATCGACCCCCATTATCGGCATGTCCGGTACGCCTTGGCTACTGGACAAGGGTGATTTTGATATGGTCATATCAAAGCCGTTCCCCTTAAAAATGCTGCTAGAGTCTATGAGAAAACTACCGAATATAACCGCCGCAAACTGGCCCCAATAATCTATTCAATCTGAAGCTATCCACAAAGAGCCGCAGTCATTTTCAGATCGACATTTTCGCAAACCGTACACCCGACGTCTTTCCCCTGATTCAGAGAGACGGATCGACGGCGCTTTGATGATATTTGCCGCATCCAGCTGCAGTAGAAGTTAAAACTCTCGACGAATACGCAGACGCTACCTTGCAAACCGCGCAATTGGCATTACTGTTTATGAATTGAGGAATAAAATCGTTTTTAATCAAATATATTGGCAAGAAAGGAGAACCACACCATGGCGAAAGATTTATTCAGAATGGCGCCGGATGTTTGTTCATATATGAGTGAAGACAACAACCGTTTAAACATTGAAGTATCGATGCCGGGCATCGACAAAACAGACATCCAGCTTCAAATGGTGGATGACAGTTTTAGTCTGTCTGCACCCGGCAAAGATGTTGAATACGTTACTGCATCGGCTTTCTGCTGCCCGGTCAACGCCGCTGAAGCGCAGGCGACCTATGAAAACGGCTGCCTGAAGATTACGGTACCTTTAAAAGATCCGTTTGAAAATGCCGTGCGGGTAGCGATTAGTTGAAAATTGCGTATGGCGATCGAAATCGCGTTATCGGCAGTCGTGGCGGGCCGGGCAAGGTAAATACAGAAAGCCGGGCCCGGCCCTGAATTTTCTTTGATTTTCAAACGCAGGGATGCGTGGTCAAACCCGTAAGGGCCTTTGTGTATCTACGGGCCCTGCTATGCGATTTCACCCTTTAAGCCGATTTCGTCCGCCACCTCCCGCATACCCATGATGGTATCTGTTATCAGATCGGCAATCTCAATCCCCAACATCTGAGCCCCCTTTTCGATGATCGATCGGTCCACCCCGGCCGCAAATCGCTTGTCCTTCCATTTCTTTTTGACGGATTTGGTCTTCAGGTCCATGACACTACGTGATGGACGCACCAGCGCGGTTGTGACAACCAGCCCCGTGAGTTCATCAATTGCATACAGCACTTTTTCAAGTTCGGTTTTCGGTTCCACATCGACGCATATGCCCCAGCCGTGGCTGATAACGGCGCGGATGTATTCCTGGGGCCAGCCATGCTCTTGCAATATTTCTTCGGTCTTGTGGCAATGCTGATCGGGATATTTTTCGTAATCCAGATCATGGATCAGACCGATGACTCCCCACTTTTCCTCGTCTTCTCCGCGTTTGCGAGCTATAAAGCGCATGACGCCTTCAACCGCCAGTGCGTGTTTGATCAGTCCCTCACTTTTGTTGTATTCTTTTAACAGGCCAAACGCTTCTTCCCGGGTCGGGATTTTTGGGTTCATTCCGATTCCTCCTTAAGATTATGCCGAGTCAGCCTCGCAGGCTGAACACCTTAAAAAAAAATAGATATCAATTCCCACTATGCATGCTTTGCGGTTTCAAAATCAAGGCAAAATTTTTTCGCCGCCTCGCACAAATCTCCCTAGGCCTTACAGCAGGTGGATCCCTTTCACCACTGCCGCTTTTCCGTCGGTATGATCGTACATCTCGCCGCGAACAAGCGTAACTTTAGCTATGGACAACCTTCCGCAGGCGTGATTTGCTGATCCTACTGATACATGGGGCAAGGCGGATAATCAAGCGAAGATTTGGACAGGAATTTTCTGCAAAAGGGAATTGGGGAAAATGCCGGCTCTAAGTTCGGACTTGCAGGATCTTTTTTATCTTGCTTTAACTATACGGAATTTATATTTAGACGCAACAAACCGCCCTCCGGCGGTTGCATGGCGGTAGCTCAGGTTTCAGTTACACGGATAAACTCTTTTTTCTCAATACAATACCATTTGTCCTCACCAATACGTCTGTATTTTTGTCCGGAAAATCCCATGAGCCGCTGGGCAAAGTCACGGGCTTGTTTCTTTTCACGAAAAAGGTTTTTGAGGGTTCCGATGTTTTCACCGTATTCCGTAACACAGTACATAAATACGATCACCTTTGCGGTTTTTACATTCGATGCGTGAATCACCATCAAATAATCGCCCCTGAAATCAATGATTCCAGGGGCGCTGAAAGGAAGAGTTAGACCGAAGTCACCTGCTCCGGAGAAGACTGATGAAAAATGGTAATTGCTGTTGCGTGCATCAGCCAGACATGTTCCTTACAACTTTCATGCCAATATGATTAAATTAGAAGCATGTTGTAACCCTTTAAATTTTTGAAAAATCACCGAATCGGCCATATCAAGCGCATGGCCCGAACACCGCAAAGTGTCATTTTTTTGACCAAAATCGCCGGCGGCTCTCTGCAATTACAACAACAATTAGGGCCACAATATGAGACGTAGCATTAGACTAAGCACAATTCTTTTGGCATGGATCCTTGCGATTCTGCTGCCGAATCCGGCTATCGTCCGCGCCGAGGTGGTGGTATTCGACCAGGTGACGAGCGTTGGTAAGCCTGTTTTTTTAAAGGTTCTGACCAAAGGGAAATTTTTCCCCAAAGGCGGCCGGCGAGTTACGGTTCAGGTCGGTGATCGGCAAGCCCATAAGACCTTGAGCGGCGGTGACGGATACACGTATTATAAATATCTGCCGCAACAACCGGGTCTTGAAAAAATTGTTGCGTTTTCCGATAATGAACAAAGCAGCGGTTTAATCCTGGTGCTGGCCGACCGGGAATCGGTGATTGTCATCGGGGTTGAAGGTGCTCTCCAGAACACGCTGTTCTCAGAAAAGATGAAATCCGAAAGCAGAGATGCCATCAATACGTTGGGTGAAAAGTTTCGCATCGTGTATCTAAGTCGGTGGTTTGGCAATGAAATGGTCAAAAACTGGCTGGACAGTGAAAAATTCCCTTCATCGGTGGTTTTGCGCTGGCGCAGCTCACAGACATTTAATAATATGACGGACAACGGTGTAACAATCAGCGCCGTAATCGGCTCTAAAGCCTTATTGCAGGCGGCACCGGATGATATAGACAAGCGCTTTACTTTCGAAAAGACCGCCAAAGGAACCACCGTCAAAGATTGGGCCGAAATTGTTCGATCTATCACTGCCGAAAATAACTGACAGGCATAGCAAAGAACCTGGGCCTAGAACACCTTGCTTTGATTTCATCCCAGAGGGGTGGCGTCTACCATTAGACGTCGAACTGAATGATGGAATGGTGGAATACTGGAATATTGGGTTTAAAAACGGTCCGCAGCAGGCGGATTAATCTCTGATCCACAAAAAGTTTCCATAAAAGATTTCATCCTTCTGAACCCATTATTCCAACATTCCAGTATTCCAGCACCCCTCGGCATTTGTACACGGCATCCGCCTAGGCGGATTATCTCTGACCTGGCCCCAAAAACCAGGCTTTCGATCTTAGAATAATCTACAACGCCTTAGCATTTCCAATATTTTTTCTTTTCTTTCGATAAGGTTTGTGGCAAAAATAGGGCACAGAGGTGAAATCGTCTTTGGCTTACAGGCCAATAGCCGTTTCTCTGCCCGGGCTGCAAACCGGGCAAGAGCGATTGATTATTTTTTTACGATTCTACTTTTCGGGTAGACGGTTATGATCAGCGCAGTCTTGATGGCAGGTTACAATAATAAGTGGGCCGTGAGGAAATATGCAAAGATGGTTGCCGAACATTACGGCGAGAAATTCATCGAAACAGGGTACAAACCGCTGAGAGAATTTCAAACGCATCATGAAGGTAAGCTCGTCAACAAACCGCTGATCCAGTTTACCCTTGAAAAACTGTTTGAAATGGATCAGATCGGCGACATCGTGATCGTCGGCCACCGGATGCTCCTGGAACAGCGGCTGCACAAATTAATCCCTCAGTTCGACAAACCATGCAAGATAATCAACCAGAACGCTGAGATCCCCGAGTCGGTTACCAAGCGTTTTCATATTTTACCGCGCAAGGCAAAGTACAACTCCATTGCCGGCAACATGATCAAAGGCTATGCGGCAACGGCAGCCTGCAAAAAAAAGGAGCACGCATTGTTCGTGGCCGCGGATTCTCCCCTGACAACGCTGGAGTATATTTCCTACTTTCTGAAAATCTCGGAAGACTACCGGCCAAATTCCGCCATTATTGTTCCGGCGGTGCTCATGGAGGGACATTCAGACAAACTCGGCCGGTTTCCACTGAAGCTCATCAACGATACCACCCTCAAACTATCGGACCGCAAAGACAGCCATGGAAGACAGGGATTCAGACTCTCGTCACTGTTGTATGCAAACCCACACGGATTTGACATCAATACCGCCAATACCGCATATAATCTACGCAAATGCCTGAATCCCAATATTCAGTTGAAACTATTCAGAATCACGCGCGGTCTCGGTTATGCGAACGTGTATTCCAAATACTTTTTAAACAAAGATTTAAGTATTACGGAAGTGGAAAACATTACTTCGGCGTTCTTTAATGGAAAGCTCAAAATCATACCGGTGCGGGACATTGAGTCGAGTTATGACTATGACGGAACGGACGACGAGTTCAACAAGATAAACAAGATGCTCAAAAACTGCTGACCCCCTTTCGAACTGTTCAAACCATCTCGATATCACTGTCAATAAATTCCTGCAGATGTTGGACATGCCGTTTTTCTTCATCGATAATTCTATCAAGATTGTCTAGCGTTTCCTGCTCATCAATAAAAGCCCTGAGCATAGTAAAAAATTGGACTTTATCCCTTTCGAATTCGGCAGTTAACGACAGAAGCTCTTTGGTTTCCTGCACCCCGCTAAAATTGGCATCTTTTAATGAAAAGCTCATCTCACCCAAGGTCTCCTGCAAGAGGGCCCGGCCCATTTCGGCAATTTTGGGATCACCATCCGTTTTCTTGACGGTTTTCTTCAGGGCGCTGAACCACTCCACATGTCGCGCCTCTTCATCAATCAACCATGTCAGCAGCAGGGCCAGGGATGAATTGGAAGTCTTTTTCAGCGCATCGTGATACACTTGCTCGGCGTTCATTTCAATCTGAATCGCAAGCTCTATGATCTCTTCACTTGAAAACATGTAATGCTCCTTGGAAAGTGGGCCGTTGGGCCTAAAACCCAACCGGTCTTACAGGGACGCAGGCAAGAAAATGATACAGAGAACCTTTGGATGTATTTCACCGACACGATACTATCGCCATTGGATGACGGATACCATGCCGTCGATCAGATTGTTCAATCGCTGCTCCGCCTTTTGTAGTTCATCAGCGGAGCCGAATGCAGTTCCCAGCTCATTAAAAATCGTATCATACTTAGAAGGTTCTTTCCCGATTTCATGATAATCGACGGATTCTCTAGCGTACCGCCGGTCGTTGAAAAAGTAATGACACAGCCCCGCATCCGGGTGCGGCCGAAAAGACCAGTTGGTTTTCAGCGACAAAATATTTTGAATTGCATAAAAGCATTGTCGATTGTCGAGAAAATGTTTGGCGGATACCTTGGTTGCAAGTTTCTTTTCAATCTCGTCAAACAATGCACCAAGCAATTTTGCTTCGGTAATGATCAAACCGTAATCATACCAGCTAACGGCTGTATCCTGGACAATTTTTTTGATCATCCCGGGCAAACGGCTGTAGGATGGGCAAAAATAATCTCTGCCGGCCATTCCGCCATAATAACTGAGCCCTCTATAGTCAACACCGCCATTGCCCGCAGCCGCCGGATGAAGCAGGCATCCTACCCGCGTTCGATCTTTGCCGATCAGCCCGATATAGGGACAGCTGTGAAAATCCGCAAGCTGTCGCTTGCGGGACTCCCGTGCTTCAATCCCGCGTCCGAATTGAATAATCGGTTCGGCATCACGCCGGACCCCGATGAAACATTCGGTGCGATCTAAAAGCATTTTAGTTAGAGCCTCAAAGGAGACATTGCGCACATTATAAAGACCGCAGCAGGCTCCGCATGAGATCTGTTCATTCACCTGGCACAAATAAACTCCACCGGGTATCGTTGGTTTTTTCTGACTATTAGCGGGCATACTTCTCACCGGGAAAAAATAGGTCGCAGCAGGGATACGTCATTCTTTCTGACATAGCCTTGAAATCATTGCATTAAAGCAAAATTGTTAATTCCTTACGCAAAGAAAGATCATGAAAAGTTAGCGCCGTTGCGACATTGCGTGAGATATATGTTGTTCAACCACAATATGCACAATTACTTTGACGTTACCCTGTAGGTCGCAGGCCGAGGCTTTAAATTACATCCGTTGGGCGAATAGACCAGCATCAATTCTTTCCGGCTTGCGGGTCAGAGGCGTAGCGCCAGACATAGCCCGTCTTTTTCCGGTGAATGCAGCGGCAAAAACGCCAACAGGTTTACGGCTTTCCATTCCTGCGAGGCGGATATAATACGGTTGAAGGGATCGGCATCTTTAAATCCCACGTTGTCGGCCACAAGCAGCCCGCCTCTTTTCAACAATCGCCGACAGTGCGGCAGCGCCCCAGCATAAAACTCCTTTTCGAAATCGATGAAAATAAGGTCAAACTGCTCATCCATCTTTGCCAGCTCTTCCAGGGCCTCACCGACAATTATCTCTACCAGCTGCTCCACGCCGGCCCTTTTAAAATTTGCATCAGCCCTGGACGCTTTGCCCGAATCATTATCAATGGTTACTAGCCGACCGTTGGAATGGGTGAGTGCTCTGGCAAGATAAATACCGGAATACCCGGTGGCGGTGCCGAGCTCCAGAATTTTCTCCGAACAAGTCACCTGTACCAACAGATTCAGCAGCTCACCAACGACCGGCCCGATGATCGGGATTTCTTCCTGCAAAGCCTCTTGCTCCAGTTCGGTCATCAAAGCATCCCTGGCCGGCACAAATTGTCTGAAGTACTCTTCCGGGTTGTCTACCAGATCAGACATCGCATCCTCCTCAGGTGGCTGTTGCTTAATCAAACATAGAAATCCTGGTCCTCTGGGCCCGGATTCTTTACTAAGGTCATCCGATTCGGCGACCGTGGTGGGTAAGGTGGGAGTAACGAAATCGAGAGATCGTGCGGACTGTATAACTCCCGCATCACAGGATTTATTCTGCGGCCCGCTTATCCGATTAAACCGGCTCAATCAGCCAACCGGCTAACCGGCCAACGGACCACCAGGTAAAATTTCAAAGTCCGTGGTAATTTCAGCCACGCCTCGGACAGTTGCAGCGACCGAACAGTATTTTTGTTCGGAAAGCTCGATGGCTTGCCGGACCGCCTTTTCAGTCAAATCATTACCGCTCAGCCGGTACTTGAGCTGAATTTTACGATACGGCCAGGGCTGTTCGGAATCGTGTTCGCCGTCGGCGGTCACTTCGAGCATGCTGAGCGGCTTGCGTTTTTTTGATAGAATCTCAACCACATCATAGGCTGTGCAGGCAGCAAGAGCGATTAACAACATTTGTGAGGGCCGCACGCCGTTTGGCTCATCTTCCCCGGATAATACGATGGCATGGTTGTTCGAATCCATTCCCACAAACTGCCGGCCGGTCACCCATTTAACAGTTGTCACTGGCATCTGGTGTCTCCTCTGTTCCCGTTGATCGCAGCGTTGTCCTTGTCGCTTTTCTTGGGCCCTGTTTATTGAAATCACATCATGTTTGTGAAGGATATAAATAACAAAATATTTACGCCGCCAAGACACGAAGTTTAATTATAATTAACTCAAGTTTCGCACCTCTTAATAAGGGCTTACGGCTAACAATTATCTTCTATGTTTACTGCTTTGAAGTAGTAAAGGGCTCCTAATTATGATATATGTAACTATCCAATATAACGT
>Ga0126332_10000245_pt1 | contig 20932 bp, 15 predicted proteins | sample InaspJWI42metaG_FD_94482 | JGI IMG/M metagenome (GOLD analysis project Ga0126332, IMG submission 94482) | Marine gutless worms symbiont microbial communities from Oahu, Hawaii - Inanidrilus sp. 2 OAHU.JWI-42 metaG | ecosystem: Host-associated > Annelida > Digestive system > Unclassified...
CAGATATACCGCAGACAGCTGAAATTATTTGAAGACTTCGCATAGCGATGATACTTCGCAGCTCTGCTGCGGGGTAGTTCATTCATATGCAATGCTTCTTCGTCCTGTTTTTTACCCAATTACTGCGGATCAGGCAACTTTTTTCTTGGCCTCTGCCGCTTTTTTCACCAGCTCTTCGGTTAACGCCGGCGGGACCTGCTTATGTGTCGAAAATTCCATCGTGAACTGCGCCTTGCCCTGGGTCAGTGACCGCAACACGGTCGAATAACCGAACATTTCGGCCAGCGGTACCCGGGCTTCGATAACACACATGGGTCCTTCGTCCTGGGAGCCGACGATCATGCCCCGGCGCTGGTTCAATGAACCCATGACAGCCCCCTGATATTCAGTCGGAGTTTCCACCACAACCTTCATAATCGGTTCATGAACCACCGGACGGGCTTTTTGATATGCTTCCCGAAAAGCACCGCGGGCAGCCGCCATAAATGCCATGTCGGATGAGTCGACCGAGTGGGCAGCTCCGTCGTTGATCACCACTGTGATGCCCGTTATTGGAAACTCCAGTTTGGGACCCTTTGCCAGGCACGCTTTGAATCCTTTCTCACAGGCCGGGATGAACTGCGTCGGAATCGCCCCCCCGGTAATCCGGTTTTCAAATACAAACTCCTCGTTTTCGAGCGGTTCGATGTATCCGGCAATCCGGCCAAACTGACCGGCGCCGCCGGTCTGTTTTTTGTGGGTGTAGTTGAATTCAGCCCTGCGGGTAATTGTTTCCCGGTAAGCCACCTGGGGTTGACCGGTTTCAAATTCCGCGTTGTACTCCCGGCGCATGCGCTCGACATATACCTCTAAATGCAGTTCGCCCATTCCTTCAATGATCGTGTCGCCGGTTTCCTGATTGACATATGTTTTAAAGGTCGGGTCCTCTTTTGCAAAGCGATTCAGCGCCTTGGACATGTTAATCTGGGCTTTGTTATCTTTGGGGACAATTGCCAGAGATATCACCGGATCCGGGACAAACATGGTGGTCATGCTTAGATTGAGCCCGGGACTTACGAACGTGTCGCCGGAAGCGCAGTCGATGCCGAAAAGAGCGCCGATGCACCCGGCGGGTATCGCATCGATGTCTTCCATCTGGTCGGCATGCATCCGCACGACCCGGCCGACTTTAATTTTTTTGCCGTTTTTGACATTTATAACCGTTGAACCTTTGGCCAGCTTGCCCTGATACACGCGAATGTAGGTGAGTTGCCCGTACTGGCCGTCCTCCAGTTTAAAGGCAAGTGCGACCACCGATTTTTGCGAGTCGGTTGCAAGCGTAACCGGCTTTTCATCCTTGTCCCTGTCGAGGGCTTCGTTTTCAACCTCAGACGGGCAGGGGAGCAGCTGTGTAACCGCATCCAACAACGGCTGGACACCTTTGTTTTTGTAAGCCGATCCCATGAACACCGGGGTCACTTCACGGGTCAGCGTTGTCCGTCGCACAGCTGAGAGGATGAGCTCTTCGGTAACCCTGTCATCAAGAGCTGCTTCCATCAGTTCGTCTGAAAACATGGATACAGAATCGATGAGTTCTTCGCGCTTTTGCAGGGCAAGCGGCACAAGATCCACCGGTATTCCTTCGCAACGCACTTCTTCGCCGTTATCGCCGTCAAAATAAAGCGCCTGCATGGTGACCAGATCGACAATCCCTCTTAAATCGGCTTCCAGCCCGATTGGAATCTGCATGGCTATGGCATTGTGCCCCAGCTTTTCCTTTAATTGATTGACCACCCGGTCCGGATTTGCCCCGCTGCGATCGCATTTATTCACAAACGCAATCGACGGCACTTTATAGCGTTTCATTTGCTGGTCGACCGTGATGGATTGGGACTGGACACCACCCACCGCGCACAGGACCAGTATCGCCCCGTCGAGAACACGCAGCGAGCGCTCAACTTCGATTGTAAAATCGACATGCCCCGGTGTGTCGATGATGTTGACTTCGTAATTCTTCCACTGACAGAATGTGGCCGCCGATGCGATAGTAATGCCGCGTTCTTTCTCAAGCTCCATTGAGTCCATGGTCGCGCCGACACCGTCTTTGCCCTTGACGTCATGGATGGCATGAATTTTTTTCGTGTAGAAGAGAATTCTTTCCGTTAAGGTTGTCTTTCCGGAATCAATATGGGCACTGATACCGATGTTTCTTACTCTGCTCTGATCTTCGATCATCATCTATTTCCTCTGACAAACAGTATTTATCCGACGCATCTTCAAATGAAACTCCCGCAGAAAGTTGCGGATCAGCAATAAAAAAAATCCTTCATCTGGAAACCACATAACCCATGAAGGATTTTCCTTTCCCACAACATGGAAACTGGCTATAATTATGAATATTTCGATGATTGTCAAGGGGAAACATCCAATTTTAATGAAATTAATTAATGTCGATCTTTGCAGTTGCTTTCGTTATCCGGTACCTGGAGGGAAGGATGTCGGTAACATTCTGCTGCCTTTGAAGCAAGTTAGTTTTGTCTATGTTTTACGACTTTTTTTCTAAATCGCTTTGTGATCGGCCGCTGCCTGAGAAGCACATAGGTTGCGCCGGCACCGCCGTCAACGGCACGGGCACTGGTAAATGCGATCACCCACTTACGCCACGGCCCCGAGGTTAACCATTCGTACACCTTGTTTTTTAATACCGGTTTTTGGGGTGAGGAGAGCCCCCGGCCATGCACGATCAGCACGGCACGTTTGCCGGCTGTGACCACCTCTTTGAAGAAAAAATCCAGAGCTTCCTCAGCTTGTCCGACCGTGAGTCCGTGCAGATCTATGTGTGCCTGGATTGAAAATTGTCCGCCATGTAAGTGCTTTGTGATCCGCGGGTGTACATTGTATCCGACGCCTTCGCGATATTCAGGGGTGTCGGAAACAACAAACCCTTCTCCGTTATTGACCAGGTTGCGCAATCTGTTAACGGTATCACTGTCTGTCTCTTGTCCTTGGGATTCCTTCGGCTGGTCTGAAGGCGGGGCAAGATCGATGTATTTATCTTGCCGGATGGGTACGACACCGTCCATAGCTTTTTTAAACAGCCGTCTTTCGGTTTCAGAATCGGACCCAACTTCCTTGTCTTTGGCCGGCATCTGATTTCGGCGTGGCAAACGCTTTGGTGGCAGCACTTTGCCCTCCAGTAACGTGCGCAGATCCTTAAATGATTTGAAGCGTGTGGATGATTTGGTATTTTTCATTGGGCCGTGCGTATCATTTAGGGCTTAATAGTGATAACATTCACTGTCGTTATCGGATACCCGTGCACAAATTATTGTATGACATTTTGCATCTGAAAACAACTAATGCTGAATACAGGTTATAACATCATAAATTAAGGAGTCTTGAATGGATTTACACAAATATTGCCCGCAAAAACTAGTATCGGTCGAGGAAGCCATTGCAAAGGTCAAGAACGACAGCTTCGTGCATGTGGATGACATCGATTATCGGTTTGGTTCAAAAGGGCGGTCACAAGGAGATAGCCGCCATCGGCTCCTATGCGATGGAAACCGAACGACGGGCCGAAGTGGCCTTTGTGACCCGGGAAGACTATCAGGATTTGGGAATCGCATTGTATCTATTGGAGGTGTTGGAAAAAATCGCCAGAGAAAACGGGTATTCCGGTTTTACGGCAACGGTGTTAAGAGAAAATACAGCCATGCTGCATGTTTTTAAAAAAAAATACCCCCATGCCCGAACATCCGTATTCGGCGGGAGCGAACTGATGGTTTCAATGGACTTTGATGCTTCTGAAAATTCATCACCAAGTTCGGGTGGTACCTAAAACATCTATGTCCGGGATTAAAGCATGGTGGTGGACCCTTTCAAGATCCGGAAGCCGCTGTTGCAGGCAAGGGATCTTCCGGCGAAACCGCTTTGCGATTACAGAGGACAATTTACTTTCCGACAAGAAACTGTCACTGACATCTCAGAGCCGGCCGATAATCATTTTTCCAGTTATTTCTGATTGTTTTCTGGATATTAGAGCGGGGCGTCGGGGGGTGAGTGATTAAAATTTAACTTGATAAAGGGTGATGTGTTTTGGTATTCTTAAGCGTTAAAATATATATTAATGTAACAAAAATGGTTATCCATGCGATCGTCACCACTATCGATTCTGTGGGGATGCCGCATGGAACAAGCAAGGTGGACTTAGGGCAATCAAAGCCCTAGTTGATGCAGACCAGGTCATTAGCCGGAGGCATACTGGGGGGCTTCCACCATCTCGTCTGCTGAATATCAGACATTGATCGATCATTCTGTCGATCGGATATAACCATTTCAGCGATATTGTTTTCTCTAAAACTATAAGTTTGAAATTTTTTGAATTACAAATGGGTAGAAAATAGAAAGAAGCCATAAATTTAAAATGAAACGGATCGACCGTATTGCTGATTGCCAGACTTCACAGATAGCAACTCTGCCAATTCGATTAACTATTTTTGAATCGCGGGAGGAAGCCAATTGTCTTACACTCTTGGTCAAGAACAACTCGATGTAATTGAGGAGATCCTGCAACAGGATCTGATCGATGTAGGCGTTCGTTGTGTTTTTTTAATCGACATGGCCGGCAATATCATTGCCAACAAAGACAATGGTCAAACAAAGCACGACGTATACTCACTGGCAGCCCTTGCCGCAGGAAATTTTGGAGCAGTCAGCGCTATGGCCAAAATTATTGGCGAAGGTGAATTTTCACTTCTTTTTCACAAGGGTAAAAAAGAAAATATTCATTTTAACAAAATCATCGCTGAATTTTTATTGATTACGATTTTCAGCAACGACATTTCTCTTGGATTTTTAAGGTTAAAAGTGAATGAAGCCGCTGAAAAAATAAAGAAGATACTGGCGTCGATTCAGGCGCCCTGAGTGCGGTTTTCAAACGTTGTACCGTTAGTGTTTCAGGTCTTATGCAATAATGTTTTACAGGTGATTTGCATGGCATTTGTGAATCCGAAAAAAAGGGAAGTTCAAGTTAAAATCGTCTACTATGGACCTGGCAGAGGGGGTAAGACGACTAATTTGGAGTATATATACGCCAATTTTAATGAACGCATCAAAACTGAATTGGTCACCATTAAAACTCATGGAGACCGGACTCTCTTTTTTGACTTTCTGCCTATTGATATCGGCAAGGTGAACGGCTACGATGTGAAAATACAGCTTTATACCGTCCCCGGTCAGGTCAAATACAATGCAACCCGAAGACTGGTACTGCGAGGGGTGGACGGCATCGTTTTTGTGGCCGATGCTATGACCGTCCGGCGCGAAAAAAATATTCTTGCGCTGAAAAATCTTCAGGAAAACCTGGCAAACTACAAAAAAAGCATATTCAAAATTCCGATTGTTATGCAATACAACAAGATGGATTTAGGCGAACAAGGGATTCCTCTGTTACCACTGGAGATACTTGAAAAGGATCTAAACGCGAAGTTAAAGACGCCATCATTTCAGGCCAGTGCCCTGGCGGGGAAAAATGTAGTCGTGACGATGAAAAAGATAATATCAATGACAATGGCTTCCATTGTTAACGAACTGAATTAAGGGAGGAAAGCAATTGGCACAGCAAACGCCTGATGATACATTCACCGAAGAAGTTGAAGATCGTCTCGAAAATCTTTTTGGAGATGAGGAACCATCAGAAAACGCCCAAAAAGAAGCCGAAGAAGTTGCTGACTCTCCGCTAAGAGAATTAAAGACGATTGTTTTATCCATCGAATGGGAAATCACAGATGAAGCAATGACAAAATTTGTGGAACAAATCTCATCCTTACAGGACACTTTCAAAGAAGACAAGATCGTTTTGGTATTTCTGCAACTACTGGGATCAATTGGAGAATACATCCGGACTAATTTAGGCAAATCACACCCTCAGGCTTTCAAAATACTGAACTCTTTGTTTAACCAACTGGACAAGGTTGTTAACTCGACAGACCTATCTGAGGACGATAGGAAGAAAATTCTTTCGGTTGAGTTGCGTAAATACAAGAGTCTGAAAGGCAAGTTAGTTCCGGAAAAGCCTCAAGTCGAAGAGAAGAAGAAAGTAGCAGTTAAAGAGAGTGAAATACCAACTGTCAACGAAAACAAAGATCTGCGCGCGACACTTGAAGAGTTCAAGCAGCTTGTTCAATCAGAGTTTAAAGCTTTGCGAAAAGAACTAAAACTGTTGAAAGAGGAAATGGCAGCCCGCCGCTAAGATCACCTTTGCCATGGCATTTTCGTAAATATTTGCGTCCGTTCTAAAAGGCCATTGGACCCATTGCCGATGTATTGATAGAAGAGGAAATTGCCGAATTGGGTTATCAACTTTCAAATTTTCCGAATGCGCAGGTCCCGGAGCTCGTTGACCTGCTGGCGCGGGAAATCACGCGCGATGAAAAAGTGTATTTATATTAAACATGGTCAGCAAGATGAAAACTAAAGGATACTAATCGGGTTTTCTAAATCTATCCCGAAAAGGAGTTCGATCATGATCGTAATTTGCGAGGATTGCGGAAAAAAGTATAGAATCGACCCCACCAAAATGAAAGGCAAAACAGCAAAAATTAAATGCAAGGCGTGCAATCATATTATCAACGTGTCCAAACCCGCGGAGACACCGTCACCGAAGCCATTCATCAAAGCCGATCAAGAGGTCAGAGAACAGAAAGCTTTCAGAGGTGATACTCGTGCAGAAACAAAGCCGCCTCGAAAAAGTCGACGCCCGAAATCTTCGCCGGGCTATGGCGGAATAGGATTGCGGACAAAGATGTTAATTCTTTTTTTCGCTCTACCGATCATTTTTTTAGCGTCTTCCAGCCTGCTGCTAAAGCGCCAGATGGACAACCTATCCTCGCTATTGACTGAGGAAAGTACGCGGATTGGTAAGAAGATGGCTGAAGAAAAGATGGCAGACATTTCAAGGTCGGTTGCCATGCAGTGCAAACTCTATCTTTTAAGTCATTCGGGGCTCAGGAAGCAAAAGTTTAGCAAAGACGTCAATTTTAAAAGACTGGCAGTCCAAAAGGTGGGTCTGTCCGGCTATACTGCCTTGTACCAACGGCCAGGATCCGACGGTATCTGGCGAATGTGGTCGCATGTAGACCCCAAGATCATTGGTATTGATATGCGCAAAACGCAAAAGGATCCGGGGAATAAAAATTTCGAAGGATTTTGGCACATCTATACCGCTGTGAAAGATGGTAAGGAGTCAAAAGGATACTATACTTGGAAAGACAAAGATGGGCGCGTTAGAAATAAATACATGGTTTGCACACCAATAGACGGGACACCTTATGTTATTGCGGCAACGACCTATCTTGACGAGTTCACCCGTTCGGTAAACGTTCTGAAGGCTCGATCGGTAGAATCAACAAACCAAATTCGTAGTACCTTTTGGATAATTTTAGGGGCCACCATTTTTCTGATCGGTATAATCGTCGCAATATACGGGTACCGATTAACCGGTAGATTAAAATCACTTACCGACGTTGCCGAACGTATCAGTATCGGCGAACTTAGTGCCGATGTCCCGCGCCAATCAAAAGACGAAATTGGCGAACTGGCAGAAGCCATTTCCAGAATGCAAGACAGTATCCGTCTATCTATAGAGCGTTTAAGACGCCGCCGCTAAGGCCTTCTAATGTGTATCAGGATCGACGTGGAGTTCGAATACTGTTGAGGAGCAATAATGGTCATTATACCGAAAGGATCACCGGTTGTTGAAAATCTAAATACCTACTATCTGGATGTGATAAAATTGATAGAGCATTACCAGGGTGAGATCGGAGCCGGCGGTATATATTTCAAATCAGCTCCAGCGCAAGGTGTGATATACTTTGATCACGATGACATATTAAACGGATATTACCGCGACAAGGATGGTGAGCTTTTCGGCGATGAAGCCATAGACCTGTTAATGGGCGCAGAACATGAATATAACTTTAACATCGCCATTTATTATCTGACCCAGGAGGAAGTATATTTCTGGTCCAGTTTACCGACATCCGAGAGAGTGTATAAAGACCTCAGTACAGAATTTACCGACCTCGAGGGCTTAATTAAAAAAATGAGCACCGAGAAATTCACCAGTTATATAGATGTTACGATTGATAACGGCCGGGATCAGGGTCTGGTTTTTATCAGTAACGGTGAAATTATCGGCGGATCATTCTCCTGGGGGAAAGGCGATTTGAGCCAGACGAAAGAAGATATTAAACTGCTCATCGAAGAGACAAAAAAATCCGGCGGAGTTTTTCAGGTCAGTAAGATGCCCATAGCAAGCGAGAACAACAGCTCCGCCGATGCACTGAACAGTTCTGCGCTTTCCGGCGGGGTCTCGAAAATGCTTGAAGAATTTATAGGCATTTTTGAAACGCTGTACGCCTCCTTGAAAAGTAAAGATGCGGACTTCAATAGTTTACTGCGCAAGAAATTTGTGGATAATGCAGACCGGTTTTTATTTCTTGATCCATTCGTCGACGAATTCGAATATGCCGACCGAAAAATTTTATTCACCGGTGAAGTCGGTGATGAAGAATTGGCACGAGGCGTCATCACGTCCGTGAATGAGATCGCCGAAGAACTCACCCTGGTGGACGTTTTTAAACGATACTCGGAGTCTTGGTGTAAAAAATACGCAAGGAAATTGGATCAGCTCGGTATCAGATTATAATATGGCTTTATGGATTTTGCCATTTGCGGATACGGACACCGTTGTCTCAGGCAACTGATTGATGTCCACGAGGCCCGAAAAAAAACGATAGCAGGTCTTTGAGTGAAAGGACTTATCGACAATTCAGTTAGATGGTATATCGACTTTATGAACAGCATCCCGGTTGCTGTATACCGATCTACGATTGAGGGTAAAATGGTCTACTGCAACCGGGCTTTTTGCGAGAATTTTCGGCTTCGAATCGATCGGTGATCTGATCGGATATCCAGTCATAAAACTGTATCGTAACAAAAAGGACAGGGGTGCTCTAATTCATTCGATTATGCAGCGCTGGCGTGTCACTGATCTGCCCATAGAATTTGTAAAGCAGGACGGCACGCCCATTTGGTGTGCTGTCAGTGCCAGGGCCGTTTTGGACGACGACGGCATTGTCGTCCATCTGGACGGCCTAATTCACGATATCACTGACGAAATCGAAGAAAAAGGTGAAACCACGAGCCTTGGTGGTATTGTCAGCCCAAAAGACGATATCATCATAATCTTTGATATGCGCGGAGATATTCTGGATATCAACGAGGTCGGCATCGAACGGTTGGGATACACATCCGGCGACCTGCGAAAAAAACCTTTGGTAGACTTTCTGATTCCCCGCCACAAAGATCTATTTCTTTTGTTTCTTTCAGACATCTTAAAATTCGGTTCAGAGCAGATGGTGCTTTCCCTGATGGACAGCGCTGGTAATGTTCATCACATTGACTGCCACGCAATACTCGTAAAAAAGGATAACCGAGCGCATCATATAAAATGCATCGGCCAGGATATAACGAATCGGATGCTACGGCAAAAGGCGCATTCAAATAAGGAGAAAATGCAAGGTGTTCTGGAAATGGCCGGCGGGGTTGCCCACCGTCTGAATCAGCCCCTTACCGTTGTGAACTGTCTGCTCAACGAGGTCATGGCCGATATACCATCCACCAATGCCAGTTATGAGAAAATTTTGAAGGTGCAAAAGCAGATTGGTAAAATGAACGACATCACCAAAAAGATCGGGAATATAAAGAAATATGCCGCCATGGATTATGTGGCCGGAGTAAAAATCGTAGATATCGATAAAGCTTCATAAATGAAGAATAACGAGGAAGTCCATGATAAAAAATGTGCTAGTTGTTGACGATGACCAGGAAATGTTGTTAGCGCTTGAAAACGGCTTTTCAAAGTATGCAGACACGTTTGATGTTATTAAGGCCGAAGATGGACAGGCTGCCATCGAAAAACTCAAGAAAAACACAGTTTCTCTTATCGTCACCGATCTGAAAATGCCGCGCCTGGACGGATTCGCGCTTCTACAGCATGTTATGGAGAATTATCCGGAAATTCCTGTTATTGTCATTACCGGATACAGCACACCTGAAATGGAGAAAATGGCCCGTGAAGGCGGTGCCGTTGGGTATATTGCCAAACCATTCATGCTTGACAGACTGGCGCGTAAAATAATGACAGCCTTAAGAAAAGAGTCTGAAGGCGGTACACTGCACAGCGTATCGTCAGGAATATTTCTCCAGTTAATGGAAATGGAGCAGAAAACTTGCACAATTCGGCTGGAAGACAAGTCTTCAGGTAAAAAAGGCGTTCTGTTCTTTAGAGATGGTGAACTGCTGGATGCTCGCGTAAATGACCTGCAGGCTAAATCTGCAGCAATCAAAATTTTTTCCTGGGATAAGGTCACGATCTCAATCCAAAATGTCTGCCCACCCATTGAGAATAGAGTAAATAGAGATCTACAGCCGCTTATCCTTGAAGCCAGCCAACTGAAGGATGAAGAGGATGAACCGGACGAACCCCAACCGGAAGCGGCCGAAACGACGCAAGTGGTGAAAGAGAAGCCAGCTGCAAAACCTCCCCCACCTGACGCGATCAGTGAGATAAAACAGAAACTGCTGGATGAAATCGGTCAACGCTGCGGACTTGAAGACATCTACGAGGATAATTCCTGGGGCGATCTGGTACGACAGTTGGCAAAAACCGGCAGCTTTTTGCAGGTCGGTAAATTAAAACTGTGCTACATCGATCGCGGAGAACCTTTTGACTATATTTTACTGCCGGGTCGTGAGATAACCGTGCTGACTGTAAGCCCCAAGTGTCCGCGGGACAAAATCATTCAAGTATTGTATAAATAGCAGTTGGTGCAGAAACAGGGATGGGAACACACGGAGATTAGGCAATGAAAAATTATTTCAAAGATATCCTCGACACGGACGGGGTTAAAGGCATCCTGCTCCTATCTTTTAATGGAGGTCTAATTTTCAAAGAATTTTTATCCCAAGACCAAAAAGAACCGCAAGATATGAATTGGAAGCGTTTTATTTCGTCTTTGGACGGTGTCAGAGAAACCGATCTGGTATTTGATAACGGTCGAATTTATATTCGCAGGTCGGAAGTCGGGTATATACTTATTCCGATGGAAATCAATACATCCGTGGCGATGATTCGTCTATACTGCGACATCTTGCTGCCCTTGCTGAAACCACCAAAAAGTTCCAAGCGCTTAAAAAGGCTCTTTAAAAAATAGGAGCGCATGTTTCATGTTAAAACCACTTGTGCAGTGACAAACGGCCGTGGTATAATAATTGAAGGTGAATGAATATGAAGACAAGCCAAGCCAGAGACAACACGGAAATGGATGCCAGAATAAACGAGGCCGAAGTCTGTCGGTCCATGGGATTATACGATGAATCCCTTGAAATATATGAACAGATCCTCGATACTATTCCTTCTTCTAGCGCCGAAGCCCATGAAGCGATTAAAGGGAGAATAGATGGACTAAAGCGGGAAATGTCCGATCGGGAGCAAACCGATTCTAAAAGGGTTTCGGCTAAAGATATCTCCATGCTCAAGAAGAAGCTTGGCGCCCAGGAATCCGGTCGTGACATCCTCAGCGGTCAAACCCTCATCGACAGCGCCGCCAGCTTTAAGGAACTGGGCCTGTTCAGTGAGGCTGTCGCTGAATATGAGAAACTAATTTATCAGGGGCATCCTTTCGAGAGGATTGCCTCCGACTATACCGGCTGCCTGTTAAAAATGAATTCTCCGGAAGAAGCCGCCGAATATGTTACAAAACTAGTTGACAAGAGTAAGTTAAACAAAAAGGTTCGGTCAAAAATTCAATCTCAATTCGGTCGGGAATTGGAAAAAAGGGATCATAAAAACCCGGCCCTTGATCTTTATAGTGCTGCAAAGAAATTAGATCCTGAGGATGGTGAAATAAAGAAACGGCTTGATGCTCTCAACGCCGGTCTTTCTTCCAAATCAAAATACGATTTGCTTCTGAGACAGAGTAAGGTCACCACCGATCAGCTGCAAAAAGCCTTTACCCTGTCGAAAAAGATGAAAAAAAGTGTAGAGTTCGTCCTTACGACCCAGTACGGTGTCAGTAAAACAGATATCGGTCAGTCTTTTTCTGCTTATTATGGCTGTCGTTTCAGGGAATATGACCCGGCCTTGGCCGTGCCCCATGAATTGCTCGGCTCTTTGAAACAAGCTTTTCTGCGGAACGCAGGTTGGGTTCCGCTCAGCTGGGATAAAGATGTGGTGGAAGTGCTGGTTGACGACCCCAGGGATCTGAACAAGACCGATAACATCAAAACGTTGTTGAATACTCCCAAGATTAACTTTTCGGTGGCGATCAGAGAGGATATCGAAGAGTTCATCAAACGCTTTTTTGACAAGGATCAAGCAGTTGAAGAAGAAGCCGATGTGGACAATCTCGATGACTTTGACCTGATTCCCGACGTTTCCTTTGAAGAAGAGGAAGAAGATGAAGACGAAAGCGATGATGCAGACGAAAGCTCCAGCAAGGTTGTTAAGCTGGTGGATCAGTGTATTATCGCCGCGTACCGTAAAAATGCATCCGATATTCATGTCGAACCTTCACCGGTCTCCAAGGCCACGACAATCCGTTTCCGGATGGACGGCGTCTGCCAGGAGTATTTGAAGGTTCCCAACTCTCTGGCCCGAGGCATCCTTTCCAGAATCAAAATCATGTCCCATCTTGACATTGCCGAGCGGCGACTTCCCCAGGACGGCAAAATAAAATTCAAACGTAAAGGTATTCCTACCTTCGAACTGCGTGTGGCCACCCTGCCAACAGCCGGCGGCTATGAAGATAGCGTTTTGCGAATCCTGGCCAAAGCCGGCGCCATGAGACTGGAAAGCATGGGGATGACCGAACGAAATTACAATGTGCTGGACGCCATCATTAGAAAACCTTATGGGCTTATTCTTTGTGTCGGGCCTACCGGTTCGGGTAAGACAACCACATTGCATGCCGCCCTGGGCCAAATCAACGAACCGGGTGTTAAAATCTGGACGGCGGAAGACCCGGTGGAAATTACCCAGGCTGGCTTAAGACAGGTCGAGGCCAAACCAAGAATCGGACTTGATTTTGCCAGGATCATGCGCGCTTTTCTGCGGGCGGACCCCGATGTTATCATGATCGGTGAAATGCGGGATGAAGAAACCGCCTCCATCGGTGTCGAGGCTTCTCTCACCGGCCATCTTGTTTTCTCCACCCTGCATACCAACAGTGCGCCGGAGACGGTAACCCGTTTGCTGGACATGGGGCTAAACCCGCTTAATTTCTCGGATGCCTTTCTGGGTGTGCTGGCTCAAAGGTTGGTTAGAAGACTGTGCAACTGTGCCAAGGAATATAATCCATCGCGCGAAGAATTCGAAGAAATCGTATCCGATTTCGGTAAAAAAACCTTCGAAAAAACGGATATTAAATACGATTCGGATCTGTCCATGAAGAAACCCGGAAAGTGTGATGTATGTTCGGGCACCGGTTATAAAGGCCGGATGGGCATTCACGAATTAATGGAAGGCACATCCGAGATCAAGAGAATGATCAAAAAAGCCGCCCCGACCGAAAATCTTTTCAACGTGGCGGCGCGGGAAGGTATGACAACGCTGAAACAAGATGGGGTAATGAAAGTGTTTCAGGGGTTCACCGACATCCTCGAAGTACGGCGCGTCTGCATCACCTAGAAGCAGTTCAATCAAACGTAGAAATCCTGGTCCTTTGGGCCGGGTCAGAGGCAACTGGATATGCAGTAGACAAATGTCTTGGGGGGGATGGAATACCGGAATGTTGGAATAGTGGGTTCATAAGGATGAGATCTATTTTAGATCAATTTTCTAAATGAGAGGTTAATCCGCCTGCGGCGGACCGCTTTTTATACCCAATATTCCATTATTCCATCATTCCATTGGACGTTTAAAGGTAAACACCACCCCTCTGGGGTGAAATCAAAGCCGGGTCCTCTGGGCCTGGATTCTTTACTTATCCTTCTTCAGCCTTCACTTTAAAATTTTTTATTGCTGTATCACCGTATGGAGATCGGCTCGGAAAAGTGGAAACGCATCATTCTCAGCGGAGCCGGTGACCTGAACATCTCCGTTGACAGCACTCAGGTAGATCAATTTGCCATCCACGCGCGGGAACTGCTGCGCTGGAACCAAAAAATCAATCTTACCACCGTTACCGACCCGCTGAATGTTGCCGTAAAACACTATCTGGATTCCATTGCGCCTGCAAACATCCTGCCCCGTGCCGGTTCGTTGCTTGATATCGGGACGGGAGGCGGTTTTCCCGGTATTCCTCTGAAAATTCTTTTACCATTCCTGTCCGTGACGCTGATCGATGCATCCCGCAAAAAAGTCAGTTTTTTAAAACACGCGGGCCGAGCACTCGGATTAAGCGATTTGAAGGTACTGCACATTCGGGCAGAGGATCTAGGGCACCATATTTTTTTGCATCCCGACGACCGACGGTCGGCATCCGCTACCGGTGCCCGACCGCCCGCTGTATACAACGACAGCCTTTTCCAGCCATTTAATGTGATCGTTTGCCGGGCGCTTACTTCGCTGGATCAATTTGTTTCATTGGCTCTGCCGCTGCTCGCAACCGATGGGATGATGATTGCATTAAAAGGCCGGATATCTGAACCGGAGTTATCGTCCGCCCGTCGTATGTTGCATACCCGGCTGAATCCGCAATCATCAACCGGGGCGCTATATACAATTAGGGTTGAAAAATACAGTCTGCCAAGAGTGAAATCCCGGCGAGCGTTGGTCGTTATTCAAATCGATCGCTGAAACGAGATGGGGATTGTGGAATTCGGTTGGTTTTTCGAAAGACTAAGCACATTTATTCCAAGATCGAAAACCTGGTCCTATGGGCCCGGATTCTTTACTTCTTTTTCGCCTTTTTTTGCATGCGAAGCATTCTCTTGTGTTTTTCAGTTGTCAGCATCATTGTATCATCGATGCCTTCCTGAGAGGTGTCAATGGAATACATTTTATCCAAATGAAATTCGAGGGTGTGCTTTCCGACGGTGACAACATCCTGATGATTCATTTGGCCTTTGGAAATCCTTTTCTCATTGAGATAGGTACCGTTGGTGCTGTTAAGGTCTTCAATGCTATAGCCACCTTTATCGTGCGTAATCTTTGCATGTTTTTTGGAGACACTCAAATTGTCTATCTGAATATCGTTGTCCGCAGTCCTGCCGATGGTGATAACTTCCTTATCCGTTTCGATAGTTTTAAGCAATTTATCATTAAATCTTAGTAAGATCGTTAGCACTAGCAACCTCCTGACGCATTCGTTTCAATCCATTTCAACCGGCAGAAACGGCCAATTTATCTTGTTCTTTTAGCAATTATTATAGCATAATATCTTTTTCCGATGCAACGCCGCCGATGGAAATTTCGACCTTTATTTTCGATGATGCATACCAAATCATCATCGGCCATCATCTGATAATTGTTGATTTTATAATTCAATAATCCGGGCGTCGATCCTTCGATTGCCGATCCGAATCAATGCAATGGTAGCCGGAAAGCTATTACGCGGCTGGGATGCACTGCCGGGATTGATATATAAAACGCCGTCAATTTTTTTTAATGAAGGCTTGTGGGTGTGTCCGCTGATGACCGCGCTCAATCCGGCGGATTGCGGATCAAGGTCGAGCTTGTATATATCGTGAAGCACATAAAGCTGGATGTTACCAATGTCCACAAATGCGAACAGGGGTAGCTCGGATGTCCATGCCCCCCCATCCATATTCCCTCGCACCGCCTTTACGGGAGCAATGGATTGCAAAGTATCCAGAATTTCGGGCTTTCCGATATCGCCGGCATGAACGATAACGTCAACTCCTTCGAAAAACCGTTTCACTACTGATTCGAGATGTCCGTGGGTATCGGAAATGACACCGAGACTGACACCGCTATTTTTCTCGTGGTTACCTGCCATGGCCTGGGCATCTAATCCTAAAGCTTTCAGTCCGGCAATTCGCGGTTATCTTTCTATTATCGTGCCGCGCCGGTTCAATCGATCAATTTCAAAAATATCAAAATAAATAGACGAAAACAAATACAATTTTTCCCCAATCCGTAACACTTATATTCTGCCGACCTGAAAGGAATGGATTGCTTGCGCAGCATGTCGATCCACCGTTTTTATATTTCACAATGTAATTTTAATCTCAGCGGTGCTGCATAAAGTACTCAAGTTTTTTTAAAATTCGCTGATTTATATTCTCGGGACACAGCAAAGACGGGCCCGGAAGTAACTATACGAAATGATTAAATAATAATGTTTATAATTGCTTGACTTTCTGTCCGGCTTCCTGTAAAATGTCTTCATATATTCAGTAAGTTACAGGATTTTACCCGATTTGACTACTAAGGGCTCACTCAAAAATGACTTCACATTTTATACGCCGATGCATCCCGTCTGGCTGCGTTGCGAATACTCGGAATATCTCGATATTCCTGCGTTTTCGCGCCTTGCCCGACGGGTTCCTCAACGCCTAATATTGTGAATTTATTTCTTCGTGAACCCTAACCTCTACTTATTTCGTTGGATGTTTCTAATCCCGTAGGTGCTTGAACCGTTCCAAAACCCGAAGATAGCTTGGAACATGGAAATATGAAATCGCGGCTGGAAAATGATTCAAGATTCGGTAACTAGGAAGGTATAATCGCGGACAAATTTCTGGTTGATGCGTTTCAACCAAAAATTTGTGATGAAAAGGATGTGATGGTGATCGCCTTTCTGGTCAGGCAACGCAACTCCGCCGATGAGTTATGCGACTTTATCGCTCAGGGGCCATTTCAGTTTTTGAATGTGGAGGCATCCAGTTCCCCGGACGAGGATGGCAACTATGTGGTGCTTGTGGAAATATCCAGAAGCGGTAATATGGTTGAACATCTCGAAGATCTGCTGAAATATATCGATCAATTAGCTCATATCAACGAGTGGTATTTCCAACCACATGGCCAGGACTCCGCCACTGCCTGGAGTTCAGATAGTTTTCATCAGTGGATGGCTCAAAGTTCAGATGAGTTAATAGACCGAAAGCCCGGACAGTTCGAGCAGTTTACATCAGAGCAGGTACAGCCGAGTTTAAACCGAGAACACACGGACAGCCCCGAATCTGCGCCGGTACGATCTGAGCCTGCGAACATAAATTATGAGGCATTAGAAAAAACGATCGCCAAACAGATATCAAGAACCAGCCACCGATACATGAAAGAATTTGCCAAGCAACATAAAAAAGTCATTACGGATAACCGGCGCCTTCTAAAAAAATTCGACGACTTAAAATCTGATTATGGCTTTCTTTATGAACAGCTGGCGTTTTTCCAGGAGCGTGAAAAGCTGGCCCTGCTGCGTGAACAGCAAGATATTAAGCGTATACGCGACCTGGAGAACCGTTTTTCATTTATGCTTCTGGCCCAATCGAAAAGCCGCGAAATTCCGTATCCTAGTGCCCAACCTTCGGCTATTGAAATCGAGCGTATAAAAGAGGCCCAACCTACCACCGATATCGGGGATGAATTCGAACCCGAAACCGTGGCAGCCGATTCGGTGGAAATTCAGGATAACCCAATCGCCGATGCGGGTGATCATATTGCCGAACGTCATGCCGATGATGCGTTAAACGACGATGCGTCTATGGCAACCGGGTCGGAAACGATTGTATCCGACAGTCAGCCGGAGACTGAGACCGCCGCAGTGAGCGATGCGGTTGAAGAACCGGAAGGTTCAAACCCGGACAAGCCGGTGCACGCGACGACGGCGGCAGGCGCGGCTGCTTCCATGCCGCCCGCGAACCAAGATTCGACATCGAAAGACGCCGCACCTCAAGAAGCAGCGGATTCCAAACAACAAGAGCCGGCTGCAACGGAGACGATCGAAACCGATCCGGATGATAAAAACGCCATCCTCGAGTTCGATCATGGCTTCGATCCGGTTGATGATTATTTGTCAATGGGTACCGCAGCCTTCAAACGCAATGAATACCACTCCGCGATAGAGTGCTTTAAGAAAGTTACCGTACTGGCCCCCAAGGATCAACGCAGTTATTATAACCTGGCCGAAATATACTATCGGCGCAAAGATTATAAAAATGCCCGGCATTATGCCAAGCAGGCGCTGGCGTTGGGTGCCGATGCTGCCGAACGGATAATAGAGACCATCGAAGCCCAAAATGCGACTAGAATCGACGATCTTGCTGCGGTACCGGAAAACACACAGACCGTCCTAAGACTCGAAGATTTCATAGACGTAACCCCGGCGGATGGGACTGTCTCACACGGGCCAAATGAAATCGAAGAAGCACCGGAAGTCGTATCGGAGCCGGAGGAAGCGCCCGGCTCTTTCGGAAATCAGCTTGCAGCTGACACGGATGAAATAATCGAACAGCCGGGAGCCACAGGCACTGCCGACGAGTTCGAAACAGCCCCCGCCGCCGTGAAGGCGTCTGCGGCTTTTAGCGAAGATATCGCCGATACGGTCGAATCTCACCCCGGAATAGTGGAACCCGTTGAAGTCGAACAGGCGAATCAGGTCCCTGCGCCCGAAGCAGTCCCGCCGGTTGAAGCAGTGCTAGACTTTGAGAAAGACAAACGAACCGAACAATCGCGATCAGAAGAAGTGCCAGTGGACACGGCTCAAAAACCGCCGATAGAACCGCTGGATCGGGCGCCGGAAGCGGGAAAAATATCTGCTAAATCAAGCACGCCCCCAAATGACGAGAAAGCAGAAGAGCAGGCCATCCCTGCGCCGGATAGTGTCGAGGCAGGGGAATCTGCACCGCAACCCGAAGTATCGATTGACCACTTTGCGCTTGCTATGGCGGCCTCAGAGAGAAAAGACTATGCCGAAGCGATTGTGCACCTCAACAAATCCATTGAGCAGGCGTCTGACAAATCGCGTATATATCACAATCTGGCTATTTTGCATTACCGCCTTAAAGACTTCAGCGCCGCTTTAACGTGTGCCAAACACGCTGTAGATTTGGGTGCTGAAGCGGCAGGTCGCATCGTGCAAAAGGCAGAACGCAGGCTGGCACGCAGCACAGCAGGGTCCACTGCCGGTGTTGATAACGCCCAAACCGAAACTGCGATTGCAGACGGTGAATCCACGCCACTCGATGTGCCCGGTGATGGGCATCAGGGACGGGTACAGGAAACGGAACAGCAGCCACCATCGCAGCCCGAAGCTGAAGAATCCGCCGAAGAGTCCATGCCGGCGGAAGCGATGGAAATTACCAAAGCCGATCTTATTGAGATATCACCGGAGCAGGAGCAGAATACCCCTGAAGTTACACAAGTGTCACCCGAATTACCAACCCTGGACAGCGAAATTGCCGAATCTGCCGACCCTGGGAAAACCAGCCCTGAAATTGCGAATTTCGAAATCGAAAAAGGTCATTCGGCAAAAGAGGCCATCCCTGGGGATGACAAATCTGCAAGGGCAGCGGGTGAGAATAGATCTGAGCCATCTCCGACGATAGAAACCGCACAAGCGGAACCGTCGCCGGAAACACCGAGCCGGCCTGATAATACTCCGGAAAATGTTGAGCCGGGTGAATCGGATACATTACCGGCTGCCAGGGCCGACAAGCAGACCATGGCAACTGAAAATACAACCACCGATGCGACACCCTCACCCGAGACCAAAGCCGAAAAACCTTCGGTAGATTATTTTGCACTTGCTATGGCGGCTTCCAAGAGAAAAGACTATTCGCAAGCCATCGTGCAATTAAACAAATTTGTCGAGCAGGCTCCTGGTGAAGCACGTGGGTATTATAACCTGGCCATTTTGCATTACCGCCTGAAAGACTACCCAAAAGCCATCGACTGTGCCAACCGAGCGGGTGAGCTCGGCGCCGGTGGAGCGAAACGAATCGTGGAGAAGGCCGAAAGAATGCTGGTGCGCAGCACTGAAAGTACTCCGAAAACTGCCGCGGAAAAACCGACGGCAACCGCTATCACTGGCGCAGATAAAACCCACCCTGAAATCATCAGTGACGATCAAATCGATGCAGCGGCAGCAAATAAAAACCCACCGGAGAAGCTGCCAGTGGGAACCACATCCACGCAACCGGAAGGTGTTCCTGAAATTGAATTACCGCAAAGACTGCCAGATGCGGACATGGCCGGCGAAGATGATACGGAAGCTATACCTGAATATCAAGCTCCAGCCGGTGAGATCGTAGAGGTTTCAGAACCCAAAGCCCATGAGGAGAAAAGGGGAAATGCTGCACAAGAGGCAAGCTATCCGGAAGTTGAGGCTGTTCCGCTGAGTGATTCCGGAGCGGATTTTGAAGACGAGAATGCGTTTGAGCCATCCCGGCCTATAGTAAAAAGTGTGGCGGAACAGCCTCCGGAGAATGAGCCGGGAACAACTGTGCCGCAAGACACAAATTCGGCGGCCGTATTAGCCGTTTCCGGGGACATCAGCGGTCAGGCAGAACCTGGCGCAGCATTGCCGCAGACGCCGCAAGAAGAATTCGTTGCCGAGACCCCGGTGGAGCAGGCGGCCAAAGACTATTTCACGCTCGGTCAGGAGGCTTATGCCAGAAAAGATTATGGGGAGGCTCTCGAGCTTTTTAACCTGTTTATCGAACGGTATCCGGATGAGCCGCGCGGATATTATAATCTGGCGATTTTGCATTACCGGTTAAAGGATTACAATGCTGCGGTATTGAACGCCAAAATCGCCATCAAGTTTGGTTCTAAAGCCGCCAAACGAATTTTGCAACAGGTCGAGAAAATAAAGGCCACAGCCGCCAAACCGATTGCTTCGAAAATACCTCCGGCGGCCTCTGAGCCGGAGCTGCCGCCGGACACCTCCGGTGACAAAACAAAAGCCGCGGTTGCACCCGAGGC
>Ga0126332_10000246_pt1 | contig 20927 bp, 15 predicted proteins | sample InaspJWI42metaG_FD_94482 | JGI IMG/M metagenome (GOLD analysis project Ga0126332, IMG submission 94482) | Marine gutless worms symbiont microbial communities from Oahu, Hawaii - Inanidrilus sp. 2 OAHU.JWI-42 metaG | ecosystem: Host-associated > Annelida > Digestive system > Unclassified...
CCCACCGCAACCGCCGGTCGAACGTCTGATTGGCGTCCTCGATGGTGATTTTCAATTCGGGAACTATTTAAAGGGATCGCAGGATATTTAGTTATTTAAGGACGTCCTGGTTATCCTTAATTCTCTGGTTAATGATATCGATTTCCTCAGGGCTAAACCCATCTAAATAAAGCCTGATCCTTTTCTTTCTTTGTTTTGATTTGAAAAACCACTGTTCACCACCATAGTCGTAGAATTGAGCACTTTCGATATCTGCCCATTTCAGGCAGATATCTTCTTTTTTGCCTTCAATGCGAATATGTTCATCAGAAATCTCAAGTCCAATTGCGCCTTTAGCCTTTTCCCTCCATGTATAAAAAACGAAACTGCCAACAGCTCCTATCAAGCCAATGGTAATGAGTACGATCAGGTTATCTTCCCCTTTCCTTAAAAAAATGATTAAAGGACCGGCAAGCAGTATCATCAGGGAAGTAATTATATTTGTCTTACGGTTCTCTTTTTTTTGAGATTTAAAGTGCTGTTTCATCTGTATTTGACTTTTTAAAAGAAGTACTTTAGTATCAGAGCCGAAAGTTAGTTGTCAAACATAAAACTAATGTTTTCCAAAATCCGATTGGATCTCTTCATTACAGGCTTTGGATTTTCGTTTTATGGGAACCGGGACGCCCCACATATTTACAGTTTTAACTATTCGATCATTTATCCATAGTCCACTCTATTTCCTCTATAAAAGTGCAAATGTGTGAAGCGTCCCCAATTTGACACGAATTAGACCTAGTCTTACCCGACGTTACACCATTCAGACATTCGGGCAGGCGGATACCGTAATTGTGTTGATCGAGGATGAAGGAAACGAGCCGATATTAATCGACGGATACGACGACAGCGGTTTCGCCCGCAACGCTCTAATCCGTGAACGACTCTACCGAGGTCGTGAATATATACTTAGAATTCGGCTTTACTATAGCGAAATCGCCGGGGAGTCCGCCGTTTTCACGTACTGAAGGATTAAATAAACGGTATTGGCCTCTGCCAGTATGAAAAGCAGTAAAAAGAGGGGTAGACATGCTCCTTGGCCGTATTGTCAAAGTGTAGGTCTGACTCCTCCGTCTTCGACCCCGTTCGATCATTCATTAGTTTCTATTAGTTTTGAATAGTGCTCCAATCTTTTACCACAGCATCTGTTTGACATGGATTTTGGCCAGGCGTGTGCTTTGAAGCTAGGCACTCTATCTTACATTCCCCCCAATGTACAGGCTGTAAAGTATCACTAGCTTTTACAGTTGCACTGGCGGGTCCTTTTCGATCTACGCCGCCTGCGTGATGCTGAAATTCAGCGTGCAGCATCCAATTTTCATCAATACTACATTTGAAATAATGATTCCGATCTTTCCCGTTTCTGCCATCAACAATAAAGACAGAATTAGTCGGGTATATAATAAAAGGCCCAGGATTGTATCGAGGATTAGATGAAGAACTTACGACGGCATAAATTGGTGGATCAGGAAATGGGTTCCCGCAATTTGGTAATGCCGGATGGTAAGCGGTTGCATATGCCACGTTCCCAATTGGGGTTTCCCCATTGTATTTCTGGAACGATATGTCAACTTCTATTGGGTGGCAAACATCTGTATGTATAAGTTTTGCCCTTATTTCTTGGCCAGGCCCTTTCTCAACGAATTTATTTACGAACATCTCCCTCTGAGAACGACTTTTCCACGATGCATTGCTTAAATCTGCATCCAATACTTTTACTCTATCTATATGGATTTCACCGTGCCATTGAAACCGCAGTCTTCTATCATTAACTACCGAAGTTTCAATAAATGTGACAGCGCCTTTACCGCCTTGCTTGCACATTAACCAGGCATCTATTAAGGTTTTACTTCCACTTGTGTACGCCAAGTACTCCTTTTTGCGCTCAATATCCTCATTGAAAGTTAAGCTCCTCGCCTGTTTCATTCGTGCCCGCCAAAAAGAGGCATTCAGCTTTTCTTTAGCTGGAATACCATTTGGTAACAAAGCCATGCCTTCAGACGCAAAATTTGCTCCTAAATCATCAATACTGAGCTCAGATGCCAACGCCAGTCCCAATGATTTCCGGAAATAGTCTGAGCTTGATACATAGGATTCCAAAAGCTCCTTTCGTAACACATCATTACAATCACCGGCGACAGCTGTCCCAAATGATATGAACAAAATTAAATACGTGACAGACAAACTCAGAATTGGCTTTCTAAACATAATTTCCCTCCAGCATTAATTATCGTGGATAACAAGCGGCCCAGCACCGGATATTTAAGGATAAGAATTCGCTTTTTGAGAGCGGATTAAGCAAAAAATTAAGGTTGATAGGGTTGTGTGACGTCTATGGATGGGTAACAACATATTGGGCCGCTGCTGATGCGGCACCAAGCCAGAACCGGCGCCATCCAATAATGTTGCATATACAGAATGAAGATCGTAATGTCAACCCGGCAATTGGCTATAATCGGTTGGAAATAGTGGATTTTGGATCTAATGCGAGTCCCGTTACTCTTTTTTTCAGCATAATATTCCCCGGCGCTGTTGTCCATTTCAAATTGCTTGTCAAAAGATTATCGTATTTTCAATGCTTTTGGTTTCACAGGTTTCCTTCGCTGGCAATGATAGCTGCGAAGTAGGTCAATCAAAGTTTATTGACCATTCAAACTAAACATGAAATACAGAAACTTGCATAAGGAGGAAAAATGCGCACCAAACATAAAATTTTTTATAATAATTCCAAAAATATGGAAGAGATCTCATCTGAGAGTATCGATTTGGTTATTACCTCACCACCTTATCCCATGATTGAGATGTGGGATGGTGTTTTTTCCAATCTTAACAGTAAAGTAGCGGAAGCCCTCAAGAAAAATCAAGGTCCTAAGGCTTTCGAACTCATGCATAAGGAACTCGATCCGGTTTGGAATGAGGTCTACAGAGTCCTGAAGAAAGGAGGCATAGCTTGTATTAACATTGGAGATGCTACACGTACTTTAAATGGCCATTTCGCCCTTTACACAAACCATTCAAGAATTCACACTTACATGCAAGGTCTTGGCTTTTCAGCTTTGCCAGCAATCTTATGGCGAAAACAGACCAATGCACCCAATAAGTTTATGGGATCAGGGATGATGCCTCCGGGCGCTTATATAACTCTGGAACACGAATATGTTTTGATTTTGAGGAAAGGAAATAAAAAAGAATTCAAGACCGACAAGGAAAAACAAATAAGGCGGGAAAGCTCATTCTTTTGGGAGGAGCGAAACGTGTGGTTTTCCGATGTGTGGACCGACCTCAAAGGAACTACCCAAAACTTATTTGATAAAAAAGTCCGAAATCGCAGTGCTGCTTTTCCCTTTGAATTGCCTTATCGACTCATAACAATGTTTTCGGTTAAAGAGGATTTGGTATTAGACCCATTTTTAGGAATAGGTACTACTATGTACGCTGCCATGGCCTCTGGGCGAAATAGCGTAGGTTATGAAATTGATGAAAATTTTAAAGATGTCATAATTTCGCAACTTAATGGTATTGTTGATTATTCAAATAAGCGAATTAACGACCGGCTTGAGGGTCATCTTAATTTTGTCGAAAGCCAATCTGAAAGGATGGGAAAATTCAAATATGTCAACAAGCACTATCAATTCCCTGTAATGACCAGCCAAGAAACCCAACTGATAATCAACCAGCTGCTCTCTATAGAAAAGATTGAAGACAATACATTTGCGGCTGTTTATTCTGATGAACCGCAGACGGAATTCACAGGAGAATGGAATAATTATGTTTTATCCGAAACTGAAATATTGAATTACAAGAAGGCGCGTAAGACCAAAAAGAAATTCGGATCCAAACAGCGCCAGCTATTCGGCAGCTCGATGGACTGACCTTCCTTTCAGAATTCCCATGAAACTCTTATGCCATCCTTAAGTTTTTCATAATATATTATCTGCGTATCTATGTTCTCTGGTAGCATTTTTTATCGAGATATTCCGTGTTTTCGCAACGCAGCCAGACGGGATGCATCGGCGTATAAAATGTGAAGTTATTTTTGAGTGAGCCCTAAGTCCTCGTAACTATTGGTTCTACGAACTGGCTTTCCGTATCCCAGGGAAACAGTATCCAGGTATCCTGGCTGACTTCAGTAATGAACGTGTCAACCAGCGGTCGACCTTCCGGTTTGGCGTAGACGGTGGCAAAGTGAGCCTTGGGGAGCATGTCCCGGACGATGCGCGCAGTCTGACCGGTGTCGACCAGATCGTCAACAAGAAGCCAGTCGTCACCATCGGTGTCTACGGATTTCAAAATCTTGCTTTCACCCTGATCCCGATAATCGTAGCTGGAAATACACACGGTATCCACCAGTCGGATTTCCAATTCGCGTGCAATAATCGAGGCGGGGACGAGTCCGCCTCTGGTAATTGTGACAATTCCCTGCCAGGTTTTCATATCCAGCAGGCGCCAGGCCAAGGCTTTGGAATCTCGATGCAACTGTTCCCAGGAAATGGGAAAGGTTTTCCGGTATCTTTGGTTATCTTCAGGCATGTTAACCCCTTTGTGAAAGCTTAGCCACTAAGACACGAAGGCACAAAGAACGAATTTTAAGTTTGTTTTTGTTTTGGAAAGAACAAATACTTAGTCATTTAAGGCTAACGTGTAAGCTTTTTGGTTTTCTTATCAATTTTAACGTGCCTCTCATAAATAACAGCATCAACAGAATTATTTTATAAACTTTGAGGCTTTGTGCCTTAGTGGCAGAACTATTATTTTCTTTGTTACTTTTCCTCACGCATATAAGATTTTGCCAGTGCGCTTGGCGCCCCGACACGTTTGCTCAATGCTTCCCACCATGTCAAAATAACTAAAACGAAAATCGTGGCCAGATAAGGGAGCATATTTAAAAACGAGGCCGGAATCGCTGTGCCGGACGCCTGCAGCCTGAACTGTACGGCGTTGATTCCGCCGAAAAGAACGGCGCCCCAAACGGCCCGGGCCGGATTCCACATGGAAAAGATGACAAGGGCGATCACAATCCAGCCCCTGCCACCGGTAATATTCTCGGTCCAGCCCGGGGCATAGGAAAGAGAAAGATGGGCACCGCCGATACCCACCAGCATGCCGCCGATTATAGTATAAAAGTAGCGGACATTTCCAACATTGATCCCCATGGCATCAGCGGTTTGCGGGTTTTCTCCCACGGCCCGAAGATTCAAACCGTTGCGGGTTTTGTAAAGATAATACCAGGAAAGGGGCAGCAGCAAATAAACAATATAGGTGAGAATGTCCTGGGTGAACAGCGCCCCTATCACGGGCAGCCTGTTTAATATCGGAATGGCCATCGGTTCAAATTTTGCGCCGACCAGTCCGACCAGATAGCCGGAGTTTGATTCCGGACCGAGCCTCTGACCCAAAAAACTCGCCATGCCGGATCCAAAAAGGGTGATGCTCAAACCGCTGACCACTTGGTTGGCGCGCATGGTAATGCACAGAAAAGCGTGGATTGTTGCCAGCGTCCCCCCCACAAACATCGCCACTAAAATGGCTAAAAACAGATTGCCGGTATGATAAACAGTGGCAAAAGACGTCACGGCACTCATCAGCATCATGCCCTCAATTCCCAGATTGAGGATTCCTGATCTCTCCGTGTTTATCTCACCGATGGTCGCATAGATGAGAGACGTTCCGGAACGCAGTGTGATGGCCAGAAGTGATGTCAACAGTTGGATCATGCAGCTACCTGTTCCGCGGAAACATCCGATGTTTCCTTTTGCTTAATAAAACGGAGTTTGTACTCGGTGAAAAGCGAGCCCGCCAGCATCGGAAAGAGCAGCATACCTTGAATGACGAGGCCCATGGCGGCCGGCAGTCCCATCATCATCTGAACCTGATCACCGCCGACGAGCAGTGCCGCTATCAATAGGGCGACAATTATGGCTGCAATCGGGTTCAGCTGAGCCAGCCAGGCGACGATGATGGCCGTGTAGCCGTATCCAATGGAAAGCCCCTGCTGCAGTCTTCTCGAGATGCCGGTAACCTCACAGACCCCGGCCAGTCCGCTTAAGGCGCCTGCCAGCAAAAGAGCGAGCATTACATTTATGGCAATGTTGATGCCCTGGGTTTGGGCGGCAGTTGGATTATTCCCGATAACCTTCAGTTCGAAGCCCCACCGCGTTCGATTGATGATGAACCAGATCAGAACCGCCAGAACGAGGGCGAAAATCAGACCCATGTGGGCCCGTCCGGCAATTCGTGGAAGCCACGCGAATTCCGGGAACGGGGGAGTTCCGGGAAAGCCGAATCCTTTGGGATCGCGCCATGGTCCGTAGTAGAGATGTTCAGCAAAAAGGATGGCAACATAATTCAGCATCAGCGTTGTCAGGACTTCATCAACTTTTAGTCGGACTTTTAAAAAGGCCGGGATACCGGCCCACATCGCACCTGCCGCCATTCCAACCATGATGGCGGTCGGAAGAACCATCCAGTTCGCTAAAAAAGGAGACCAGAATAAGGCGACCCAGGTTGCGGCAATCCCGCCCAGCGTAAGCTGCCCCTCGGCGCCGATGTTCCAGAACTTCAGACGGAAGGCGATTAAAACCCCCAGGCCGGTCAGCATCAAAGGGATGGCCTTGACCATTGTTTCGGTGAAATTGGGCCATGAACCGAAAGCTCCCTTAAACATGGCGGCAAACGTTACGAAGGGATTCGCATCAAATATTGCCAGCAAAACGGCCGTTAAAACAAGCGAGATAAAAAAAGAGGCCAGCGGTACCAGGATAATGGCTTTGTGCGACAGGGCTTTTCTTTTTTCAAAGACGATACGCATGGGAGAATGCCTAAAATTTAATCCACAGATTTCGCAGATTACACAGACACCAATGAATGTGCGGTGGAGATTGCGAAATCTGCCGGGTTTAATTCCCCGCAGCTTGCTGCGTTAGGGTAGAATGTATCATTCATGGATACCCCGTGGCTTGCCGCGGGGAAGTTCATAATGCCTAATCCGCAAAAATGCGGGGCGGACAAGATTGCTTAAAATTGAAAAGCGGAATTCTGCCTATTTTTTTAGCAGATGGCACCTAGGGACACCATACCCCTTTTGAAGACAGGCGCGCGCGCACTTACGCCAACCCGGCGGCGGGCTCATCCGCAGCCAGACCAGCCATCATCATGCCGAGTCTTTCGGTATCCGCCTCACTGGAGGGCAAAATCCCCATTATCTTGCCCTCGTACAGTACTGCAATATTATCGGCGACCGTCAACAGCTCTTCCAGATCTTCGGAAAGAAGCAGGATGGCTGTTCCCGACGCGCTCTGCTCTATCATCTGGGTGTGAATATATTCGGTCGCACCGACGTCCAGACCCCGTGATGGATAGGCTGCGATGAGCACCCCCCGGCAGGCATCTATTTCTCTGGCCAGAATAATTTTTTGGATATTGCCCCCGGACAGGAATTTTGCCTGCGTTTGCGGTGTAGGAGTATCAATCCGAAACATATCGATCATGCGTTTGGCCAGATCTAAAATTCTTTTGGGATGTAGAATGCCTTTTTTTACCAGCGGCGGTTTGCGATAACACTTCATGGCCAGGTTGCCGGCAACACTCATGTCGCCCGCAATTCCTCTCGCGATTCGGTCGGCGGGAATATGGCTGACACCGCTATCGATAATCTCCAAGGGTTTTTTGTTTGACATCTCTTTACCAAAGATCCGAATTGTACCTCCGGTGATTTTACGAAGTCCCGTGAGAACTTCTACCAGTTGTTTCTGGCCGTTCCCTGCTACCCCGGCAACTCCAACAATCTCACCTGAACGAACGTTAAGCGAAATACCTTGCAGTGCCGGAAGACCTTTATCATCGGCCGCCAGTACATCATTTAACTCGAGTACGATATCTCCCTGATTGCGCTCTTTCTTATCCAGGCGGAAAAGGACGTCGCGTCCCACCATCAGTTGAGCAAGTTCCTTGGGATTTGTGCCATCGGTTTTCTTTACCGTTACCAGACGTCCCTTATTAAGTACACGCACCCAGTCTGAAAAGGCGATAACCTCTTCCATCTTGTGGGTAATAAAAATGGCCGATTTGCCTTCACGGGTCATCTGATGCAGAACCTGGTTCAGTTCCTTTGATTCCTGAGGGGTTAAAACCGCTGTCGGTTCGTCCAGAATGAGGATCTCAGCGCCGCGATAGATAAGCTTGAGAATTTCAACCCGCTGCTGCTCCCCGACACTCAGCTGCCAAATATAGCTTTCCGGATCGACCTGAAGATTGTATCGTTCGGAAAGTTCGCGTATCCGATCAGCGACATTCACCATATCCGGGACAAACGGCAGGTCCGGTAGCCCTAGAATGATATTTTCCGCAACTGTCATGGTATCCACCAGCATGAAGTTCTGATGGACCATACCGATTCCGAGCAGCATCGAATCACGGGGTGAATTGATATCTACCCGCCGGCCGCGGATGAAAATTTCACCCTCATTTGCCCGATACATTCCGGCCAGAACGTTCATCAGGCAGCTTTTACCCGCGCCATTTTCTCCCAACAGGGCCAGAACTTCACCAGGATATAGCTCCAAATCCACACGGTCATTGGCCACCACATTGGGAAACCGTTTGGTAATTCCTTTCATCTCGAGAATGGGCGTTTTCATTTCCCTCAATATCCTGACCGGGACAAGCTGAAAAATGTTAACATTCTATCCATTTTAGAATAGGACGGAGCGGAGCGACATCCACAAATCTTCAATTAACAATCTTCAATCTTCAATTACGGCTCGTCCGTACGAACCATTTATTCGAGCAGTTGAAGGTAGATCATCAACTCCCCATGGTTACGGCCGAACTAGTTCCCCGCCTTGCCGATCACACCTTTCACGAAAAAGCTCATGTTGAGCATATCCCCGTCGTTCATCTTACCACCGGCAGCCACAATTTGCTTTCCCTTCTGATCGACAATCGGGCCATGGAATACATCCCAGGTGCCATTCAGAATCGCTTGCTGCTTTTTAGCAACCAGGTCTCTAACCGCTGACGGCACCCTGGGACTGAATTCGGACAGCTCCACGATACCTTCCTTCAATCCTCCCCAGTACTGATGCGTCTTCCAGCTGCCGTCTAAAATGGCGCTGACGGTATCCACGTAATAGGCCCCCCAGTTCCATACGGGGCTAACTAGAACGCTGTCGCCGACAAAACCGCGCATGTCAGAGTCGTAGCCGATACTCATAAGCCCCCTTTCCTTGGCTGCTTTCTGCGGTTCGGTGGTGTCCTGATGCTGGGAAATGATATCCGCACCGGCGTCCAGCAGGGCGACCGCAGCTTCACGCTCCTTTACAGGATCAAACCAGGTGCTGGTCCAGACGACGCGCACCTGAACATCGGGATTAACGGACTGAGCACCCAGTGTAAAAGCGTTAATACCCCGGATAACCTCCGGAATCGGGAACGCCGCTACGTAGCCGATAACGTTTGTTTTGGTCATCTTCCCGGCCACAATTCCGGAAAGATAGCGGGGCTGGTACATACGGCCGAAGTAAGTGCTCATGTTGGGAGCTGTCTTGAATCCTGAACAGTGTTCAAAGTAGACCTTCGGAAAGTCCCGGGCCACTTCCACCATCGGGTCCATATACCCGAAGGAGGTCGCAAAGATCACCTTGTATCCCTGCAGGGCATATTGACGAATAACCCGGGCAGCATCAGGTCCTTCGGGCACGCTTTCGATGTAGGCGGTTTCTACCTTGTTCCCGAGCGTTGTTTCCAGCATCTTTCGTCCCCGGTCGTGCTCCCAGCTCCAGCCGAGATCACCAATCGGGCCGACATAGATGAACGCAATTTTTTGGGGCCCCGCAGCCTCGGCCTTTGACGGTTCCAATCCTCCGCTAAAAAATGCACCTGTGAACACAACAAAAATGACCAGCACCATTAATATACCGCTTTTCTTCATTTTATCCTCCTTTGCAGAAATTTGTATGATATTTAGACGAGAAAATCTTTTGGCGGACCAGCAATCTAAATCACATTCGATTCCTGGGTGCAAGTATCATATTTCGGTATTTATGGGCAACGGGTAAAGTGATACCTGGGAGATTATCTTTAGTCAAGAGGGACGTTGGGCTCTGTGGGCCCGGTTTGCCGGTTAGCCCGTTTGCCCGTTAGCCGGTTCGTCGACTTGCTTGTTAAATTGTTTTTCCGCAACAAGAGAGTATTTCCAATCGTTTAAATAATAAGGTTAAATACCGCTAAGTCCTTCGATCCATAAATACGATAACGTATTTATTTACTCAGGACTTAGTGCTGAGTGAGCATTATTGATGATTCTTACTCTGAAAATACGTCATAGTAATTGCGAATCGAAGCACTAAGCATTACCTGTCCGTTGAGCCGGTAAACAGGTTTGACATTCTCGAAGATCTAAACAATCCCAACGGGCTAACGGGCAAACCGGCAAACGGGCTAACGGGCAAAACCGGCTCAACCGATCCCACCGGCCCAACCGGATTAACCTGTTGCCTTACGCGAATTATTCATATAATCTCATCCGATAACAAATCCATTCAACAGAACAAAAGGTTTTGAAGGGCTTGGAGGGATAATTTCATGGAAAGTATAAACAGCCTGAAATGTCTTGTGTGCGGCAAACAGTATCGTCCCGATGAGATCGAATATGTCTGCCCGGATCACGGCAACGAAGGGATTCTTGACGTTCAATACGACTATGATTTCATCGGGCGGCAAATCAGCCGGGAAGCGCTTTTGGGCTCAAACGAACCTACGATTTGGCGCTACAAACCCTTGCTGCCGGTTTCTCCGCAGGCGGAAGTTCCCCCTTTGTCCGTGGGCTGGACGCCTTTGTATCATACCCCGCGCCTGGCCTCGGACCTGGGTCTGGAAAATGTATGGGTCAAAGATGACGGCCGTCAGCCGACAGCTTCTTTCAAAGACCGGGCCAGCGCCATTGCTATCGTAAAGGCCAGGGAAAAAGGGGCGTCCGTGATTACCACCGCCAGCACCGGCAATGCCGCCGCGGCCTTGAGCGGCCTGTGTGCCAGCGTGCAGCAGCCCAACGTGATCTTTGTTCCGCAAGCCGCCCCTCCGGCCAAAATTGCCCAGCTGCTGGTATTCGGCTCCCGCGTCATACTGGTTAAGGGAACTTATGATGACGCCTTTGAGCTTTGCCTTAATGCGGCGAAAATCTATGGCTGGTATAACCGCAATACCGGCTATAATCCTTATATGACAGAAGGCAAGAAGACCGCTGCGTACGAGATCTGCGAACAACTCGACTGGAACGCACCGGATCGCATTTTCGTCAGCGTTGGCGACGGCTGTATCATCGGGGGATTGCACAAAGGATTGAAGGACTTGACGGCGTTGGGATGGATCGATAAAACACCCAAGCTGATGGGTGTCCAAGCCGCCGGCAGCAGTTATATGTATCAGGCCTGGAAAAACGGTGAAGATCTTTTCACCAAACCCCCGGTCGACGCGCAAACGGTTGCCGACAGCATCAGCGCCGGCTTGCCCCGGGACCGCATCAAGGCATTGGCTGCCGTAAACGAAACCGGTGGGGCCTACTTTTCGGTTGAGGACGAAGATATATTGAGAGCGATTCCCGAGTTGGCCCGGGGTGCCGGCGTTTTTGCAGAACCCGCAGGAGCTGCTGCCTATGCCGGATTGGTAAAAGCGGTCGATCAGCGATTGGTTTCCAAGGATGAAACTATTGTCGTGCTCGCCACCGGCAACGGCCTGAAGGATGTGGCCGGTGCCATGCAGGCAGTTGAGCTCGCAGACACAAAGCCGATCAGAGTCGTGTCGGATTTGGAGGCGCTCAAGCCGATCGTGGACGGTTGGGCCAGTCAGGTTGAACCGGTTTAGCCCGTTGAGCCCGTTTAACCGGGTTGAGACTGCAAGACCTGTCTGCCGGTTAAATGAAATATTTCCCTGTTGTTTGCTGCGGGGGAGTTTCATGAAATGATAATACTCTGGTATTACAGATCAACAAACCAACGGGCGAACCGGCCAACGGGAAAACCGATTAAATTGATTACCATCATTAATTTTAGCATTCCACGCCCGCCATCGCGAGCCGCTCAGGCGAGGCGGGCGGGTTAGCACATTTTAGGCATTTCTTCATAAAGGAGGCATGATCATGATAGATCTAACCGTTGTTCCCGAAGCCCTCGAAAGAGCAGCAAAAAGAGCCAGGGAAAAGAACATCATTATTCCCACGTTTAAGCAACAGCGAGACCCGCGCCTGATTCCCGATGCCATCATATCCAGATTAAAAAACATCGGTCTGTGGGATGTCGATCCTTTGAACCTGTTCCGTATTACCTGGCACAACGAGCCGGTTTCCCACGGTGGCGGCTTCGGTGACGTGAATTTTATCGAGTTTCCGCCGGCGCTGACCGGCGTCGAAGCGCGGATTGTGGCTCCCATCGGCAAATGGTTCCCCACCGGCGCCCATAAGGTCGGTGCAGCATTCGGGTGCCTGGTGCCGCGGCTGGTAACCGGACAGTTCGACCCCACCACCCATAAGGCCGTATGGCCGTCCACCGGTAATTACTGTCGGGGTGGCGCTTATGATGCCACCCTTTTAGGGTGCAAATCGATTGCCATCCTGCCTGAGGAAATGAGCAAGGAACGATTTGACTGGCTCGCCACCGTGTCAGGCGAAATCATTAAAACCCCGGGCTCTGAAAGCAATGTCAAAGAAATCTTTGACAAATGTTGGGAACTTCGTGAATCGGGAGAGGATCTTGTCATCTTCAATCAATTTGATGAGTTCGGAAACTACCTGTGGCATTACGAGATCACCGGCCCGGCCATGATGGCGGTATTGGAACAGTTGATGGGCCCTAAAGACAAATTCCGGGGTCTGATTTCTTCAACCGGCTCGGGCGGGACCATCGCCAGTGGTGACTACCTGAAAAAACAGTTTTCCAGTTGTAAAATTGCCGCTGCCGAAGCCCTGCAATGTCCGACACTTCTGCAAAACGGCTTCGGTGCACACCGGATCGAGGGCATCGGTGACAAGCATGTGCCCTGGATTCACAATGCCAAAAACACGGACATGGTCATTGCCATGGATGATGAAATTCCCATGAACCTTATTCGGCTGTTCAACGAACCGGCCGGGAAAAAATACCTTGTGTCCCAAGGCGTCCCCGAATCACTGGTTGGCGGACTGAATCAGCTGGGAATTTCCGGTGTCAGTAATCTGGCCGGTGCCATTAAATTTGCCAAGTACTATGAATTGGGCGAAAACGATATCGTGATGACCGTGTTGACCGATGACATGGATTTGTACGCCAGCCGCTTGGATGAACTGAGAGAAGAATGCGGTGAATTCACGCAAACAGACGCTGCCGCCGTTTACGCCCAGCATCTGCTTGGGCTGAGTATCGACAACCTAGAGGAACTTACCTATTACGATCGCAAACGCATTCATAACCTCAAGTACTTTACCTGGGTCGAGCAACAGGGAAAGACCTATGAAGAAATCCAGGAACAATGGTACAATGACGATTACTGGGAAAGCATTCCCGGTTGTGTTGATGAAATTGATGATTTGATCACTGCCTTCAATCAAAAAACAGGGTTGCTGGAAGCCGGTTGAGCCGGTTAGCCGGTTAGCCGGTTAGCCCGTTTGCCCGTTAGCCGGTTGGGCCGGTTGGGCAAGTTAGGTTGAGCCGGTTGAGCCAGTTGAGCCCGTTTAGCCGGTTGACGCTGCAAGACCTGCCTGCTGGCTCAATGGGTAAAACGGCTTAGCTCGATTTAGCTGGTTAATAAAATTGGATAGTTCCCTGTGGCTAGTTGCGGGGGGCTTCATTAAATGATTATTTTCCATTAGTACAGATCAGAAAACCGCCGGGTTAACGGGCTCAACGAGCTCAACGGGCTCAACCGGCACAACGGACAAACGGGCGAACCGGCAAACGGGCAAACGGGCAAACCGACCAACAGGCAAACCGACCAACAGGCAAACCGACCAACCGGCTAAACGGGCTCAACCGGCCCAACCGGCCAAACCGAAAAAAAGGATCTCCCATGGCAATCGGCAAGTCAGTCAAACGAGTTGACGCAGTGGCCAAGGTCACCGGGCGGGCGCGGTATACGGATGATTTTTTTATTGCGGGCACGCTGGTTGCCAAATATCTGCGCAGCACCATTGCCCACGGCCGGGTGAAGAAAATCGACACCAGCCGGGCGGAGCGTCTGCCCGGCGTCGAAGCGGTTTTCACTTATGCGGATGTACCCCGGAATAAATTTGCCACCGCCGGTCACCCTTATGCACTGGATCCTTCCCACAAGGACGTGGCGGACCGGCTGCTTCTGACGCAGAATGTCCGCTACTGGGGCGATGAGATCGCCGTTGTGGTGGCGGAAAACGATATTATTCTGCAGGAAGCACTGAAACTGATAGAAGTGGTATATGAAGAGTACAAGCCCCTGGTGGCACCGCAGGCCGCAATGGCAGAGGATGCCCGCGAGATTCACGCCGGCTCGAAAAACCTCATCGGCGAATCCAGATACGCGGTGGGTGAGAATATTGAGGATGCACTGGCCAACGCCGACGTTGTGCTGCAGGGCACCTATCGCACCCAGATGACCCAGCACTGTCACATCGAAAACCATATCGCCTATGCCTACATGGATGACCTGGAGCATATCGTGGTGGTGTCGTCGACCCAGATCCCCCATATAGCCCGGCGCATCGTCGGAGAGGCTCTGGATTTGCCATGGGGCCGCATTCGGGTAATTAAACCGTATATCGGCGGCGGTTTCGGTGCCAAGCAGGACGTAATCTTGGAGCCCATGGTGGCCTTTCTGACGCTGCAGCTGGAAGGCAGACCGGTAAAGATGGATCTGTCCCGGGAAGAATGCATGATCGGCACCCGCACCCGTCACCCGTTTGATGTGAAACTGCGGGCCGGCGTCATGCAAGACGGAACCCTGGCGGCCCTTGACATCGAGGCCGTATCCAACAGCGGCGCCTATGCCTCTCACGGGCACTCCGTGGCCGGGGCGGCCGGCGCCAAGTCCCGTCTGCTCTATCCGCGAGCGGCCATAAGCTTCCACGCCAAAACCATATACACCAATATCCCGGCGGCCGGTGCCATGCGGGCTTACGGCGCTCCCCAGATGATATTTGCGCTGGATTGCATGATCGAAGAGTCTGCCCGCCGCATCGGCATGGATCCGGTAGAATTCCGGTTGAAGAATGTTGCGCGGCAGGGGGATGTCGATCCCCTGACGGGTGAACGCTTTGAAAGTTGTGGAATGGCCGAATGTCTTCAAAAAGGCAGGGCCCTGATTGATTGGGATGCAAAGCATGCCGCGTGGCCCAAACAGCAATCGGGTCCGGTGCGCCGTGGACTGGGCGTTGCCTGTTTCAGCTACGCCACCGGAACCTATCCGGTGTGCACCGAGATCTCCGGCGCGCGTATCATCCTCAATCAGGATGGGTCGGTTCATGTTCAGGTGGGCGCCACTGAAATCGGACAAGGTTCGGATACCATTGTGGCCCAAATGGCGGCGGAAACTATCGGAATCCCCTTTGAGCATGTGCATGTGGTGTCCACCCAGGATACGGATGTGGCGCCTTTTGATACCGGGGCTTACGCCTCACGCCAGGCTTATGTGACCAGCAATGCGGTTTTTCGGGCGGCCACGCAGCTGAAGGCGAAAATTCTCGAACACGCTGGAAGCATGTCCGGCATTCCTGCCGATCAGCTCGAGATTTCAAACGCCAAAATTATCCATCGTGATGATCCGGCCCGCAAAAACATGTCGCTCACAAAGGTAGCGCTGGATGCTTATTACGACAAGGAGCGCGGTGGCCAAATAACCGCCGATGTATCCTACAAAACCCGGACCAACGCCCCTACCTTTGGCTGCACTTTTGTGGAGATTGAGGTCGATGTGCCCCTGTGCCGGGTAATCATAAAGGAAATTTTCAATGTGCACGATTCCGGAGTCATTCTGCATCCCGTGATGGCCAAAGGGCAGGTGCACGGCGGAGTGGCTATGGGCATTGCCGCCGGCCTCTACGAAGAAATGATGATCGATGGTGAATCCGGCTATATTTACAACAATAACTTTCTGGATTATAAAATCCCAACACCTGTGGATGTCCCCGACATCGGCTGTGAATTTGTGGAAATCTCTGAACCCACCTCCGGCTATGGCAACAAATCGCTGGGGGAGCCGCCGATCATTTCCCCGCCGCCGGCCATTCGCAATGCGATCTGGGATGCCACGGGAGTATGTATAAATGAGCTGCCCATGACACCGCATGCTCTATACAGACACTTTAAAAAAGCAGGACTTGTAGGGTGAAACTTGAAACCTGAAATTGGAAACTTGAAACTCGGAGAAGGTTTTCTGTCTGTTTAACAACAGACTTTATCCATATTTCCCAAGTTTCAAATTTCAAGTTTCCAGTTTCAACCAGCATCTCTCTTTTATAACTTTAAGCGAGTTGTTGTCGCGGATGAATTTTTTCTACTACTTGATCGTTCACCTACTAGGCTGATTATCGCATGTTTAATATCAAAAGCTATGAAAAAGCCGGCAGCGTTCGGGAAGCAGTGCGTCTGCTGCAGGCCAATCCCCGGGCGCGCCTGGTTGCCGGCGGCACGGATGTGCTGATCAAACTGCATAAGGGTAAAGGGCAGTTTCATCACCTGGTGGATATTCATGACATCGCCGAGCTGGATTTCATCACCCTGACCGATGATGGGGATCTGGTCATCGGACCAGGGACCTGCTTTACCCACCTGAGCGAATCGCCCTTGGTTCGCAAGCACATTCCGGTCCTGGAAAAAGCGGTCCGGACCATCGGGGGACCCCAGGTGCGCAACATGGCCACCATCGGCGGCAATCTTTGCAACGGGGTTCCCAGCGCCGACAGCGCCACTCCTCTTATTGCCTTGAACGCAGTATTGACGATTGACGGTGCTGACGGTGAGCGGCAGATGCCCCTTGAGGATTTTTTTCTCGGCCCCGGACAGGTGGCCCTTGCGCAGCACGAAATTCTGACTGCGATTACAGTTAGCCGTGACAACCATGCCGGCTATCACGGGCATTTTTATAAATATGCCATGCGCGAAGCCATGGACATTGCCACGATCGGCTGCGCGGCGGTGTGCAACGTGGCAGACGGCCGGCTGAAAGAATTGCGGCTGGCCTTTGGTACGGCCGCGCCGGTGCCGATCCGCTGCAGACTCACGGAAGACAAGGTTCGGGGGTGTCGGATATCCCAGCAGTTGTTGGAAGACGTTGCCGAAGCCGTACCGCAAGACCTCAAGCCGCGGACATCCTGGCGGGCCGCCAAGGATTTTCGGCTGCAGATAATCAAGACCCTGGCCCATAGAGTGGTGAAGCAGGCTATTTTAAATGCAGGAGGGACATTGCAGTGAACCGCACCATCACCTGTATCGTAAACGGAAAGAAAAGAGAGTTCAGCGTGGATATTCGCCAATCACTGCTGGAGGTTCTGCGGGAGCACCTGGGGCTGATCAGTGTTAAACAGGGATGCGGCGTGGGTGAATGCGGCGCCTGCACGGTGCTGATCGACAATGTGCCGATCGATGCCTGCATTTATTTAGCTGTGTGGGCCGATGGGCGATCCATCCGGACGGTGGAGGGTGAAAGCCGCAAAGATAAGCTGTCCCGGGTGCAGCAGGCTTTTGTGGATGAGGGCGCAGTGCAGTGCGGCATTTGCACCCCCGGTTTTGTCATGGCGGCGACCGCATTTGTCGAAAAGCACAAGGGCCGCGGGGTAACCCGCGATGAGATTCGACGGGGCCTGGCCGGCAACCTGTGTCGCTGCACAGGTTACGACACGATTGTCAGTGCGGTGGAAAAGAGCCTGAATGAAGACGCTGCGCAGTAAAGACAGGGTTTTTAAATGGCACACAGCCACGCGTATTTCTTTCGGCTTTCCCATATGATCACCCCGTATCCGTTACAGTAGTTATGTGATCATTTGTGCACCGGCAAGTGAAAGCGCGGTCTGCAGGAGAACATTGGCCCCGTTTACACAATCTTGCCAACGGGTATATTCCCGGCAGGAGTGGCTGGCGCCATTCTCCGACGGCACAAAAATCATTCCCGCCGGACAAATCAGGGCCATGGCCTGGGCATCATGTCCGGCGCCCGAGGGCAAATAGACGTTGAACAGTCCCAATTGTTCTGCGGCTGAAGATAAGGCTTTTTGCATGTGGTCATCCAGGTGCACGGGCACGGTTCGCTCCAGTTTATCAATCGTCAAATCCAGCCCAAAATCGTCGGCGGCTTTCCCGGCTTCTCCGTAAACGGCGGTTTCCATCGCATCCAGGGTTTGGATGTCGTCCGCCCGAAATTCCAGAGATACGGATGCGGTTTGGGGAACCACATTGAATGCGCCGGGAGTAAAGTCTATGTTGCCCACAGTGAACACACATCCGGGAAAATTTTGTATGAACCGTTCCCTGGCTTTCAGCACCAATGAGCAGGCCCCTAATCCGGCATCTCGACGGCGGTCCATGGGCGTGGTGCCGGCATGGTCCGCGCGTCCGTTGAAGTTAAATCTAAAACTTCGAATGCCCACGATGCCGGTTACCACACCAATGTCTGCTCCGGTCTCTTTGAGACGCGTTCCCTGTTCCACATGCAGTTCCAGATATCCGGCGATAGTGCCGGTAGCTGCACCTGCCGAAAATATGGAATCGCGGTTGATACCGGCACGCTCAAGCGCTCGATGAAATTCATCGCTGCTGCCGGAGGGGAGATCCACCTCTTGTCGGGGAAGCTGGCCCGATAGCGCCCGGCTCCCCATCAATCCCACAAATGCTCCTTCCTCATCAGTAAAATCCACGGCGCAAAGATGAAGATCCAGAGAGACGCCATGCTCCTTTACCGTTTCCAGGATTTCCAGTGCCGCCACCACCCCCAAGGCCCCGTCGAAGCGTCCGCCAAAAGGCACCGAATCCAAATGGGAGCCCAACAGCAGCGTAGCTGCATCGTTTTTCCCGCACGACATTACAGCCTGATGGTTACCCGCACCATCCACATGATTCTCGATTCCCATTCGGACAGCCCGTTGAACAAACCAATCGCGGGCTTTCAGATGAGCTTGGCTGAAAGCCGGCCGATGGATGCCGCCGTCGTCCGTAGCACCGATACGGGACAATTCCTCAAAGTCCTTTTTCATCCTTCGACTGTCGATTCTAAGTTCGGATGCAGTAATTCCCATGATCGATCAGCGCCTCAGATCCAATTTCCCGGCCAAAAAGCGGCCCTGTCCCTGATCGGCTTTGATTTCTCCATGGTCCATTACTACCCGACCGCGCTGCATTACCATTACCGGTGCCCCTAAGCATTGGCGTCCTTCATACATGCTGTAATCCACATTCGTATAGGTGTTTTTTTTCGGTATTCTGTGGGCCAGGGCCGGATCGAAAATTACCACATCCGCGTCGGCGCCTTTTTTCAAGTTTCCCTTTTGTGGATAAAGACCGAAGATCTTGGCCGGATTTTCACTGGTCATTTTTACCAGTTGCGGAAGGGAAATTCTCCCGGTATTCACCCCGGCATCATAAGTGACGCTGAACATGGTATCCAAGCCTGGAATGCCGTGGGGCGCCGAGAAGATGTTGTCGAACAATGGCTCATTGGCAGCGATGGCATGACCGGCCGCATCCGAACCGATCACGTCGATCAGTCCCGCTTCCACAGCGCCCCACATGGCGTTCATATCCCGTTCTTTTCGCAATGGCGGGGACATTTTAGCCAGCGCGCCCCGTTTTTTTAACTCACCATCGGTTAAGGTCAGATAGTGAGGACAGGTTTCAGTATATACGATCTGGCGATTCCATTCCTTAAACTGCTTTACGACATCCAGGCTTTCATAGGCACTTAAATGGGGCAGATACATGGGGCACCCGGTAACCTGTGCCAGGGACAGAACACGAAAGACGGCTTCCGCTTCAGCGATTCCAGGATGCGTCGGTGGAAAATGCTCCGGCTTCACATCTCCCCGGGCAATGGCCGCATCTTCGAGGTAATCCAGCACCGGACCGTTTTCCGAATGGGTGGCGAATAGTCCGTTGTTTTCGGCGATTAACGCCATAATCTTCAAAAGTTCTTCATCCTCCAGTTTCATCCCCCGCTTTTTGTAGGCCGTGAAACCTTTGAAGGAAACGATGCCCATTTTGATCAGTTCGGGGATGCTTTGGTCGACACCAGCCATATCGTTTTGGGTAAAGGTGCAATGAATGCCGAAATCCAGAATGGAGGTCGACTCGCCCTCTTCTATGAACGTCTGCACCGACTCCACCAGATCGCCGCCCTGTCCCCAGGCCTTGACCGCTCCCACGTAGGGAATCAGGGTGGTAATTCCCCCGGTGGCCGCAGCTTTGGACAGTGTATCGATGCGGTCGGCGTATACCGGATGAAAATGGGCATCGATAATTCCCGGCAAAACGAATTTGCCGCCGGCGTTGATTTCTTCCCCAGCTTCCACTTGGCCGCAGTCGGCGCTGACATCATGGATGCATCCGTCTTTGATCAGCACATCCTGCTTTTTCATTCCGTTGCCGGTTACCACCACACCGTCTTTAATGATGATATCGATTTTTTGTTGATCCATTTTTCTAGCTCCTAATTACATGCCGATTATGGCATTTTTCAAAATATCGTTTCGTTTGGGACGAAATTTAGTCTTGTCGATTAACGATGATTGGTTTTCACGCAAAGGCGCAAAGCCGCAAAGAATATTTTGAATAATTCCAGTTTCCATTTTTTATTAACTTGGCGCCTTTGGTAATATGAAAAACGGACGACCTGGTGTAAGATAGTAAAGCCATTACCAATAACCACTTACACCAAAAGGAGGTCGTCCGATGAGAAAGATAGCATAC
>Ga0126332_10000247_pt1 | contig 20867 bp, 15 predicted proteins | sample InaspJWI42metaG_FD_94482 | JGI IMG/M metagenome (GOLD analysis project Ga0126332, IMG submission 94482) | Marine gutless worms symbiont microbial communities from Oahu, Hawaii - Inanidrilus sp. 2 OAHU.JWI-42 metaG | ecosystem: Host-associated > Annelida > Digestive system > Unclassified...
CGTTTCATTTTCAACCATTTTTGATATTTTTAAAATTAACGAAGATTTTCAGCATTATTTGGATGCTTTAACCGAGAATTTAACGGAGCTTGCACCATTTCAGGGGTGCGAAACTTGAGATATAAGTATAGCAGTACTTAGAAAGAGCAATCCGTATTTTAGATTTATAACATCCAGTTTCATATCGCGTAATTTCTTCATATGATGTAACTTCTGTTCATTGGGAATTGTTACGTACATCGGGTTTCGGATTTCTGATTTGGTTGACGCCAGTTGTCGCGCTGTTCCTTCATTGATTCTGTGGTCAGACAAAAAAATAGGTTATTTGCCCAAAAGTGCTCTATCAACTTAAGTCGAACATGGCCCAAACAGGATAGTGGTCTCCGTGGCTTTTTTGAATCACTTCTGCATCAATGCACCTGATGACTGGGGAATGGAAGATGTAATCAATCCTGGGCTTAATCGGCCATGCAATTTTTTCATATGTAGCCTTGAAAAAATCGAAAGAAGGCCATAAAACATCATCAAAGTTAGTTTCCATAATTCTTAGATAATTTTCGGGCCTCTTTTTCCCGGCATTCCTGAAGGAAAAGGACGTCAGGGGTACCTTTCGTTTTTATTGTATCTACTAGTTTATCCAGATGATTCATGCTATCACCAGGCCCCTTACCTCCAATGTTATATGTCATAGCTGTAAATGGGTATGAGACCTTTCGTCCACTTGAACTCTGGAGTAACAAAAAATAAGTGATGATGGCTGTAACAAAGAAAAAAATAAAAAGAGGTTCCAATATATTTTATACTACCTCACCAATTGTTGTACTGGCCTCGATCTGCTCATTCTCTTCAAAACTGTGAAGCATGTTCTAGGCCGGGTATTCGGATAGGAGTTGTCCGAAACCTAGTTTGGCCTTGCGTTGACCTTCTTTCATTGAGCTCCGAATTGCCTTCGAGGAAAATCCTCAACATGATCAATACTTCAATTCAATAGGGAGAGAGAGGGATGCCTCCACCGCTTTCCTCCAAAACCGCGGTGATCTTCCACGGGACAACAGAGACAACAATCGGCTTGTTGTAGGACATCGGGCAGTTGGCCTGCTTTTAGGACATTATTTCCATTCCTCGTCGAGCGGAGGACAGGGCCCCTTGCCAGTAGCCACGACAGACTCCAATAGCCAACCAAGGCGCTCTGCCAGAACGTCACGAGAGAACATACGCTCGCCCAGAGCTCGTGCATTGCGGCCGTATTTCTCTAACGTGCCAGGCGATTGCTTGAGTGCGATAACCTTGTCTGCAAAATCGACCGGGTTGTCCGGTTCTACAAATACGCCGCACTGGTTTTCTTCGACGAGTCTCTGTAGCGCTCCGGGCATATTGACCAACGATGGTTTTCCCGCTGCAAACGCGTCAAACAGCTTGTTGGGTGAGCAACTCGCCAGTATCGGTACATTACGATAGATCGTCATACAGACGTCAACGCCTGCAACCAATTCGGCGATCTTGCGCTTTTCGCGAATTGGATCACTAAAGATTACGTTTTTCAGGTTCTCATGACCAGCGCGCTTTTCAAGCGTGGCTCGTTCCATGCCATCTCCGTGCAGAATAAAGACGATATCGTCGACTCGTCTGCGTTTCAACTCTGTAGCCGAGTCGAGCACAAAGCTGAGCCCGTTGGCAAGGCTCATTGTGCCAAAATACGCCAGAGAAAACTTGCCCTCCAAGTTGAACTTTTTCCTCGTCTCGGCACCATCCACTTCGGGATGAAAGAGGTTCAAATCACAGGCATTTGGTATTACGGTGACCTTGTTCTCGGGAATACCGGTTGCTACAATGCCCGCTTTCATGCCCGGTGAGAGGGCAACGATATGGCGGCTGAACCGATAGGCGAACAGCTCTAGAGCTCGCGCAAGGTATATGGCAGCGGGGTTTTTCAAAACGCCCAACTGAATAGCCCCTTCCGGCCAGAGATCGCGTACTTCGAAAACCAGTGGTTTACGCTTAAGAGTAGCCCCAAAGATCGCGGGAATCGCAATCGAAAGCGGCCCGCTACTCGAGAAAATAACGTCGCCCTCCAGCGCTGCAGTTTTGAGTACGCTAGCCAAAGCAAAATGTAGGAACGCAGCAAAACGCTTGCGAAAAGTCATTCTCTTGGAATAGGGTACCGGAAGCCAATGGACATCGATGCCATCCTCGTTTGTACGGTGATATCCTGTTGTAGCGCTTGATGAAGGGTCCATGTCCGAGGTAACCATGTCCACCTTATGCCCCATTGCGACAAGGCGCCTCCCAAGCTCGTAGGAGCGAGTGCCGCGAGTACCCCCCACACCACCCATATTGGGAGTACAAAAGAACTGATGCAGGTAAATGATTCTCATCGTAACACCTTGACAGAATTCCAGAGCAGCAGCACCTGACTCACAAGACGTTAGACGATGCACATCAGGTAGTCGTCGGATTTTCCCGAAAAGTCTCCCGTAAGATCAATCACCTTGATTCCTGAGTGCTTCCAGGCTTCTACGCGACCCTTCTGCGCTCTGTGGCAAATGAGCACAACCTGGCAGTCGGCGAGCGCTTCGATCCTGTCGGTAACCATTTTCACAAGATGCGGAAAGACCTCGGCGATGTACTGTTTGTTGTGACCGGTGAGGCGAGAAACCTCCACCTGCTCATCGTAGAAAACGAGTTCGCAACCCTTGCCAAGCAGCCGTTCAGCCAACTCAACGTACGGGCTTTCCCGTAAATCATCGGTACCCGGTTTAAATGCGATGCCGTGAAAACCGATCTTCTTGCAGCCCGTAGATAGCACCATATCAAAGGCGCGCACGACTTGCTGGCGGTTGCTTTCCAGCACCCCCTCGATCATCGGCACCTTGATTAATTTCTGGTGTGATACAGCCAAAAAGGATCTTAAGTCTTTCGGAAGACAAGATCCACCAAATGCAAATCCTGGCTTAAGGTAGGTAGGAGAAATGTTCAATTTCTTGTCCTGGCAAAAGATATCCATAACTGCGTGGCTGTCGATGCCGTGGGCATGACAAAAACGCCCGATTTCGTTGGCGAAAGTGACCTTCACGGCGTGGAAAAGGTTATCGCAATACTTCACCATCTCAGCGACTTCGACAGCGCAAATAATCCGAGGCGCTTCATACGCGTCTCCGTAGATCTCCAACAGCTTGGCGGACGAACCCGGACGGCATTCTCCTACGACGATTTTTGGAGGATGGTTAAAGTCATGGACAGACGAGCCCTCACGTAGGAACTCTGGATGATACAAGACCTCATAGCCGTCGCCGAGCTTACGACCACTATGCTCCTGCAGAAGAGGCAGCACCAACGAGCGCATTGTGCCTGGGGCCGTCGTACTGCGAATTACCAAGTGAAACGGTTCCCTTCGTTCGTGCAAATGTTCAGAAATTTGCTGTACCACCCGTGCAATGTAGCTATGGTCCATCGAGCCGTCAAATCGCGAAGGCGTGCCGATACACACGATGGCCATTTCAGTCTCAGCCAAGGCACGGGCAGCATCGTCAGTTGCTTTGAGCCGGCCTCTTTGCACATTATTGGCAATTCGTTCGGCGATAAGCTCTTCGATAATCGGCGATTTGCCGTCATTGACAAGCTCGACTTTCGAATCAACAACGTCAACACCAATGACCCTGTGTCCATCCTCAGCGAGGCAACCTGCGGTAACAGTCCCTACATATCCGAGTCCAAATACGCTGATATCCATACGAATCTAAGAATCTCTCACTTTCCCGCTAGTCTTAGCGTAGTTTCCATTATGTTCACGATCTCATCAAAAGAAATCGGGGCAATACCTCTCTCCTCCATCGCTTTCACAAATGCCTTGACCTCCGTGATATGACCCTTATCCTGACGCCACAAGTTCATCTTCCGAAAACCCTTCCATCCGAATCCTCTAAGGGTCTTGAAATTGTCCATATGCAAGACCTTTCCACCACAGAATAGGTCCAATGTATCTTTGGGAAATCCTTTGTTTCCGTTGGAGAAGTAATGGATGGCACCGATGGAAGCATCTCTTGAAGAGAGTTGGATGCTCATGGTGTCTCTCGTTTCCCCTCTCGAGTATACTACTGTGTTTTCTGTAATTTCACTCTCTGACAAATACCGAAACAAATTCACGTAGTGACACGCTTCGCCGATCAGACGCCCATCCCCCACTTCCGGAAGCTGCGTCAAGTGGTCAGAGGGGATCGCCCCAGCGTTTACGGTCATAACCATTGCCAGGGTGCCTTTCTGACCTTCAATGAGGTTCTTAACTTTGACAATGAGAGGAGAGAAACGCTTGTTGAAACCAACCATGATCAATGGGATACCATTATTGGTCGTTCTTGAATCGTTATTCTTCACTAAGGAAGAATAGGCATTCATGATTTGACAAAGCTCTTCCATTGTCAGGCATAGCGGCTTCTCCACAAACACGTGCTTGCCCGCTTTGAGTGTTTCTAGCACAAATCGGGCGTGGCTGTTTTGCCGGATGGTGATGACCACCGTGTTGATCTCGAGATCAGTCAATAGAGTTCTGTAATCGGTAGTGGCCATTTCAAATCCGAACCATCTTCCCTAGTGGTCGCTGCTAATCCCAGAAGAGGTGGCAATTGCCTTAAGTCTGGCGCCGTCTGTTTAAAGGCCAGGATCAAAGTACCGCCAGCAAAAGTACCGGCGCCGATAAACCCGATCACGCATTTGCCCGGACCTTTTATCGGAGGCCTGTTCAGAATAACGGATCTCATCTGCATATCATCGCTCCCGGGATATTCGATCAGAAAGCCTAAGCCCCCCTCCTTTTCCAGCCCATCCGTCTTCATTTTATCAACTGCCTGTCTCACCTTATCCGGTTGTTGCCTTGCCTTGTTGATCCATCCGGCTTTGCCAAATTCCACAAGCATCCGTTCTGATCCCAAGGAGATAAGGATTCTCGAAGTTCTAATCAATAGATGCCCTTCTTACCTTAGGCACAGGCAACTCAACAACCGTAACCTTACCTGTCTTCAGATTTTGGACGATTTGCGTCATCTTCTTCTGCTCAGAATCCTTGCGGTCCCTATTCCGGTTTTGAACAAACAAAAGGGCCAATAACCAGTACGTCCATCTTGGTTCTCAAATAACAGTCCACAGCTTCTCCCGGGTTACAGACGATCGGCTCATTTTCGTTAAAACTGGTATTTAAGATGACCGGAACACCGGTTTTTTGGCCAAAACGCTTAATCAGATCATAATAGAGAGGATTTTCTTCACGGGCCACACTCTGAAGGCGCCCCGTATCGTCAACGTGGTTCACTGCCACAAGTTTCTCGCGCCATTCAGGCTTTATCTTATATACATGCAGCATAAAGGGTGAAGGGTGCGTGTGTTCAAAAATCTCTGACTGGTTTTCCAAAAGCACAGATGGCGCGAATGGCCGAAACCATTCACGATGCTTAACTCGGGAGTTGAGAATGTCTTTCATGTTATCGAGGCATGGGTTCGCGAGTATCGACCGGTTTCCTAACGCGCGAGGCCCCCACTCCATCCTTCCCTGAAACCACCCCACAACACTTCCCTTTTCGATCTCATCCGCTGTAGTGTTTATCAGCTTTTCCCGGCTTAAGCGTTCGTAGTGCACATTGCCCTTCTCCAGAGCCGCCCTGATTTCGTACTCGGAATATTCGGGACCAAGAAAGGCATCATTCATAACATAACGTTCTTTATCTCTAAGAACCGTCTGGCTGAAGTATAAGGCGGCGCCAAGAGCAAGCCCTTCGTCCCCGGCGGCCGGCTGTATAGTGGTTTTACGGAAAGGAGTTGCTTCAAACAATTTGCCATTAGCCACGCTGTTCAGCACAGACCCGCCCGCCATAGCCACACGCTCTTCCGGAACCATTTGATAGGCCCTGTTCAACATGTGCATGTATATCTTTTCGAACTGCTGTTGCAGACCAAACGCAAGGTCAAGATCTCGCTTTGAAATTTCCGCATAAGGTTCCCTAGGCTCTCCGAACAGTTCTATCATGAAATCTGAGTAATGTCGGTTGATAACCATTTCGCCCTTTTCATTTATGGACATTCCCTGTGCTGAGCCGAACGGACGAAAATATTTGGGATTTAACTCGAATCTATCCTGCGAAAGTTGGATCATATCTTGAAAATATTCTTGGTAAGTACTCTCACCCAATGCCGCCATCCCCATGACTTTTCCTTCATCACCATATTTTCTGTATCCTATGAACTCGCAAATCATCGTATAAAAGGAGCCCAACGAATGGGGAACGTAGATGCGGTTTTTGATATGTATTTCTTTTCCTTTGCATTCTGCTATCATGCAGCTCACAAAATCGCCGGAACCGTCCATGCTGAAACCTGCGCATCGATCCCACGGAGAGATAAAATAGGCACTTGCGATATGGGCAAGATGGTGTTCTATGTTTATTTGTTCAAATCTCAAGTCCCTAGGAGCCACATTACATTCTCTTGAAAAAAGGTTCTTTATATCATCCAGTCCACTGCGTGCTGCTTTTATCTTTGCTAAATTGAGGAGCTTAGAAGGGTTTCTTAGGACATATTCTATTTTCTTCATCCGGTTAGATAGCGGGTCACGGCCTACGGCAACATAGTCAATGTCTCTAAACGTTAGCCCCGCCATTTCAAGGCATTTGTGAATTGCAAGTCTTGGAAAGTTAGCATAATATTTGGTTCTGTTCAGTCGCTCTTCAGCAATTGCAGCAACTGGTGTACCGTCCACGAGAACCGCAGCCGACGCTCCGGGATGGAAAGCATTGATACCTAGAATAACAGACATGATTACCTCCTTTTATACACCCCTTGAATGATGCGATCTTTAAGTATCTCAGATTTCATGTATCGTAAAACGATCATATTGCTTATCGAATAACGATGTGTGCAGCTGTTCTATCCAGTATGAGGGGACCATTTCTGGATCACCATGCGTATAACGATATAGGTGAAATAGGTCGAAAATAACACTTCTCCCTGTGAGAATGGAAGCTAAAACTGGAAATATATAAATGCCTGTTCGTTTTCAAAATAACCTAAAATAGCGATACACAAAATCGCTTATACAGTGGTTTTCAATAGCCACTGTAGCCTTGGAATACCAATTCTATAATTGGCTATGAAATAGACGAGAAAGAAACCAACCAATATCAAGAATGTCAAAAGATAGTAAGAAGGTTGTACCTTAAAAACGATACCGTGGTAGCAAACACTTGCGCATTGAAGTCATTACTTTGATCTTTGCCGAGTTCTAGCTGCTGTTTACACTCTTTAAAGCATACTTCTATCGACCAGCGCTTGGTATGTTTCTTTATAATCGTTGAGTCATGCAACTGAACATCAGTACTGAGAAAGGCGACCCATTTTGGCTCTTTTTTCTTTTTGCTGCCTTTGGGCTTATCAAACTCTGGTTTGCAATAGCCCCTGGAAAATATGATCACCGCTGTCTGACTAGACTGCGGCAGTTTGATCCTAACGCGTTTTAATAATAAGCCGTTTTCTTATCTTTGTTCAGCTGAGATTTAACTTTTTTGTAAAGAGAAGATAATTGATTATTGTTAGCCGCAAACCCTTATTAGGGGTACGAAATTAAAGTTATTATGTAATAAAATTTGCATCTCCTTCCGTAAGGTGTAATCTTCATAATCTGGGTAAACTGTGGATTATTCTCCGGGTCTGAATAGAACAGTCTGGATGGTCTTTAGCATAATATATAGGTCAAAAAAAAAGGATTGGTTTTGGATGTAAAAGAGGTCATATTGAAGTTTTACTATCTGACCGTCTTCTGATCCAGCGTATTCGTGCTTGACCTGGGCCCAACCGGATAGCCCGGGCTTGGTCAAGAAACGCAGACGATAGAAAGGGACCTTTTCAGCAAGGATATCTGCAAAGTGTTTTCTGATAGGTCTTGGTCCAACAATGCTCATATCGCCTCTCAAAATATTTATGATTTGCGGAATTTCATCAAGCCTTGTCTTTCTCAATACTTTTCCAACCCTAGTAATCCTGGGATCGTACCTGCTGGACCACTTTGGACCGGTTTCCATTTCCGCATCCTTTACCATGGTTCTAAATTTAAAAGCAGTATAAGGTTTTTCATTTTCCCCCAGTCTTTCCTGTTTGAAAAACACCGGTCCTCTGGACGTCAATTTAATTGTCAGGGCACAGATGAAATAAACAGGAGCAAATATTAATAAAGACACGGAAGCAATCAGAATATCCATTACACGTTTTGCATTTTTCCGATACCTGGCTCCAATAATCGCCTGATCTTCTCGGAAAAGAAACCATGCATCTCCAACGTGAAAAACCGGAACTTTTCCAGTTATTTTCTTATAAAATACAGGTGCGTCATAGATAGATACACCTTGGAATTTCATATTCAAAAGCTCATTTCTTAATCTTGGAAAATCTTTTATGTCTTGTGAGATTACAATGGTATTAATATTTCTTTCTTTTACCATATGAGCAATCCCTTGTTCAACTGCCTTACCGTTTAGTTGTATGGTACCAGGATTTTCAGTGTAATCGGTGGCTTTGGCTACCAGTGTGTAATCTTTGCGGGTGGGCCTATTAACCAATGCTATTATCTCCTGATTTAAAGAGCTATTCCCTATGAGCATCAAATTGTTCAATCCTTCCTGTCTAAATAGAGAAAAGAATAGTTTGCGGCAAAAGAATAAGAGGATGACAGTTAAAGGTACATGGGTTGTCAATACGACCCGGCCAATCTTGTATTCCGGTCCAAGATATGAAATAACAGCCACTATTGTCGAAGCAAAGGTTATAGAAATCCCGATCAATATAATAGTTTTGCCATCAGATCTCTTAACCTCGAGATCGTAAAGTTCAAAAATATAAAGACTTATTATATGAAAGAAAACTGCTGCTAAAACAATCCATGATGCTCTATCAAAGATTGAAAGGATATATTTCTGTTCGTAGAATACGATCCTGAATGCATAAGAAGATAAGAGTGCAAACAAAACGATGAAGCCATCGGCAAACATTATAATCGCTTGTTTTTTCTTCGATGGATTTGTTAGAAATGTTTTCATATTAATAACCCTTGAGGATACGTAATTTTATAGAACTATAGCCAAAAACAAGGCTACCGTTAAGGATACGGCAATGATTTTACCGTAAGCAGTAAAGCACATCTTCGGCAGCGAAAGAGATTGATAAAATATCGGCCTTCAAAAAAACAAAATACAGACAGCATTGAGGGAGAACCGATGAGTACAAAAAACAGAAAAAATTGTGAGAATCTCCCTGATGATTGCAGTTTGACCACTACTATCCATAGTAACGAACCATCTGTTCGCCTTTGTGCGGGATGTGCGTAACAAGCTTAGCAAGTGCTTGCATCCCGCAGTTCTCTGGCGGGGCCAATCCAGGGCATAAACGTTTTCGATGTCTTGCCATCCTTGAATTCATATAATTAAGATTCTGGGTTCAAGGTTGAGGTTCAGGGTTCCCACCTTCGCCTATCGGACTGCGAAAGGCAATCAGGGTACAAGGGTTCGGGTGCATAACCAGATGTCAGGTTTCGGGTGTCAGGTATCAGCCAAGCCGCCGGTCTTAAAAGCTGCCAGTTTAATCGAAAAATAAACTCTAAAACTGTTCAATCAATTTTTCCCAATCCCCCCGGGCTTTGAGCAAGGCATCGCAGACTTCCCTGACCGCACCGCGACCGCCTGGTACCGAGATCACCCAATCTGAATAATCGCGGACCATCTCATGTGCATCGGCCACGGCAATGGATAAACCGACGCGTCTCATCAATGGAAGGTCAGGTAGATCATCTCCGATAAAGGCCGTGTTTTCGGCTCCTACTCCCGTTTCGATGCTGATCTTATCAAGCAGCTGAGCTTTTTGCTGCACGCTGTCATATATATGCCTGATTCCTAGGTCACGACAGCGGCGATGAAGGGCTTTGGATGTTCTGCCGGTCACCAGACCAACCTTGATCCCGGCCGACAATACCAGCTTTAAACCAAAACCATCTTTGACATTAAACACCTTAGTTTCGCTGTCTTCATCGTTGTAAATTATACTGCCGTCGGTAAGGACACCGTCCACATCCAGCAGCAGCAGCTGAATGCCCTTTAATTTTTCCGGCAAGATTTTCGTTTTCATCGATCTAATTGAATAATAGATATAGATAAGGACTTGCTTTTTCGAGTCAGATCTATTCGAAAGTTCGGCCTGTGGTACTGCCCATGTGGCGCAACAAGATATGGGCTTCTCTGAGGTAATTTAATAAGTCCAACAGGCTGACTATATCCCATTTTCTGACGCCCGTTTTATTTCGATTTTTGATAATAATTTTTCAAAGAGCCAAACTGTTACAAAACTTCATGGTTCGTTATTTGGCTTTGATAGCCATCTGCACTGCTAAGGCGAATTCCATTACAGTATTTTTTCGGTCGAAATGTTCGGGCAAATATTGTCGTGGATTTATGTTAGGTCTGCCATTCTCCAGGCAACTACGAACTGCCTTTACAATAGCCAAAGGATCACCTGGCGTAACTGAGATGCATGCACCACTCTCCTTAATGACGCTGGTGATTTCACCAGGGACAACAGCAGCCACAACGGGACGGTTCCAGTACATATAATCAAATAATTTGTTGGGAAGCACTTATCCAGGCCTGCTCCTTGCTGTATTTAGTAAAAAAGATGTCGGCACCTAACATAAAGGACGCAATCTCCTTTTTTGGCACTGGATCGTGAAAGAAAACATTCTTTATTTTTTCAGTTCTTACCCGTTGCCTCAACTTCAGTTTCGTGTAACCGCCTCCCACAAACAGCAAGGCAAAATTATTGATTTCCAGTTCCTTGGCCGCTGCAAGCAAAGTCCCCAAGGCCGCATACCGGGTATGTTTTCCCGCAAACACGCCAATTCGACCGTAAGTCTCCCTGATTTCATGGATCAACGGATGAATCTCGGTTGCGGTATCCTTGAGCTCCGGGTCGAGGCTATTGGGCACATTGCAAATCGGTACGGCGTCTCCCACCATTTTTCGAATACCCTCTGCCTGAGCCCGCGAAGTGCAAGTGATCAAATCCGCTCTTCTGTATAACATCTTCTCTGCAAAGCGATTCAATACCATCAGGAAGGGTATTTTGCCGAATTTTGTTGTCGAAAGAGAATCAGACCAAAGATCCCGAACGTCAATGAGTAATTTAGATTTTCTTATTCTCGCCAATAATAATCCCTGCAACTCGATGGGCAAACTAGGAATCGAAGCCACAACCAAATTGGGATGTTTTGTGGCTAGTGCGCTTAATATGCTTTTAAAAGAGAATCTTAGATGTATCCACCCTGGAAACGACGCTATCTTCCAATACGGCCGGAATAGAGATACGCCTTACTGTAACTCCGGGCAGTGATACATCGGGCACAATACAGCAATCGCTGACGGTTGAAGCAGCGGATGTAATTACTTCCACAGTGTACCCTTCTTCCGCCTTTGCCTGGACGTGATAATAATGTCTGGTTACCGGGCCCTCGCATACCTGATCCGGCGGGGCATAGCAATTGGTTAAACAGGCAATAACCGGATTTCTCCCATTCCGACAATGGGATGGTAAATAGTTCACTTTTTTACCTATTATTGAGCCTAATGGTTGTTTCAGCAACTTCCATTATCTCTTCAAATGGAATCGGTGAATCTCGTCCTTCCTCGATGGCACTTACAAACGATATTATTTCGGCAACGTGGCCTTTGTCCTGCTGCCTAAGAATGGTCTTTTTGAACCCCTTCCATCCAAAGCCTCTAAGACGTCTGAAATTGTCCATTTGGAGAACCTTCCCACCGCAAAAAATCTCCACCCTGTCTTTGGGAAAGCCTTTGTGTCCGTTTGCAAAATAATTAATAGTTCCTATTGAACCGTCCTTCGATGCCAATTGGATTGTGAAAGTATCCCTTGTTTTCGCAGAGGAGTACAACACATGACTTTCCGCAATAGCGCTTGAGGCCAAATACCGAAACAGGTCCAAATAATGGCATGCTTCGCCGATCAGACGCCCGCCACCCACCTCAGGGTCTTGTGTCCAGTGGTCGGAATGAATTGCCCCGGCATTCACGGAAAAGATCATGGCTTTTAGCCCGTTCTGAGTCTTGAGAAGTTGGACAATCTTGTCGGTGAGGGGTGAAAAGCGCCTGTTGAATCCCACCATGAAGATTCTAGACCGCAGATTTCGTACTGCGGAATAGGTCTCAATGATTTTACTCAGTTCTTCAGATGCTATGCATAGTGGCTTTTCCACGAACACATGCTTACCTGCCTTAAAGGCCTCAATCACAAATCGCGCATGTGTATTGTGCCTCGTGGTGATTGCCACTGTATTGATCTCCGGATCGTCTAGAATCACTTTGTAGTCGGTTGTAGACACCTCGAGATTGAATTTGTTTCCCAAGTGGTTGCCGCTAGTCCCGGCGGCAGAAGCGATGGATTTGAGTCTTGCGCCGCTCTTTGCAAAGGCGGGGATAAGGGTCCTACCGGTAAAAGCACCCGCCCCGATAAATCCAACAACGCATTTGTTTGGTGAAGGGGCCGCATGTGAGTTCAGAACAACGGATTTCTGATGCAGATCAACACTTCCCGGATATTCAATTAAAAAACCCAATCCGGCTTCCCTTGCCAGCCCCGCATACAACTGAGGGGCCTTTTCCAGAGGGATGCGTCTAGTGATCAACTTTTCAGTCTGCAAGAGGCCTTTGGCCATGAGCTGTAAGACTGCCTGGAAATTGCGCTGCTCGGTCCATCGTACAAAGCCGATGGGGTAATCGAGACCTTTGTTTTCATACCTGTCATCGTACCTTCCAGGTCCATACGAGCAAGAGACCTGAAAGGTTATCTCCTTTTCATAGAAATCCGCCCGTGACAGTTGAAGGCCGACAACACCCAATAAAATAACACGCCCCCTTTTCCTGCACATCTTCGGCGCCTGTTCAATCGGGGCATTGCTCCCAGTGGCGGCACAAATCAACACTCCATCTGCGCCCGATCCGTCGGCAATGTCATTGGCCACTGATACTATTTCTGTGTTATCGTTGATCGCGTATGCATCTGCGCCGAAATCCCTAGCCAAAACCACTTTAGCAGGATCAAAATCAAAACCGATTACCTGGCAGCCGTTGGCCTGGAGGATCTGGACCACCAAAAGCCCGATCAGACCCAAACCGAGCACCACAAAGGTTTCTCCAAGGGTGGGCTCGGCAAGGCGCACTCCTTGAAGTGCAATGGAGCACACGACACCGAAAGCCGCAGTTTCATCACTTACATTATCAGGCACTCTGGCGCAAAGATGTTCCGGAATGCACACCACCTCTGTGTGTCGTCCGTTGGACAGGACACGATCCCCCACTTCGTAGCCTGTCACCCCTCTGCCCACCTCCAGCACTGTCCCGGCATTGGAATACCCCAAGGCAATAGGCTGATTAAGTTTGTTGGAGACTGATCGCACCGTAGGGCCGATGCCGTCCGTCCTGATTTTCTGAAGGACCTGCTTCACCTTGTCCGGTTGCTGTCGAGCTTTTTTCACCCACCCGGCCTTTCCGAATTCGACCAGCATCCGTTCCGTTCCAAGGGAAACGGCACTCCTGGAACTCTTGATCAAAAGATGCCCAGGCTTGACTTCAGGCACCGGAATTTCGACGAGTTCAACTTCTCCTGTCTTAAGGCTTTGAATCAACTGTTTCATAACAGAAATACTATTATCCGTGCTGTGTTAAAGAAATTGGTTTAACAAATTCAGTTGGCCGGGACCGATATTCGTGTGGACCATGAATCGCTCCGATTGACCAATCGTCGGATTATGAGTTGCAAACCCTCATGGCACTCGCCATAGCGCGTAGAAATCGGGACGGATCGAACTTCAAATTCATTGAACGGAACTTTATCCTGCGCGAATCGTATCAATCGGTTCGGTGTATTTCGCATTTGCAAAATGGCTGTCCCGGCCCGGCCGAGATTGTTTTCCAAAAGAATTCCATCAAAAATAAATGACCACTCCAGCATTCTTTCAGCAGCCCCATACTTTCGCAGTTCATCTTCAATGATCAATCCATCATCATCTAAACGGAGAGCTCTGGTTAATTGCGTCAGATTCTGCAGTTTCATCCAGGCACTCAGCCCGTCCTGGACATGATTCCATCCCGCGGTTATACCGTTCCTTTTCCAATCAAAAGTACCACGCCAGAAGCCTTGCTCAAACAGATCATAGCGCATTCCGGAATGACCTTGACTTAGAACGTCTTTCAAGCGGCGCTCAGTGTGGACGTTATATTTATAAGTTCCGCACTCAGTCAATACCGGGGATCCATCCAAGTTGATAACCGGCGCAAGGAAATCACCATGGGTGTGCCCAAATTTAGGGGGGAGTCCGAAATGCCCGGCGCGCATCCATACAGACCATATCCCCATTTTTCCTGACCGGGTCAATCTGGCATATCCATTATCCCTGTCTATGAATCTGGATTCGCGCTTAATCTCCGATTGAATAGGGGCCGGATCGACAATACCGGCTGATCTTAACAGCAACCAGGACAACGGTCCGGACCGTCTCGTCACGGAAAGGTCAAATATCTGCTGCCCCAGGGCAAGGGTGTCCGCAAAGGACCACAGAGCTTCACTGAAAGGAAAGGCGCGTTCCCCGCTATTATCGCCGATTGCAGGCGGCTGCGACTCTGGGCCACACAGGTCTGTGAACCACTGGACCATGTCCCGGGATCTTGAAACAATAATGTCGGGTAATTCAAACCCGGAACACCCCGCCAAGAATTTCAGAACGATCAAAAATTCCAGTACGAGGTAACCGTATGCGATGCTGCCTTCCCGCGGTGAGCCGTTAGGGGCGATTTGCCGGTCAAGTTCAAAAGAAAGGGCTTCCAAATAGCTCATCAGCCTTCTTCCACGCCATTTGCCGTGATACAGCCGATCTATAACCAGTACACATAAGGCCCCCAACTTGTGATTGTTGGCCGGGAACATGTAGCGCGCGCTCAATACCGCAGAGTGCTCATGCAGCCCTTTGGCAATCTCTGTGCAGATGTCATCTGTTTCTGGGCTTATCCCCTGCAAAAGCAGATAAGTTGTCAACCAGGCTACCATCCGCTGGGCCACATGGATATTGCCCCACCAAGCGATTCCCATGTGGGGAAGGGCCGAAGCTCGCCACGATTTCAGGGCCTGTCCCAGTACCTCGGCGTAGTCTTTGTTCCCGGTCAATCGAAAGGCCAGGGCCAGTTCAACGAATACATAATGTTTGTGAAGTTCTACTGCGTATTTTTCATCGCCAAAATCCTCGTATCGCCTGCTTTTTCGAAACCAAAAGCCGAGAATCGGTTCAGTCATGTTTGGGTATTTCGCACCGGTTTCAGGACTTCTACGCCAATCATACTCGTTTCGGTCATTCGCTATGTCAAAAACCTCGTATGTGCCTTCGGCGTATTTGTCCGCGTGTAAAATAATTATATTGGCATGCTCCGGAAATCGCCTTCTCCATTCCACAAGAATTTCATTGGAGAAACGAAGCTCAGAAACCTTCCCCATGTCCAGGGCCAAGGGTCGACTGTCGTTGATTTTCCGTTTTATCTTCCGGTACCATCGAATTTGATGGGGTAGTAACTTTGCCCTTAAACGAATGAGTCGCGCATATCCCATGAGGCTGCCCAAAAAGAAGCGGACGTCGAGATACAGGCAAAGCTTAATAAACCGGTTGAACATAGACAAACCCACAAATCGGGTCAGAACGGTCATGTATGATTTTCGCGCCTTCAATCTCAGGTGTGTCAAAAGTACCAGATTGCCCAACAGAATCCTCAAGGATGCGGTTTTTTTGAGTTCCGGACCGCTGTATTCGGGATTGACACCGCCAAGCATCCTATTCACCAGATATCGCTGACCAAGAGTCTGCTTTTTGAAAAAGAGCATGGGCCGCTGAGAAGAAATCACGTCTTCCGCATCCGCCCGCATGGCCCACAAGCGCTTCTTTGCTGCGGCCCTCCGCACCCAACCTGTGCCTGTATCGGAGCGTGTAATGATGACAGACCATGGGGATTCAGCCTTTCTGGAAAAAGCACTCAACCATACATCCCCACAACTTATGTCTGACAGTTCCCCGGTATGATCGGGACATAAGGCACAACGTCGTACCATATGCGAATAGTTTACGCTGTTCTTGTTGCAGATGATTTTCTTGTTGTTTTTAAGCGAAAATGACAAGCCATTTTTGGTTCTAAAGCGAGTATGGTCAACATCTTCGATAACATAACCAGCCCTAGCCAAAAGAAACGAAAGGGCGTTGGTTGAAATGGAAAGCCCGCAAAAAAGGGATATCCTGCAGATAATTCTTTTTGACAACGCACGGTTATGCTTCTCCAACAACCGCAAGCCTTGAATTTGGCATGGCAGGCCTATGGCAAGAATTGGACGGACATCATCGGCCTCAGTGCTCCCAAACACCTCGTTAGCAAAACTCGGAATATAAATGGAGTCTCCTTCTACCTTCTCAAATTCGTTTCGGTCTATCAGCCTGACCCTGGTTTGATCAATTCCAGAAAGCCTCACCCACTGCGCCAAACCATTCGGGTATGCGTTGAAGAAAGCATCTGCGATGCTGCTGACGACGCCGCCCGAAGCGGCTTTTTTCTTTTTCAGCATTCCGGATCTGGCCTTGCCTATAAAAGTACCATTGAAGCAGCCAAGATATGGAGAATCCAAACTTGAACCATTTTGCCCTTGAGAGAGCTTAACCCTTAGCCCAGGGCATACGTCCACACAAACCCCACACTCTACACAACCACTTCCGATTTTTGGAACTGGATTGCCATCCCGATCAGTACTTCTTTCAATACAGTGTGCAGGACATGCTGCAACACACGTTCCGCAATGAAGGCACAGCTTAAATCTATGCGTATCTTTTATTGTTTTGGATATTGTTTTAAGCAATGTATTGCTGGATTTAAAGAGTTATCTTTAGGGAAATTGGGTTGAATAAATTAAATAAACGACATTTACGCAATTTTTCTATCAAATTCTGCATGCTTTCTTGCACATATTACCACATGAAGATATTTCACGGCATTTTCAAAAGCTTTTTTACCAAATTCATTTTACAATTCAGGATCTTTTTCCATTTTAACTAATTTTTCGTCAAGCGTCTTAGATACACAGGTGAGTACAAGAAACCCATTTACTCCATCCCGTATAATTCTTGAGACATCACCGATATCCATAGTATCAGTGGCATTTTACATGTCAATGGCCTCCCAGACACTTGTAAGAGAAGCATCATTACTTGAAACATATATTTAACAACTCTTTATGCTGTGTAGGTTCTGTTTTACGTATTCCATACTTTTATACTTACCTAGCCAATTACAGTCTACCCTTGCTATGACGTTTGAAACTTGTCACTAGTTTCCACTAATTTCACCACTCCACAGATTCTTTCAGATAGATAATTTTCTTCCAATTTTTTTCTTATGTGATATCCTTAAATATTTTTAGTTCCCTTGATGCAGGAATTTCGGATACAAAGATGATAATATTTTTCTATTATATTTTTGTATTCCAAGTAGGACAATTTGTCTAGTATAATCTCCAGCCACATTGTTACTTAATGTAATATTTGGATTTTTATGCTTGAGTGTCGGGAGACTGGAAAACTAATACAATTAACCTCTCTAATAGTTCCATAGGCATCTGAGATATTAATGTTATTGATACAGGCAGATTGATTCTTTTTATGCGAAGAAAGCGAAATCATTTGTTTACCATCAATCAGGATGATAGTGGAAACATCATCAACAATCTTAGCATGAGGAGAGATAAACTGGGCATAGGCGTCGCACATTAGTGGCGCTGAGTCTCTAATCAGATATCCGTCATCAAGTATACGGATTTCACGCCGAAGTCTACCATAAGAGGGAAAATTGTATTCGGCATAGACAGATTCCGTTTCTTTCCATAGCCTACAGCATAATTCCCCTTTCCACGCGAAGTTCCTAAACGGTTTAAGTGGCATAGCGCCATTAATTAAAAGTGCTGAATGCGCTGCAGGAGAACGAAAAAATTTTCTGATTTCGGTCGAATAATTGTAGGCAAAAGTTCCACCATCCATAATACATGGCCCCTCAGGGCTAATGTAACTCAATGACAACATATCAAGATGAGAGTGTCCATAATGAACAGTTCCTCCCCTCATATACATGATACCGCCATGTTTGTTCCAGTGGCAGGCAATGCCACTTTCTGGAAATACGACCCACTCAGAATTTCTTTCCACACCAGTAGTTTTTGGTACTAAACACCTCGCAAAATTTACAATGTCCCGTGTATCTGTGGTCTGCCTCCGAAAGGGACGGAAAATATATCCATAATCCCAATCTCCAATAACAGGCAAACACTGATCTGGTCCGGACAATTGTTCAACAAAGTGTATGGCCTTATCCAGGACATTTCTTGTAACAGGGCTTTCCACCTTCAATGACTGAGCAATCCATTCAATAATGAGCAATGAACTGAGAACGAAAATATGATATCCCAATGACCCCTCGAAGTGTCCGCCATCATACAAAAATTGCCTTTCAACTTCATATCGCAGAAGATCACGATATTTTCCAGGCCTTCCATGAATAAGTTCATAAAGAGCTAATGAAGACAATTCAACAAGAAGGTGATTGCCGCCCTCAAGCGTCTTCTTCGTAAACCACCATTCAGAAACAACGTGTGCATGGTGCTCAGCGATGCTTCTGTCAATAAGTGTGGTATCTAGTTGATATTCATCCAACATGCACCGCAACAGGATAAATCGGATGAGGCGGATAGCCACTTCCATATTAGAATACCAGTTCACACCCCGATTAAACGGATTTTCCTGACGCCATTGGGATACAAGCTTTTGGGCAAAGGAAAGGCAACTCAATTTGCCAAATATTAGACCACAAGCAATTAAATTGTCCAATTCATTTAGTCTATTCAACTCCCAAGTAAACTTGATGTCATCTCCACCACAACTATGACCTATACGAACTCGACTCCAATGTTTTAAAGGATGCTCACGACCAGTTCTGGGTGCTCGTTGAAAAATACCTTTACTCAGTTCTACGGGAGACTCTTCAAAGACCTGAAGGATCCCTTTTTCAATAATTTTAGTTTGCGATTCAAGATTTTGTAATTCTGAAGAAGTTACTGAAGAAACAAGCAATTTACTTAGGTGCCGGAAATCAATTGAAGTATATGATTTTTCTTTGTTAATTATTTTTCTATTACAGTGTTCAAAAAATATCGGGAGTCCACTAGTTAGATATAGTCTTCGAATTACTTTGTTGACTCTGTATCTATATTTCATTTTTTAGGTTTGAGGGCACGGAATCTCGAAACAAACTATACACGAACAATTCTCCTATAAAACTCTGCATACTTTCTTGCGCATATTGCTACATCAAGGTGCTGCACGGCTGTATCCCGAGCCTTTCTGCCAAACTCGCTCCGAAGCCCGGGATCTGCGATTAGTTGAGCCACTTTTTCGGCGAGGGCCTTCGGATCACCGGTGGGTACAACAAACCCATTTTCTCCATTCCTGATAAACCGCGATACATCACCAACATCAGTGGAAACAATGGCTTTTCTCATGGCCATGGCCTCCCAGACGGTCATCGGTCCCGACTCATATAATGAAGTGCACACAAAGATATCTGTATCGCAAAGAACAATGCCAGCGGTGTGTAACCGACCGGTGAATTCCAGATTTCGTATTGCGTACCTATCCACTAATCCTTTCAAATAACGAAAATATCCATCTTGGCTCCGATGTTTCTGCCCACCAATAAAAAAATTGTCCGTTCTTCCGTTTTTATTTAGGATATGCGTCATTTCAATGAAGTACTCAAGGCCTTTAATTGGATTGATATTTGCAATCGTTACAATATTGAATCCCGCCGGGTTATTTTTTTTTAATATCGGTTCGTTCGATGTCCAACGCTTTGTTGGATCCAACTTTTCCACATCAACAGGCGGATGTATGACAACTCTGGGTTTACTCCTTACCCTTTTATTTTCAGCGTGGAAATTTCGAACTCTATACCCGGTCATAATAAATCCATCACAAGACCGTGAAAATATAAAAAATATCCAATCAATCACTTTACGCGGGGTTGTGCTGTTCAAAACCCAAACGACCTTCTTTCCGGTCAATCTGCCCGCAATCACACCTTTAAATTGGAGAGCGCCATTGCATTGAACAATATCGACTTTTTCTTTCCTGATGACCCGGATCAAGGCAAATACGTCTATAGTGAAAGTCAACAAATACCTTATGACGCGTCTTTTCTGTCGCCCTAGCCGCCTTAGTTTGATTCGAGCCGCACTTATCTTACTCTCCTTTAGCTTCTCACAAAATAAATTTGAATCCTCATCAGGAAAAATAACAAAGGTTGAAATCCCATTTCTTTTCAAATTATCGTCAATGGCAACAATTCTTGCCTGTGGTCCGCCGTAACGTCCCTCTTCGCTTATATTGGCAATCTTCAAGAACGCTCCAGACATTTCTCAGTTCAGCCATGGTTGCCAGACACGCCATTTCTGTCTGTAACCCGGTATTGCTTTCTGTCAATATACTTCATTGCCATAACAAACCCTATCCCGGATGCGAAAACCAAATATTGATTCCTGATTAGATCGTCAAATCCGAACCCCCTGATACAACCATATGTAAACACTCAAGTTTCGCACCCCTGAAATGGTGCAAGCTCCGTTAAATTCTCGGTTAAAGCATCCAAATAATGCTGAAAATCTTCGTTAATTTTAAAAATATCAAAAATGGTTGAAAATGAAACGAG
>Ga0126332_10000248_pt1 | contig 20865 bp, 21 predicted proteins | sample InaspJWI42metaG_FD_94482 | JGI IMG/M metagenome (GOLD analysis project Ga0126332, IMG submission 94482) | Marine gutless worms symbiont microbial communities from Oahu, Hawaii - Inanidrilus sp. 2 OAHU.JWI-42 metaG | ecosystem: Host-associated > Annelida > Digestive system > Unclassified...
ATTTTCCGCTTGCAATAACTTTTATTATCTCACAAAAAATACCTCAACTATTTGAATTATTATGATTTATTGACGGTTCTAATACCTAATTGCAATTTAAGGAGATCAAGTTTCCTGAAGGTAGAATTCTTCTGCATTTTTCCTTGTGATAATCTCCCCCGCGAAAGTAGCCAAGGTGGGATGTTAGGGACGTCACACATTTTTGCAGTTTTTAACGACCCCTCTATTATTGTTAAAGTTACTCTGGCCGTATCGAAGGTATGAAAAACCCCTGCAGGTTATTTTTCGTGCTTTCATCGCCATGATAGAAGACACCTTCAGTAATCACGGGTCATCCCCATCTTAGCTTTCTAAAAATCACGTCGGAGCGAATATTGTCTGTGTATTTTTCAACTACGTGGAAAAAGCCATAAATAGCAGAAGTCAGAAGAAAGAAGACGGAAATTAGAAGGCATCTGACGTTATCCCCATTTAATACCCCGGAATATTACATCAGTGCGGATGTTTGATTTGTTTTTCACAACTGTGCGAAACATACCTTCCATAACCTCATCCGTGAGATAGTGGGGATTTACGCCTATTTCAATGAGGCCTTGGTAAGTGGGATTATAATAGTGTTCTTCAGCTTCTTTGCGAGGGTTTTCGATATGATTGATTTTCACATCGTATCCCATATTTTTACCGACCCGCTGAACTTTTTCGGCCAGTTCGTTGGCACTGAAGGTTTCCATAATTTGATTGAAGATCCGAAGCTGACCTTTTTGGGCCGGCGTCTCTGCCGACATGTGCACGCATTGCAGCGTATCGCTTATGTTAAGATAACCGCGCGTTTGTCCACCCTTGCCATATACGGTCAGTGGATAGTCCGCAACCGCTTGAACGATGAAACGATTCAGAATTGTTCCAAAGACCTCATCGTAATTGAATATCATTCTGAGCCTGTCATCAGTTTTAGATTCCTCTGTTTCAATGCCATACACCGGGCCTTGCATCAAGTCGGTGACCCGTAGATTCCACATGCGCACACCAAACCACAGTAAATCCGTATCCATAATTTTAGTCGTATGGTAAAGGGAACTGGCTTGACGGGGAAAAAGAAATCTGTCTTTCTTCCCTTTATGATCGATCTCGATCCATCCTTCCTCGATATCGATATTCGGGGTGCCATACTCTCCCATGGTACCAAGCTTGATAATATGTGTATCGCGCGCATAATCCCTGACCGCAAACATCAAGTTGTTGGTCACTAGTAGATTGTTGGTTAGTGTGATATTGGCATACCTATGATTAATCAGCGAATAAGGCGCTGAAGGTTGTTCGGCATAGTGTACAACGACTTCCGGCACACCGGAAAATTCCTCGTTCACCGCCCAATTGTAACGAATGCTTCCGGAAAACAAAGAGCGCATGACAGCGGGGTCTTGAAGATCAGCGATAACCACCTTTATCTCATTGCCTGTTTTTTCATGCCAGATTTTTGCTCTCTGAACCAAGGTCGGTACAGGATACAGCATGCCAGTATCGAGTTCAAGACATGCATTGCGGCGAAAGTAATTATCTACAACCGTAACGTCATATCCGCGGTGCGAAAAATACATGGCGGTGGGCCAGCCGAGATAGCCGTCTCCGCCTAAAATCAGTATATGGGGCATTTTCTTCTCCTTTTATGATTGAACCACTTATGATTGAACCACAGAGGCACGGAGGGCACAGAGAGATGTTATTTTTTTCTGATCGGGACCCCGGATAAATACGTTACACTCCTCACTGCGTGAATTGAACAGGGCAGGCGGCTGATCAGAAAAAGATCTCAGCCCTTTGGCATCTGTTAATTTGCTATCCGTTTTATCCCATCCTTCAGTATGGGAACGTTGAAATTGATTAGTAAGCCTAGTTTGATGTTTGTCAGTTTAAGGTAAGTTAATAGTTGGGCTTCATGTATGGGTAACAGACAATCACAGGCTTTGAGTTCAACAATTAACCTGTTTTTAACAACAATATCCAACCGATAGCCGCAGTCTACATTTAATCCTTTGTATTCAAGAGGAAGATCTTTCTGATTTTCAAAACATATTTTCCTCAGTTCCAACTCTTTACAGAGACAGCGCTCGTATGCATTTTCAAGCAGCCCTGGTCCTAATGCTTTGTGAACTTCAATGGCTGCTCCAATCACTTCTCCAGTTAGCGCATTTATGTCCATTAACGATACTGTATGACTATCTAACCACAGAAGCATAGAGGGCACAGAGGGATTATGATTTTCACTAATCGGTCGTCTCTACCCGATCAGGGAAAAAGAACAACTCTCTTTGTGTACTCAGTGTGGTTAAACAATACTAATTGGAACGAGTTCCATTTGGCCAGTGGCGTTCGGCGGGGTGTTGCTTTTCTGCCGGATCTTCATAAAGAAGGTTGTTTTCTTTAAGAAATTTCGTCAATTCGGGTTTGGATAATGGCGTTTCGTTTCCGGAATGATAGGGGTTTGTCACCGTTTTTGATACGATATCGGGATAATCGTATACGAGTTTCCTGTAAAGGCAGGTAAATGCCGGGATTACCACAAAATACTGCTCGAGCTCCATGGCCCGTCGGGTTTCTTCCAGGCTAAGGAGTTCTTCGTACATTTTCTCGCCGGGTTTTGTGCCGATAATCTCGATTTCGATTTCTTCAGGATTATATCCATTCGCAGGTGCCAATTCTTGAATCATCACTTCCGCCAGATCCTGGATCCGAATCACCGGCATTTTGGTAACGAATACTTCGCCGCCCTGCGCCACAAACGCCGAATCGACAACCAGCTGAACGGCCTGTTCGATGCTCATGATGAAACGCGTCATCCCCGGGTCGGTGAGGGTAACCGGACGTCCCTGTCGAATCTGCTCTCGAAATATGGGAATGACCGAACCGCGTGATCCGAGTACGTTGCCGAATCTTGTTGATGCGAAAATGGGACGACCGTTTCTGAGATTGCTGTTGGCTGCAGTCATGATTCGCTCGGCCATAAACTTTGAGGTCCCCATGACATTGGTCGGGTTGACAGCTTTATCCGAGCTGGTAAAGATGACCTTTTCAACGTTGTTTTGAATTGCCGCATTGATGATGTTTTGTGTTCCGATAATATTAGTCAGGACCGCATCGAACGGAGATCGCTCGCAAAGGATCACATGCTTATACCCTGCCGTGTGAAATACAATATCGATTCCTTCCATTCTCCGGCCAAGAACGCCAGGATCCCTTACATCAGCGAGAAAAAATGAACTGTGCGTGTAATTTGAAAACCGCTGCTCCAGAAAAAAAAGCTCACTTTCATTGTTGTCGATGCCGATCAGTTCTTTGACCTTGTGTTCCTCGAGCAGCTGCCGGACCAATTCTCTTCCGACGGTTCCACAGGCGCCGGTTACGAGAACGCGCTTTTGGAATAATATGTGCTTCATCTTCGTGTTTACCTTTTATTTTTTTAGTTTGAACCACGAAGGCGCTAAGGACGCGAAGGGGTTTTTTGTTGGTATTGTGCTGATTCTGGGAGAAAAATTCAGGATCAATACAGAACCAAGCCCCGACGGGCATTAAGCTTCTGGCTTCAGACTTCTGTCTCCTGCCGTTTGTTTTTGATTCACGAACCAGCGAATCGTTCGGTGAAGACCATCTTCCAGAGAGACCTTTGCCTGCCAGCCCAGCAGTTCGGCGGCCTTGGAGGTGTTCGAGAAGTTGCGCAGGACATCTCCTTGACGAGGTTCCGTGTGCCGGATTCGCATGTCGATCCACATTCCTTCAAGAATGGCCTTCAACTGTTGAGCGACTTCGTTTACGGTATGCTCTCTGCTGGTGGCAATCTGGAAGGTTTCTCCGGCTACGTCATTGCAGACGGATTTCAACACGGCTTCCACCAGATCGTCGATATAGATAAAATCTCTAGTCTGAAAGCCGTCGCCGTATATCTCGCATACATCACCGGATAAAGCCTTTCTGATGAACTTGGCCACCACGCTGCCCTTATGAGTGGAACCTGGTCCATAGACATTGCCGAATCTTAACACGACCATCTCAAGCCCGAATGTACGGAAATACGCTGAGCAGTACCCTTCCCCGGCCAGTTTACTTGCACCATAAGGAGAAACCGGATGGGGAGCCAGCTCCTCATGAATAGGTGGGGAACACTCTCCAATGGGAGCTCCGCTCGATGCAAAAATAAAACGCTTCACAGGATTATGCCTGGCGGCTTCCAGCAGGTTAAAGGTGCCGGTAACGTTTGCTTCCATATCGGATCTTGGATTATCTACGGAGGGGGCAACTCCTGTATTTGCTGCTAAGTGAACGACGATGTCGACATCTTTGCAAGCTTTCGTGCACGTCTCCGGATCTTTGATGTCGCCGGCAATCAGTTGTACTCCAGAAGACAGAGGACCGAATTCAAAGGACGGTTCAATAGGTGGAATCTCGGTATAAGAGCAGATGCGGGCGAGATCGTCGCGAGTGCCGGCGGATAAATTATCAAGAACACGGATGTGATGATCCCCTCTCTCTATAAGCTTCCCGATGAGGTTTGTGCCAATGAAGCCACAACCGCCGGTAATCAACCAACCTTTAGACTCCTGCAACGATTGAGCTTCTTTGTTCATGTGATTCATAGAAGACTGGGGTGGAGAATAACTTATTCAGCACGGATTTTACCACAGAGTCACAGAGGACACGGAGTGACTTTCTTTTTTGTCCAGTCGGGAAAAATTATCCTCCTCCGTGCACTCAGAGTCTCATAAGCTGCATGCAATTCCAAAAACGCGCAGCTGCTCCAATGGCCCGCCGTGCTGGTATCTGGGTGAGTGGCACGGACCTTTTTGCGATAGGCTTTTATGATCTCCGATTCAGTCGCTGTAGGCTCAACTCCGAGGAGTTGATAATAATCAAGCGGTTCGGAATTTTCCGGGCTCAACTCCATGGCATATGCTGCCGGCTTGAGCTTTTCGCAGAGACGCGGCCAATTTATGCCCTGCCGGTAATAGAAGGTCATCAGGCGCCGGGAAAAAGGAAGATTTTTTGAAGTTTCCATATGAAGAATAGCTTTGGTCAAGACCATGTAGGCTGCATCAGCAGCCACCTTCTGGATAAGTGCGGGCGTATCCGGCGTCAAGAAGATCTGACGGGTAAATCGGCTCAGCAGCTTTTTATTTTTCAGAATATCCTTTGACATATGGTGCTGGCTTTTTTTCAAATCGGAAACGAATAAATCCACAGATTACGCAGATTTTATAGATTATTAGCCACCCCAGTACGGTAGTTCCTACCTACGGGGCAGGCAGACGCACACGGAAAGGCACAGACTTTCCCGAATTATTATTTTCAGCCACCCCAGTACGATAGTTCCTACCTACGGGGCAGGAAGATCCAAACAGAAAGACAGAGACTTTTTCCAAAATACTTTGTGTCTGAGTGTGTCTGTGTGTGTCTGTGGCTAAACCAACGTAATCTGCGGATTAGGTTTTCCTGAGAAGCTTTCTGCGGTTCTTTTTATTATCTTCCACGTAGTCAGAGATGTAGTAAGAATACTGTCCATAATAGGATGAGTAACCATATCTTCTTGAAAAATCTACTTTATTAATGATACATCCCAACATGTTGGTCTGCACTTTTGCCATGCTTTTCTTGAAATGACGCACGGCTCGACGGGTTGTTTCGCCCATACTGCTTACCAGCACCACACCCCCAACATGCTGAGAAAGCACAATCACATCGGCGAGACCCATCATCGGCGGCCCATCGATGATGATTCGGTCGTATTGCTGTCCAAAGAAATCAATCAGCTCCGCAAACCGCCCGGAGGCCAGCAACTCAACCGGGTTGGGCGGAAGCGTCCCGGTGGGTACAAAACAGAGATTGGCTTCACCGTTATGGCAGACATGACATTCATCGTCGATGCCGGCCAGAAAGCTGGAAAGTCCCTGTCGATTGTTGCTGTCTGCTGAAGCAAGGATTTTGTGTACTTTGGGTTTGCGCAGATCGGCGTCGACCAGGATAACCTTTTCCCCGGCTCCGGCAAAGGTCAACGCCAGATTTACCGCCAGAGTCGTTTTACCTTCACTCGGCATCGAGCTGGTGAGCAGGAAACTCTTGGAGCGATTACCAAGCCCCGAGAGCTGAATAGAGATCATTATAGTTCGCATGGCCTCGGAAAAGGGCGCACGCGGATCGGCGATGATCGTCTTCTCGATCGGACGGTCACCGTTTTTGACCAAGGGAGCCACCCCGAGGACGGGAATCTGAAAGCGGTCGGAAATCTCTTCCGGATTGGTAATCTTATCGGAGAAATACTCCAAGAAAATAGCGCAACCGATTCCCGCAAACAATCCTATAACAATGGCGAGCAAAAGATTTCTTTTGACATTAGGCTTAAACGGGGAAATCGGCAGGACGGCAGGCTCGACAATCTGAATGTCACTGGAGGTCACTCCCACCATGGATTCAATCTCTCTGACGCGCTGCAGAAGGCTATCGTAAATACCTTTATTGGTTTCTACCTGCCGTTCCATGATCCGGTATTGAGTGGTCCGGTCATTCAGATCCAGTGCAAGCTTTTTCTGAAGGTCCACCCGGGCCTGTAAAGCTTTAGCCTTCTTCAGCGCTGCCAGATAATCATTTTTAATGGCCCGAAAGATTTTGTCTTCTTCGGTTTCTATTCTGGCCGCCAGGCTAAGCATTCTAGACTTAAGCGGTTTAACCTTCGGGTAATCCCCGTGAAAAGTTGTGGTAAGCTCTTCATACTCTGAATGCAGACGGGCATATTGGCTCTTTAATTCAGAAATAATCCCGCTTTCCATAACCTGAGGCAAATAAGACGGTCCGATCTTTGTTGCTTGCCGATAGGCCGCCTCTTTTCCGATAAGATCGGCCTGGGCTTCCGCAAGAGCCGAATTTAATTCTTCGAGTTGCCTGTAAATGCTGTTTAATTTGGAATCCAGGGAGACAATGCCTGCCTGTTTTGCAAAACGATTTAATTCCTCCTCTGATTTTTCCAGGTTGATCTTTTCTAAGTCAATTTGTTTCATCAGGAAATTTCGAGCCATTTGTGAGGCGTCCAGTTTCTGGTCCATTTTCCATAAAATGAATTCTTCAGCAAAGGCATTTGCCAAGCTCTTTGATAGTTGTCTGTCGGATGAAGTAAAAGAAATTTTGATCAGCATGGAGTTCCGGATTGGAGAAACACTCAGATTGTCCGCAAGAAAATTAAGCAGTTTTCTCTGTTTTATTTCATCCTCCGGGATTTTGGAGCCGACCTTTTCCATCCCCTTTTCTTTAGCTCGTATGGCGGAAATAAACTGTTTTACCAAATCTCTGAGCATGCTTTTGAATTTGGAAATCGCTCCCGGATCACCGGTACCGAATAGCCTTTCCACCAAAAACGGATGATTTTCCAGGTCGATTTTCTCGATTACCCGCCGGGCCAGATCCCTGTTTTGCAGCAGTTTGATCTGAGTTTCATAAAAGTTCCGGGCCCGCAAGTCATTGCTAACGATTTCCTCGAACTTGGTAATCTTCTGAGACGTGGACGATATTTCGATGGTTGTCGATCCCTTGTAAAATTTTGGCGATTTCAGTGTCTGTATAAGCGTCGATATGAAGATTAGCGCCAGGACGCTGATGATCAGCCATTTGCGCCGAATTATAATGTCCAGGTAGTCCCGCAGATGGATTTCTTCCTCATGCGAGTATCCATAATCAGCTTCCCGGAGTTCTGTTGAAGGCAAGTGATCGGAGGCAGGTATCAGGTCGCGGTTGGGTTCACGCTTTATATTAGTGTCTTCGGACATCATACACCTCATCGATGAGTAATTATTGCCAAGAATTCATTATCCACAGATTACGATCCGCTGATTTCATAGATTATGAGCCACAGACCCACACAGAAAGACACAGACTTTCCTTATATTTTTGTCTGAGTGTGTCCGTGTGTGTCTGTGGCTAATTATTTTTGTCCTTCCTCCGGGGCAGGCCCCAGAACCATCTTCCGGAGCTTCGGGGCAGGCAGACGTACACAGCAAGACACAGATTATATTACCGAAATTTTGCACGTTTTTTTGATAGCATCAAATATGATCATGTCTGAGTCGGCTATAAGATACGCATTTAGAAATGAAAAATTCAGGTAATAACAAAATAAATTCAAGCTCCGACACTGAATTGCATATTTTTCAGTACATGACGAAAATAGTCATTAGACCATACATCCAGGTCTTTAGGGCGGCGAATAAAGGTAATTACATCGGCTTTAGCCGCATCAAAGTCCACTGATTCTATGCGCCGGTCAATCATGTTGATACACCGGACTTCGTCCAATGGCGTTGTTTCATTATAGAGCCCTTTCTGCCTTAGCCGTGCCTCAAGATGCGGGAGTAAAAGTGGGATTTTTTTTCGCACAAGAAAGGCGAAATCATACCAGTCCCTGCCCTTAACTCTGTTCTGCCATCCCCGGGACAGGACCGCGTCCATTTTTCCCGCCAAAAGGGAAGGCCCGGAATACACCTGGATGGAAAAGGGAACCGGATCGTCAATATAGCTAACACTAAAATCAGCATAAGGAGGAGGCTCAATATCGACCTCAAGCTTAACCTTGCAGATCGCATTTCGATGAATCCTGTCGGCAATGGCCTTGGGAACTCCCGCCTGAATGACATGGATCCGCGTATTCGCTTTGATAAAAGCGGACTTAATAGGCGACTCGATGTTTTTCTGACGCTCCCCAATTTCAACGGAAAATCCAAAGGCTTCCATTTCATCTCTCATGGAACCAAAATAAGAGGAGAGCTGAAACTCCTTTAGGGGCTGCAGCAAGGAAAAATCCAGGTCTTCGGAAAACCTGTCCAGATTGTATAAGAGCCTCAGAGCGGTACCACCGTAAAAAGCGGCCCGAGAAAAAAAGTCTGTACGAGATAAGCCCAGCAGGGCAATCGTCTGAATCGTTTCCGCAAGAGCCCTATCTACAGAACCATCATATTTTTGTCGATACTCTTCAAATAATTGTACGCTTGCTTCATGCATCCCCATACTTTCGCAGAAAATTTAAAAACGTCTCTAATGTCAACGTGTTATATTTCCCGGCCAATGAGATTAAAACGCTATGATCCAGCCGGCCGAACAAGGCCTGATCCAAACGCATATCCTCAAAGAGAAGGGGCTCCATTCTCCTGATGGAACGAATCCCGGGTATACTACACAACTCGTCACAAAGTGCTTTTTCCACAGAAGCCATAAGGAAACGGTTTTGATCCTTTCCAACAAGCATTACCCCGTACGGGTATGCACCAGCGGGAATATCCTGGTAGAAGAAAGACCCCACAGGGGTATCGTATCGTTTTGTTCTTCTTTTCCCGTAGGTTGCCGAAGTGATGTGGGCAACGTGTTCCGGAATCAGCCCGTACCACCGAAGAGCGTAAACGAAAGATACGTAAGAGGGGCCGTAAAGCCGATTGGCGGCTTTTCCCAGAAGATAAGTATTCTGTACCCCTTCCGCCTTGATATAAAGTCCCCTTTTAAGACGATACAGGACCCTCTGGCGAACAAGACGGCCTATCCTTGCTTTGGGATTCGCATAATCGGAAAAATAGCCTTGAAGCCACAGGGTATCCGGCAAATCAACTGGTATTTTTTGCACATTTCCTCCAATAAGTACACTCATTGTATACCTGCTGGTGAAAATAGACAAGTTCTAAAAATACAAGCTCATTCATTTTCAATTAGTTTCTACTGCTCAAATGACAGTCCCAATGATTTGATATGTCCTTTGATCTGTCATCCCTTAATTATTTAATCTGCGGAAATCTGCGTAATCTGCGGATACTTTTGTATTTAAGAATTTAATCGGCGTTAATCTGCGTAATCTGCGGACTGGTTTAGTCAGTGGAATCAGCGGATAATGGCTTTATCTTCTCCAACCGAAAACCATCGAGCCACACAGTACCGGAAATCTTCGAATCAAAGCGACGGCTGGGTTTGCGGCGCAACCGGACAACCACGGCCTGGCATCCCTCGGGAGGGACAAACTCGATCGTCTCTGTCTGCCAGTCTTTGGTTCCATTAATCATTGGACCTTTGAAGTATATCCCTTTGCGATCATAGCCGTAGATCTCCACAAAGGGCCCCTGATCGGTGGTGATCCGCCAGCTGCGCCATGCGAAGGACAAGCGATAGGAATTTTGCGGCTCTACTGGGACAAATTGATATAAATGGTGGAAGGATATATTCTCACGGCCGGCAAAGGAAACCTCAAGAGCATGCGATCCTTCATGAATAGGTGTTTTAACCCGTTGGATCTCCCACAGGCCCTTGGTGTCAGACCAAAACCGCCAATCAAAACCCATCCGGGTAACTTCCGCTTCAAAACCAGCGTTGGTTATGCCGTTTGAGCCGATGTGCGGCTGCCAAATCCGCTCCGCTTTTCTGATGCGTTTGTGCCCAACGAGAAAATGGACATATTTACCGATAATATCCTGATCGGGATCACCGATTTCGGCCATTTTGCGCCATACCGAATAAGTATCGTCGACTCGCTTCCAGCGCATCAGCCATTTAAGATAAGGTGTTAGATTCTCGTGATGCATCACTTTGACGGCGTTCGCCACATCACCTCCCAGGTGACCATCCAGCAACTGGAGGGTATCCCGAACTTTTTTGCCGTGTGTGATCATATAGTTGATGTTGCGGAAGAAAATATCATCCATCCCCAGCTCGCGGGCCAGCAGCATCTGGGACCATTTCCAGTGGTAGACATTTGCAACCAGGCTATCCGTGTGTGCCAGGATAACCCGGGCCTTGTCATAATTTCCCAATGACGCTTCCACTTCGGCTAATCTGAGCCATGCTTCGATGTACAACACATCGTGGGAGACCGCCTGGCGAAAGTACCCGGCTGCTGCAGCCGCATCAAGCGCCATCCACGCCTGACGGCCAAAAGCGTACTGGACTTCCGGAAAGGACTTAAGGCGCTTGCCTTCTTCAGCACTAAAGGTGTAGTTTTTATAATGGACTTGCCGCTCCAGCCAGGTAAAATGCACCAGCCATGCTCCTAAGATAACCAAGGCCAGGGTGACAAGGCAGCGTGAAAGTGTTCTAATTATTGTTCCAATCATATTTGTAGATTTTTATTAGCCACAGACCCACACAGAAGGACACAGACATAAATTAGCTTACATTATAATATTTGCCACAGACACACACAGACCGACACAGACAATTTGTGAGTTTACATTACGAAACGCTTTATTTGGGCTTTGGAGTGCGTAAAATTTATCAAGAAAACCGGCACCAAGCACTCGATTTACTTCAAACACCGCACCATTTATCACATAAGTGACATCATTTAATTCCGTGTCCATGTGTGTCCGTGTGCGTCCGTGGCCAATTATTTATTCTTCTTTTCCAAATCCGAGTGTGTCCGTGTGCGTCCGTGGCTAATTATTTATTCTTCTTTTCCAAATCCGAGTGTGTCCGTGTGCGTCCGAGGCTAATTATCTATATCCTTGATTCTACTCATAAGCCACAGACCCACACAGAAAGACACAGACGTTACTGAATTTTTTTTGTCTGAGTGTGTCCGTGTGTGTCTGTGGCAAAACTAGCTTTAAAAGATTGCCCACCTCCGCCGCTTCTTCACCCCAGTTTTGATCTCCTCCGCAGCCATATCAACCAGCGGTTCATCCCGCAGCACCCGCAAAGGGTTCTCCCGTGCCAAAAGGTCTAAATTCTGCGGACCTACAAGTTCTTCCACATCAGCTGCCGCATGCCTGCTAATACCCGCGTGCCCTTTATCCGGCCTGTGGCTGTCAGTCGCAAGACAATGAATGTATCCCTTGGATGCCAAATAAACAGCTGTTTTTTTGGCCTTGCCGCCATGGTGACCCAAAAAACTGCCCCAGTTAACCTGCAAATATATCCCCGTGGATACGAGTTCTTCGAATAGCTCCTGCTTGTCGGCGAGCTGTTCGCATCGCTCTGCATGGGCCAAAAGAGGTGTGTACCCTCTTGATTTCAATTCAAAAAAGACTTGTTCCCAACCCAGGGGCAGGCGCTGGAAAGGGGGCTCGATCAATACGTATGAAGTGTCAGCCAGAGATTGAATCATACCGTCATCTAAAAGATCAGGTACCTGCGGATACAACGCAATTTCCGCGCCCGGCAGGACGGTCAGCTGGATGCTCTCGTCCCGGATAGCCTGATTCAGTTCAGCTACACGCTCTCGAATGGTTGCGGGAGAAGGCATCCAGGATGTCCCGGGAACGGTATGGGGGGTGGTTACCACCTGCTCGTATCCGGCCTGTTCGAAAACACGGGCCATCTCCAGGCTTTGTTCCATGGATTTTGAGCCGTCGTCGATGCCGGGTAATATATGACAATGTAGATCAATCATAATAATATTAGCCACAGACCCACACAGAAAGACACAGACATAAATTAGCTTACATTACAATATTAGCCACAGACACACACCGACCGACACAGACAATTTGTGAGTTTACATTACGAAACGCTTTATTTGGGCTTTAGGGTGCGTAAAATTTATCAAAAAGCCAATCTCATATCCCGTTGCCTTAAGATAATTCAATAATTGAGCTTCATGGATCTTAGCTAACGACTCAACTGCCTTGATTTCCAAGATTATTTGGTTCTCCACGAGTATATCAGCAAAATATTCACCCACCTGGTAATTCTTGTAATTGACTTTGATGGGTACCTGGCTTTCAACTATCAATCCTCTGCTCCGAAGTTCAACTACTAATGCATTTTCGTAAACCATTTCAAGAAAACCGGCACCAAGCACTCGATTTACTTCAAACACCGCACCATTTATCACATAAGTGACATCATTTAAGTCTGTGTGTGTCTGTGTGGGTTCGTGGCTAATTATCTATATCCTTTCTTCGAGTCCGAGTGTGTCTGTGTGCGTCTGTGGTTAATTATCTGCATCCTTGATTCTACTCATAAGCCACAGACCCACACAGAAAGACACAGACGTTACTGAATTTTTTTTGTCTGAGTGTGTCCGTGTGTGTCCGTGGCCAACTATTTTTATTTCTTTTCCAAGTCCGTGTGTGTCCGTGTGTGTCCGTGGCTAATAATCTGTATCTTTGCCAAGCCATTACTAAATCTGTGAAATCTGCCTGCCCTGTGAAATGCGTAGCCTATTTCTCTGGGGCGTAATCTGCGGAAACTTTTGTATTTAAGAATTTAATCTGCGGAAATCGGCGTAATCTGTGGATCAATTTTCAAATACGGCCTTCTTCTGTGTAATCTACTGAAAATAACGCTTGACATTTACGTACAGAATCAAGTACATTTCCGGTGATAATAAAGGAGGAATATTATGGAATCAATGAATTACACAACGTTTCGTAAAAATTTGGCAAAAACCATCGATCGCGTCAACGATGATCATTGTCCTATTCTTATTACACGCCAGAACGGGCGAACTGCCGTGCTTCTGTCACTTGATGATTTTAAATCATTCGAAGAAACAGCATATCTCATGAAAAGCCCCAAAAACGCTGAACGTCTCAATGTTGCCATTGCTGAGTTAGAAGCAGGTAAAGGTATTGAGAGAGAGCTTATTGAAGAATGAAACTGTCATGGGCGGAACAAGCATGGGAAGATTACCTTTATTGGCAGAAAACAGACAAAAAAATCCTCAGGCGAATTAACCGTCTTATTGTAGAAACCAAACGAAATCCATTTGAAGGAATAGGTGGACCTGAACCATTGCGCTACGACTGGAAAGGATATTGGTCACGCCGTATCAATAAAGAGCATCGGTTTGTCTATAAGGCTAAAAAAGATGAATTGTTAATTGCTCAGTGTCGTTACCACTATTGAGAATAAGCAAAAAACACTAAGACACCGAAGTGAGAGACGTTCCAAGATTCTCCAAATTCTACCAGATCATCTCCTTCATCCATAATATCCCATGTTTTCCGAAACCTTAAATCCCGACCTCCGTCCCTTTTCAGCTATTCCACGCCTGCCCTGTAGCTCCGGGAGATGGTACGGGGTCTTCCCCGTAGCCCGTAAAATCTATGTAATCTACGCCTGCCCCGTTGAATGCCGCCTTTGGCAGCCCCTGCTGGGGATTCAACTGGGGTAATTTGCGGATTCTTTTGTATTTAAGAATTTAATCTGCGTTAATCTGCGTAATCTGCGGATTAATCTGTGGCGATTTATCTGTAACCTTTTTCCATGTCCGTGTGTGTCTGTGTGCGTCTGTGGCTAATTATCTTTGTGGGTCCGTGGCCAATTATCACTAGTGCAGATATGCACAATTGCAATCAACGTCACGAAATAAACGCAGTTCGCCGGCATCTGCAGATTGAAATCAAAAAAGCTGTGAAACGCCATGGAAACCAAGCCACTCAAAGCACCAACTGCAAGAAAAAAACGTAACGGATCGTCAGGGATATGTAACTTCTTAACTTTACGGATACTTTTCATCATGAAAATTGCAAATCCCCCTACCAACGCCAGAAATCCAACCCATCCGGCCTCCACCAATAGCTGCAGATAGTCATTGTGAGCATAGCGGGCAACCTTATCTGAAATCGTTGATACATTGTAGACAGGATAAACCAGTTTGAATGTTCCCAGGCCGATACCGAGCGGATGATCCTTTAAGATAACAAGGCTGTTATGCCAGAGATCAAGACGTGAAATGTTGCCGCTGATAATTAAAAATCTCTCGATAATAGGGTCAACACCGATTTGGAAACTGTAATAAGTTATTAATACGACTATTGCGCCAATTATCACCCAAAAACTGGCCGGTAATCTCCTGTTGCCGGTTCGCATCAAGAGCACAAAGGTCATGAACCCGATAAAAGCGCCTGTAATTCCGCCCCTGGATTTGGAAAACAATAGGGCCAGTAGCATGATCACAATGACCAAAGAAAGCAAGAACTGCTGATACGGTCGTTCTGAACCTAAAAGATCCCTAAAGCGCATTTCCTTTTGCCAATTCCCCTGCGCCAGAGTAAACCCAAGCCCTAGTGGCCAAATCATCTCCATGAATCCGGCAAAATGATTGCGGTTTATAAAGGTACCCCGGGCGTTGCCTAATCCATAATAGTCTACCCACAGGGCTCCAAGTGTGGGAATTAGAGCCTGGATAAGACCGTATAAGGCTTCTATAGTTGCCACGCCCATCATGATCCAGAAAAAAAATTTCAGCGTGCTGCGTGACGCGCAACATTTCCGGAAAATTAAAAAAAACATGACCAGGCTTAGCAAAAACGTCCACCATGCCACAGAACTTAGCGGTGAATAACTAAGCGGCTGCCAGGATAGCGGTCTGTCGATGATCGCCCGGGATTCAGCCAGCACTCGAAATCGGAACGGGCTGAGAAACGATAACATATTCGGGGGCAGCGGCAGGTACTGAAACAGCGTGATAACAAAAAAGGTACCAACGGAAAGAATAAAAATCCAGCTCGGCACAAAGGTCCTGTGACGGCGTGCTTGCCAGAGAAGAATCAGATAGGCGGCGAAAATGCATATTGTATAAACGGACCACACCCATGGTTGTACGGCTGCGAACAATATGGGAATTGTTCCGAGAATGAAAACTGCTAAAAATAGAATAGCTGACAAGCTAATTGAAAGTTTAGGTTTTATTATATGAGTTGGTAAGATTTGAGAATTGTGATCGTTCAATTAATTTGCCCTGCAAGGAGTGGAGATAAGTTAGTTTCGTATTTTGGGCATTGAGCTCAAAATATCCGGTTTACCCTGACGCAGCTTGGCCCTTAAATTCGTGGATGAGTTGTCAAGTGCCTTGTATGTGAGCTCTTCGGTCTGTTAGGTTTGTTGGGTCCATTGGGTTTTTTGAGTCTGTTGGGTCAACTTGGTCTATTGGATTCATTGTGTCTGTCGGGTCTATCGCGTCTATTGGGTGTGTTGAGTCAACCTTGTCTATTGGGTTCATTGACTTCATCTTTTATTCTTTTTACATGACCACGGCCGATGCCTTTCACCTCACAGCCAAGTTCAAAATAGCGCCGGATCTTGGTATCATCCAGGATACCGAAGCAATCGATGATCGCAGCTGGGCTGCCAGTCATCGCAACAACATCATCAGGTTTCAGTTCCAAATATTCCTGATGGCGAACTGCGAGAATGACCGCATCCGCTCCTTGCAATGCTTTTTTTAGATCTTTATGAACAACCGTATCTTTCAACCGATTTTGATTGCGGAAGAAACGCCCGGTTGAATGACCCAGTGCTGGATATGTGTCCTGTTTTTCCAATTCCCACCAGTGATCGACATAAGGGTCATGAACCGCTACATCGCCCCCCATCTCGGTGAGCTTGCGCACAATAATTTCAGAACCGCTGTAACGGGTGTCACCCACATCTTCACGGTACGATATTCCTAACAGGGCAATTTTGGATGCCGCTACTATTCTGCCCATATTACGTAAAGCATCTCTCACAAGTTGAACAACACGGAAACTGCGGGTATCGTTAATGTCAATCGCCATAGGCGTAATCTTGAACAGATCGTCTTCAAATCCCATGAGCGTGTTGTAGGCCCACACTCCCAATCCGCCATCTTTTGGCAAACAGTATCCGCCGATACCCGGACCGGGGAAAATGATGTTGGAGTGGGTCGGCCGAACTTTGATGGCCTGGATGACTTTAATCAGATCCACATCATTACGTTCAGAATACTTGCTCCACTCGTCCAAAAAAGCCAGAATGGTTGCACGATAAGAATTCTCTATGATTTTGCACGTTTCACTTTCAATCGGCCGATCGAGAACAGTAAGTGGATACTTTTCCACGTTAATAATATCAGAAAGGAACTGGGTGACACGTTTGCGGGCGGTATCATTGATACCGCTGCAAACCCGCCAGAAGTCACGAATGGAAGCCACGAATTTTGTCCCGGCATAACCCTTTCGAAAGAATGGGCCAGCAACGGTTCAACGTCTGTGTGTCCACGCTGATCGAATGCTTTTCTGATAGTCGGATAGGCTACATACTCCGTGGTTCCCGGCGGGACGGTGGTTTCGATCAGAACGAGACAATCCGGCTGTATCTTTTCACCGATAACTTTCAGGCTAGTTTCCAGTGCAGCAATGTCTGCACGCCCTTTACGAACATCACCAATCGTTTTTTTCTGATAGTCACACTGGACATCAACAACCACAACATCGGCCAGGGAAAGAGCATCATAAGTAAACGTGGCAATCAGCGTCTGTTCCTCTTTTACACACTTTTCAATCATCGGTGCCACTTCAGGATCTTCCGCTTTCACAGGCGAAACGCCCCGGTTCAGATATGGAATCTTCCAGTAGGAACGGGTTGAGGGGCGCTGCATGCCTATGACGAACTTATTGGGTTTAAGGGTCTTCTTATCGGTTGAATCTGCAATGACCGCTGCCATCACCGCGCCGACAAAACCGACGCCCATGACGACCACTATTTCGCGACCCATAAGGCGCTGTTATTTAACAATTTTTTGCAGTTTCTTGAATTCTTCCTCATATTCCTGTTCAGCCGGCAAAGGAAATACTTCGCCGGCCGGGCAGATGGATACCGCCGGTTCGATTTGATCAATTTCCGTTTCAACTGTCTGTTCTTTCGGCTGCTGCATATTATCTCCTATGCTGAGTGGTATGGATTCGATTTTACAAAAACATGAGGGTCAGACCTACACTTTTTCCAAACAGCCTCTAAATGCGCAGAGAGCACTCGCCGTCGCCGCCTGCCGGCTGTTACCCGCCTGCCAAAATCTTGAATGCCGAAGAGGTGGCGGATCAAGCAGCGCAAAGAGAAAGGCATTTTCAGTGCAAGTTGATTGCCGAAGGTTTGTAATTGTTATTAAAGGTTGCCCGTCGACATCCGGATAGAACCGGGCTATACCGCAGCAAGTAAGGATAAAGGTTAGAGACATAAGAGGCAGAGAATGTCAAATGAACAGGTTTTACAGGATTTTTTGGTTGGTATGGTGTTATCCGGTTGGCCAACTTTCAACCTTCAAACCATCAATATTTTCAAAATGCTTTCTGTTCCCTGTAACAAGAAGAGCTTTGTGAAACATAGCAGTTGCTGCGATAAGTGCATCTGTTTCACCCGTTGGCTTACCCAGCTTTCGAAGTTTGCTTTTAATAGTTCCGAAAATCTTGGCGCAATCAAGATCAAAAGGAACCACCTGAACAATGTCTACGAATCTATGCAGCTTTTCGATATTCTCTTTGGCCTTCTGAGATGCCTTTGCGCCATAATCCAACTCTGCTACCACCAAAGTACTCAAGGCAATTCTACCAATCTCTGCCTGTATTCTTTTAAGCACCTCTTGATTGCCATTAAAAAAAGCTATGACCACATTGGTATCCAGTAGGATCATTCGAAAGTAACCTCCCGGCCAGAATCGTGGTGCCGCTCCTGCTCCAACTCCTCAAAAATGGATATAATGGTTGAATCATCAGACCATGCCCCCGACAACTCTGAAACGATTTTCTGCTTGTCTTTGGTCTTCAGAATAGGTTCGATTCTTACGATAATCCGAGTACCATCAGGTAGACGCACTTTTTTGGGGAGCCGAATCCAACCCTTTTCTATCTTACTTTTGACTGTGATCGTCATAAATACCCCCGCAAAATAATATTTTTTATGTGAAGAATGTTTATAGCTTCATATTGCTGCTATTCTGTTTGCTTTCTGTCACCTGTCATCTGCCATCTATCCCCTGTTTCCGATTTAAATTTATAAAATACAGATTAACACAGATCGCCACAGATTTGAAGAGGGTTTTGGTCTTGAGACTCTCGGGTAAAAGGTAAAAAGTTAAAGGTTCTGGGTTTAACCCTAATCGAGTAGTGATCTGGGGGAAGTTCGTTCCGAGCGTGCATAGATCTTTTTTATCCAGCTTTTGCTTCAAGCCACGGAGGAACACTAACCAAGCACTCTCCTGCCTGGATTTAATCTATTCATGCGAAATCTACCGCTACTTCCAGACTTCCCCATATTCCCTGAACCGTTTCTAGTTTTTTGAGCATTTTTTTGTAAGCAGCAGATACAGCTCCGCTCCCTGAATTACATGGAGTCAATCGCGTATTCATCTGTTATTACTAATAATTCTATACAATAAATTGCCACGAAGGCGCCAAGGCACAAAGTGAAACCTTTGTTTTGTATTCATCTTCGCGTCTTTGAATCCTACGCCTGCCTCATAACTGTTATCTTGGTTTTGAAAACGCTTCAAATTCCCCTTTTTAGAAGTTGTCTTGCTTAACTTTCCCCCGATAGTTTTTTTAATCCACAGGTTTCGCAGATTACACAGACACCAATGAATGTGCGGTGTAGATTGCGAAATCGGCCGGGTTTAATTCCCCGTCCCGCTCCAGTTTAGCGGGACTGCGTTAGGATAGAATGTATCATTCATGGATACCCCGTGGCTTGCCGCGGGGAAGTTCATTTCTATTTTTATGACAAGCAACTAATGTACGGAAATTATCTGAATTTTAAATATGGATAGCAAGGTTAGTGCCAATTTTTAATACATATTTTGCATTTAATTTCAGCTGGTTATAAAACCTCCGTTGTGTAAAGATCTATCCTCTAGGTAATAAAGTTCACAAATTTAGGTAAAATGCAGTAACAATTGCGCAAAAAAATAGCCGGGCTGCCTTTATTTTTCTTGCATTTAAGGCAACCCGGCTATCTTTAAGTTCAGACCCGTGGCTTTCCGTCTCCCGATCTCTCGGGATTTGGCTTTTTCTTATGGCTGATGGTACTAATAGCGAGCTATGCTATACCGATTTGGGGTCGGATCAAGCAGAATGCTCTTATATTAGAAGAAACAAGGGGGGTCACATTCATTTTGTTTGACAGGATTGACCCCGGGTGAAATGGTCTTCGAATTTCACAGGGCAAGCAGATTACACCCCAGAGAAATAGGCTACGCCCCGATGAAATAGGCTTCGCATTTCATTGGACAGGCATTTCACGGGGCAGGCCCCGGTGAAATGGTCTTCGAATTTCACTGGGCAAGCAGATTACACTGATTATACAGATGACTGAGTGGCGTGACAGGTGTGAATTAAAACTGTTGGTTATTGGAATATCCGATGTGAACTAATACTAAATTCCAAATCACAAGCTTCAAAATATATACCCTGTTAAATAATTCGATTAATGATGTGATTGTGTTGGTTATGAAGATCACATTGTCGATCTATTCCGCATCTCCCAACAAGACGATTAAAAAAAACAAAGGGGTCAAGGCCATGTGAAATCTGCCTTGCCGTCACTTCGTGAATTTCACCCCAGTACGATAGTACTTACCCTTTAGGAATACGCTCCGCTGTCACAAGTGAATTCCACAGGACAGGCTGGGCAGGCGGGATAAATCTTCATCCTTGAGTGAGAAGAGGTTAACCCTGATCCAAGGCTTCACGTTCGGATGCTTTCCGAAGATTATCGTCAAAGCACGAAAATACTATTGAGGAGGATACTTCCTGACGCAGTGTTAAGGCTGAAGCTAAATGAATAGAATCAAAACCCCTTAAAGCATGCTTTTCCGCCAAATCACCCGCGAGTTTGATCATATCTCCTGTGACGCTCAAGACTAAATAGCTGCTCCAATCATTTTCAAAAAACTCTTTTATACGTGCGTGTTCGTCCTCTGTAAAAGACTTCTCTCGAAATCTGCGAGCAAATGCCGCCCTTGCTTCAGCGTACGCAATCAGTGATGTCGCCGTAAATTCCGAACTCAAGTTTCGCACCTCTTAATAAGGGCTTACGGCTAACAATTATCTTCTATGTTTACTGCTTTGAAGTAGTAAAGGGCTCCTAATTATGATATATGTAACTATCCAATATAACGTTACA
>Ga0126332_10000249_pt1 | contig 20845 bp, 19 predicted proteins | sample InaspJWI42metaG_FD_94482 | JGI IMG/M metagenome (GOLD analysis project Ga0126332, IMG submission 94482) | Marine gutless worms symbiont microbial communities from Oahu, Hawaii - Inanidrilus sp. 2 OAHU.JWI-42 metaG | ecosystem: Host-associated > Annelida > Digestive system > Unclassified...
AGGTTTTGGTCATGATGAAGGAAACGTCCCTGTACTTGGGAGTGAGGAATTTTCCATAGCGTTCCTCTGCTTTTCCACCGCTGTAAAAGGGGGCGTTGTCGAAGAAGCGCACCCCCTCCTCCAAGGCTTTTTCGATGATGGCCTGCGCGTCCTTTTCCGAGGCACTCCCCACATGGGCTCCGCCCACGCCCAGGTTGGTCACTTTCGGACCGGAAGAACCCAGCTTGCGCAGGGGCAGGAGCTTGCCCAGCCGGTCGGAGAGAGAGGCGGTGGCCGCGGCAATCTTTTCCTCGCCATGGGAAAGGCCGGGCACCATCAGCCCGGCGGTGCAGCCCGCCAGCATGGCCATGAACTCCCTGCGTTTGAGTCCCGTGTGCAGGTTGGCGGCGTTTTCATTCTCATGTTTCATAAAATCCTCCTTATTGGGACATAAGTCCTTTTATATACAGTACAATAAGGACTCCTTAACAGTGAAAATTCCACGTTGTACGGTGATTAATTAAAATTTTACAGTGATTAATTATTATTTTGCTTCCTGCTAAGTTTTACTATTGTAACTTAGCATTAGACATGGATAGTTAATAGTATAAATGCGACATTTTAAGTAATATCATGATGAATTTGCTGAATTTCATTCAAACGCCTCCGTAAGCAGTCTGATTCAGATCAACCTGGATTACTTAGAAATGGTGATCGGGACGACTACCTGTGGGTGGCGTTGGGGACACCCATTAATTTATAATATTTTAATCTTCAACAAGCTCCAACTGCTCGGCTTGAGCTATCTTCTCACCGCGTTTTACCGATATGCCCACCGATGGCTGCGAGAGCCCGAGCTTTTTAGCCAACTCCGCGGCACTGATGCCCAACTTTCTCACCGCCCAATAGCACAATAAACTGCGGGCTTTACGTGGTATAAAAACTTTATAAAACATTATAAGTGACTATAAAAGTTATTTTTTTATGGGATGTCCCAAGAATTTCTGCCAGGTTCGAATCCTGCCCCCGATGATTGGGACTACACGTCTACTTATAAAAAAATTTTGGTGTGTATCGGGCGTACCCGTAATTTCAATAGGACAAAGATAATATTTCATTGACTCATGGTAACATTTGCGTTACTAATTGACATATGATCACAATTATAGAGTATAAAGAATATAAGCGACGAAAAAGACAGGAGCGCTGAAAATGGTACTTACAAAAGATTTTAAAGATACAATTAAAGATCGTGCTGCACGAGATCCTGCTTTCCGGGGGGAGTTGCTCAAGGAAGGCATTGAATGCCTTTTAACCGGTGATGTGGATACCGGCAAAGCTGTTCTGCGTGATTTTATCAACGCCACTATCGGATTTGATGCCCTTGGGGCAGCCACCGAAAGATCTCCAAAAAGCCTGATGCGAATGCTCGGTCCAAAGGGAAATCCTCAGGCCCGTAACCTTTTTGAGATCATCGCCTGTCTTCAAGCACATGAAGGCATCCATTTGAAAGTTCACACAGTGCGATGAGGCCGCTTGGGAAGATACCTCTCACACTTTTATTAAAATCCCGAATGAACTAGTTCCAGCTGTGCGAGAATCGATTGTAAAAAGGTTGCCTGATCTATATTTCCAAATGAGATCCTGGGTAAAACGATCAAATCTCGCAAGAAATGATCTTAGACGATTTCGGAGAGTCGCTTCAACGAATATATTACCTCCAGGCCTTTGAAGTGAATTCCAGCGATATTCTTCGGGACGATCCTCCAAACCGGCCCGCAAGGGAATTAAGTCAATATATGCCAGACAGTTGATAATGGGAATGGGGACATCGTGCAGAAAGTGCTTTATATATAAGTACATTTATGAGAATTAATGCCTATGCCAAAATTAGCCGGATTATCTGCCCCCGGGAATTGCATCATGTCATCGGCCGGGGTATCTAACGAATAAGATATATTTAATAACGACACGGATCGCAAACCTCATCATCACCGGAAAGGACAGCACCGAAGCTGTCCATCCTATGCCCAAAACTTGAAGGAGTCCTGGTATGAAACGCAGTGAAATCAATCTTTTAATAAACGACTCGATCGCTTTTTTCGACGAAATGAAATTCAAGCTTCCCCGGTGGGGCCATTGGGATCTTCAGGACTGGAAGATAAATAAACAAAAAGCAGGCGAAATTATTGAAAATATGCTGGGATGGGACTTGACTGATTTCGGAGAAGGAAACTTCGAGCAAAAGGGGCTTGTTCTTTTTACCCTCAGAAACGGAAATTTCCGCCGACCTGACAGTTCGAAATGTTATGCCGAAAAGGTAATGATTGTGCGAGAAAAGCAGGAGACGCCGCTACACTTCCACTGGAGTAAAATGGAAGATATTATCAATCGGGGGGGAGGCAACCTGGCGCTCGAACTGTATGGATCTACCGAGGACGAGCAGCTGTCCGATCAACCGGTTACCGTAAAAGTCGATGCCATCGAGAAAACCGTTGCACCCGGCGGTAGAATCGTCCTTGCCCCCGGCGAGAGCATTTGTCTGGAGCCTCACCTGTACCACCGCTTTTTTGGCGAAGAAGGCAAGGGCAAGGTTCTGGTGGGTGAAGTCAGTGCCGTCAATGACGACGCTGCCGACAATCGGTTTTACGATTCCGTTGGCCGGTTTCCCGAAATTGACGAAGATGAGGAACCATTGCATCTCCTCGTTAACGATTATCAGACCTTTTTGTAGAGCCTTGGAGGGTCGGGGAGTTTTTCAATCTTTGTAGCTATAATCGGGTCAGCCTGCAATTGTAACGATATCGGTCTCCGTGATAGACCCCTTTCACATATTCCACGACTTCTCCATTGATCGAATACGCCAAACGCCTGATAACCATGACTGGAAAAGGGATTTTTTGTTTTATCAGGCGGGTTTGCTCCTGGTTGGACATCGATGCCTCAATGGTTTGCTCGGCTTCTTTGAGGCGGATTCCCTTTTTCTCCAGGATACGATACAAAGATTTGGTGTAGTCCTCATCAAGTCCAAGTTTATATTTTGCCGGGATGTAAGAGTGCAGAATTCCCAGCGGTTTGCCGTCGACCACCATCAGCCTTTTTAAGGAGAAAACACTTTCGTTGGAAGACAGCCCCAGACGGGCGCTGATTGCCGGCGAGACTTTGATATACTTCACTGAAATGACCTTCTTGATAGCATCTCTTCCGACCATCTCTTCGGTAAAGCTCTTTAAAACGGGCAGCTGCTCTTCGATCTTACGGCGCTTAACAAAGGTTCCTTTGCCCTTTTTCTTCTCCATGAAGCCTTCGTTTACCAGAAGCTGGATGGCGTTTCTGACGGTAGCCCGGCTGACGGCGTAGATTTGCTGGAGTTCATTTTCCGAGGGGATCATGTCACCCTCTTTCAACTCCTTGTTTTCGATCTTCTCAAGAAAAATTTCTTTGAGCTGATAGTAGAGGGGCATAAAACTGTCGTAGTTAAGTTTTTCGAATTCCTCCGCCATTTATCACACCATATTTTAAAAAGCGAATTTCGAATACTCTTTCAAATTCCTAAATTAATAATCGGTCACAACCAGCACAACTTTGCCGCCGACATGACCCCCTTCAACCATTTCGTGGGCACGGGCGGCATCGGCCAGCGGCAGCGTCGTTCCCACGACCGGTTTAAGTCTGCCTTCACTGACAAGGTTCGCTAATTGATCCAGGCGCTCACGGTTACGTTCCATAAACAGCGTGTGGATGGTGGCATTTTTAAACCAGGCTCCCAGAAGCGGGTAAGGCGCCTCGCGTTCGACAATACAGACTGCGCGGCCATAGACTTTCAGCGCTTCGAAATTGCGGCCAAATACGTCACCGCCGACGGTATCAAAGACGACATCAACACCGTCGCCATTGGTTTGCTGTTGGACAACCTCGACAAAATCCGCCTCCTTATAATTGATCACATGGTCGGCGCCCAACTGCCGGGCCATTTCAATATGCTGCGGCTGACTGGCGGTGGTAAAAACCGTGAGACCTTTCCATTTGGCTAATTGAATCGCCAGCGAACCGACCCCTCCGGCACCGGCATGGATCAAAACGCTTTCGCCGGTCTTCATGCCAGCGCGTTCAAAAAGAGCTTCCCAGGCTGTCTGGCCGCTCAGCGGTATGGTCGCGGCCTCGGGGTGGGATATGTTTTCCGGTTTGCGGGCAACAATGCTTTCATCGACGACGCAATATTCGGCATATCCGCCATTGTCCGTTATTGCACCGGAAAAGAAAACATCATCATCGGACTTAAACCGATTCACCCCCTTGCCAATTTTTGCGACACGACCCGATACATCATAGCCCAAAATTGATGGAAAATCGCGGGGCAGGCCGATCATTCCCGACCGGATTTTATAGTCCACCGGATTGACACCACAGGCAAAGACCTTGACCAGCAGCTCACCGTCACCAGGTGTCGGGGTGGCAATTTGTTCCATGCTGAGAACGGTCCGGTCGCCGTATTGATGAATTACGATCGCATTCATTACCGGCTCCTTTGTTAAGTTTGTATGGGGTGCTTTGCAGCGCCAACTCGAAACTATGTTGTCTGATTGTTGATAAAATTATCTGTCTCCGCACGCGTCGGCAATGCAGGAATAGCCCCCGGCTTTTTACACGTCAGGGCGCCAACAGCATTAGCCGTTTTTAATGCGTTTCGGACTTTATTTTCACTGATTGTTGCCAGGGAACCTGTTTTTTCTCTTTCGGGTAACAACTCGGTGATGATCGCGCCCAGGAAGCCGTCTCCGGCACCGGTTGTTTCCACCACATCCACTTCTATACCGGGTAAATCGATGCGGTAATCCCCGTTGGTGGCAATGGCACCGTTTTCCCCCCGACTGATGACCAGCAACTCGACGCCTTTGGCCATGACGGCCTCAATACCGGCTTCAAGGTCCTCAAAGCCCGTTGCGATCTGCCATTCTTCCTCACTGATCTTGGCCAGATGGCAATACCGAAAAGAATCCTGAATGATTTTTTCTGCGGTTTTCTGGTCGGGCCAGAGGGTCGGCCGATAATTAGGGTCATATGAAATCATCAGGCCCTTGTCCTGGGCAATTTGAAGGGCTTTTCTCTGGGCGGACGCTGAGGGCTCATCAATAAAAGATATCGAGCCGAAGTGGAAACAGCGCGCTCCGTCAAAAATGTGAGCATTGATTTCGTCGGCCTTAAGCATCATGTCTGCGCCGGGATTACGGTAAAAACACAAATCCTTGCGGCCGTCTTCCCATACGGCGACATAGACGGCGGTGGTGCGCGTCTGCTCGTCGACAAACAAATAAGCCGTATCCACCCCCGTGTCCGCCAAACTTTCCCGTAAATACTCACCAAATGGATCGTTGCCCACCTTACCTACGAAACCGGCCTGCAACCCCAGGCGCTGAAGCGCCACCGCAACGTTGGCAGGCGCGCCGCCAGGGGCTTTGATAAAACCCGGTGAATGGACCAGGGATACATTGTTTGCCGTCGAAACATGTTCAACCAGTAGTTCTCCCATGCAAATGACTTCAGACATGCTCGGATCTCCTCTAAAAACCAAGAATTACAGACTACCGCGTGTCAGGCGTAGATATCGGCGATTTTATCAAAACTGCCCTTCAGCGCACGGTAAAGATCCCGGTAGATTGGAAAGAGTTTATTGTAAATTTCGAAATTTTCGGCAATCGGAGCGTTGCGGGTTTGAGCCCTGACCACCTGCACGGCTTCCTCGACGCTGGACCACATGCCCACGCCGGCCCCGGCCACCAGCGCCGCCCCGTAGGCGCCGCCTTCTGCACTGCCGCTGACCGTGATTACTTCACTATTGAATACGTCGGCATGAATTTGACGCCACAGGCCGCTGCGGGCACCGCCGCCTGAGGTTCGAATCTGGGTGATCGGAAGCCCCATATCCGTAATGAGCCGGGCGACGTCCCGCATGCTGAAAATCACGCCTTCCAAAACACTTCTGAGAATACTACGGCGGTCATGACGCAGGGTGAGTCCGATAAAGCCGCCCCGGGCCTTGGGATCCGGGTAAGGGCAGCGTTCGCCGATCAGGTAGGGGATAAACAACAACCCTTCCGAACCCGCTTCGGTCGCGGCCGCTTCCCGGCTGAACAATTCGTAGACATCTTCACCCAGCCAGCGGGCGATTTCATTTTCGGCTCCGCCGAGCATATCGCGAACCCACCGCAGGGATCCTCCGGCCGCCAGGGTGACCCCCATGGTGTGCCACTTGTCCGGCATGGTGTTGCAAAACACCTGCAGCCTGCCGTCCGGGTTGTCATAACATTTATCCAGCGCCATGGCGACGATACCCGCCGTGCCGATGGTGGTCCCGAGAATGCCGGGTTCCGCCAGCCCGGTGCCGGTCGTTTGAACGACGGAATCGCCGCCGCCACCCGCCACAGGCATTCCGGCCGGCAGCCCCAGGTCGGCGGCCACCTCGCCCTGCAACCGGCCGCTGATTTCAGGCGATTCGTAGCAGCGGGGAAGCCAGTCCTTTGGAATCTCGAGCAGATCCAAAAGCTCCTGGGACCACTGCCGCTGCCGGACATTGAACAGGCCGGTACCGGACGCATCCGACACTTCCGTGGCAAACTCGCCGGTGAGACGGTAGCGGATATAGTCTTTTGGGTTCAGAAGAATATTTATTTTTTCGTAAAGGTGGGGTTCGTTTTGCCGCAGCCAGATAATCTTGCCGCCGGTATAGCCGGGAAGCATCCGATTGTTGGTCAACTTTAAAAGCCCCTTGACGCCTCCGGCAAGGTCATGAATTTCCTGGCACTGCCGGCCCGTGCGTTGATCATTCCACAGAATGGCCGGGCGCAGGACGCGTTGGTCTTTATCCAAGGCCACCAGGCCGTGCATCTGACCACTCAGGCCGATGGCCTTGATATCCGCGACCTGGTCAAACACTCCGACGGACTTCTTGATCGTGGATATAACGGCCTGCCACCAGTGCTCCGGATCCTGCTCGGACCACCCCGGCTGGGGGGTCGACAGGGGGTATTCTTCCAGGGCCCGGATGACCACCTGCCCGTTGCCGTCAATGATCAAGCTCTTGCATCCCGAAGTCCCGATGTCAATGCCGATGACGTATTGCTGCGACATGGTATCTCCCTTCAACATGCGTCGTTAAGACGGTTCACGGTATCTGATGCGGACATGTTTCAGATTCAGGTATTCGGCCAGGCCTTCATGGCCGTGTTCATGTCCGATCCCGCTTTGTTTCCAGCCTCCGTAGGCGACATTCATAATGCCGGCATCGACGTTGTTGACGGCCACACTGCCGGCTTCCAGGGCTTGAGATAATTTGTGCATTTCATGCAGATCGTTCGTGCAGGCATACGCCGCCAACCCGTAAGGTGTGGCGTTTGCCAGTCTGATGGCCTCCTGCAGGCTGCCATACGGCATCACGCCTACGGCCGGACCGAAAGTTTCTTCGGTCATGATCAGCATTTCATGGGTCGCATCGGCCACAATGGTCGGTTCGAAAAAATAACCTTTTTGATATTCAGCGCCCGGCGGGCGCTTGCCGCCGCAGATCAACCGTGCGCCTTTGGCCAGCGCATCTTCAACATGGCGTTTGGTTTTCGCAAGGCCTTGCCGGCTGGCCATCGGACCCAGATCGCTGTCCGGTTTTTCAAGCCCATCCGCGATGGTCAGTTTAACGGTTTCATTTTTAAATTCGGACAGAAAGGCCTCGTAAATATCTTCATGAACATAGATGCGGTTAATCGCGATACAAATCTGGCCCATGTTACGAAAAGACCTTCTGACAGCGCCTTTAACCGCCACAGCCAGATCGCAGTGGTTGCTGACAATCATCGGGCATTGCCCGCCGAGTTCCAGGGAAATCTTTTTGACCGTATCTTTGGCTTGTTCCTGGATTTTCAGGCCGACCTTTAACGAGCCGGTAAAGGCAACTTTCCGGGATAAGGGGTTTTTGACGAGTTGACGGCCGACGGTGGCCCCGGGCCCGGTAACGGCATTGATCACGCCGGCGGGAATGCCGGCATCAAACAGGCAGCGCCAGTATTCCAAGGGAGAAAGTGGCGTCAACGACGGTGGCTTGGCCACAATCGTGCACCCCGCGGCCAGGGCGGCGGCGGCTTTCCAGCCCGTCAGTTCAACCGGGTAATTCCAGGCCGACAGCGCGGCCACCACCCCCATGGGCTGCTTGACAATCAGACTTTGATCCCTGGAATCTTCATTGGCCACAATCTGACCATAAGCCCGTTTGCCTTCCTCGGCGTAGTAGCGCAGCATTTCAACTCCTTTGTCAACTTCGCCAATAGCCTCCGTCAGGGGTTTTCCTTGTTCCCGGGTCATCAAACGCCCGATTTTTTCTTTACGTTCATTCAGGATATCAGCGGCCCGCCAGAGGTATTCGGCGCGCTGAAACGGTGACAGACCGGCCCAGGCCGGGAAGGCGGCGAGCGCGGCTTTGAGGGCGAGATTGACCTCATTTTCGGTTGCGCGAGGAACTTGGGCGAATACTTCCTCGTCAGCCGGGTTGGTGACTTCGATGTATTCGCGGCTTTCAGAGTCCAGCCAGTCACCGTCGATGAGCATTAAAAAACGTTCCATGTTCTCTCCAGTTATTCTTATCCCGGAAGCCGGGTCCTTAGGGCCTTTCTACTGTGCGGCGCCCGGGTCTATACCGGTTACCCATACCATCGCCAGCGGCTGATTGCCGGTGTTGTAGGTTACATGAAATTCACCGAAGGGAACATAGAACGCATCCCCGGCCTGAATCGGAAATTCATTATCCCCGATGATCATTTTGCCTTGACCGGACTGGATGTAATAGACCTCTTCCATTTCGGCATGGGCATGTCCGGTCGTCTTTCCGGTGGGATAGATGACCGTGTATCCCATGGTCAAATTTTTTGACGGCGAGTTTTCCGGATCGATTAAATAATAGGTGTCTCGCAGGATTTCGCTTTCCCGCCCCTTGACCGCATACCTGAGCGAGCGTTTGTCGATATCCGGCTGTTTTTCTTCTACGTTGACCGTATATTTCATGCATTAACCCCCTTAAAAAAAGTAGTTGTTTCTGTCATGGAAAATCCGGCACCTAATACTCGAGCAATATTTTCAAGGCCGCCCCTGAGGCGGCATGCTCCAGGGCACCGGCAATATCCGTAATTGGAAATTCTGCGGTAATAAAGTCCCTGTAATCCAGTTGTTTTGCGTTAATCCAGTCGCACAGCGGTTCCTGGGCCGCGGCCTCCCGGTCCCGCGTCGGCCACTGATGGATATACAGGTTGAAATTGAATGGACCGCGGTGTTTTTCGATGGTAATGGCCGGTTGGTCGATTACACCGTAGACACATATTGAACCGGCCGTTTTGATCAAGGCAACGCCGGCATTGATCACCGCCTGATTGCCGACGGCATCGACCACCGCATCTAACGGTTTGGCGCGTGATTGGGCTAAATTATTAAGTTGCGGGTCTTGCGGCGCGAATACCTCATCGGCTCCCATGGCCAGGGCTTTCGCTCTTTTGGGGGCATGGGGATCGACGCAACCAATGTAATTCATCCCCAGGAGCCGGGCAAATTTCACAAAACTCACGCCGACCGGCCCCGCGCCGAATATGAGGACATCATCCCCCGCTTTGAGTTGAAAATCACTGAACCCGGCATACACCTCGCGCCAGGTGCATAAAAGTCCGGCGGCCCTGGCGGATATATTGTCGGGGACGACCCGTTGAATTTGATACAATTCATCCCAACCGTGTTCGGCATCAGCCACCCCGTCGGCGACCATCGCCTGGTGGTCTTTCACCAGAATGTATTCTGAAAAACCGCCCCAGCCGCTGGCATACCCGCTTTCTGTGGGCTCCAGCAGCAGGCCGCCGACGACCCGATTCCCCGGCTTAAATGACTGAACCTTATTTCCGATGGTATCAACGATGCCGGCCGATTCGTGGCCCAAAAGCAGCGGATAGTTTTCGATTCCCGGAAAATGTCCGGCCACTAGTTTGCGGTCTGTTCGATTGCAGAGGTAAGACACCTCGGTTTTGATGACCGCCTCATAAGGACCCGGTTGCGGATCCGGAATTTCAACTAATTCAACCCGGTCGGGCTCGATGACGGCGACTGAAAACATGTGAATATCTCCTTGCTTGACTTATCGGTTAACCCAAAGTTTACGGTTTAAATCAAATGGAGTGGAATGATGGAATACTGGAATGTTGGAATATTGGGCATAAAAACGGTCCGCCGCAGGCGGATTAACCTCTGATTTAGAAGATGTATCCAAAAAAGATTCATCCTTAAGAACCCACTATTCCAACATTCCAATCGACGCCTAAGGTAAACTCCATCCCTCTGGGGTAAAATCATAGCCGGGTCCTCCGGGCCCGGATTCTTTACCAGGTCCGACAGTGAAATATTTTGACCGTTTAAAGCAAGGCTGTTGATCCAGCCGCCGGAGCCGTCGTAGAATTTTTTCTTAGGCTTTGAACTTGATCAGGGCCCTGCCGTGCTGGGTGTCGAAAATGTGAATATCGTCAGGTTCTCCCCGAACCCAGACATCGTCCTGTTCGCGGACCGTAAAATCGGGGGATATGATGGCCTTAATTTCGGTATGGTCAATGCTCAGCGTCAAAATTAAAAATTCCCCCAGAAACTCAATCACTTCCACTTTGGCTTTGATTCCGGACTCGGTGGCCTTGGTCGAGATTTTGATTTTATCGGGGCGAACACCCACCTGAACATCAGCTTCGATGGCGGTAGATGGAATCTTTTCGGTAATGTTCCAGGTAACCGGGGTGGCACCGTTTAAGAGAGCGACGCTGTATTCAGACTCCAGCCTGCCGCTTAAAAAGTTCATCGGCGGATCTCCGATAAAACCGGCAACAAACTGATTGGCCGGGTAATGCCACAAATCATCGGCGGGGCCGACTTGCTGTATTTCGCCGAAATTCATTAGGATAATCCTATCGGCCAAGGCGACCGCCTCTTCCTGGTCATGGGTTACGTAAATAGTGGTGGCGGATAGTTCATCATGAATTTTGCGAATCCGCGCGCGTATGATGGTGCGAACCCGCTGGTCCATATGAGACAGGGGTTCATCCAGCAGCAGCACCGAAGGATCGCGCACCAGGGCCCGGGCCAGGGATACGCGCTGTTGCTGCCCGCCGCTCAACTTGCCGGGTTTGCGTTTCAGGACGTCCTTCAGCTCAAGGATGTCGGCGATTTCATGGACTTTCCGTTTAATTTCGCCCTTATCCATGCCGCGTGCCTGCAGCGGAAAGGCAATATTATCAAAAATCGTCAGGGGTGAATAAAGGGCGTAGGATTCAAATGCCAAAGCGATATTTCTTTCGCGCGAGGTCAAATGGTTTACGACCTTGCCATCGAACAATATTTCGCCTTTAGTGATATCCTCCAGGCCCGCTAGCATGCGCAGCGTTGAACTCTTGCCGCAGCCCGACGGCCCCAGAATGGCGACAAATTGCTCCTGATCGCAAAAGAAATTGGCATCTCTGACGGCTGTCACATTGCCTTCATATATCTTCCAAACATGTTTGGCTTCGACGGTGCTCATTTTACCCTTCCTACTTCTTGAGTTCCACGGTCTTGGGAAAAAAGAAAAGATGGTCCTGATCGATTTCGGCCCACACCATGTCACCATCATTGTAGTGCCCACCGGTGTTCATTTGAACTTGGAAAAAAGTCTGGCTCAATTCAAACGTGATCATGGCGCTTTCAGCTTCCCGAACCATTACATAAACCGGCAGCTGAAAGGCCGCCTCGGATATTTTAGCGCTCGATACGGTGACATGCTGAGGGCGAATCCCCAATCGAACCAAATCTTTACCGTCTTCCTGCCGGAGCGCCTTTTCCATTTGCGCCAATTGATCTGAGCGGATAGGAAACCGAAAATCCTGCCCGGCCCGGAAAAATACCTGCCCGTTCTGGCTGATAACTTCGCCATCGACCAGGTTGATCGGCGGATCACCGATGAGTCGGGCCACAAAGTCATTGGCGGGATGATGATACAGCTCACGGGGATCTCCGATTTGCTCGACATTGCCTTTGCGCAAGACGAGCACCCGATCGGAAAGCCCCAGGGCTTCCCGGTAGTTATGGGTCACATAGATGATCGTGATACCCAGTTTTGACGCCAGCTGTTTTAGCGTGCTGCGGGCGGAAACTTTCAGTTTTGCGTCCAGATGGGCAATGGGCTCATCCAGTAGATACACATCAGGCCGGCGGACCATCGCCCGTGCCAGGGATACCCGCTGCTTCTGACCGCCGCTGAGATGTTGCGGTCTGCGGTCCAGCAGTTCATTGATACCCAAAAGGGTAGTAATTTCATCGACCCGCGCACGGATCTGTTCTTCGGAGAGTTTTTCCTTCCTCCTGGGTGAGCGCAGGGTAAAGGCTATATTTTCATACACCGAAAAATGAGGGTAAAGCGCGTAATTTTCAAAGGCCATGGCCACGTCTCGTTCATGGGGCGGCAGATCATTCACCAGGCGGTCTCCGATCAATATGTGACCTTCCACCGGTTGTTTAATGCCCGCAATTAATTCGAGGGTGGTTGTTTTACCGGCACCGGAGGGCCCCAGAAGCGTGAAGAATTCACCTTCCCGGCACTCGAAGCTGATGTGATTCAACGCAACCAGCCCCCCGTACTTCATTAAGACATTTTCCAATTTTACTGCGGCCATATCTTGCTACTCCTCGCTACTCCTCGCTACTCCTCGTCTTGACTTCCTTCAACTTTGGGGGGCGGTACAAATTTAATGACCGACAAAGTGCCGATTACTCCGATTATGGGGGCAATCCATAAGGGGATGTAATCTTCCAAAACGCCGAGCCAGAAAAGATTAACGCCGATAAAAAACATGATACCCCAAAAAAGTCTATCGCCAAATGCCATTGTTGGTTACCTCGAAATCAGATTGATGATTTTTGCCAGTACTCTATTATTCCATCATGCCGTAGGGGATTTTGTCACCGGCAGAGCCAATTATCTCTGACCCGACCCAAAGTTCCAGATTTTCCAAGATGAAACAATCTACCCCTTGACCGCTCCAAAGGTGAGTCCCCTGATGATATAGCGTTGCATGAACCAGGCCGCAGCCAATGTGGGAAGAATGGCAACGCCCATCAGCGCACACATCGGACCCCACTGAATCTCAACCGAACCCCAAAAGGTCGCCAGCCCCACGGACACGGTGCGGGCAATTCGGCGCGTGAACAGAAAAGCGAAAAAGAATTCGTTCCAGGACCATATGAGACAGAAAGCCGTCGTGATGGCCGCTCCGGGCTTAATTAACGGGAATATGATTTTGCGTAATATTTCAAGCCGGCTGTAGCCGTCCACCATGGCTGCATGTTCAACATCCTGCGGGATCTCCCGGAAAAAGCCATACAACAGGAAGGTGGCAAAAGACATGTTGAAATACAAATACAGCAGGACCAACCCCAGGTGGGTATCCAGCAGACCCAGGTTTCGGAAGGCAAAAAAGAACGGCAGGGCCGCTACGACTCCCGGAAACATGCGTGTTGATATAGTGACGAACAGCAAGTGTCCTTTGCCCGTATTAAACCGGGCAAAACTGTAACCGGCCGGCAACGATACAAGCATGACCAGAATGGTGCTGAAGACACTGACCACCGCCGAATTAAACAATTCCGTAAAAGAGGGCCTCACGTTGGCGATATAATTGTAATTATACAGCGCTGGTTTGAAGATAAGCTTATCCGGTTTGAAGATATCGTCCGGTGCCTTGAAAGAGGTCACGTAAACCCAGAATATCGGAAAAAGAAATCCGATTAACATAAACGCAATTACTAGATAAAAAAGTGCCTTTTTCACTGCCGTGCTCCTCCTTAAGATTCTTAACCCGAATGGTGGATACACCGGTTGGGAATTATTTGTTATTGGTTTAGGCGGTCGAATCCATTGCTTTAATCAGCTGCCGGTACATGATGGAGCAGATGATAATCGTCAAATAGAGTGAAAATAACGCCAGCGCGGATCCCCGGCCGACGTCAAAAAAAACAAATGACACCCGATACACCATCCAGTCTAAAATTTCGGTATTCATGCCGCCCCTGGTGGTTCCGTAAAGCGGGTCGAAAATTCGTATCAACCACATGGTCCGCAGCAAAATAATAATAATGATCAGGGGCTTTAACATCGGCAGGGTTAACTTGCGAAAAATGAAAAAAGGACTGGCGCCGTCGACGTTGGCCGCTTCGAACTGGTCCTTGGGCATGCCCCGCAGACCGGCCAACAGGATAAAAATGGAAAAAGGCGTCCATTGCCAGATGGAAATGAACATGATGGTGTAGATCGCATAGTTCTGGCTCGAAAACCACTCATGCCGGCCGAGTCCAAACCAGTCAAGGAATTGATTGATGATCCCGAACTGGACATGCAGCATGTAGTTCCACATCAGCGACATGGCCAGCGGGGAGATCAGCAGCGGTAAGAAACACAGGCCCCTCACTATGTTCTGACCCTTAAAGGTCCGGTTGAGCATCAACGCAAAGGTCATGCCGAGGATGAGTTCAACGGTGATACATATGACCAGGATATAAAACGTACGGCCCAGAGTCTGCCAGAAATCGCTGTCGTGGAGAAGATCACGATAATTTTCGAGTCCAATGAATTCGGGAGCACCTTTTAAAATATAATCGGTAAAAGATAAAATCAGACAGTAAAATGTCGGATAGAGCATAAAAACCGCCAACAGAATCAACAGCGGGAGAATGCAAATCCATTTAACGTACTTTTCACTGCTCAAAATTTGCGAAAATTTGTTTGAGGCAGCGGTGTTCTCTGCAACTGATATGTCTGACATCGGATTACTACTCCATAGTGAAAAAAAATAGAAGAAAGGTGTTTTCGGCCTCAATCGAGGCGCTGCGAAGGTTATTCCAACCTATCAGGTTAGCCGCAGCGCCATGGAAGGAATCGGTATTCCCCCTATGGCGCCGCAGGCAGCACTACTTGACTACCGGTAATTTCCCGAACTTTTTCTGGATTCTTCTAAACTTTTTGTCCCACTCTTTGACGGAGCCGGCCGGTGTTCTTTTCTTAATGGCATTCTCATGGCCGACGATGGTCATCACCTCGTAAAGCTTACCGAAGCCGGCACTGTTGAAATGCAGGTAATTTTCCACATCCGGTGCTTGCGCATCCCAGGTATTAACAATGGTGGGGATCCACCCTAACTGGGCGTGCGTCTCCGGATTCTTGTAGTCCGTCGCCATGATGGAGTCCCGGCGGGTACTGACCCAACCGGTCTTGGCCATATCCAGCTGAGCGCCATAGGAAGCAATGTAGCGCAGCAGCCAATAAGCGGCCTCAGGATTCTTGCTGTCTTTGCTGGGGGCAAAATGAAAGGCACCGGTGTAGGGTCGACGACCGGGCACCGGTTGACAGGCGACCTTGGCACCGGGGATTTCTTTTTCGGTTGACGCCGACCAATTCCACAAGCCGGAATACATGACCGGGACCAGCACGGTTTTCCCGGCTACGAAAAACGCGGTGGCTTGATCCCAGAAAGCGTTTTCGCTGCCCGGAGGCGCAAACTGCATCAGGTCCTGATAATATCCGAAGGCCCAATTCTGAACTTTTTTATCCTTTTCAGTGATCTGAAAGCCTTCCAGCTTGCCGCTGGCGTTTCTCACCGGCGATGCCCAATGGGCGCCCTCACCCCAAATCATGGTGCCCAACTCGTCCTGCACATGCGGGAACCGGCCGGCCATCATGGACACACCGTAAAGATCTTCTTTAAGCGGTTCACCCTTGAGCAATTCACCCTTTTTGCGGGTAAAAAATTCAGCCTGATTGCGCACATCTTTCCAGTTTTTGACCGGCGCCAGTTCATATCCGTATTTTTTCTTGAAATTGGCCTTTTCCTGCGGGTCTTCCAAGACATCCGACCGGTAGATGGTCATCATGGTGTAATTGTAGTAAGGCAATCCCAATAACTTGCCGGCGGAATTGGAGCACATCCGCAGCAGGCCGGGATCATGGCCCTTTAAATCGGCTTTGAGACCGGCCACGCCTTTGGGATCATACTTCTCCGCCAATTCTTCCAGCGGGTAGAGGTAATCTTCCCATTCGTTGGTCCAGGATGTCTCGGTGACCACCAGGTCATAGGCACCGGTTTTGCCTTGAAGCTCCACGATTTCCTTGGAGTACAACGAGGCAAACACATGCGACTCTTTGGTCACCTTGATGCCGGTTTTTTCGGAGAATTTCTGCAGAAAGGGAAAAATCAGATCCGATCCGCCACCGGCTTCCAGCGGTACGTGAATGGGATTTTTGTTTTTGATTTCTGGAATGTCGTCCAAACTAAAGGGATTTTCCGCCGCCGCATTCAGGGCGAAGCCAACGACGAAAGCCAAAGCGGCTGCAACCACTAAACTTCTTGCTTTCATACTCAACCTCCTTTTCCGTTTTGATGTTTGTGAAGCAATGTTACGGTTGCCTTATAAATAGGCTGGCCATAACGCCAGAAAAAATTTTCCGGAACTGTAACCCCAAAAAAGATATGTAAAAGGTTGACCAAGGTACCTGAGGGTTAGAAGCTGATTTCAATTCCAGCCAACGCCCCGCCGTCGACCTGGACGGTGCAGCCGGTCATGTAGCTGGCACATTCGGAGGCCAGAAACGTCACGACCTTGCCGACTTCATCCGGATTGGCATAGCGTTTGATGGAACTGGCCTGGTCCGCGGCGGAGTCTAAGATATCTTGCCGGGTTTTGCCCAGCTCGGCTGCGATTTTGTCGGCAAACTTGTCCCATATCTCGGTGTGAATCAGGCCGGGGCAGATGGCGGTGGCGCAGATGCCGTCCCTGGAGTAGTAAAGGGCGATGGACCGGGTGTAGTTAATGACCGCGGCTTTGGCGGCATTGTAGTCCGGCACCCCGGTTCCCGGAGCAATTCCGTACATGGAACTCATGTTGATGATGCGACCCCATTTTTGCTCGATCATTTTCGGAATGATCAGGCGGCAGGTCCGTACACAGGCCATCAGGTGAATGTCCAACTGCGAGGCCCACTCCTCATCGGTGGCCTCGATGGGGGTGGTGGGATGGGAGTGTCCTGCATTGTTGAACAGAATGTCGATGTGACCGAAGGCCTCAAAGGTTTGGGCAACGGCTTTCTCGACGTCCGCAGCGATTTCCATGTCCGCCTTCAGACTGACCGCCTGCACTCCCAAGGCCTGAATTTCTTCTCTGGCGGCGGTCAGGTCGGCTTCATCGCGTCCCGTAATGGCGATATTGACACCCTCTTTGGCCATTTCCAGGGCTGTTGCTTTGCCGATACCCCGATTGCCCCCCGTGACTAGGGCCACCTTGTCTTTAATTCCTAAATCCATATCCTCCACCTCCTTCGCAAACCTTAAAAATTTCAGGGATCAGCCGCCTCCGATGACCTTGGTCAGCATCACCGAATCGCCTGCTTCCACCGAGCTTGACTTCACCCATTATCTTCACCTATTGACTGCCGGACCTTCTTTAGTCCTTTGTCGAAACCCACACCCTTTGGGGGCGGATGTTTTACTCTTTGTAGCGGTGCACAATTTTACCCAGCGGCAAGTAGAGATCTCCCTGGCCGAAAAAGCCTTTGATAATGCGTTTGGGCTCGAGCAGATAGGTTGGATCGATCTCCGAACGTTCATACGTGATGGAGGCCCGCCCGCCAAATAATTTGCCTTCCTGAGCCGTAAATTCACCGGGCGTCAGGACCAGCTGTCGCAGGGGAGGTTCGCCTTCCTCGGCACCGGGAATGTATTTCAAGGAGTAAACGCCGCCCTCACTCCAGGGTACATCATCCATGGTTGTCTGATCTTCCGGAACGACCAGCATTTTAATGATCTGGTGTCCCAAGCGGTCGACCTGTCCACGGACGGCTTCATATTCATGGTGCAGTCCGATTTCGGCCATTTTCTTCTGGTAGCCCCAAATCTCGCGACCGCCCGTGAGTGGCAAATGCGAGTTGACGTACAAAAATGGTTCATAGTCGCCTTCAACGCCGTCGTGTTTGACCTGGACGTAAATGGCCGCTTCCTTGAAGCCGCCCTGGGTGGTGCCGAGTTCAAATTCCGAAATCCAGGCTATGACTATGTTGGTGCGGGCCTCCAGGGGCTCCGGCACGACGCGCCGCACATTCTCGATGTCGGTCTCATAGACCACCAGCTGGACTCGCATATCTTTCCAGACCAGCGGCGGTTTACCGTATAAATAAGAAACCACAGGATTGGTGTAGCCCCATTCGTCGACTTTCATTATAAATTCCCTCCCGTTTTAGAAATGTTGGGTAAATGAATTAAAACTTATTGCTGGAAGTTTAACGTACCGACAAGCGTGCAAGATCAGACATCAGTGAATAAGTAGACAGAAAGTTTTAAATAAAACTGAATTTCCTGAAAAAATTTTGAATTTTCCCGATGAATCCTGAAAATAATTGACAAATAATTTTGCTGTGATATTAAGGCGGTAATAATGTTAGGTTGTCCGTACAACTTGTTCAACTTTGCCCTACACTTCGAGTTTCTATTTGTCAATAGTTTTTTTGACACCCACAGGGAGATAATGATTGTGACCCTCGGCAATGCACCCTTTAACCTGATTTTTAGTCTTGAAAACGGTCTGTGTCCTGAGCGCGAATCCTCCAAAAGATATCTATCTGATGTAAAGAACATCTTTTTCGATACAGCGGAAGCCGAAAAAATACTGTCAACTGATGATCAGCTTATTTATGAATTTTACGAATTGCCGATGCCGCAAGATGGTGGCGATCTGGCATTTGGAACCTCCATTACCTATCCGGGCACAATCGGCGGCGAGTATTTCATGACCAAAGGGCATTTCCACTCCATTTTGAACACTGCCGAGGTGTACTATTGTCTCAATGGTCACGGCATGATGATGATGGAAAATTCGGACGGCCAATGGGAGTGCCGGGAACTCAAACCCGGCACGGCATTATACGTTCCCAAAGGTTTTGCGCATCGCAGTATCAACATCGGGACCCGGCCGCTGGTAACTTTTTTTTGCTTCAGGGCCGACGCCGGGCATGAATACAAGACCATCGCAAATCAGGGTTTTCGTCATCTGGTTGTGAAAAAAAATGGCCGGCCGTCTGTGATAGAAAATCCTCGGTGGAAAGCGGTTTAGGAAAGCGATCATGAAAATATTGGTAACACCGACATCCTTTAATGCCGACACCCGCAATTCAGCCCGGGAGAAACTCGATAGGTTCGCTGATGAGGTGATATTCAATCCCTTTGGCCGGCCCCTTGATGCAGCTGAAATCATTGCTGTGTTAGATGATGTTGACGGCTACATAGCCGGCCTAGACCACATCAGCCGTCAAGTTTTGAAGGAAGCGCCCGCCTGCCTGAAGGTAATCTCGCGCTACGGCGCCGGGTATGATCGAGTCGACGTTGAAGCGGCAACTAAAAGAGGTATTGCCGTTACCACCACTCCAGGGGCGAATGCCGAGTCTGTCGCCGATTTGACCATGGGGCTGATGATAGCGGTTGCCAGGCAGATACCGTTATTGGATCGGGAGGTCAGAAGCGGCGGATGGCCGAGACGAACGGGATTCGAGATATTTCAGAAAAACCTTGGGATTATCGGCCTTGGTCATATCGGAAAAAAAGTTGCCACAAGAGCCAAGGGCTTTTCCATGAAAATACGGGTCTATGATCCTTTTGCCGACCAGCGCTTTATCGAACGGACCGGTCTGATTGAAGCTTCCCTGGATGAACTATGGCGCGAATCGGATGTGATAACCCTGCATGCGCCATTGATGGATGATACCAGAGAGATCATTAATGCTGCGACAATCCAGCGGATGAAACCGGGAATTATTCTGATAAATACAGCGCGATATGAGCTGGTCAATGAAGTGGCATTGTTAAAAGGCCTGGCTGATGGGTCGATTGGAGGGCTTGGCCTGGACGTATATGCTGATGAACCCCCCACTGATCATCCACTGTTGAAGTATCCAAAGGTTGTTCTAACACCGCATGCGGGATCACATACGATGGAAGCCAGAAACCGTATGGCTGATATGGCGGTAGATAACCTGGTAGATGTTCTGTCCGGCAGACCCTGTTCCGGTATGGTTAACCAGGAATAGCTGAGTCAGTGATTTAATCAATCGGGATTTTCCGGGTAATTTTTCCAAAGTCTTCTTTTAACTTGGGATACAATCCGCTGAATATCCCAAACAGATCGTTGTAACGGTCGCAATGTTCCGGGTTGGGATGCGTGGCATCACCATATTTGATGATCTGTTTGCAGGCGTCCTCGGCGCTGGTGAATAGGCCGCTGCCGATGCCGGCCAGTATTGCGGCGCCAACACCCGCCTGTTCCTGAATGTTGGCGGTCACGACTTCCCGGCCGAAGACGTCTGCCTGGATTTGACGCCAGAGCGGACTTTTAGCGCCGCCGCCGGAAGCGATGATGCGATCGATTCGGATGTCCAGCTCCCGGAAGATTTTGAGGGAATCCCGCAGGGCATAGGTCACACCCTCTAAGATGGCACGAACCAGATGACCCCGGCCATGACGCAGGGTCAGCCCCAGGTACGCGCCTCGGGCAGAAGGATCCATATGCGGGGTACGCTCACCGATCAGGTAGGGCAAAAACAGCAGTCCTTCTGAGCCGACAGGCACTTTTTCGGCCTCGGCGGACAATTGCGCGTAAGAGACAAAGCCGATATTGTCCCGAAACCATTTCAGTGAGAGACCGGCACAAAGCATTGCACCCATCACATACCACATGTCGCCCTGCACGTGGCAGAAGGTGTGGGTACGCATTTTGGGGTCATGCCGTGGTTGTCTGATCG
>Ga0126332_10000250_pt1 | contig 20738 bp, 19 predicted proteins | sample InaspJWI42metaG_FD_94482 | JGI IMG/M metagenome (GOLD analysis project Ga0126332, IMG submission 94482) | Marine gutless worms symbiont microbial communities from Oahu, Hawaii - Inanidrilus sp. 2 OAHU.JWI-42 metaG | ecosystem: Host-associated > Annelida > Digestive system > Unclassified...
AAAAGGACCATGAAACCAGGTTTAAGGCAAATTCAAATCGTTTCCTTTCAATTTCGTCAATATTCAGTTTAGTTTCGGGTAGTTATCCTTTAATTCAAAAATCTTAACCGGACAGCAGTGATATAGGAACATTACCTTTTCTTTGCCATATTGTTTATGCAACATTGGGGTTAATCCTGACCCAGGTAAGCCTCGATGACTTTAGGATGATGGCGAACTTCGGCGAAAGTTCCATCAACGATCTTCGTACCGTAATCCAGCGCAACAATGCGTTGGCATAGGTTCTTTATGACATTCATATCATGTTCGATCACGAATACGGCAACACCCTCCCGGTTGATATTCAAAATGTTCTTGATCAATTGAGAAGACTCGGTCGGGTTCATACCGGCTGTGGGTTCATCCAGGAGAAGGAGTTTCGGTTTCGACATCAAGGCTCTGGCGATTTCCAGGCGCCTGCGGTTGGCATAAGAAAGGGTCCATGCCGGACTGTCCTTCATGCAGCTCAGACGGTCACCGAAAATCTGCATCACCCCGTACGCCCGCTCCTTCAGCCTTTCGCGATCCCTGCGGGGTCCGCGAAGATTGAAAAGGGCCGACAGAATTCCGCCGCTCGTGCGGCAATGCCCGCCGACCATCAAATTCTCCAGAACCGATAAATTGTTGAAGGGCCTTTGATTCTGGAAGGTTCTGGCAATACCCAGATAAATGATCTGATGGGTTTTCAGATTTAGAAGGTTTTCCCTGGCCCCTTCGAGGTAAATCTCTCCGTTGTCGGCTTTGTACATACCGGAGAGAATGTTGAAAAAAGTGGTTTTGCCGGAGCCGTTGGGGCCGATGATGCCCACAATTCCTCCGGCCTCAACGTCGATGTCGAAGGATTCAAGGGCTGTCAAACCGCCGAAGCGTTTGGTAAGCGACCGCACGGATAAAAGCGCCATGTGCTTAAGCCTTGTACGTCTGTTGATAGAGCTTCTTGCCGAGCAGCCCTTCCGGCTTGTAAATCATCGTCAAAACCATGAAGGCCCCGACGGCCACCATCCGGTATTCACTGGCAGCCCTGAAGATTTCGGGTACACCGATCATGATCAACGAACCGACAATCGTGCCGGGGATACTGCCCAGTCCCCCCAAAATGGGAATGGTAATGATAATCACCGATTCCAGGATAGTGAAACTGTTGGGGCTGACAAAATTCTGAAAGACAGCGAAATAACTTCCTGCCAGGGCACCCAGTGCGGCGGAGAAGGCGAAGGACATGGTCTTGTAATATCCAAGATTGATTCCCATGACCGCAGCCACGTCCTCATCTTCGCGAATGGCCATCCATGCCAGACCCACTCTGGAATCTCTTACCCGAATACACGCATAGACTGTCACCAGTAAAAAGAACAGAATCAGATAATAGTACGAAGTATAGTTGTCGATCGTTAACTGCCAGCGACTGAAACCGATCACGGGAGAGGGGATCGCGGGAATCCCTCTAGGGCCGCGGGTCAAAGCCATCCAGTTGTTGGCGATGATATAGACGATCTGGCCGAAGCCGAGAGTCACAATCGCCAGGTAGTCGTCGCGAAGCCTGAGGGTCGGAAAGCCGATGACCAGACCGAAGATAACCCCTATGGCCATACCGATCGGTACGGTCATCCAGAATGAAATTCCATAATGGGTCATCAGGATGCCCGTTGTGTAGGCTCCCGTGGCGTAAAAGGCTGCATGGCCGATATTGAGAAGGCCGGTGAACCCCATGACCACATTCAAGCCCAGCGCCAGAACAATATAAAGGTTGATGTATATGATAATGCGCATGGCATAGTTGCTCTTGATGACAAAAGGAACCGCCAGGCATGCAATCAGTATCAGAATCCGTATGTACCATTTGGAGGCAGCCAGAAAGCCGGTCAGACGAATCAGAGGACTCTCCTTGTACAGGTTGTCCCCGCGGGTCACCTGGGATCCTCCGTGAAGATCATCTAGCTTTGAGCCGTTCACCTGATTTTCCTTCCCCCAATATACCTTCCGGTCTGAATATGAGCGCCAAAATCAGTACGGCAAACGCAAAGGCATCTCTGTACATGGATGAAACATAGGCTGCCCCCACACCTTCGAATATGCCCAATAAGATGCCACCGATCATGGCCCCGTATATATTTCCGATGCCGCCCAGTACAGCGGCCGTGAAAGCCTTCATGCCGGCGTTAAATCCCATGTAGGGATCAATACTGTTGTAATTAATCGCAAAAAGGATTCCGGCCACTGCACCAAGAGCTGACCCGATGGCGAAGGTGACGATAATCACTATATTGACGCTGATCCCCATCATTTCAGCAGCTTCCCAGTCTGCAGCGGTCGCCCGCATGGCCTTTCCAAGGTAGGTTTTTTTAACGAAAAGGGCCAAGGCGATCATCAGAACAAGAGAAGTGCTGAGTATAAAAATCTTTTTAAACGGAATGATCACATTTGCAATGATCAGCGGCGGCAATCCGAAATCGACATCAAAGACCTGAAATTCGGCACCCCAAGTAATCCGCGCCATATTCTGAAGAAATATGGACATTCCCAGGACACTGATGACCACGGCAAACCGCGGCGCATTTCGCAGCGGCCGGTAGGCGATACGCTCCACAGCGATACCGAGAAGCGTGGCCAGTAGAATGCCGATAAGGGCGGCCAGAGGGCATGGAAGGGATAGGGCTGTCATCAGCCACCATGTAAAGAAGGCCCCGCACATGAAGATTTCGCCGTGCGCAAAGTTGATCAGCTTGATGATACCGTAAACCATGGTATAGCCTATGGCCAGAAGGGCATACATGGCACCTAGATTTACCCAGTTTGTAAATTGCTGCCAGAACATCTGATTATTTTTGCATTTTTTTAAACAGCGGGCAGGGATTAGTGCTAGAACTCGCTTTCGACAGAAAGAAATATGGCAAAGGGTGCCTTGTCTGTCAAGTCGACAAAAGCTCCATAGTATGATGGTCTGGTAATTATGCCCGGGGCGGGAAGGTGAAAGATTTAAACATTGGCGAGGAGTTGCATGCACTTCCTTAAAATTTTCATGAAATGTTCGGGCTAAGATGGGATCTATTAAAACGTTATATTACCTTGACAGCCAATACCAACATGTGACAGTAGGCGAATAGTGCCCTTTCATTTTGAACTTGAATGATCCTTCCTTTTTAGATCTAGCGTATATTTTGAAGCGACCCCTCCTGCTGAAACAGATTCTGGTTTGCATCAATCTTTGATTTAAAATTTAATTGAGCCCTTTTTAAAAGGAGAGGAATCATGGGACTTATGGATCGAATGATGGATCGGATGATTCGAAACATGTCTGCTCAGGAAAAAGAAGAGATGATGCTGAAAATGATGCCGCTGATGATGAAGGACGTGGACATGCTGAAGATGATGCCCGGGATGATGTCCAGCATGGGGCGGTTCCTAAACGTGACCGGTATTGTCATTTTCATTCGCCAGGTCCTTAAAGACGACGAACTCAAGGGACAGCTTGAAAAGCTTGTGGACCGCCTGCCGCAGCTAAGCCGCAAAATGCAATCCATGATGGCCGAAATGCGCCCGGCCATGGGCACATTGATGTCAGGCATGATGGACTTCATGGCCGGAAAGGTCATGCCTGTGATGATGCCAATGATGAGTGAGATGATGCCGGTAGTGATGAAAGAGAAAATGCCCGAAATCATGGTACGTGACGAGACAGTCAAGAAATTCATTTCAGGAATGATGATGGATATCATGCCCCACTGCGTGCAAACGCTTTCACCCATGATGGAGTCGGAAAGCCAGAATGTTTTCCTTTCCCATCTGACTGACGCGATAGCCAGCGCCGGAGGCGCGGAATCCCCCATAGAGGAAAAGAAGGGCTGAGAAATCCAGATGGCAATATTTTGTCTTCTTTGTTGTGTCGACAATTTAGACAAAAGTGTTGGGTTAAATCTTATAGGAGGAAGCAAAGATGAGCTTAATGGACGCAGTGATGGATATGATGATCAAGAGCATCAACCAAGAGAAGCGTGAAAAGATGATGATCAACATGATGCCCAAGATGATGGAAGGCATAGACATCCATGAACTCATGCCAAAGATGATGACCAACATGCTCAAGGATGTCACTGTGGATGATGTGATCGCATTTATCAAGCGGGCCATCGAGGAACAGGACAAGCTCAAAGAGTTGGCCGACAAAATCGCTCAAGCTAATTTGATGCACCAGATGATGTTTAAGGTCTACCGGAGCACACTGGGCTTTGATGAGACCATATCAGCCGTAGCAGAAGCAGCACCTAGAAACGGCTGGCAAATCCCCGAAATTAGAGATTTACAAAAGGAATATCAAGAGGCAGGGCTATCTGATCCGACAAAGGTAAAGGTAATATATTTCTGCAATCCGCAGGGAGGATACGATATTCTCAAAGATGATAGCAACAAATCAATGTCAGTAATGATGCCGATGGGAGTCAGCATTTATGAAACGTCTGAAGGACGAGTTGAAATCGCTGCCATGAATTTGGGAATGATGAGCGGGATGTTTTCCGGCGTTGTCCAGGAAGTGCTAAATAACGGTGCTGCCAACTTGGAAAAGACCTTACAGGGGATTGTAGAGTGATTCACCAGATATTATGGAAATCAGGATTTCAACACGGTGTTTAAAACGAAATTTTTATGATTTATCAAAGGGTTATCATTTAGTGTCACTTTCATGCGAATCAAGGCCCCGTGCCAGCCGGCAATAATAAAGTAGGCCGGTACTGGACCAGATCTTTGATCCGTTTTTCACCACCAAAGAAAAAGAAGAAGGCACCGGCTTTAGCGCAAGGATTAATCAACAGCAGGCCATGGCCATGGGCATATGGGCTTATGTTTTGAAACCTGTAATAAAGCAAGAAATTTCCACAAAAGTTCGGCAGGTGTTAGACGGAAAATAGAATAAAAGAATTGCGCATTACACAATCCGGTTACAACGCATCTCAAGCAAGATAAAAGATTTATTGCTATAATGGTATGAGCAGTCTGAGTTGAACGCCTTGTTCGCTGCGGCTTTAGGCGATCAAAGCCGGAATTTTTTGATTTGCATGTCTTTTAGTATCTTATAATGTTTGTCATTACCTGTTAGAACAGGCAACCCGTATGCAATTGCCGTAGCACCTATCAAAGCATCCGCCAAATGAATGGAATGGCTTAAATAATGTTGTTCTACAAAGAACATCGCTTTGACGGATATTTCTTCTGAAATATAAAGAATTTTCGAGTTCCAAGCATGGAGCGCCCTCCGAAGATTATAAAGCTCATTCTTGTTTCTCATGCCTTGGACTAATTCTATATATGTAACGACAGAAATAAAGAAATTATTTGTATTCTCAATAGCTTTGTATGCCTTTTCATTCCCTTTCATGTACCAAATGAGAACATCTGTATCGATAATCATTTAGTATCTTCCTTTTCTCAATCCCCTGACATATTCATCAACGTTAGGGACAATATCGTTATCTTTCCAGATTCCAAACAAAACATTCTCTGTAATTTTCTCCTTTTTTTCTCTGTAGGGAATAAGCTTGGCGCAAGGCTTGCCGCGATAGGTTATTACGACTTCCTCGCCTCTATTGATCGCATCAAGCAATAACTTTGAATGGAACCTGAGATCTTTTGCCGTTGCTTTCATGACTTCTCCTTTATCTGTTACAGTTTACATTCTGAAATATAAACTTTAGGAAGATACATGTCAATATGCAAATTTAGGCGCATTTTAGATTAACACCCTTTTTATTTTCTTGTCAGCGAACCCAAATAAGCTTCGTGCCATATACTTTCGAACCGGTCACTGATCTACGGCAGTTTAGAGGAGGATGGGAAATTTAATTCAATGTTTTTTCGGTGGAAAAAAAGCGATTTACTTGTTTCCAATGGTTATGGTACGGTGCCCGCTGATTGCGTTAGTTGCTGGGAATTGTTATCCATATGAGCTCTAATCGTACTGAGCGAGTAGAAGGAGCAACCGGGAATTGCCCTCAAAACTGCTACTCAAATGATATTCGAATGCGGCATTGTCGGCAACCTAGGTGAGCTTTTAAGTAAGAAACATTACACCTTAACCGTAAAGGAGGGACGGAACATGAGAAAGAATACGCGCAAAAAAAGCAATCAGTTTTTCAAACAGGCCGGAATCATTCTCGGTCTGATCGCAATTCTGGCATTGGGAGCGGCACCGGCTATGGCTGCAGACGCGCCCACGATAAAAATCGGTTTGGTCACATTTCTTTCCGGCGGCGCTGCGGGACCGTTTGGCATCCCCGCCCGCAACGGGGCGGAATTCATGGTCGAAGCCATAAACGCCGGCAAAGTTCCGGCGCCTTACAACACCAAAGGCGTTGCCGGCGCGCAGTTGGAAACAGTCCTCATCGACGAAGCCGGCAATGCCCAAAAACAGGTCACCGAGTATCGCAAGCTCATCCAGAAGCAGAAAGTAGATGTGGTGATCGGATATATCTCCAGCGGCCATTGCAAGGCGATCGCCCCGGTGGCCGAGGAACTGGGCAAGCTGACCATCTTCTTCGACTGCGGCACCCCGCAAATCTTTGAAGACATCGTTACCTCACCCAAATACCTTTTCCGTTCAGGCGGTACTGCGACAATGGACAACGTGGCGGCGGCCCGCTACCTGCTGGACAGTAACCCCGATCTCAAGAGCATCGCCGGGATCAACCAGAACTATGCCTGGGGGCAGGATTCGTGGCGTGACTTTTCCGAATCGATAAAACAACTCAAACCGGATGTCAAAGTCGTCACGGAGCAGTTTCCGAAAATCTACGCCGGCCAATATGGGGCCGAGATCTCAGCGCTTCTTTCCGAATCCCCTGATGTGGTCCACACAAGTTTTTGGGGCGGTGACATGGAGGCCTTCACACTCCAGGGTTCGGTTCGCGGCGTATTCAAGAAAAGCGAGGTGGTTTTGACCTGCGGTGAGACCGCCATGCACCGGCTCGGCACCCAGTTGCCGGACGGCACGGTAATCGGCGGGCGCGGCCCCTTCGGCAATTTTGCACCGGACTCTGAATTAAACAGATGGTTCAGGAAACAATACTTCGACCGTTACAATACCTGGCCCACTTACCCAGCCTATAAATCGGCCCAGGCGTTGCTGGGTATGAAGACAGCTTACGAGAAAGCAGCCAAGGGCGACCAACTGCCTTCAACTGACGAGGTTGTCGCGGCACTGGAAAATCTGGTCTATGAAGGGCCCGCCGGCACGGTCAAGATGGCGCTGGCGAACGGCCATCAGGCCATCTTAGATACGGCCTACGGCCGCTACAAGTATGACAGATCCACCGGCCGGGCCACGATAACCGACGTTAAGCGCTACAAAGCCGAATGCGTCAACCCGCCTGAGGGAGTAAAGGGCCTGGACTGGATCCGCTCCGGTTTCAAAGGTGCCCAATGCCAGTAATACCCCAATCCGGATAAACCGGAAAGAATAGCCACTAGGCACCAAGACACAAAAAATAAATATACGTCTCGGAATTTCTACAACTCAATGAAAATATAGGGTATTTTTGAGGTCTGTCATGATGCCTCAATCATGGAATAATGGAATCGTGGAATGATGGAATAGTGTGTTTTTTAAAGGATATTATCCATTATTAGTTTTATCGTCAAGACGATTATGCATAAACCCAATACGCCAGTATCCCAGAACCCATTTTTCCAATATTCCAGTATTCCACCATTCCAATTGGGGCGAAGCCCCTAACTTGACTTCGTGTCTTGGTGTCTTGGTGGCAAATTAAAATAGATCCGCCGGAGGCGGACCACAAATCTTCGATCTTCATGTCCGGCTTGGCCGGGTTGGGTTGTAGATAGGGATAGAGAGGCAAAGCATTGACGAAGCTGCTGGCTATATTGATAGATGGAAGCATTTATGCTTCCTGGGTGTTCTTGATGGGGCTGGGCATGACACTGATCTACGGGGTCATGAAAATATTGAACATCGCCCACGGAAGCCTTTATGCCCTGGGTGCCTATATGTCGGTATCCCTGATCGGCTTTTATTACGCGACGGGCAGCTTCCCGCCCATGTTGGGCTATGCGATGTTGCCGCTGGCGGCAGTTGCCGTCGGGCTGATCGCAGGGCTGCTCATCGAGCGAGGGGTATTACGGTTCATGTATGGTCGTGATGAGGTGGTCATGTTGTTGGTCACCTACTCGATCTTCTTAATTCTGGAAGACGCGGCCAAACTCATCTGGGGGGTCGATCCTTACTTTGCCTATCAGCCTTACGGGCTTTTGGGTACAGTCGAGATTTTGGATCTGATCTATCCGGTCTACGATTTTCTGCTCATTGCCATCTCCCTGTGCTGCGCGGCGTTCGTGTGGTGGGGACTCAATAAGACCCGGGTCGGCAAGCTTCTTATAGCCGTCATCCATGACCGTGAAATGAGTATGGCATTCGGCATAAATGTGAAGTTGTTCTTCACGGTGACCTTCATTATCGGTGCCGCTTTCGGTGCACTGGGAGGGGCTGTCACGGCGCCGAAAGTGTCAGTGGTTCCGGGCCTTGGGGTAGAAGTCATAGTTTTGGCTTTCGCTGTGGTTGTGATCGGCGGCCTGGGCAGCATCGAGGGGGCCATGATCGGATCGGCCATTGTCGGCATTGTGCGGGCCGCCACGGTGCACATTTTTCCCGAGGTCGAACTCTTCGTAATCTATGGTGTCATGGCTCTGGTTCTGGCTTTTAAACCATACGGGCTTTTCGCCGGACCGGAGGTGCGGAAGATATGAATATTTCCAAAGACAACACCTTGCGCACTTTGACCATCGGGCTGATTTTAGTCCTGATTTTCGGGTTCGTCGCCGCAGACTGGCTGCGATTCCTGGTTCAGATGTCGCTGGCCACCTTCCTGGTGGTGCTGGGCGTGATGCTGCAGATGCGTGCGGGCCTGGTCTCTTTCGGCCAGGGACTTTATTATTGCCTGGGTGCTTATGTTGCCGGCATGGCCGGGTATTTCTGGGAAATTACGGACGCTTTCCTATTGCTCCTGGCAGGCACAGCCGCCTGCGTACTATTATCCGTCGTTCTCGGCTTTCTACTGGTGCGATACCGGGGAATTTTCTACGCCAATTTCAGTCTGGCCCTTTCCATGATTCTCTATGGCCTTCTCGTCAAAGCCGAAATCCTGGGCAGCACCGACGGTTTCAACGTGCCCCATTCCACCTTCCTCGGATTCGCTCCTGAAGGTGAAACTCTTAAGATTACCATATTTGTAATAACTTGTGGGATTGTCTATCTGGTGGCAGTGGTGTTGCATCGCTACCTCAGCTCCACCTACGGATACATGGGTGACGCTATCAGTCAAAATGAAATCCGCGTCGAGTACCTGGGCGCTTCCGTACGCAGCCTGATCCACAAAGTTTATGTGATTGCGGCTACTATTTCAGGAATCGGCGGGGTACTCACGGCGATTGCCGTGGGCCACGTCGATCCTGATCTGGCCTACTGGACGACTTCCGGGGAATTTGTTTTCGTGGCGCTGCTTAGCGGTACGGCCAACGTGATGGCTCCTCTGGTGGGGACCTTTCTGCTGGAGCTTTTGAGAACATACGCTTTTGAGTACGCACCTTACACCTGGCAGATGATCCTTGGTGTTACGATGCTGATGGTCATCCTGTTCCTGCCCGGCGGTATATGGTCGATAGGCTCCAAACGACGAACGGAGATTTAATATGAAAGCCATCCTGGAGACAAATAACCTGAGTATTCAGTTCGGCGGGGTTGTGGGTGCCTCGGAAATCTCCGTCACCGTCAATAAAGGCGAAGTGATTGGTGTCATCGGTGCCAACGGGGCCGGAAAAACCACTTTTGTCAATCTGGTGACGGGCTACCTCAAACCCTCATCCGGCACAATCCATTACAGGGGAAACGACGTAACGAAACTGGCTCCGCGGGAAATCACCGATCTGGGCATTCGACGATCCTTCCAGATCCCCCAGCTCTTTGGCGAAATGACAGCGCTTGAAAACATGTTGACGGCCCAATCCGTGGCTCCCAAAGTGCCCCGGAGCTTTTGGATGCCGCTTCAGCGGTCTGATACCATGGAAAGCGCCAGGGAGCGCCTGAGCCATTTCGGGATCGCCGACAGTGCCAATCAAAAGGTGAGCATGTTGCCGCAAGGCGTGCGAAAGATTCTCGACATCGCCATGGCCACCGTCGGAGACCCCCAACTGGTGATGCTGGACGAGCCGACCAGCGGTGTCAGCGCCGAAGAAAAATTCGAGGTGATGGATATATTGATGGATGCATTTGCCCACCAGAAAGTCACCGTCATGTTCATCGAACATGACATGGAACTGGTGGAGCGCTATGCCAACCGCGTTCTGGCGTTTTACAACGGACTGGTGATCGCTGATGCCGATACCCGGCAAGCTTTGGCCGATCCGCGGGTACGTGAATACGTGGTGGGCAAAGAGCTTCATCGCACCCATGCCCCCCAAGGAGAGAATTGATGCTGGAGCTGAGTGACGTAAGCGTCTCAATTAAGCGAACCAACATACTGCAAAATGTCGCCCTGCACGTGCCGAACGGCAGCGTGGTCGGCCTGATTGGCAGGAACGGTGCCGGAAAAACCACCCTCATGCGCACGGTGATGGGTTTTTTGCCCACCGACAAGGGGGAAGTCCGTTTCCTGGACCAATCCCTCACGCGATTAAGCGCTCACTCACGGGCACGCGTGGGAATCGGGTATATGCCCGAGGATCGCAAGCTCGTTCCCATCCTGACGGTGGAAGAGAACATCCTGCTGTCTTCCTGGGCGACAAAAAACGATAAACTGCCCGAGAGGCTCCCGTGGGTATATGAAATGATCCCTGAAATTACGGAATTTTCCGGCAGAAAGGCCATGGAATTAAGCGGCGGGCAGCAAAAACTGGTCGCCCTGGCCCGAGCTCTGTTTTGTGGTACAAAGCTGCTGCTGCTGGATGAGCCCTTCGAGGGGGTCGCGCCTGCGCTGGCCCAGCGGCTGGCCGAGGTTGTTTCTGACCTCAAAGAGCACGGACAATCAGTGCTCCTGTCGGAATCGGATCATGTCCACTCATCGGAATTGCTCGACCGTCTCTACGTCATCGAGCGCGGGGAAGTTAAAGAGAAGTAGGGAATTCCCAGAATGCCTTGTGAGTTCAAAAACAGAAAATGAATGGAGTCTGTTTTAATCTTTAAGTTAATGTCATTGAGTAAAGAGGAGTAAAAAATGAATCGCATAACATTATTCAGGACGATTCCGAGAATCGTCATGGGCCCGGGGGCAATAAATCAATTGGCCGATGAAGCCGGGGCTTTGAAGGCGCAAAAGGCTCTGATTGTTACAGATCAGGGCTTGATTGAAGCCGGATTGGTTAAGAAGGCCCAGGCTGTCCTGGAAAAAGCCGATATCAGATATGCCGTTTTCGCAGATGTCGAAGCCGATCCCCGGTATGAAATAGTGGCGGATTGTGTGGAAATGATCCGCAGTGAAAATCCCGATCTTATTATCGGATTCGGTGGCGGCAGCCCGATTGATATCGCCAAAGTGTCAGCGGTCATGACTACCAACAAAGGCCCGATTTCGGAATATTTTGGCATTGATCTTGTCCCGCAGCCCGGTTTGCCGACCCTGATCATTCCCACTACAGCCGGGACCGGCAGCGAAGTCACTCCGATTGCGATTCTTTCCGATCACACCGAAAAGCTCAAGAAGGGAATCGTCAGCCAGCATTTATTTCCATCAGCCGCCCTTCTTGATCCGGAGCTGACCCTTGGGTTGCCTGCCCATGTGACGGCCGCCACCGGTATGGATGCCCTTATCCACGCGATAGAGTCGTACACATCAAAAAATGCCACATCCATCTCCGATATGCTCGCCCGCCAGGCCATGCAGTTAATCACCAAAAACATCCGAACTGCATACGCCGATGGGAGCAATCTTGCGGCGCGCAGCAATATGCTGGAAGGCAGCCTGTTGGCCGGCATGGCCTTTTGTAATGCCGGTGTAACCGCAGTGCACGCTTTTGCGTATCCGATCGGTGCCGAGTTTCATATCCCACATGGGGTGGCCAACAGTATTATGCTGGTGCCGGTAATGGAATTCAACATGTTCGGAAACTTGACAAGGTTTGCCGAAATAGCCGAAATCCTTGGCGAAGACACCAGCGGGCTCGACGAGCGCGAATCCGCCCAGGCTGCGGTCAGAGCCATGCGAAGGATGACCGTTGATCTGAAGATTCCAGATCACTTGAGCGATTTTGGTGTGCGAGAACAAGACATTCCTCTATTGGCGGAAGGCGTGATGAAAGTGACGCGTCTTTTGGCCAACAACCCGCGCGAACTCAGCCAGAAAGATGCGGAGGAAATTTATCGACGTGTTCTTTAAGCTTTTTCGGCACCCTTAAGGCGATCCATTTCCTTCGGATGTAGCTTCATACCCTCAGACCATCCACCAATGTATGATGTGAATATAGGCCAATTTGATTGCCGTCACCACCCTACCACCCTATTTTTGCGGTTTCTAACCTATAATATAGGATGACGCCATGGCACTAGCTGTCAATCCCTAAACGATTGCCCAAATTGGACCAAAATTTTTTTCAGCCGGGATAAATATATTGACAAATAAACATTTATTACGTTATTAGCGTAACGTTAATGCTGTAACATTAAAAGCGCAATTTCGAAAGGAGTTGGTTTGGAAAATCCTTTCCGCTACGGCGGTATCGTTTTGGGGCCATACTTTGCCGACAGGCAAGATGAAATGGAAGTGCTCGAGAATGAAATTAGAAATCTTAACCGAGTATTTTTAGTATCTCCCCGTCGATATGGGAAAACATGCCTTTTGTTTAACCTGATCGAATCACTTAAACGTGAAAAGACGCCGGTCGCCTATCTGGATTTAAACGCTTATCCGGATATAAAATCGCTGTCCGGCGGCTATGCATTACAAACATGCAAAGCCCTCGAAACCAATCGGGATAAGCTGATAAAAGTACTATCCGGCCTAAAAAATTTTAAACCCCATTTTTCAGTTGAAACCGACGGCACTAAAATATCCGCGGCGCTAATCCCAACCATCGACGAAAAAGATACGTTGATGGCATTACTCGAAAGCATGCAGTATGCTGAACGTCTGGCTAATCGAAAAGGTAGAAAATTAGTCGTTATCATCGACGAATTTTCGGAACTGGTCAAATATAACGGTGATACTCTGGAAAAAGCATTGCGCTCGGAAATTCAGAAACACCAGCAGGTTGCTTATATTTTCTCGGGGTCGGAACAGTCCGTCATGCTGGCCATGCTCAAAGATCCTAAGCGGGCATTTTACAAGCTGGGCCGCATTATGGAGCTCGGGCCCATCGATCGCAAGAGCTATGAAAAGTTTATTCAGCGTTGGTTGAAAAAGGGCAGGATTACAATATCGCCTTCCGATCTGATACGATTATTTGAATTGGGAAAGGATGTTCCCTACAACATCCAACGCTTGTGCAACATTATGTGGAATCTTGCTCAAAAGAACAATCAGGTAACCTAATCCACGATTGAAAAACTGCCTGAAATAATCGCCAAACAAGATTCACCGCATTATGAATTATTTTGGCGGACAGTCTCACCCCTCCAGAGAAAGATATTGATCGCTTTATCAAGGCAGCCTGACATAAAGCCGCTGTCAAAAGATTTTGCCCTGAAGTATCAGATCAGTCCACCGTCGTCAATTAAAGCATCACTGGTATCACTTATCAAAAAGGGCATTATCTATCAAACACTTGAGGGACGTTATCAATTTACCGACAGTTTCATGCCCTATTGGATCGACTCAATAATTTAACGGCTCTGAATTTCTACAACTTTATGAAAGATTGCGGAAAGAATGTTTTATCTCATTTTAAATAAAACAATCTCCTAATAGCATAGAGTAGATAATTTTTAAAAACCCTTAAATGCTAAAAGGAGTTCCCAATACTCTCTTAAACCGATTCTCATCGAAGTCGATACAGCTTGTTTTGATCTTGCCCTGCTAATCCACGCAGCCCGTCCCGCACTTTTCGGCATTGTAGGGGAACTTGCACGGGCACATGCAGCTCGTTGCCGGATCGGATTTGAAGATGAGATCTTCGTACTTGTCCTTGGCCCATACAGTCGAGTAGTCGTAGGGGCATAAAAATGTCGGCAGGCTGCCGACATCGTTGTGCGAAATGTCGCCCGGCGCCATCATGTCTTCTATGCCCATTCCGATGGGTTTCAACACGGCCAGCCGGGCCGGGTTATACACCATGGTGGTGACATGGGGGTCGGGCCGTCCGGGCTTGGTCCAGCCGGGGGGACCGAAACAGCGATAAAAATTGTCATGATCATCCCTGCGACGGCAAGTTTTAACATCATCGTTTTTTTTCTGTTCCGCATATCTATGCCCTCCTTCAAGAAGTGTGGGTTGTTATTACATTTTTCAAGTCCCCAGATGATCCCGGATCGGCTTCCACGCTTGAAAATCGGACAATTTCAGCCGGAACCTGGCCACGCTGCCCTCGTGGATGTGCTGCAAGGCCTCCAGAACCATTTTAACGAAGACCTCCTGATCGTTTTCCGGTACCAATTCATCTGCCAAGCGCATAACATTCTGCACTGATGGTATCTTACGGTTCCGGACAATTGCCTGCACGACCAGAATCAAAGCCTCCCGATAACGAATACGCAGGGGATCAGGCTCAGCCATTGTCTGCGTGATTGCGAGATATCGCTGACACGAACGTTCATATGCCCAGCTGAATACATCCCGTAATAGATCGATCTGATTGAATTCATACACGGCCAGAGTGCCATCAAGGTATGCCTGCTCGGGCACGTCGATAAATGAGAGGGGGCACAGGTTGCTCCGTATCAGTGGGATGTTGGCTCCAAGACGAGAGACACGCTTGTTGACATCCTCAAAGGGTTGCAGATAAGGCAACTGTACCATCACGAAAAACGCCTGCTCGAAGGGATCGGGGATGGCGGAAGCTTTTTGCAGCAGTAGACGGAAACAATCTTCCAAAACCTGGGGCATGGCCAGAGGGTGGAATACCGACCCTGAAATATCGACTGCTCGGCGACGCAACCTTCCACAGGAGTCTTCGTCGCGCAACAGATTTTCCGACAGAATGGCGTGCAAGTTCCGAAAGGTGAAAGGATTGAACCCGATCTGATCGGCTTCCACGATGAGCATTTCGATGGCCGCCTTGTGATTCAGGATCATCTGGGTTTCCTGTATATCTTTACCCTTTGCCGCCTGACCGAATTCGATCAGGTTTTGGGTATCGAGGCGGTTGTAAGTATTCCCCTCCAGACGAGAAAAGGCCCATGATAGGTCGATCAACAACCGGTTTAGAATTCCTCATTAATATGTCACGCTTTAGTGTCGGGCGCAAAGGAATTGGGGTGGTAACTTGACATTTTAAGCCCTAAAAACGGCCTTGTTTTTTAACGCCTGCCTTAGCTGCCGGTGTTCTACCTTGGTCTCCCCAGTTTAGACTTGAAATATTACCTGACACTTAAATTTTACACGATAAAATTGGATCATAATTACAAGAATTATCAATCTTCCATTCAAAAGAAATACAGCGGCGTGGATCCGAAACACCCAGATCTGGCCGTCAAAATGGTGGCCTTCAAAAAGAAGAATCCTACCTTGACCGGCGAGCTTTTTCTCCTTCCGCTTTCCACATCGATAGCCGCGGCATCTCGTCTCGGTGTAGCCGGATGCGAAGACGGAAGTTCGGCTACCAGCAGAACGACGCCGGGTCCGAATTCCGCATTCGGAAAATCTCACCTTAACCAATAGCATTACGTTTAATCCGTAGGTCCACTGGATAAGTCAACTCAGGAAACAGCCCCTAAATTTAAATGTTACCATTTAAAACATACCACTTATTTTATAAGAACTATTGACAATGATACCCTTTTTCGGGTAATAAATAACTAAAAAAGGGGTATGTTTCAATGATTTATCGCCATGCAGAACAACATTTAAAGGAGTGGTATCGATCCCGGAGACGCAAACCACTGGTCTTACGCGGAGCCCGCCAAGTGGGCAAATCAACGCTGGTCCGGCAGTTTGCGGCAAACAACAATCTGGCATTAGCGGAGATAAATCTTGAAAGGCATCTATATCTGGATGCTGTTTTCAAAACCCTGGATATTGACCGAATCATTTATGAATTGGAGGCGGTGGCAGGACTCAAAATAAACTCCGACGATACCGTTTTGTTTTTAGACGAAATCCAGGGCACGCCCCATGCCATTCAGGCACTGCGCTATTTTTATGAGGAAAGGCCTCATCTTCCGGTGGTCGGTGCCGGATCTTTGCTGGAGTTCACCCTATCGGACCACCCTTTTTCCATGCCGGTAGGACGTATCACATATTATCATCTCGGTCCCTTGACCTTTAAAGAGTTTATTGCCGCTGTTTCACCCGACCTTGTAAAATATCTTTCCGACTTTAGACTTGGTGAGGGTATTCCGGTAGCAGCCCATAAAAAACTGCTCAATCGCCAGCGCGAATACCTTTTTGTCGGAGGAATGCCTGAAGCGGTGCAATTATTTATCGATGAAGGCTCCTTGGCTGAGGTTACGGCCACTCAACGATCCATCGCCGATACCTATCAGGACGATTTCGCCAAATACGCCAAACAAAAAAATTTGGTCCTTTTGCAGCAGGTATTTCGATACATTCCGAGGCAACTCAGCAAAAAAGTGAAATACAGCAATATGGTACGTGAGGAACCGTCCAGACGAGTTAAAAATACAATCGAGTTGCTGGCTAATGCCCGCATTTGCCATCAGGTTTATCACAGTCATTGCACAGGAATTCCGCTTTACGCGGATATCAATCCCAATACCTATAAGTTGCTGTTTATGGATGTCGGCATGGCCAACAATGTTTGCGGTAATGACTGGATATTTCTTGAATCCCTCGGTGACCGCAGTCTGGTCAATGAAGGTGGTCTGGCCGAGCAGTTTATCGGCCAGCACCTGCTATATCCTCACCAGGCGCCGGAGCTCACTTATTGGCTTCGTGAAGCGAAATCTTCTAATGCAGAGGTGGATTATGTGATCTCAAAAGGGAATCTGATTGTACCGATTGAAGTTAAGGCTGGTAAAAGCGGCTCGCTGAAATCACTCCAACAATTTGTGTTTCGCAAAAGGGTCGCAACTGCGGTACGCTTTGACCTGAACCCGCCATCTGTTCAAAATGTCAATAATGTCATCCGCACCAAAGAAGGCAATCGCGATGTTGAGTACACGCTGATATCCCTCCCCCTTTATCTGGTTGAGGAATTACCCCGCATCTTGGATGATTTGCGGCGAGCAGATTGAATAAATGTTTAGGGTCTTCGTCTGACTTTTGGATTAGGATTTCCGCTGTAGCCTATGATGGAGTGGGCAACGATGGCGTCACCGCAATTCCGGTGATCGTGATGTAGAAGAATGGTAGGAATTCATTGATAAGAAATTTGATTAAGAATGCCTTCATAGGGGTTGCATTTTAACGGGCTGATGCCCAAATCAACTTCTTATTTCTCCCCCGGCTTTGCGGGAAGTGACATATGCCCATTGACCTGCTCCGAGCCGTATAGCTGTTTCAATCCACACTCCCGCTCGGGGAGCGACTGAATTACCCTACCTGCTTGGCTGATCAACTCCGTTCATCCCCACGCGTGTGGGGATCGCCTTCCGGTAGCCTGCGAAAAATGTTAATCATATGTTTACCATATCGTTTTTGCAGATGGGATCACAACGATCAAAATTTTTACAATTTATGTGCAGTTAATGATTAAAGACCGGTGGAGCGCCGGAAACTGTTTGAGTGGAATGCGTGCAGGTCTACAGAAATGCAACTGGCAAATAACTAACTGAAATTCAGGCAGATTGAATCGGCTGTTTTCGAAGGCAGCGACAGGAGGTTCTGAAGGATCTCGAATTGAACTATCTTTGATTTAGGTGCTACATCAGCGTCGCGATTGGTGATTCGTAAGAAAGGTTCGGTCTGCTTTGAGCATGGATATTATGCACAATTCCCCGGCAATCTCTTTCCCCTGAATGTATAATGCCGCTAGGGCATTTTCAATTCTAACTTCTTATTTCTATTGATGGGGAAAATCAAGTTTAAACTTTCGGTTCTTCTCCAATTTTGTTGGTATCCATAACGCGATGAAACGAGGGGATGTGTTCACGCCGGTGTCGATTTGAATTTGCCACGCGTGCTTGCATCCCGCCCTGCGGGGCTCCCCTTCGACTTGGCACGAGACAGGCCTGCGGAGCCAAAAACAGCCATCGCTTCGCGAAAGTATCACCACCACTGCCTGAACGTCATGAGGATTTCGCCTGGGCAAGCCAGTCTCGAGCGAAGTCGAGAGGCCTGCCCAGGCAAAAAGGTTTTATTGTCTGTGTACGTCTGTGTGTGTCTGTGGCTAATCTAAATTCAGGGTGAGGGATCAGGTTTTTCCGGTTCAGAAATTTATGGGATGTTTAAGGGCAGTGTCTCAATGACAGCTTTCAATTTTTCAAGGTCCTTGTTAAAAGGGCTATGCGTTTCGTGATCGTCTAGCAGATACCTCAGGACAACGTTGGTATCAATCAGATAGACTTTCCCGGGCAATTTCATCTGCAATTTTCTCTTTGATTTTTTTTCTTACTTTATTCAGGGGAACATATTTCTTTGCATATTTTTTAAGGCTTCCACCCAATCGATCAGCCCTAGCACCCGGAATACCTTTAAGCTTGACCTCTTCATCTTCAACCAGAAACAATACCGCTCCCCCACTAACGATCTCTAATTTTTCTCGGATGGCTTTGGGGATTGTTACCTGGCCTTTTTTTGATATTCTAGCATACATTTTATTAGTTCCACAATTTTCATTTTTTACGTTTCGACCGAACCGCCTTAATTTCAGCATTAATCTCACCCACAGTTGATTTATCAATCCCTCTGCGTACAGATCCAGATTGAATCGAAGCAACCGCATTCGTGGCGCGAATGCGCCGAAATGCTTTTAAAGCTTGTTCCAGATTGTTTTCATTAATTGACGCGAGGATAGCAATGGGTCTGCCGTTGCTCGTGATGACCATTTCCTTTAGGCTTGACAGCTCCTGCCAAAATTTTGATGATTTTGTATTTAAATCTCCTACACTTAAAAATTTCATGTCTTCAACTCCAATCGCGCTGTATCATGCCGGGTGACTGCGGAACACTAACTTTTCCAAAAGACCCCTTTCAACCGATCGAAAAATCCACCCGTTTTCACATCAGCGGCATCGGCCACCCTTTTCATTTCTGCATCCAGTATGACTACCGTGTGCGGAAGTTTGTCAAAGCTCTCCGGTCTGAATTCCTGCATCAGATCATCAACGCTCTCACCGTAATAACCGATATCATTTCCGTAATAATCAAACACCTTTTTAAAATTGTCTGGGATTTTTGCGGCCACCCGGCGGAAAGGTACATCTGAAACCATTTCATCCTCCAGATAGCCGAGCAGAAAATCCCCGGTTTCCTCTTGGTCCAGGTGCTCTTCAGGGTGACGAAAAATGTCGACAAACTGCCGGTAGTGATTCAGTAACGAGACACCCTCGAGCGGATCACACAGCAGGCCCACGTCACGGCTGCGCAGCAGATCCTTCGGAAGGTCTGCGCGCAAGGGCTTGGGTGTTGCTTGCGTATCCAACCCCTGCTGTGATACATCGCCGGTGCGTTCAATTGCCCGGGCGGTCAGAAAATCGAGAAGCTCCTGATATTTTTCTAAGATTTCGCTGCCGGTCCCCAGCACTTCGTTGGTGCCGAAACAGGTCACAAAATCTTCGCACTGCTGCCGAACGCTCTCCCTGCTCTTGTGCAGTTTTTCCGGATTGTCCTTGAAGGCCCAATGCGGATTTTTCATCTGCAGTTCGATCGCGCTCCGGTAAATCTCGGCGCGCTGTTTTTGGCTGCCGTCTGATTTGAAAGTCTGGCTGAGCCCTGAAAAGATGTGATATCCCAGCGCCGGAACGACTCTGGCAACCAGAAAATCGCCGGCATTAATGTCAAAAGATTCAGAGGGAGTGGTGGAAAACACCGTGTATTCGCGTTCATTGATCAGGTTTTTCATTTCAAACCGGTCATTACTGCGGACTATAATTTCGAACAACCCCTCGATCACTTCCTCCCAGCTTAGAATCAACCGGCTCACCGACTCACTCATCTGCCCGCTGTAATGGTCCACAAATCTGCGGGCCACGGTTTCTCCGTTTTCGAGCTGATGTTCAAAAATAAAGCGGTCGACGAAATACACCAGTTCCGCTTCGCTTTCGGGATTTTTCTCTTCATCGTATCTTTCCGCCAGCGCTGCTTCAAATTCGGACCGAAACTCAGCTCCGGCTGAAAATTCAACCATCCCCTGTTTGATGTCCCCTACATGCTCAAGGATCTCAGGTGTTAGTCCGTCCGCATCAGGTGCAAGGTCCGCGCTTAAAATCAGGGGGTCGAACCGCTTGCTGTCGGTAGCGCCGGCTTCATCATCCATAATCATTGAAAGGGGTTTTCCGTTCTCGCCAAACAGATCCGGATCGATTTCGTCTGCAACGACCGGCGCCAGGATCCTGAGCCAGATTTTGTAATCCTTCGGCTGCTTGAAGCGCCATTTCCTGGCCCAGGCGATCCCACCCAAAACAATATCATAGGCCAGAGACATGTCACAGG